>Ga0247739_10000882_pt1 | contig 10776 bp, 5 predicted proteins | sample UWRJL058202B2_FD_180943 | JGI IMG/M metagenome (GOLD analysis project Ga0247739, IMG submission 180943) | Plant litter microbial communities from Arlington Agricultural Research Station in Wisconsin, United States - UWRJ-L058-202B-2 | ecosystem: Environmental > Terrestrial > Plant litter >... | reverse complement strand
GGATTTTTTGCTGCAGGCATCAGGCATTGACGATACCAAGCGCTGGGCCGATCTTTCTAGCGCTATGACCAACAAACTGGCCAAGCAAGTGTGTGCCAACGAGATGAAGGCCGAGGGCAAAACAACTTTCAAAGAAGAATTTGTAACCGCAGGCGGGATTTCACTGAACGAAATTGACGCCAACACCATGATGAGCAAAAAGCACCCGAACCTGTTCTTTGGCGGAGAAATCATGGATGTAGATGGCATCACCGGCGGCTATAATTTTCAGCATGCATGGACAAGCGGATATATTGCTGGGAAGTATATAGCGGAAAAAGCCGTTTAAGCCTAAAGCCGTTTAAGCCTAAAGCTCAAAGCTGAAAGCCTAAAGCTTATCGGGCATGATTAAGGGTCTCATCTGCAAATATGCTCAAGTTCTAAACTTGCGCTTGTGCTTTAAGCTTTCAGCTTCCTGCTTTGTGCTTTCTGCTTTCAGCTTCTGCTTGATCGAAATACCCGCAGTTCTGCCGCTTTTAGCTTTCTGCTTTCTGCTTTTAGCTTTTAGCTTTTCCCTTCCCCTTTTTCTGTTAGGTTTTTCACTTCTCATATCCTACTTTTGCCCACCTAAAATTCAATAACAGCAATGGCCAGACAAATAGTTTTTCGCGAAGCAATACGGGAAGCAATGAACGAGGAAATGCGTAGGGACAAAAACGTGTTCCTAATGGGTGAAGAGGTAGCAGAATATAATGGTGCCTACAAAGTAAGCCAAGGCATGCTGGACGAATTTGGCCCCAAAAGAGTTATTGACACACCGATTGCAGAATTGGGTTTTACAGCCATTGCAGTGGGAGCAGCACAAAATGGTTTGCGTCCGATAGTTGAATATATGACCTGGAACTTTGCCGTATTGGCATTGGATCAGATATTGAATACTGCAAGTAAAATGTTGGCCATGAGCGGTGGACAAGTTGGTTGCCCAATCGTTTTTCGTGGGCCTAACGGTAGCGCTGGTCAGTTAGGAGCACAGCACTCTACTGCTTTTGAAAGCTATTTTGCGAATATCCCTGGTATCAAGGTTATTTCACCATCTACACCTTACGATGCAAAAGGCTTGTTGAAAAGTGCCATTCGTGATAACGACCCGGTGATGTTCATGGAAAGTGAAGTTTCGTACGGAGAAAAAGGAGAAATTCCTGATGAAGAATATTTGATACCGATTGGTAAAGCCGATGTTAAACGTAAAGGCACCGATGTTACCATCGTTTCTTACAGCAAAATGATGAAAGTGGCTTTGGGTGCTGCCGATGAATTGGCCAAAGAAGGCATCAGTGCCGAAGTAATTGATCTTCGTACCATCCGTCCATTGGATTGGAGAACCATTTTGGAAAGCGTAAAGAAAACAAACCGTTTGGTGATTGTGGAAGAACAATGGCCAATGTGCAGCGTATCTTCTGAAATTGCTTACCGTATCCAAAAAGAAGGTTTTGATTACCTGGATGCACCTATTCGCCGTATCACCAGCGCAGATGCTCCTATGCACTACGCACCTAACCTAGCAGCATTGGCTATTCCTGATGTAAGCCGTACGGTTAAGTTGGTAAAGGAAGTAATGTACTTAATCAAGTAAAAATTCAAAAATATAAAAGAGAATCCTGCACAACTGTGTGGGATTTTTTATTCAAACATAAAGCCCTGCTTTTCAGCAAGGCTTTTGTTTTGATTACATCTTATAAGTTAACGCTGGATTATTCAGTAGACAGAATCGGCTCCACATGGGTCGTTTTAATCGCACTTGGGTCGTGTTTGTATTTAAAAATAAACGGAAAGATGACTGCCAAAACCAGTGCATAAGCTGCAAAAATGAGCCATACAGTATTCCAATCCGTTACTTCGTTGGTAGTGTAATGTTGAACCACCCAACCGCTGCCATAACTTCCAATCATAGCTCCCAGTCCGTTTGTAATCAACATAAACAAACCTTGAGCGCTAGCCCTTATTTTCGGGGCTGATTCGTTTTCGACAAACAATGAACCAGAAATATTAAAAAAGTCGAACGCTAAGCCGTAAACAATCATTGACAGAACCAAAAGGTATAATCCACCACCTGGGTCGCCTATCCCAAATAAAGCGAAACGGAGTACCCAAGCTACGATACTCATCAGCATCACTATTTTGATACCGAATCGTTTTAGGAAAAAAGGTATGGTCAAAATAAATAGGGTTTCTGATATCTGCGAAATGGATACCAATATATTAGGATGTTTTACGCCAAAAGTGTCTTTATAAATGTCTGTGTATTTAAAATGGTCGATAAATGGAACGCCCCATTGATTGGTAACCTGTAACGCAGCGCCCAAAAGCATCGCAAACACAAAAAATATTGCCATTTTTCTTTGTTTGAACAGCACAAATGCATCTAAACCCAAGGTAGAAGCCCACGTTCTTCCACTGTCACGCAAAGAAGGTGGACAAGGTGGCATGGTAAAAGCATATAACCCAAGTGCTAAAGCTGAAACACCTGCAAAAACTAACTGGTTTGGCAGCAATGTCCAATGTAAAAGATCGACCGACCACATGGCTACGATAAAACCAACAGTTCCCCAAACACGAATCGGTGGAAAGTCCTTTTGCGTATCGAATCCATTGGATTGAAGTACATGGTATGAGACTGAATTATTTAAAGCGATGGTAGGCATATAGGCGGCACTAACCAACAGCATGATCCAAAACATTTTGTCGGGGTCGGTAGTTATGGAAGCCCAATACAAAAAAAATGCACCTGCAATATGGCAGAGTCCCAACACCCTTTCGGCATTCAACCATCTATCTGCCACGATTCCTAAAATGGTGGGCATAAATAACGATGCGATGCCAAGCGTCATAAAAACCAACCCAATTTGCTCCCCTTTAAAATGCAACGTACTATAAAGGTATCCGCCAAGCGAAGTGAGATACGACCCCCATACAAAAAACTGCAAAAAATTCATGATGGTCAAGCGGAATTTGATATTCATAAGTTGATTTGTTATGGTTAGATAAATTTGATTGCGTTATTGCGTCTGAGAAGTCTAGGTTATCAATCCCGGTGAACAGAAATGAGTCATTTTTGTATGCAGCACGGAAATTAACGGTAATTTGAATTTAAATAAAAAACAAGTTGTCAATATCGAAAAATCGGCTGACAACAGTTTGAAAGGGCCTTTTATTCCATAAAAAAAATTCTAATTTTTAGAGTCCCTAGAGAGTTTTTTTAGTGTCATTGTTAATGAATTATGAATATTACCTAATTTAGCCTCAATAAAACTACATGCTTTGAAAAAAATTACACTTATAATTGGGTGTGTGTTGTCATTTACAACACTTACAGTGGTAGCCCAAAAAAAAGAAAGTTTCCCTAAAAGATTGATTAAGTGTGCGACAGATGAAGCTATAGAGGCGAATTTTCGTTTACATCCGGAGTTGAGAGCAGCTTTTGACAAAAAAAACCAAGAAACTTTTAATAAGGGAAATGCCGCAGCAAAAATTTCTTCACTTACTGCTCCAGTTACCATTCCTGTAGTAGTTCACGTAGTGCTATCCGATCCTAATATTATTACTGAACAGGATGTGGATTATTTCTTGGATAGGCTAAATCGTGATTACTCAGGATTCAATCCTGACAGTGCAAATGCAGTAGCTTTTTATCCAGTTAGAGGGCACTCTCTTATTCGTTTTGTGCGTGCCAAAACAAGTCCAACTGGCGTTTATACAACCGGCGTTGAAAGAAAAGTGGGTACAACAGGCATAGCTGGTGGTACATATCAGGGTTTAAAACATGCATCTACAGCAACCGGCGGTTTAGATCCTTGGGATATCACCAAATATTATAATATTTGGGTTGGTAACGGTGTAGGAACGACAGGTATTTTAGGGATAGCTCCAACCATAGGAGTTGGAAATGCGACCGAAACTACCACGAGTGCAGTGGGCATCGATGGTGTGTGTGTAGATTATACAGCGTTTGCGCATGGCTGTTATTCAGATCCTGCATATAATTTAGGTCGTACTGCCGTGCATGAAATCGGTCACAATTTTGGATTGTATCATACCCATTCAGGCTGTAATGCTGGCGCCGACTTTCAACAACCAGCGCCTGCTGGCCAAACGCTTCCTGCTAATTTGGTTGGTGCTGCCGCAGATGACACGCCTGGGGAAGCCGCTCCGCATTATGGCTGCCCCGGTGGTGTTGCAACGCCAGATTGTTCAGCCGCAAATACACCTAACCCACCTGGTAGGATGTACCAAAACTATATGGCTTATACGGATGATGCTTGTATGACCATGTTTACTAAACAACAAGTAGAAAGGATGCACTATATGTTGGAAACGTATCGGCCTGGTTATTTAACAACCACTGCGGGTAACTATCCGGCGGGTTTCCCTGTGTTGGATGCTGGAGTGATGACCTTCGTAAGTCCAGGAGGCTCCGATGTAAATGGCCTTACTTGCCCTTTAACCAGTTATGCAACACCTAGCTGTCCAGGGTCATTTGTTCCAAGAGTGTCTCTAACCAATTTTGGCTCAACAACGATTACTTCGGTAACAGTGAGCGTTACAGTTGGAGCAGCTGCCCCAGTGACACAAACTTTCACTGGACTTAACTTGGCAACTTACAAGTCGACCACGTTGCAATTTGCAGCTCAAAATTTCCCTACAGGTACTTACGCTGTTACTTTTAATATAGTGTCGGTAAATGCTGTGCCGGATACATATACTACTAATAACAGTATAGCCAAAACTTTTACAATAGGTAATTCTGCAACCGTTCCCCTAATTGCCACATTCGAAACTGCATCCGCCACTTTACCAATTTCTAACATTGCTCCTTTTACCATTTATAATCCTGATGGTGACTTTTCTTGGGAAAAAGGTAACACAGGATACCAAAGTACTTCTGCCGCGGTTATAAGATATTATGTCAATGGGGCTCTAGGTAGAATAGATGACATAAGATCTCCATCTTTTGCACCAGGCGTTGTAGACTCAGTTATAATCGAATTTGATTATGCATATCGTCAGTATTTAGGCCCGCCTGTGGCGATAGATTCCCTTAGCGTTTTGTTCTCCAAAGACTGTGGAACAAGTTTCGCCTACACTTCTTTTAGAAGAGGTGGAGCATCATTAGCAACAGTTACTGGAACAGGTCAGTTAACAGCGCCCACAGCGGCTCAGTGGCGAAGAGCACATATTTCCTTAGGCGGAAATGATATCAATACCTCTAATATGATAATTGCCTTCCGGGCAAAAGGTGACTTTGGAAACAACATTTGGATTGATAACATCAATATCAATGTACTTAATAAAGCTAATAGAGATTTAGCCCTAGCTGCCATTGTTACGCCTGTAGGAAACGTATGCGCCAATAGTGTTTCACCTCAGGTAGTGGTGTCTAATAAAGGAATTGATACGGTTACAAGTTTTAGAGTGGGGTACCGGATAAATAACGGAACGATTGTAAATCAGACGTTCACGCAACAGTTACTTCCCAATGCTGCTGTTACACTTACCCTTGCAAATGCTACCGCAATACCAGTTGGAGGTAATACGATCACAACTTTTGTAACAGACGTTGTCTCAAGAACAGGCACTGGTGACCAAAGAACAGGGAACGACACACTTGCCCTGAGGCCGTTTACCGTTGTAAATTATACAGCGACCTTACCATTTACCCAAGGGTTTGAAGCAACGACCTTTCCTCCGGCAAACTGGTCTATTATCAATGGCGGAGATCCCAATACATGGGTACGTGCTGCTGTAGGGAAAAACAATATTGGATCGGCCTTTATCGACAACTATAATTTTAATACTATTGGTGATGCCGATATATTGCAGACACCGTATGTTAATACGGGTATTGCAGATTCCGTGAGAATAACGTTCGATTATGCTCACAAGTATTATCCAGGAAGTTTTGACTCTCTGAAAGTGAAATTGTCGAATGACTGCGGTAACAATTTTAGTGTCGTTTTCAATAAATCTAGTAGTCAACTTGCCACTGCGGGGGCCAGCACTGCGGATTACACAAGCCCAATAATTTCAGATTGGCGAAACGCAACTGTTTCCTTCCCTGTATTTGGAGGTATCGTAGCACAGTTCGAGAATACAAATGACTATGGTAACAACATCTTCATCGACAATATCAACATGAAAGGTGTGTATAAGAGAGACGTTGAACTTACTTCTATTAATACTTTCTTAATCTGTCCACCTTCTGCCGTTCCGTCCGTAACTGTTACCAATGTGGGTATTGATACCATTAAAGGCTTGAAGGTTGCTTATAGCATAGACAATGGAGCTGTTCTCACTTCAACGTTTACAAATTTAAACTTGGTAAAAACACAGTCCCTTAGCTTGAATCTTACCACGATTAGTGGCTTAGCATTCGGTAACCATACCATCAAGGTTTATACTTTTGACCCAGTTACAACCGCTGGTATAGGTGATATGTATACGCTTAACGATACCTTATCCAAAGTAATCATATCGATACCAACTACAAGCGAGCCAATTGCAGAAGGTTTTGAAAGCACTACTTTTCCTCCAACTGGATGGACGGTGGTTAACCCTGATGGTGGTTTAACTTGGCAAAAAACAACAATAGCCGCTAGAAGTGGCGGTGCCTCTGTTTACATCAACGGCTTTAAGGATAGTATTAATAATTCAAAGGATGACCTTTACACTCCTGTAATGACTTACGCAACTGCAGATTCGCTGTCGTTGAATTTTGATGTTGCAGCTACAACTTATAGTTATCCAGGTAGTGCGGAAGTGCCGATGGATACTTTAGAAGTGATGCTGAGCAATGACTGTGGCCTAACATATACTTCCTTGTACAAAAAATGGGGTGCTGAATTACAGACTATCGGAAACGCCAACCAACCGCAAACCGAGGAGTTTTTCCCAAATTCTGCTAGGTATTGGAGAAATGAAAGCATCGATCTTACAGCATGGGTGGCCAGATCGCCTATCCTGCTAATGTTCAGAAATACGAATAACTTTAAAAACAACAATATTTTCTTGGATAACATCAATGTGAAGACCAAAACATTGCCTGCTATCTTAAAATCTCAGGGATATACTATTTATCCAACGCCATTTAGTACCACGTTCACCATCCAGCATTATTTGGCTCCAAGAGATTTACGTAGCATGGGAGTCTTTAATTCAGTCGGACAAATGGTGGTTACGCAAAACTTTGGTTCAAATGGAGCATCTTCAATGATCAATGTTGATATGTCGCATTTTGCCAATGGCATGTATACTGTTGTCTTGTATTATGCTACCAAAACAGTGTCTCAAAAAATAATAAAAGGCCGGTAAGGGTATACTCTACATCTGCTAAGAAAAGGGTTGCCTAACGGTGACCCTTTTTCGTGGGTATTGGTTAAAAATTGACTATCCAACACAATAAGATTTATTAATACCATCCGCCGGCAACATCCGATGTATGGCCATTTTTGGATTGAAAAGCCAGGACGTAATAGCTGACAAAAAAATTATTGTACTACAGGTAATCTCCCGCTACTTTTACTGCATGAACGCCCTTATTCTTTCTGCAGGTCTCGGAACACGTCTTAAACCATTTACCGATAGTCATCCCAAAGCGTTAGCACCGGTTAATGGAAAGCCGGTTTTGCAACGAAACATCGAATATTTACAACAATATGGTATTACCAATGTAATGGTGAACGTGCATCATTATGCCGATCAAATTATTCATGCCATCAAAAGCAATAGTGGTTGGGGTAGCAATGTGCTAATTAGCGACGAAACAAACGCAGTGCTGGAAACCGGTGGTGGTATTAAAAAAGCAGGTTGGTTTTTGGAACAAACAGAAAATTGTGTGGTGGTGAATGCGGATATCCTAACCGATTTGAAATTAAACGAAATGATAGACGAGCACCGTATGAACATGAGCTTGGCTACGTTGGCTACATCTAGTCGTGTTTCGTCCCGGTGTTTGCTGTTTAATTATATCAATCAACTGTGCGGCTGGCGCAATATAAAAACTGGGGAAGAGAAAATTCCGGTGCCCATTGAAAATACGCTCACTTTAACCCCTAAATCTTTTAGTGGGTTACAAATATTGAACAATAGAATTTTTAGGCTGATGCGGATGACTGGCAAATTCTCGATTATTGATGCTTATTTAGATTTATGTAGCGACCAACGCATAAGCAGTTACGACCATTCGCACACCAAATTTATGGATATCGGCACTACGGAGAAACTACAACAAGCGGCTGAAATGTTTGCATAAACATATCTTTTTTTTACATTGATGTTTTATTTTCGGCTCCTTCAAACCTAAGGGCATTGCCCACACCTTCATGGATATAGCTGAAAAAATACACGCACTATTATCGGATGATATTCGGGGTTCGGATCTTTTGCGAGGCATCGTGGATATTATTCGGCCACCTAGATCCAGAAAAGTAACTGCACGATATAATTGCAAGGTGTTGATAAGCCTCATACAACAGAACGAAAAGTTGCGCAAGGCCATCAGCAAGGCAACTAGCTCTTCTATCTTAAAATCTAATCTCCAATTCGTTTTTAGTGAAAGCGGGCTTTTAACAGGGACTGGTTTTTTCTCGGAGCTGAGTCACAAGATGGTAAACAAGATGTTGCCAACCCTATTGCCAGAAAATGATTTGCGGGGCGTTGTTCGAAAGATTTTCCACAAACCTTGGGATTTTAAGTGGGTGTATTGGGTAGAAGAGCAAACGTGGGTAGATATGTTCAAGAGTTTGCAATTGGATATTTCTTTTGAGGGGCCAGCACAAGAACATCAACTCGTAACAGCGGCCGAAACCCTGTCTTATAGGATTGCCGCCCTTGGCCTGGATAAACGGGTTGTGCGTAAAGCAGCTGCGGTGTTGCATCCAGTCAATGGGTTTGTAGAGCAGAACAAAGTTTGGCAACAATATGTAACCGCATTACAAAATGGTGCAGCTGATCAACGGTTCGAGTATTTTGGACAATTGAACAGCATGCTGGAGAAGGGCCTGCATCAAGTGGAAGAAATTAGAGCAGCCAATCACGATAAAGGAACCAGCCTTCAGCAAACATTTATTCTAGAGCGCATTCATCAACAGCTGGAGCGGCTTAAAATAATTGTTACGATTATTGACCCACAAGTAGACGTTTCGACCCGCACCTATACTGAATACTTTAAGGCGGTAGTACTTAGGGAAAACACGCATAATAAGTTACGTTCGTTTTTATCGACCAATTTTTCTTATCTCGCCTACCAAATAGCCGAGCATGGAAGCCATACGGGTGAAAAATATATTACCAGTACGCTCAAAGAATATCAGCAGTTTTTTCGGTCGGCCTGTATCGGTGGTTTTATAATATCTTTTGCGGCGTTGCTGAAGGTTTGGCTTACCCAATACCAGATGGCTCCTTTTTGGATCAGTTTTTTGTTAGGGTTGAATTATGCCACCGCCTTCCTTATCATTCATCTGGTACATGGAAGCATCGCTACCAAACAGCCAGCACTTACTGCATCGGCCATTGCCACAGCGCTCGATAATTCTGGCGCTCGTTCTCCTTCTCTTAATAATATGGCCTTGCTAATGGGAAAGGTTTTTCGAAGTCAGTTAGCGTCTTTAATTGGCAATTTAATTATCGTATTTCCCTTGTCTGTACTGCTAGCTTTTAGTTTCCATAAAATTTTTGGTTGGCAAATGATTGGAGCCGAAAAAAGTGTGAAGATGCTAAAGGATATAGGGCCTTCGATTGCAAATGTCTGGTTTGCTGCAGTGGCTGGCGTATTGCTATTTATGTCTGGCATTGTAAGTGGATATTTCGACAATTTGGTCGTGTTCGGCAATATTCCGCAACGCATTCGGGCACACAAACGATTTAAAACAGCCTTAGGTGCAAGGGGAACTATCCGCTTGGCGAATTATGTTGATCATAACCTAGGTGCCTTAATGGGGAATGTGGTGTTAGGTTTTGGATTAGGGTTTATGATGTTTTTCGGTAATATTTTTGGTATCCCGCTTGATATTCGACATGTAACCATTTCCACCGGCTTTTTTGGATTTAATGCCTATGTGCAGGGTTTCCCTTTTACCGGCTGGCAATGGGCCTATTACATCAGCGGCCTGATGTGCATTGCGTTTACGAACTTGGTAGTAAGTTTTGCGCTGGCCCTTTTTGTGGCCATGAAATCTAAGAGAGTACCAAATAGTCAGCTGTTGACCTTGATAAAACTTACCGGCAAATATTTTCTTCGACACCCTCGAGATTTTTTTATTCCGCCCAAAAAAGAACGTTTACCAGAAGACCTGTTTAAAAAAAGAAAGGATGCTGGTGCAGTGCCTGATGCCTTCTAGCTGGTAAAAATCTTGTTGCAAAGCAGATGGATTTTTACGAACACCCATTAAATTAATAGCCTAGCACGGTGAAAATTTATACTTTGCACCCCATCAAAAACGAGTATCCTTAAACAGGTAGCTACGTCGAAAAAGCACCTTGGTTGCCGAGATGCTGCTGGGATACTAATATTAAATAGACGATTTATGAGTTATAATTATCTTCCACTAGATAAAAATACCCTTACTTTCCAACAGGTCAAACATCTGTTGCAATACAAACAATTGATATCCATCACATTTCAGGCATATGACGACATCGAAAAGTGTCGCCGCTATCTCGATGGCAAAATGGAAGAGGATGATGCGTTGTATTATGGCATCAATACCGGTTTTGGCTATTTGCAAAATGTAAAAATAGATGCGG
>Ga0247739_10000880_pt1 | contig 10785 bp, 6 predicted proteins | sample UWRJL058202B2_FD_180943 | JGI IMG/M metagenome (GOLD analysis project Ga0247739, IMG submission 180943) | Plant litter microbial communities from Arlington Agricultural Research Station in Wisconsin, United States - UWRJ-L058-202B-2 | ecosystem: Environmental > Terrestrial > Plant litter >... | reverse complement strand
AAAGAAACCAACACCGAAGCCAGTTCCTAAAAAAACTACGTGAGTAATTATGGCCTTGGAAAATTCGGCACTTACTGATTAGCTATTGCAGAAAGGAGTCTCCAAAAGGCAAAGAAACCTCTACTTCTGATTATTTTGCTTCTAGTAGCAAATCCAAGACTTCAAAATCTACACCGACAAAATCGAAAACCAAACCTGCTGCTGTAACCCATGGCAGATCATCTTCTAGGAAGACAACCTCATACTCCGAACTTCCAAACGATGATGATGATGCATTTGTGGATGATGACAAGGATGCAGGGGATGACATCTTTGCCGCGGATATGAAGAAGGGCAAGCGGAGGGATGACTGCTATATAGAGATTGATAGTGAGGTCGATGCTGAAGACTCTTCTGTAATGGTGGATGATGACAATGATATGATGGTCCTCGATAAACCCGAGAAGTTAACTTCGAGCAAAAAGCGCAAATCCGTCGACCTAGAGTCCGAGTCGGATTCTGATGTTGTCATAAAATCTAAGAAAGGTACGAAAAGCACCACTTCCAAGCCACCACCAGCAAAGAAGCAACGGGCTCCTCCAAAGAAGAAGGCTCTAGAACCTGAGAGCTCTGCGGTACAAGAAATTTTAAACAACGTTCCTACTGTTCGGCCACCGACTCCTCCACCAAAAGATCCAAATGTCAAGTTCGACTGGAGAAAAGGTGGAGGGGGGGGCAATGCAGGCCCAGCTCCAGCAGCAGGCGCAGTCGATATCCCCACCGGTGCCGATAACTGCTTGGTCGGTTTAACTTTCGTCTTCACAGGCTTGCTGCAGAGCATTTCGAGAGACGAGGGTACGGAACTTGTCAAACGCTATGGGGGGAAGGTAACGGGAGCACCAAGCAGTAAAACAAGCTTTGTTGTTCTTGGATCAGATGCAGGCCCATCCAAGCTTAGGAAGATACATGATATGAACATCAAGACTATCGACGAACAGGGACTGTTCGCGCTAATTTCGACCATGCCTGCGAACGGTGGAGATGGGAAAGCTGCAGAGAAGAACAACGAAAAGAAGAAAGCTGAGCAGGAGAAAATCAGAAAGGAAGCGGAGGAAATGGAGAAAGAAGAGCAGAGAAAAATCAAGGAAGCTGAATTAGCGGAAAGAGAGAGACAGAAGCAGGCAGCCATGAAAGGCTCCTCAGCCCCCGCCGCACCTATTCGTCCAGTTGTACCCTCCTCACAACTTTGGACCAGCAAATATGCTCCCACCACGATGGCTCAAATATGTGGCAACAAGGGACAAGTCGAAAAAATATCATCGTGGCTGAAGGGATGGCCGAAGGCCCACAAACACAACTTCCAGATGAGAGGTGCCGATGGTCTAGGTGGTTATCGAGCGATTATAATTCACGGTCCACCTGGAATTGGAAAGACGACTGCTGCACATCTTGCTGCTAAGCTCGCAGGCTATGATGTTATAGAGAGCAACGCTAGTGATACTCGAAGTAAGAAAATGGTTGAATCTGGTGTAGGCGAAGTGTTGGACAACAAGTCACTACTCGGATACTTTGCTGGGGATGGCAAGGATGTCAGTATGCAAAAGAAGAACATCGTCCTGATAATGGACGAAGTGGATGGTATGTCCGCAGGAGACAGAGGAGGTGTGGGGGCTTTGGCCAAAGTTTGCAAGACGACTCACATACCTATGATCTTGATCTGCAACGAGAGGAAGCTTCCAAAGATGAAACCGTTCGATTTTGTTACGTTCGATCTTCCTTTCCGACGGCCTACTGTAGAACAAGTACGGTCTCGTATTGCTACGATATGCCACCGGGAGGGCCTCAAACTCCCCATGCAAGTTATAGACGCACTCATCGAAGGTAGCAACAAAGACATCCGTCAGATAATTAACATGATTTCCACAGCCAAATTGGACCAGACTGCCATGGATTTTGACCAAGGAAAGTCGATGTCAAAAGCATGGGAAAAGCATGTGGTTCTTAAGCCTTGGGATATCTGCCATAAACTACTCGGGGGAGGTATGTTTGCACCTAGCAGCAAAGCCACCCTTAACGATAAGATTGAACTTTACTTCAACGACCATGAATTTACCCCCTTGATGATTCAAGAGAACTACTTAAGTACAAAGCCAGCTCTCCTCAATTCTGTGTCAAGTTCACGGGAAGCCAAACTTAAAGCGTTGGAGCTTGCAGACCAGGCAGCAGAGAGCATTAGCGATGGAGACTTGGTTGATCGAATGATCCATGGCTCGCAGCAGCAATGGAGCTTGATGCCAACCCATGCAGTTTTCAGCAGTGTACGGCCAGCTAGTTTTATCGCCGGCATAATGACCGGTCAGACAGCGTTTACCAAGTGGCTGGGTAATAACAGCAAATATGGAAAGCTTACTCGATATGTGAAGGAGATACAATCTCACATGCGGCTTCGAACTTCTGGTGATCGCCACGAGATAAGGCAACAATATCTGCCTGTACTATGGACACAAATGATCAAACGCCTTGAAATTGATGGTAAGGATGCCGTGGATGAAGTCATTGACCTCATGGACAGTTATTTCTTGACCAGAGATGACTTTGACTACATGATGGAACTTGGCCTAGGTGATCAAAGTGAAGAGACCGTAACGCTGGAGACCCAGACTAAGTCCACTTTTACGAGACTGTAAGTTATTCCTTTCTCCCATCCCGACAGCAGTGCTAACAGTTTTAGATACAACTCTAGATCGCATCCTCTACCATTCATGAAGGCCAGTAATGTCGTTGCCCCAGCAAAAGTTGCGAAGGCCGCTCCTGATCTCGAAGAAGCGTTTGAGGAGGAAGATGAGGCAGAGATTATCGCCGAGCCCAGAGAAGATGAAGACGACGAATTAGACCTAAAGAAAGACAAGTATATCAAGCAACCAAAAGCCAAAAAGCCAGCAGCCAAGAAAAAGGCCACGGCCAAGAAGAAGGCGGCAAAGAATGAGGACAAAGAAGATGAGGAAGATGAGTCTGAAGAGGACCTAAAGCCCAAAAAAGGGAAGGCCAAGCCAAAAGCTAAACCCAAAGCCAGATCGAAGAATTGAGGTGAACGAGTGTATATTATCACGATGTGTTTAAGTGCGGAAGCGTTATTCAAAATGCGTTGACGATACCTTAGCCTAGCGTTCCGCCTACTCGAAGGAGGGTTGTGTTTCGTGCCAGTAAAGCGGTGCTATTCACATTGTATTGGCAAACTTATCGCTAGGTAGAGCATGTATATATACTGCTAGTTCAAAGCAATGAAAGTGGTCCCTAAGATAATCTTTGTGTTAACTCTTTCTCTCTATTTTGCCATACATAATGCCGCCAGAGCTGACATATGTGGTGGAATAGGGGTCTCGCCTTGCATAGATACATTTTTGAATAAGTACAGATTTTTAGTGAGTTTTCGCATTCAAGTACCATGTCATAATACATGTTAACTCCTATTCGTAATGAGCTAGCTTTTCGCTTGAGCCCCTGAATGGAATTAGAAAAAGAAACTTCCAGTTCATGTGAAGTCGAGAAAAGTCAGGAATGACCTGAGGTAAGTAAGGTCAAGATCAAATCTAAAAATCGAAAGGCGAACTAAAAGTGCCAGGTTTCGGCTATTGCTAGACAAAACAATACTTGTTTACCTACGAAGCAGTGATATTTAGCGTCTACCTTTTTCGGCAAGATGTAGGCCGAAAACAACGAGAAGTCTATGGTTCATTGACCAACCAGTATCAAAAGTTGTCTTACGCATACTATGATGTAAAATTCGCGGGGTCTCCAAAACTTACTACCGATCATGTGCGGTGGATTACCAGGACAGGCACCGATTTTCCTATATTTTTCAAAATCATTACTTGATTACCCCATCTTTGAGACGAGAATGTGGAGAAGATCTGGGGTCTGGAAAGGTAGTGAGTGCATTAGGATACTTCTCTACTGAGTAATGAAACCTGGAAGCAATGCCGGCGGTGACAGAGTTTGATAACTGCTCCACTACACTGCGGTCAAGAGGTGAAGTCGTTATTGTTAAGAATATGCCAGCTCTGTTTCTTTCTTTCTTTTTAAATCAACATCTTGTTTTCGTTGCTAATATTCGCGAAATTTCTCTCTACCTTGTAAGCTGGACTTCCACCAATCGTTGAAAGGGTCGAAATTGCCGTGGCTCGAAGCATATCTTTAGGAATACATAATTTTATACGCATACATCATGTTTGGAGGAGGACGATACTTTGGCCTTCGCGGTCGTAGATTGAACTATGCCATTGGGCTTATCGCGGGAGTCGATTTCTTGTAAGTTGTATCAATCAAACGGCAGAATGAAAGCTTTGTAAAATTAGCCTGTCCTGCATCTAGCACTTTTCAAATAACACTGCTGACTTCAACTCAAAACAGTCTTTTCGGATACGACCAAGGAGTTATGGGTGGTCTACTGACTCTCCCAAGTTTCGTGAAAACTTTCCCTGAGATTAATACGATTGCGGATCCGACCAATAATTATGTAACTACTATTCAAGGAATTTCCGTTGCGAGCTATAATCTTGGTATGTAATATTCAACCATATTCAACCATTGTCTGCTCTCATAGTAAGGTTCGAGTCAAAGATAGCTAACAAGAGATGTTCCTGCCTAGGTTGCTTTGCCGGAGCAGTACTCACCATATTCATTGGAGACATTCTAGGCAGACGAAAGATGATTTTCCTAGGTTCAGCAATCATGATAGTTGGGGCAATTCTGCAGACCAGTGCATTCTCTCTTGCCCATTTGATCGTTGGCCGACTTGTGACTGGCTTGGGAAATGGCATGAACACATCAACAGTACCAACATGGGCTAGCGAAACCTCAAAAAGCCACAAGCGTGGCAAGATGGTGATGATCGAGGGTGCCATGATCACCGGAGGAATTATGGTGAGCTACTGGGTCGATTTCGGCTTCTCCTTCCTCGAACCTAGCACTATATCCTGGAGATTTCCTATCGGTCTTCAGATTCTATTCGCGCTCATTCTGCTTGTCTTTATTATGGAGCTTCCCGAATCACCAAGGTGGCTTATCCTCAAGGGGAAAGAAGAGGAAGCAGCCAATGTGATTTCGGCACTTGCAGATCTTCCTTTAGATGATCGTCTCGTTCATATTGAATTTGCCGAAATCAAGGATACGGTGATTGAGATGAAGGATGCACGATGGAGTGATCTTTTTACCATGGGGCCAGAACGTAATTTCCACCGAGTATTACTAGGTTATGTCAACCAAGTCTTCCAGCAAATATCTGGAATCAACTTAATTACCTATTATGCTGCGACAATATACCAACAATACATTGGTTTGGATGGGACTACAGCCCGTCTTCTTGCAGCAGCAAATGGTACGGAGTACTTTATCGCTTCTTGGATCGCTGTCTATACCATTGAAAAGTTTGGCCGTCGCCTTCTCATGCTCTTCGGCGCTGCTGGCATGGCTGGTAGTATGGCTATCCTAGCCGGCACAAACTACATGTCACAGTACAACAAAGGAGGTTCGGCTCCTGGGGTTGTGTCTGCAGTGTTCCTTTTCGTCTTCAATACATTTTTTGCCATAGGCTGGCTGGGGATGACCTGGCTCTATCCGGCTGAGATCGTGCCACTCAGGATTAGAGCCCCAGCCAATGGGCTCTCCACATCAGCCAACTGGATATTCAACTTCATGGTGGTGATGATAACTCCTGTTTCATTCTCTTCAATCGGATACCAGACCTATATCATCTTTGCTGTCATCAACGCTTTTATCTTCCCAGTAGTGTACTTCTTTTACCCAGAAACCGCCTACAGAAGCTTGGAGGAGATCGATACAATATTTAGAAAGACCAAAGGGTGGTTCGACGTGGTTTCAACGTCGAAGAATGAGCCTTTGCGTTATGGAAAGAATGGGGAGTTGCTTATTGATTATGAGCAGACGGAAGAGCATGCGTTGCGTTCCAATAGCATTGGGGGAAGGCCAAAGCCGAATGAAAGAAGAGTAGAGGATGTTAATGGGACAAGGGGAGGTAACAGGTTGACTTCTGAAAAGGTTGAGAGTGTTTAGATGACAGAGAAGTCTGGAGTGAGAGGTAGGTAGGATTGGTTCTTCAATATTTGAGTTATTGGCCTATCGATTTCTCAATCCGTAGGTGGAATTATTTTAAGATTTCAAATGTCAACAATGCCAATGTCAATCTTGAAGGTGTTAAGAGAGTAAGTTCCATCTGCTTCCCTGCGCGGAATGGGTTTACAGCCCAACTTTTCAGCCTTCTTACATTGCTAGTGATTTGGATGTGATGGACGATCAAGATCAACATCTTGGAAAGCTAATTCAGCTCAGGAGGAAACGATTGATCCTTGCTCAGATCTACTATACTTACGAGTCATTATATGTACTATCTACGGAGCAGTCCTCCTGGATGAATTGGCGGAGCATACAAAGAAAGCTATTAGGATATCAAGCAACGGTGCGAAGTGAATGAAGAAAGACAAATTGAATACCCAATAGTCGAAGATAATTCCCTTATCTGAAGTTGCTAAATGACACCCGAGACTTTAGTGATATTGGCAGTTACAATATGTTATACTATTCATGAATCTGCTGATTCAAATTATAATTTTTCAAACCTAGGCTTCGTCTTCTTGAGCCCTGAGAGCATAGCCCTGTCAACATCAGTTGTCTGGATTGCTGCCGAATTCCAAACACCCGTATATCTCAAGCTATCCGCAACAGTGTGGTCCCTTGCATGGTTCAGCAACTCCTTTGTACCCTGGACTGCCACAGGACTCTTGCTAGCAAGTAACTCTCCAAGCTTCAATGCTGCATCAATAGCCTTGTCTTTTGTCTCGTGTACTTGGCTCACAAATCCTACTCTCAATGCCTCCTCTGCCCCGAAAACTCGTGCTGATAATGCAACTTCTTTGACCCAGGAGAAGTTGCCGACGACCTTAGGAAGTCTAGTAAGGGTTCCAATATCTGCTGCTATTCCAATATCTACTTCCTTTACTGAGAATTTGGTATCTGCGCTGCATATTCTGACATCGGCACACGTAGACATGTCGATTCCAAGACCAAATGCGTAACCGTGCATGACGCAAATAACAGCTATGGAATCAAACCGTTAGCACATGTTTGCAATGTAGAATGGTTTTGTAGACTTACGCTTTTCACACTTCTCTATACTACTAATACAATCCTGAAACTCCGCAACGTGTCTCTTGATTGCAACTGCCGCACGTGCTGGATCCGAAGCATTCTTTTGGCCACCCAGAACTCCCTGGCTTGCGATCTCTACATCGAGACCGGTTGTGAATGCCTTTGCTCCTGCGCCAGAGAGAACTACGGCACGAATTTCAGGATCTGCCGACAGAGTATCCAAAACGATCTTCAACTCGAGCCACATAGCTTCGAAGAATGCATTATATTTGGACGGCCTGTTGATTTGCACATGTGCAACAAACGGTATTGGGATATCGACAAGGAAATACTGATAAGTTGCCATCGTATAATATTGGTTTTGGTTAGAATGGGCAAGTGGTTCTGGATTTGATAGTGCTCAGGAATTATTAGCAGAATATTGTGGAAGTATGTACATAGTAGTCTGATAGATATACTCTTGAAGCTGGTGGTGGTAAACATGTTCCGCAAGGCTGGGCTTATACAACGGGCCGAGGCTCGGTAATGTTAACCTTGCAATCAATATCTTCTAGAGTACTTACGTACGTTACGGTCCATAATCTGGTCCATCACATTTGGAGATACATTATGAAAGAAGGAATCTAAAACACAATACGGAGAGGCTCATAAGGTGCTAATTGGTATTTAAATATAGGATTTATGACCACCACGTGACTTAAGATTTATGTCTTGACTAGGTTTATGGCTGGAAGAATACTCCGTAGTGATAGTTGCGTATACTTTTGACGGGGTCTACGGAGCACGTTGTATGTTTATTACCACAATTGGAGAATACTTCAGACTACTTATGCAAAGCTGGAGCTGATCGACTTGTATATTATGGTAAAGCAGGGGCCTCTTCGGCTTCTTCCACCATACACCAACCATGGACTCGCATAGCTAGTATGATGACTAGTTTCTGTACACGCAGCCATGACTTGCCATCCGCACCCGTTACGAAAGAAAGTAGTCCGTAGAAGTATGATATAAAGATTAAGACTGGCTTTGATATTGCTAATGAGCATGGAGTTGGTGGTGTTCTTGGGGGACTGCATTACTCCGTATTACTTACTTATGATGCTTATTCAACGCTTCAGCCCTTTCACAGCTCTCTTTTTCACTTTGCTTACCGCCCACCCACCTTCAAGCTAACATGTAGTGTCCCGGTCTTTACTTGCATTCATTGTCTTTGAAGCTCATGATACGAAGAAAATAAACTTTCTTATTTCTTGATCCTATTATATATATCTCATATACTTATATCTCATTCCACCCCACATCCGGCAATTAGTAGCCCCCAAAAATGGTGGTTAAATCACTCCATCTGGATGGACCTCGCTCACCTTCACTGTGCCTCTTAAACCTTCCTCCGCTCCACACGAGTCTTACCTCGAATCCTAGTCCTTGTTCCTCAAAAGATTATTTATTGCTTCCTTTTGTCTACACCCCACTGTCATGACTGATGACTCTATGGCAGGCTTTGCAGAAATCAAATTCTACTATTGAAACATGAAGTCTCACTTGCTCCGTAATGAGCTACCTCTCTTTTAATCATAAATGCAGCTATATACGTTATTACAAGCAAGGCTCACCTAGAGACAACTCAATCTTATAGAAGAAACTTGTCGAACAGTGAGTTTGCAATACCTGTACCGTGAAAAGGCATCTTATCTATTGAAAAAGCCTGCCTTTATCTTCCCAGATTTCGGTAATTGACATGGAGGTTGCAGGTTGCTCGCCATGTTCGAAATAGATGCGAACAACCTCCCCATCGTGCGAACACGTCAAGCACTTCTGGTTCTCGACTTGCAGAATGACATCGTCTCGGATGGGAGTCTACTGCAAGTTGATACTCCTCCTGGCTTCCTCGAAAACATTATCAATCTCGTACCTCACTTTCGATCTTCGAACCCGGTACTATGGATTCGGAGCGCGTTTGTGAGCTCACGGCCTGTCAATAGCTTACAGGGAGAAAGTGAGAAGGTGGTAACGGATAGGGAGCTCCCAGATAAGCAGCGCCAGTATACACACAGTGAGGGGTCTCGGCGGGGACGATCTAGGTCATCATTAGAAGGAAGTGCTAGAAGCCGAGAGAGTACTGGAAGTCGGGTAGAGCGTCGCGATGCTCTGGAAGTGACCGATGACGAAGGAGCAGATCCCATAAATGAGACTTTCTTGACCGTGGAACCTGGGTGTGCTCCTCAGATACTCTCGCAAGAATCAGCGGGGTCGAAGCTCACAGATGTGGTGCTGGAATCGGTAGATATCAACAAGGATCTCTTCTTCGAGAAGAGTCATTATTCTGCCTTTAAAGACGGTAAACTCGTTCAAATTCTTCGCTCGCATTTTGTCACCGAAATCTATATCTGTGGGGCATTGTCGAATATAAGTATTTTCGCAACAGCAATGGATGCTGCCCGGCACGGGTACGCCATAACCATTATCAGTGATTGTCTTGGGTATAAAAGTCAAGCCAGACACGACGAGGCAATGCACCAACTGACACAGTTCACCGGCTGCGATATGATTGAGAGCCAGGAGCTCATTCATCACTTCCAGCGAAAGGCAAGAGCTAAGCCAACGCCCCCATCGAGCCGCAATTCACGACCTCAACCGCGGCCGCGGCCCAAAAACTCTTCGCTGGAAAATCTAATGTCCAATTTGAACATCGCAGCTAACAGTTCTACAAATAGTGGGCAATCCACAGAGCCAGGCGTCGTGGGGGAGTCATCTAGAAGTTCTGAGCCACAGAAGGAGACCCATGAAATTCCTGTAAGAGAACCGGTGAAAAGAGAAAGAGTGCAGGCAAAAGTGAAAGTAAGACGTCGTAATCCTGAACCAGTGTCGGGAGACGTTACAAAAATAAGCAATCCCAACAACCAAGGTAAGCAATAATGAAAATATTCTGAGATTTTTGTATTGATTTTTGAAATCTGTGTTGCTGACATTAACGCTTGCCTGCACAGGTCCGGTTGTTCCACAGAAACCGGCCATATCTGAAGCCTCTGGGAGAGTCTCTCTAGAGGGGTTGTCCATGAGCAGCGAACATAAGGTACGTTTCAGATTCGGAGCGCCCTCTTATTTTCATATTGCATGACTTGGTCATCCATGTGTGTTCTCTGGCAAAAAGGAAGTAGCTAAGTTAGATATTTAGTCCTCATTGAAACAACCGACTCTGAATACAGAACCCAATACTAGTACCAGTACCATAGAGGGAAGCCTTGAGGAGAAAATCGTGAAAGGTAAGTAGGATTCGGAATTGATACTAAGATATGTCTTACGTTGCACGTTTTAACTGCAATCATGAATCGGGAGTATTGATAATTGATCAAACATTTACTAATACACACACTTATTAGCACCCCAAGAAGCTGAGGATTCCAAGGCCAGTGAACCTCTACATTTACTATGTGAAGGTGACACTTCGGTCATTGAAAACATCCTTTCTGACTCAGCAAACATTTTCGAGAGAATCCGCGACGAAGTTTTATGGCAGAAAATGTCCCATCAAGGTGGTGATGTACCACGGTTGGTCTGCGTCCAGGGTGATGTTGCAGAAGATGGCAGTCTCCCGATATATCGTCACCCAGCAGATGAATCGCCTCCTTTGCTACCGTTTTC
>Ga0247739_10000879_pt1 | contig 10788 bp, 5 predicted proteins | sample UWRJL058202B2_FD_180943 | JGI IMG/M metagenome (GOLD analysis project Ga0247739, IMG submission 180943) | Plant litter microbial communities from Arlington Agricultural Research Station in Wisconsin, United States - UWRJ-L058-202B-2 | ecosystem: Environmental > Terrestrial > Plant litter >... | reverse complement strand
ACCGCTTAACAATAGCAATATCTATGGCGCTTCCAACCCGCTGAGCTTAATCAACCCCAACGAAATCGCTTCTTTTACCATTTTGAAAGATGCGGCTTCTACCGCTATTTATGGTTCTAGGGCATCCAACGGCGTTATTCTTATCACCACAAAAAAAGGCAGATCTGGCAAGCCGGTTTTCAATTTTTCAACGCAAACTTCCGTTTCGAAACTCGTGAAGGAAGCAGATGTCTTGTCTGCAAATGAGTTCAGGAAATATGTGGATTCTCTAGGAACCGGCATGGTTGGAGGCGTTCCTTTTAAATCGTTGCTCGGTCAGGCGGGTACGGATTGGCAAAAAGAAATCTACCAGTCTGCCATCGCCAACGATAATAACTTGAGTATTTCTGGCTCTTTCAAGAACATTCCATACCGCATTTCTGGTGGCTTTCTTTTCCAAGACGGGATATTGAGGACCGATAATTTGAACCGTATTTCTGCAGGTGTTTCTTTATCACCATCTTTTTTCAAGAACCATTTAAAAGTGAATGTGAACCTGAAAGGCGCATCCAGCAATGCTAGGTTTGCAAACAGTGCCGCTATCAGTTCCGCTGTGTATTACGACCCTACGAAACCGGTACATGCGAACAGTCCGTTTGGTGGATATAGTGAATGGTACACCTTGGATTCGGCCACAGGTGCCATTACGCTCAACAAATTGGCCCCACGCAATCCGGTAGCATTACTGGAGTTGTACAGAAATATCAGCAACGTAAAACGAAGTTTCGGCAATGTAGAATTCGATTATTCCTTCCACTTCCTGCCCGAACTGCATGCCAATTTGAACTTGGGTTATGACATTGCCAAAGGCGAAGGAACCGTGGATGTGCCAGCCTATGCTGCGCAAAACTTTCTGGATACCGGCGTGCAAAACAGGTATTCGAACAAGGTGAGCAACAAGGTTGGGGAGTTCTATTTGAGCTATAATAAAACGTTTGCTGCCATAAAAAGTAACATCAGCGCAACGGCGGGGTATGGTTACTACGACAATCTTTCCACCAATTACAATTATGCCAGTTACAGGGCCAATGGCAATAAAGTGCCGGGCAGCGATCCGAAATTCGATTTCGACAAACCACAAAACACATTGATTTCTTATTACGGCCGCCTTATTTATACATACAATAATAAATATATTGTAGCTGCTTCCATCCGTACAGATGGTTCTTCCCGGTTTTCACCAGCCACACGCTGGGGAACGTTTCCATCCGCGGCATTTACTTGGCGCATCAACCAAGAGAATTTCTTGGCACAATCCAGAACGGTTTCTGATTTGAAATTGCGGTTGAGCTACGGTATCACGGGTAACCAAGATGGAATCAACAACTATCCATACCAGGCCATTTACTCCACTAGCGATAATTCGTCGATGGTGCAGTTTGGCAACCAATTTTACTCCATGGGTTCACCCGCTGCGTATGATGCCAACATCAAATGGGAGCAGACCGAAACATACAATGCAGGTTTGGATTACGGATTTCTCAACAACCGGATCAATGGTAGCGTAGATGTGTATTTCAAAAAAACAAAAGACCTGTTGAATACCATTCCGATACCTGCAGGTTCCAATTTCAGCAGCACCATTTTGACCAATGTTGGAAATATAGAAAATAAAGGCATAGAATTTTTAGTCAATGCAAGTCCGGTAAAAGGCAGGCATTTTTCTTGGGATGTAAGTTTCAATGTGGCCTACAACGATAGTAAAATCACCAATCTAACGGCCACCAAAGATTCCACCTATCCTGGATCGTTGATTGGCAATGTGCAGATTCATAGTGTGGGATATAGTCCGTATGCATTTTATGTTTATCATCATGAATATGATAAAAACGGCAAACCAATTGAAGGCGTGTATGCGGATGTAAACGGAGATGGCGTAATCAATCAAAACGATTTGTACCGTTATAAATCTCCTGCACCAAAATTTGTAATGGGCTTTACCACGCAGTTTTCGCTGGATAAATGGTCGCTAAGTACCGTGCTGCGTGCAAATATTGGCAATTACATATATAATAGTGTGGCCACGGGTGCAACGATATCCAACATGTTCAATTCGCTTGGTTACCTAGCCAATACCATGGGAGAAGTGAGAAACAGTAACTTCTATTATGGCCAAGATAAATCCGATTATTTCGTGCAGAACGCCTCGTTTTTGAAGATGGATAACCTTTCCTTGTCGTACGATTTTGGCAAGGTGTGGAAAAACAACGTGGGTGTTCGGGTAAATGCCAATATCCAAAATGTGTTTACGGTAACGAAATACACCGGCATCGATCCAGAGATTTTTAGTGGGGTTGACAATTCATTGTATCCACGTCCACGCATATACGGGCTTGGCATAAACCTTCAGTTCTAATTTTAAAATGATTGACTATATGAGACATAGAAATAATATTATTCCATTATTGTTTGGGGCGATGATTGCCTTGAGTGCTTGCAATAAAGATTTGGATCGCAACCCGCTCAACTCCAACACGGCCGATATACAATACAGTACCCCAGCGGGTTACAAGCAGGTATTGGCAAAAGTGTACGGCAGTTATTCGTTGGTGAGCAGCACTGGTTCGGGTAATTCGGATGTGAACGTTTCGGGCATCACCGATGCAGCTACTACAGATTTTGTTCGTGCATTGTGGAACCTGCAAGAACTTACCACCGATGAGGGCGTATGTGCGTGGAACGATGTGAACCTGCAGGCATATCACAATTTTAGTTGGACATCCAACAATGTATTGACGAATGCCTTGTATGCAAGAAGCCTTTTCCAGATCACGGTTTGTAATGAGTTCATTCGGGAATCTGCAGATGAAAAAGTGCAGGCCCGTGGGATTTCTGGTGCCGACGCAGAAAACATCCGCCATTACCGTGCAGAAGCCCGCTTTTTGAGAGCGTATCAATATTGGGTGTTGATGGATTTGTTTGGCAACCCACCTTTTATCACCGAGAAAGATCCGATTGGAAAATTCGTTCCTCCACAAATACAACGTAAAGATTTATTTACATATGTAGAAACAGAATTAAAGGCAATCGAGCCAGCCCTTGTAGCTCCAAGGCAAAACGAATACGGACGTGCCGATCAGGCAGCTGCGTGGGCATTGCTCTCGAGGTTATATTTAAATGCAGAAATATATACAGGAGCTGCCCGTTACACCGACGCCATCACCTATTCATCCAAAGTGATCGGTGCAGGTTTTAGCTTGCTACCGCAATATAAAAAATTGTTTCAGGCTGATAATAACATTGGCAATACCGAAACCATTTTGGCCATTGCGTACGATGCTACCTATTCTCAGAACTATGGCGGCACTACATTCCTCATTTGTTCTTCCCACGGTACGGATCCTGCAGACAATGTGAAATCCGGTATACCCGGTGGTGGTTGGTTGGGCAACCGCATTACTAAAAATCTGCCTAACCTATTTGGTAATTACACGGGCAGTTTAGATAAAAGAGCCATGTTTGGTTTGGGCACTTTGGACATTTCAAGTGTACTGGATTTTAACCAAGGTTTGGGCGTTACAAAATTCAGGAATGTAAACACAGACGGCACCATTCCTTACTCACCGAATGGCGTTTTGGTAAGTGTTGACTTTCCACTTTTCCGGCTCGCCGAAATGTACCTGACGTACATAGAAGCAGTAAAACGTGGTGGAACCGGTGGAAGCGATGCAACGGCCCTTCAATATTTTAACCTGCTGCGTGCAAGAGGATATGAGAATACAAACGGCAACGTGACCGGCATCACGCTAGATGATGTTTTCAACGAAAGGCAAAAAGAACTGTATTGGGAATGCCAGCGCCGCACCGATTTGATCCGTTTCAATCGGTTTACATCCGGTACCTATTTATGGCCGTGGAAAGCAGGTGTAGCTGGTGGTGCTGCTGCCGATGCACACTTCAATGTTTTCCCAATTCCATCCACCGAGATTATTTCTAATCTTAATCTAAAACAAAACCCTGGCTATTAGTTTTCGTTACTGATAAATTTATCATTATGTTTAAAATTAAAAATATACTCAGCTGCATCGCTGCGGTTTCGTTACTGATGATCAGCTGTAAAAAGGATAGCGAAGTATTTACAATAGTTGACGGAAGTTTTGGCTCCACCGGAGTTACTGCTTCCTCCAACACCCTTGTGCTTACGCAACCCAATGAAAACAACGAGGCGGTGAAATTCACTTGGCCAGTCGCTGATTTTGGAAAGAAACCCGTGGTGTCTTATACCTTGCAATTGACCACGCCAGCCGATACCAGCGGCGCAAATGCATGGTCGAAGGCAAAGAGCATTGTTGTAGGTAATAATATATTGACATATAGCTTTATTGTAAAAGACCTGAATGCTTTAATGAATAGCATCAACTTGGTAGCCGGAACGCCAAACGATGTATTGGTGCGGGTAAAGGCAGATGTTCCGCAGTACAATGGCTCAGCATCAAGCGTGCCTTCGGTGTACACAAAAATCCTTTCCATAAAGGTTACTTCTTATAGTCGTACCCTGTACATCCCCGGTGATTATCAAGGCTGGGATCCCGCAACGGCGCCGGAACTGAACCAATTCGAAGGTTTCCCTGGCATTTATGAAGCATACATTTACATGCCTGCCGCTGGAACCAAATATTTTAAATACACCGACGCTCGAGATTGGAACCATACCAATTATGGCAATGGAGGAAACGGCACCCTTACCACCGACGGTGCCGCCGCCGGCATGAGCGTTGGCAATACTGGCATGTATAAAGTAACCGCCAACTTGAACAACAATACTTGGACGGCAACTAGGATTACAAGGTGGGGCATTATCGGTGATGCTACCACCGCAGGCTGGACGGCCGACTTGGCAATGACCTATGATGTGGCCAATCAAGTATATAAAATTACGACCAACCTAACAGCAGCAGGCTCTTTCAAGTTTAGGGCAAACAATGCTTGGCTGATAGATTTTGGAATCGATAATACAGGAAAATTAGCATATTCTGATAATCCATTATTGCCGTACAATGCTGCTCCCGTAAACCTTACCGTTCCGGTAAATGGCAATTATACCATTACGCTGGATCTGCATTTATCGCAGCATTACACCTATAAGATCGTAAAAAATTAAAAGATCTGGTAACTGGGAATACGTGTTGTTTTTCATTATCCCATTTGATTAAATATTAAAATATAATATATGAAATTGAAAATAGTAGCGGTTGCTTTGGTTTGGTTCCTGGTTTCGTGCAACAAGCGGGACGCCTTTCCAGCATTCGACTGGACGCCTTATAAAGTAGATACCTTGGTGCAATATGGCACGCCGTTCACCAATGTTGTGGATCGGCAGGATGCATCCATTTACCAAGTAAACATGCGTGCTTTTAGCGCCACCGGAAATTTCGCAGGCGTAACTGCAAGGCTCGATTCCATCAAGGCTTTGGGCGTTAATGTTATTTATCTGATGCCGATTTTCCCAGTTGGGACTTTGAATGCATTCAACTCGCCGTATGCGGTAAAAGATTATGTGGCCGTGGGCAGTGAATTTGGTACGCTTGCAGACTTGCGTACATTGGTGGATGGCGCACATAGCCGGAATATGAGCGTGATATTGGATTGGGTGGCCAATCATACCGCTTGGGATAACGCATGGGTAACCAAGCACAAGGATTGGTATAGCCAAGATGCATCGGGCAATATTGTTGCAGCAGCCGGTTATACAGATGTGGCCCAACTCAATTTCAGCAATGCAGCCATGCGGTTGGAGATGATAAAATCCATGAAATATTGGGTGTACACCGCCAATGTAGATGGTTTTAGATATGACTTCGCCGACAATCCACCCGTTGATTTTTGGAAACAAACCGTTGATTCGTTGCGGAACATATCAACCCATAAATTATTGCTGATGGCCGAAGGAAGCCGCACCTCTAATTTTACTGCAGGATTCGATTTTAACTTTGGATTCAACTTCTATGGAAATATTAAAAACGTATATAGAAGCAATGCAGCGGCTACTTTAATCGACAATTTAAATAATACAGAATATGTAAATGCTACTAATGGCCAGCAAGTGGTACGGTACGTTACCAACCACGATGTAAACAGTTCCGATGGCACCCCGATAAGTTTATTCGGTGGTAAAACTGGGTCCGCCGGCGCCTTCATTATAGCTGCGTATATGAAAAGCGTACCAATGATTTACAATGGACAAGAAGTGGGTATGACAACAGCTATCCCGTTCCCGTTCACTTCTGTAAAAATAGCGTGGACAACAGGACAAGATGTAACAGATGTATATAAAAGAATTATTGCTTTTAGAAACGCCAGCACTGCCATCAGGCGTGGTACGTTAACGTCTTATAGCAATGCCGATGTGTGTGCATTTACAAAAATCCAAGGTACCGAAAAAGCTTTAATAATCGTAAATGTGAGAAATAGCACCATCAATTTCACACTTCCTACAGCTGTGGCGAACAGCACTTGGACAGATGCATTGAATGGCGGAAGTGTATCGTTAACAACCCAAGTTTCATTGCCGCCCTATTCTTATTTGGTGTTGAAAAATTAGGATGAAGATTCTATCTTGTTAGCCAAAAGCACTGAAAAAAATATCTTTTTTAGAAGTGACAAGGAAGACCTCAGTAGTTATTAGTCCTGAAAGGACGGCATTTATAAGCATAGGGCGAAACCCTATGAAATTTGAAGATATTAAGTTTATATATGAAGATAGTTTTTAAAATAATTTCGTTTTCACTTTTGGCCATTTTCTGCTATCCGTTATTTTCGATAGCACAAAAGGAAACACAATTTGCCAACGCAGCCCCAAAACAATACGGAAAGCCATTTAAAAAAGTGCCCGACCGGCAGGATGTAACGCTGTATCAAGTAAACATGCGGGCATTTAGCAAGGATGGAAATTTTAAAGGCGTGATGGAGCGGTTGGATTCCATCAAAGCATTAGGTGCAAATGTTATTTATTTGATGCCAATATATCCGGTGGGCCAAGTGAAATCTGTGAATTCGCCTTATTGCATCAAAGATTATTTAGATATAAATACGGAGTTTGGTACGCTGGAAGATTTACGTTTATTGGTAGCCAATGCGCATAAGCATAACATGGCAGTGCTGCTCGATTGGGTGGCCAACCATACCTCATACGACCATGCATGGACAAGCAATAAATCGTGGTATTTGCAAGATTCAGCAGGGAATATCGTAAGTCCGCCCGGCATGGGATGGAACGATGTGGCGCAGTTGAACTTTAAGAATGAAGACATGCGTTTGGCCATGATTAGCGCCATGAAGTATTGGATATACGCAGCCAATGTAGATGGTTATCGCTGCGATTATTCCGATGGGCCTCCGTCGGATTTTTGGAAACAGGCCATCGATACATTAAGAAATATCTCCACCCATAAGCTGCTCATGATGTCGGAAGGCAAAGGCCCCGCACTCTACAAAGCAGGCTTTGATTTCAACTTTGGCTTCAATTTTTTCGGCAACCTCAAAGCGGTTTTTAGGCGTAACCGAACCGTGCTATCAATCGACAGTTTAAATGTTGCTGATTACGAGGGCGCATCGAATGGACAACAGATGATCCGGTACGTCACCAATCACGACGTGAATGGATCCGACGGCACGCCGCTAGAATTGTTAGGTGGGGAAAAAGGCTCGATGGCAGCATTTGTAGTGGTGGCTTTTATGAAGAGCGTGCCGATGATTTATAATGGTCAAGAAGTTGGCACCCCTTATCGGTTGGTATTTCCATTTACAGCGCAAAAAGTTGATTGGACAATCCATCCAGAAATTACTTCATCCTATAAAAAGGTAACTGCTTTAAGGAACGGCAGCAATGCAATCAGGCGTGGAGAGTTGATGTCCTACAGCACCAGCGATGTTTGCGCCTTTACAAAAACATGGAAAAAAGAAAAGGTATTTGTGGTTGTAAATCTTCGGAATAAACCAATTGAGTTTACCTTGCCATCATCCATACAAAACTCGATATGGAAAGATGCTATGAGCGGTGCCAAAACAACTTTGCCCACCAACATGGTATTACAACCTTATTCTTGGTTTGCCTATAGAAAGTGATAGAATAAAATATTATTTGTTTTAAAACATCGTGTACATGATCAGTAGAAAAAGTATTTTGTGTTTGCTGGGCACCCTTTTATTCATGGCCTATGCTGTGGCTCAAAACCAGGTTTCGTCAGCATCCATGAACAAAGTGAATCTTGATTTTCGTTTAGATGCAACAGGCATTCCGCAATATTCGGTCAGTTTCGATGGCAGACCAGTCATTCTAGCTTCACGGCTTGGGTTTAAGTTAAACAATAATATAAGCTTAGATAGTAATTTTAAAATCATCAAAACACAAACGAAATCCGTAGACGAAACATGGAAACCAGTTTGGGGCGAGGTTAGCCAAATCCGCAATCATTATAACGAGCTGACCATTCTTTTGGAACAACAAACTGCGCCGAAAATCCTCCTCAACATTGTCTTTAAGGTGTTTGAAGATGGTGTAGGTTTCAGGTATGAATTTCCGTTGCAACAAGGAATGAGATACTTCGTTGTTTCGCAAGAACTGACAGCGTTCAACCTAACAGGCGACCACAAAGCATTTTGGATCCCGGGTGATTTCGATTCCAACGAATATGAATATACCACCTCGAAAATCAGTGATATCGATGCATGGAAAACAATGTTGATTTCAAGCGGTGAAAAAAAGGCGAATATACCCGACCAATATGCGGTGCAAACGCCTTTGATGTTAAAGACCAATGATGGCTTATACATCAATATCCATGAAGCAGCATTGGTAGATTATTCGAGTATGCAGCTCCATGTAAACAAGGCTACTAACAGCTTGAGTGCCGCTTTGGTGCCCGATGCGGTGGGCAACAAAGCATATATGCGTGCACCAACGCATACCCCTTGGCGTACCATCATCCTCAGCGATAAAGCAACCGACATCCTCGCCTCCAAAATGATATTGAACCTCAACGAGCCATCCAAAATAACACAGACAGATTGGATAAAACCGATGAAGTTCATGGGCGTTTGGTGGGAGATGCAAGTCGGCAGTAGCAGCTGGAACTATACCGATAATTTAGATATCCTTTCTAAAAGCGGTGGCGTGATACCGCACAACCATCATGGCGCCAATACCGCCAACGTAAAACGTTATATAGATTTTGCTGCTAATAATAATATCAAAGGATTGTTGGTGGAAGGGTGGAACAAAGGCTGGGAAGAATGGACAGGCGATTGGAAAGAAAACAATTTCGATTTCGTGACGCCGTACCCAGATTTTGATGTAAAAGATATTGCGGCCTACGCAAAGAAAAAAGGGGTGCAAATGATTATGCACAACGAAACCGGCGGCAGTGCGACCAACTATGAAAGGCTGATGGACACCGCCTTCCGCTTTATGAACAAGTTCGGTTACAATTCAGTAAAAACAGGCTATGTAGGCAAGATCATCCCTCGTGGCGAGCACCACGACGGGCAATGGATGGTAGATCACTACATCCATTCCATACAAAAAGCCGCTGAGTATAAAGTGATGATCGACATCCATGAACCGGTTCGACCAACTGGCTTGCATCGCACCTATCCCAACTTTTTGGCCTGCGAAGCCGGCCGTGGAAATGAATGGAATGCTTTTAGCGATGGCAACTCACCTGAACATGAAACCATTATGCCTTTTACACGCTTGATGGGAGGCCCGATGGATTACACGCCGGGTATATTTAAGTTAAGAAATTATGCCAAAGGTGTGCCTGATAGGCAAATGCATACCACGCTCGCCAAACAATTGGCACTCTACGTTACCATGTACAGCCCGTTGCAAATGGCCGCGGATTTGCCCGAGAACTATGCCCCGCATATGGATGCTTTCCAATTTATAAAAGACGTCCCCGTAGATTGGGACGATACCAAAATATTGGAAGCCGAGCCCGGCGATTATGTAACGATTGCCCGTAAAGAAAAGGGAACGAGCAACTGGTTTATTGGCGCCATTACTGATGAAAATAGTCGGTCCACAACCATCCCACTTAACTTTTTAGACAAGGGCAAAAAGTATGTCGCCACCATTTACAAAGATGCAGACAATGCCGATTGGAAAAACAATCCAGAAGCCTATAAAATTGAAAAATTTATAGTTGATAGCGCTACTAACCTACAACTTAAATTGGCCAAAGGGGGCGGCGTCGCCATTAGTCTGGCTTTAGCAACCAAAGACAATCTTAACTTGATCGCAGCCTATAGATAGTTTCGAACATACTTGTTTGGCACAGTTGTCAAGAGCAAAAATCTTACTCAATGCGTCAATTCTTTCGCCGAACATAGAGCGGTAATTCAGACCTTATACTAGGGTAAGCGACTGGTAAGAATTTTCGGGTAAGAAAAATAACGCTTACTCGAAAATTCTTACTTTTTTTTAAAAATAGCCCTAGGGTACATCCACGACAAGCGTTTTTGATGCACTTAGTCTTTCATAAGGTCGAAAATTAATGATTAAAGTAGCCGCTCAATATTTTCTAGATTAGACCGAAAGAGCATTTTCAAATATAAACAAGGCTGCTTTTCTAGTTGATTCCAATGTATTGAAAGTGACACCCAGTATTCCTTTTTGGGTTCAAAATTTTGATAAAGTGGTAGTCAGTTGAAGACTTAGACATGTTCACTCCTACACTTCCTTCTGTTTCTTATAAAACAAGCATTGTTGCCACCAACACAATTGTTGAACCTATTGCCTTCAACTTCGCA
>Ga0247739_10000878_pt1 | contig 10790 bp, 7 predicted proteins | sample UWRJL058202B2_FD_180943 | JGI IMG/M metagenome (GOLD analysis project Ga0247739, IMG submission 180943) | Plant litter microbial communities from Arlington Agricultural Research Station in Wisconsin, United States - UWRJ-L058-202B-2 | ecosystem: Environmental > Terrestrial > Plant litter >... | reverse complement strand
ATCAAAGATGCTCCCTTTGCGCGACTGACGTAGCGTCTCGGCTCCACACATCGAGCAGGAAGTCAGGTTCCTGATGATTGAAAATCGGTAGCATGCCCAGACGATCCTGAAGGACTGCGTGCACCTGCTCGGCGTTCATCGGGCAGCCGTCTATCTGCGGCCGCCAGTGGCAAGCGAGCAGTTGGCCGTCCTGAGTCAGTGATTGCAACGCGCGATCAATCCAGAGCTGCAGGTCACGCTCATCCAGGTAGTAACCCAATTCGCTGAGCACGATCAGGTCGAACTGACCTGTCGGCCACTGTTGCGGCAGACGGCCATGCATCACGCTGGCATGGCTGAAACCGGCAAGGCGTTCTCGTGCCAGCTCGACCGCTGGCATGCAGGTGTCACAACAGACCAGACGCTCGCACCGCGTGGCCAGAGCCGCGCTGAGTTCGCCGTTGGCGCACCCAGGTTCAAAAATATGTTGGTAACGTTCTTTGGGCAGGGCAGCGAGGGTCAACGCGCGCTTGCGGCGTTCATACCAGCGTTTTTTAAACGCCCACGGGTCGTCGTTGCCGTTAAACAGTGCGTCGAAATAATCATCATCGACACTTGAGGATTGACGATTCACAGGAACACCACTTCAAAGGGGCGTAGCAGTCGTTCCAATACCGAGGGTGGCAAAACCGGCGGCAAGCCGATCAGTGGATCGCCCTCAAGCTGACTGGCGAAGGCATGCGCCGCATGACGCTTGCGTGCGGTCGTCATCGGGTCGAGGAGGATCTTGCGCGCCCGATCCCAAGGCAGACGTTCGTCTTCGGGATCCGCCCAATGCCAGGCCCAGATGGGCACCTCATGAAATTGCGCGCCCACTGCGGCGGCGGCGCGAGCACTGGCACGCCCAACGGCTTCATGATCGGTATGCCCATCCATGGCCCATGTCGCAAACACCACGTCGGTGGGGCGCAGGTAGCGTTCAAGAAAGGCAACCAGTTCGTCCTCCTGTTCGGCGACCGCGCTATCGCTGAACCCACCGCGAATCCATTGCAGGCTGTGCAAAGGAACATCCAGGCGACGCAAGGCCTCGGCGCTTTCCTGAGGGCGAATAACGCTCAGGCGCTCGGTTGTCCATGTTTGCGAGCCAGGATGGCTGCCACTGCCGTCGGTGATGGAGATCAGCTTCAACTGGCGATCCAGTTGGGCAAGCTGGCGCATCAGGCCACCGCAGCCGAGGATTTCATCATCCGGATGCGGTGCAATGATGACTGCACGGGAATTGACAGGCACCAGGGCATCCACCGTGATCACGGGCAACTGAGCGAGTTTGTGCGAATTATTCCAGGCTTGCAGCGACGTTCCGCTGCCCACGATGGGATTCTCTTTCATAACAGCCACGTCCTTGATGGCGGGACCGACCCAAGACGGGCGGTCATTTGACCCAACGCCGCCAAGTCTCGTTCTGCGTGACTTTGGCGAAGAAAGACCGGCAGATCAGCGATCAACCGGGCGAAATGCGCGTCCTTGCAATAGGGGCCAGCCCCCATCGCACGACCCACATGAAAAATAATCTGTTCAGCGCTGTTCTCGATAACCGCACGACAGCGCCGAGCCATTAGCTCGGCATTGTCGTGCGGGTTTGAATCGAGGCTGACAGCTGCTGTTTGAAGCACCGTTGACGCGCCGTGCAGCGCAACATCCACCGCACCCAGATGCGCCATCGCATGGGGTTCATCCTGCTTGATTGCCTGTTGCAGTAAACGCTGGGCAATCGCACGGGACGCGCCGTACCAGCAGGCGGCAATTCCAATGCCGCCTTGCCAGAATCCCGGCCTGGCCAAATAAGCGCCGGGTTCCCCAACCGCCATCGCCTGAGCATTCTCGAACAGCACTTCCACGCTGCCGGTAGCGCCCATTCCAATGGCACGCCAGCCGTCATTGCTGACGGTGACGCCTGCCTGATCCAGCTTGACCGCCACCAGTTGCTGGCGATCCTGCTCGTCCCAGGTCGTGATCAGTGCATGACTCAGTACCGCTGCGCCAGAACACCAGGCCTTGCGACCGTTGAGGACCAGCGAGCCCGCGTCGCGACGAACATTGACCCTGGCCTGCGGTGGCTCGGCAGCCCACATGCCCCAGGTGCTGCCCGTGTCGGGCAGGGGAGCCTGAAGCTCATGCATGATCGCCAGAGCATCCGTATGACCTTCGAACAGTTTGCACAACCCGAGGTCGTGCCCGGCAACACAGGCCAATGCCTGCCAGCGCTCAAGTGTCTGACCGCCGGCGGGAAGTGGCAGCTGATCCAGCCGTTCATTCACCAGCGCCTGCAAGCACTCGCCCAGCGCGCGGGTATCGGCATAGCCGTGCCTGCGCCAATCGAGAAACTCGCTCAGCGCCTGGCTCATGGCTGCTCGTCGCGCTGCAATTCAAACAGCAGCAGGGAACGCGCCGTGACTGTGTATTCAGCACCAAAGACGAACTCTTCTTTCAGGCGTGCATCCGGCTGATTAGTGTCGAGCAGGCACGTCCAGTGAGCGCCTTCCGGCACCTGCGGCAGGGTGAAATTGACCCCGTCGTGGTGAGAGTTGACCACCAGCAGCAATGTGGCGTCGGCGCCTGGGCGACGAATACCGGTTTCCTGCGCGCGGCCATCCATCAGCATGCCCAGGCAACGCGCGTTGGCGTCTTCCCACTGGTCGATGCCCATTTCGCTGCCGTCCGGAGACAGCCAGGTCACGTCTTTGACGCCGATTTCTTCGTTGTAATCGCCCACCAGGAAGCGGCTACGACGCAGGATCGGATAAGTCTGGCGCAGCTTGATCAGGCGTTTGACGAACTTGAGCAGCGCTTTACCGTCTTCGTCCAGATCCCAGTTGACCCAGCCAATTTCACTGTCCTGACAATAGGCGTTGTTGTTGCCATGCTGGGTACGGGCGAATTCGTCACCGGCTACCACCATCGGTGTGCCTTGAGCCAGCAGCAGCGTGGCGAAGAAGTTACGCATCTGACGCAGGCGCAGCGCGTTGATTTCCGGATCGTCAGTCGGGCCTTCAACGCCGTGGTTCCAGGACAGATTGTTGTTGCTGCCGTCCTGGTTGTTTTCGTCATTGGCTTCGTTGTGCTTGTCGTTGTAGGACACCAGGTCGTGCAGCGTGAACCCATCGTGAGCCGTGATGAAGTTCACCGAGGCCTGTGGGCGACGGCCCCGCTGATTGAACATGTTGCCCGACGCGGTCATACGGCCGGCGAAGTCGGCCAGCTGGGCTTCGTCGCCTTTCCAGAACGCCCGGACGGTGTCGCGGAATTTGTCGTTCCACTCCATCCAGCCTGGTGGGAAACCGCCGACCTGATAACCGCCTGGGCCGCAATCCCACGGCTCGGCAATCAGCTTCACCTGGCGCAATACAGGATCCTGACGGCAGGCAACCAGGAAGCTATGGCGTTCGTCGAAACCATCGTGGTAACGGCCGAGAATAGTCGCCAGGTCGAAACGGAAGCCGTCGACATGCATTTCCGTGGCCCAATAGCGCAACGAATCTGTGACCATCTGCAGTACGCAAGGGTGGCTCAGATCCAGTGTGTTGCCGGTGCCGGAATCGTTGATGTAGAAGCGCTTGTCATCAGGCATCAGGCGATAGTACGAAGCGTTGTCGATCCCGCGCATGGACAGGGTCGGGCCGAGCTCGTTACCTTCAGCGGTGTGGTTGTAGACCACATCAAGGATGACTTCCAGACCGGCGTGGTGCATGTGCGCGATCATTTCCTTGAACTCGGCGATTTTGCCGTGGGCAAGGTAGCGCGGGTCCGGAGCAAAGAAGGCAATGCTGTTGTAGCCCCAATAGTTGGTCATGCCTTTTTGCAGCAGATGCTGGTCATTGACGAAGGCATGGATCGGCAGCAGCTCGACGGAGGTCACGCCCAGCTTGCGAATGTGTTCGATCACCGGCTCGACCATCAGGCCGGAGAACGTGCCCTTGAGTTCATCGGCCACTTCAGGGTGGCGCATGGTGAAGCCCCGAACGTGGGTCTCATAGAGAATAGTTTTATCCCACGGCACGCTGACCCGTTGATCGCGACCCCAGGTATAGGCGGGGTCAATGACCTTGCTCTTGGGTACGAACGGCGCGCTGTCACGCTCGTCAAAGCTCAAGTCGCCGTCTTCGTGGCCAATGGTGTAGCCGAACAGGGCTTCGGACCATTTCAGCTCGCCGACCAATTGCTTGGCATACGGGTCAATCAGCAATTTGTTGTGATTGAAACGGTGACCGTTTTGCGGATCATAAGGCCCGTAGACCCGGTAGCCGTAGATCAGCCCAGGGTGTGCATCGGGCAAATAGCCGTGGTAGATCTCGTCGGTGTATTCCGGCAGCTCGATGCGTTCGAGTTCAACTTCACCGGTGGAGTCAAACAGGCAGAGTTCGACCTTGGTTGCGTTGGCCGAGAACAAGGCGAAATTGACCCCCAGACCATCCCAGCTCGCGCCGAGCGGGAAGGGCAGGCCTTCTTTGATGCGCGAGGAATTGATTTCCGGGATCGCGCTCTTCTCCTTGGTGGGCTCGCCCTTAGGGGCCTCTTTTGTTGCGGTTTTAGACTGCTGCGTGCTCATGGCTTATCCTGGAATTGTAGATTTACAAGGCGGCCGGGACCGCTATCGAAGCCCATGGCTTCAACAAAAAACTGAAAAAAATGGGTTTGCCGCAGGGGAGGGCCGTGACCGACCTGTCCCCTGCGGTCTTTAACTAACGCTGCACCCTGAGAATTCAGGAAGCCGAAGGCTTGCGCGGCTTTTTAACAGCGGTTTTCGCAGGCTGTTCTGCCTGGGTCGCGGGTGTGGACTGTTTGGCCTTGGCTGCGGGAGCTGTTGCAGGCTTGGCCGCAGGTTTCGTCGCAGGCTTGACCGCCGGTGCTGCGGTGGCCTTGCTGGCGGGTTTGGTAGCTGGCTTTGACGCCGCTTTGGCGGCAGGCGCGGTTTTACCGTCAGCAGCTCCGTCGGCCTTGCTTGCCTTGGGCTTCGCTGCTTTGCCAGCCGAGGACTTTTCTGGAGCCTTCGCCTCAGCTTCGGCCAGTTTGCGGGCCATTTTCCAATGGCGCTCATCCTGACCTTCAGGCTGGCCTTCTGATTCCCAAATCTGATACGCAAACTCGCGAATTCGTTTTTCGTCGGCACTCATCTCGACACTCCCAGGTATTACGTAGTTTTGATAAATAGGTTCACAGAAAAATCCTTGAGCGCTGCGCTGAGCAACAACTCCCTACCCGTTGTGACTACAGCCTCCGAAAAAAGTCCCTTCCAACCTGCATCAGAATCCGTGAACGGTAAAAGGACCCGCGTATCTCCCCAATTGTCAGCGTTGATGAATGGAGCCTGGGCGGTGCCCAATAGTTCACTAAACAAGCGTGGAACAATGACAATTGCGCGTACGCCATCCAGGATCCGAGCGAAGGCGAGGACCCGATCAGCATGTACGCCCGCCACTTCCAGCGGGATGTACTGGCCGCGACTGAACAAGCCTGGATGTTCGGCACGCAGGTTCAGCACCTTGGCAATCACTGCCTGTTTGACCCGCCCGTCCTGCCAGTTGCCGAGTAACTCGGTGACACTGGCAGTCTCGTGCAATGATTGCGCTCTTGCACGATAGTCGACCGGGCGCCGGTTATCCGGGTCCACCAGGCTGAAATCCCAATACTCGGTGCCCTGGTAAAGATCCGGAACGCCGGGCACGGTATTGCGAAGCAAAGTCTGCGCCAGGCTATTGAGCGCTCCTGCTGCGGCGATTCGGTTGGCGGTGGCGCCTAACGACTGACGCAATGCAAGACCTTCAGGGGCAAGCAGGATGTTATTCAAAAATTCCCGGCAGGCACGCTCATACGGCTCATTATTGGCGCTCCAGCTGCTTTGCAGTTTAGCCTCGCGCAGGGCTTTTTCCTGCCATTGCGTCAGTCGCTTCGCATAGGCTTCGTAGTCGTCTTCGCTTTCCAGCCCGAACGGCCAGCTGCCCAGCATGGCTTGATACAGCATCAGCTCATCGCCAGTACTGATCGTGACGGCGTCACCCTTGAGGGGCAGGGCCAGTTGACGCCAGCGTTCGACCTGTTCGGCGTACCAGCCTGAACACTCGCTCAACACCGCCAGCCGGGTCCGGGTATCTTCGCCGCGTTTGTGGTCGTGGGTGGCGGTGGCCAGCAGGTTGTCGGGGAACGATTCCAGACGCTTGAGGCACGCCGCATGGAAGTCCTCAACGGGTGCGCTGAAGTGCTGCGGGTGGAAGCCCACGTCGTTACGCGACAGCAATACCGCGCTGCGATAAAACGACGTGTCCTCTACAGACTTGGCCGCCACCGGCGAGGTCAACTGCTGGAAACGCACACAGGCATTGCGATACAACTTGCGCTGACGGCCGCGTGGCAGCTCGCGCCAGGATTCGCCACCCAGCCAGCGTTGCAGGTAATCAAGCACCTGCCAGTCAGCTTCGCTCAACGTATTGCGCGCGCCTTGCATGGCTTGCTCAAAGAAGCGGTCATCTTCTTCGGAGCGGCCGCACACGCTGATATAGGTGCGGTAGATCGGGAAATTGACCACCAGCGCCAGCAACGCCCGGCGAATCGCTCCCAACGTCAGGTCACGGCTCATCAGATCGCTGCGCGCCACTTGCAGCAGGGATTGGGCTACGTTTTCGAAATCCCCGGCCAGGGTGCCGTGCAATACCAAGTCGCGAGCTTCCAGCACTTCCTGATTGAAATCTGCAGTGCGTTCACTCAATCGACTCCACAGCTCCGCCAGCGGAGCCTGTCCCTTGGGATCATGTTGCAGCAATGACACCTGGTTCATGAACTCGTAACCGGTCGTGCCGTCAACGCCCCAGTCTTCGCGCAGCTGCTCGTCAGGGCCCAGGATCTTCTCGACGAAGATCGGCAAATGCGCCAATTCGGTGCCCGCTGGTCGCTGCGAGAGCAGGCTTTCCACGCGACGGCGCAGTTTACGTCCATAGCCACGGGGATCGGCGAGCCCGTCGATGTGATCGATGCGCAACCCATCGACGAGTCCTCTGGCGATCAGCTCGAAGATTTTGCCGTGAGTCGCCTCGAACACATTGGGCCGCTCAACGCGCAAACCGCCCAGTTCATTGATGTCGAAGAATCGCCGCCAGTTGATGTCGTCACCCGCCGTTCGCCAGCTGGCCAGACGATAGTGCTGACGCTCAAGCAACTGGTGCAGGCGCTCGAAACCCTCCGGTTTACTGGAGTCGAAACGTGCCAGACCTTGCTCGATGGCTGCTGCGACGGCGCTGTCCTGGGCCAGTTCAGCCAGTTCCGCGCGAGCTTGACGCGCACGTTCATACGCCTGTGGATACTGTTCCAGCGCCGCAAAACGCTTGCTCAGCTCGATCAACTCAGGGTGTTCTGCCGATTCCAGCAACGGACCGTAGGTGGCCGGGTTGATCGGGAAGTGGTGCTGGTAATGCTCGATGTAAAAAGCGCCATGCTCGGCGTCGAACCGCAAAGGGATCTCGCCTGCCTGCAACACGGTGCCGTAATCGCTGCTCAGGAATGGCAGCAGCAGTTGGCCCTCTAGCAAGGGGTCCGGCGAATTCCACTGAATGTCGAAAAAGTCCGCGTACGGGCTGCGGCGTCCCCATTCGAGCAGATCGAGCCACCATGGATTGTCCGCGCCGCCAACCGCCATGTGATTGGACACGATATCCAGAATCAGGCCCATGCCATGTTCGCGCATCGCGCCTACCAGGCGGAGCAGGGCGGGCTCGCCACCCAGCTCCGGGTTGATCAGGCGTGGATCGACCACGTCATAGCCGTGCATCGATCCTGCGCGGGCTTTGAGCAGCGGCGAAGCATAGATATGGCTGATGCCCATGCTGGCGAAGTAGGGAATCAACGGCACTGCGTCGTCAAGGGTGAAGTCTTTGTGAAACTGCAAACGCTGGGTGGCACGCAGCGGATTGATCGTCGGGCTCATTGGTCACGCTCCGCAGCTTGAAGACGTGCCTGAGAAAGCAGCTCGATGCGACGCGCCACGTGTGGATCATCCAGCAAGCCGCTGCAATCACCTGGCAGTCGGCGTCTCCAGTTCGGGTGGCTGTCAGTAGTGCCCGGCAAGTTGAATTGCTCGGACAGACCCATCGCATCCTCCATCGGCAACAGCACCAACGGCGCGCGGGTATGGCCCAGATAACGAACCGACGCATCGATGATCTGGTCAATTTCCAGGCCGTCGTCGCAGAAATTATCGGAGTTCTGCTCCAGCGCAGTACACAGTCCGGCACGCTCCTTTTGGCGATCCAGGCGCCATTGCCCGGCTTGCTGGTCATCGACCAAATCGAGCTTGCGGTTCCAGTCGATGTCTTTTTCGGCCAACCAGCCTGCGAGGGTTGGCAGGTCATGGGTGCTGGTCATCGCAAGGGCTTCGTCCGACCAATCCAGGACGGGTTTGAAATGAGCGTTGTGCTGTTCGAACAACAATACGCGCATGCCAAGGATGGCCCGGGCCGACAGTTTTTCATGCAGGCCTTCAGGCACGGTGCCCAGATCTTCACCCAGCACCACGGCTTTATGCCGCCATGATTCCAGGCTCAACAGGCGCAACATGTCGTCCAATGGATAATTCAGATAAGCGCCTTCACTGGCCAAAGCTCCCAGCGGCACCACCCAAAGCCGTTGCAGACCCATCACGTGATCGATACGCAGCCCGCCGGCATGCGCGAAGTTAGCGCGCAGCATTTCGATAAACGCACGAAAACCGTTGCGTTTAAGGCCAGTGGGGGAAAATGCCGAAATGCCCCAACTTTGTCCGGAACGGTTGAGAATGTCCGGCGGCGCGCCGACGGTCAGTTCAGACAGCAGCTCATCCTGGCGGCTCCAGGCCTGACTGCCAGCGCCGTCGGCGCCCACCGCCAGATCCGCAACCAGGCCGACCCGCATGCCGCTGCTGCGTGCCGCGATTTGTGCGCGCTCCAGGCCCCGCGCCATCAGCCACTGCGCAAAGGCGTGGAAACTGATTTGCGCGCCATGCTCAGCGGCGAAGCCGGCAATGGTTTCGCTACGCGGATTCTTGAATTCTTCTGGCCATTCATGCCAGTTCTGACTGATGCCCAAGCGCTCGCTTTCGTCACGCAGGGTCTCGAAACGACAGTGATTCTCCAGCGCCTCGCCGCCACTGTGGCGGAAGCTATTGAAGTCTTCATGCAGCGGGTGATCACAGCCGCTGAACGCTTCGTACAGTTTGTGCAGCACTTTCCATTTGGCTGTCGCGGCAGCTGGCCAATCGATCAGTTCAAGCTGTTCGAGACGCTTGAGCTCATCAGCGAGGCCGGTTTCATCGATTGCCAGACGCAAGGCGCGCTCACCGAGAATCGTGCCGGGTGCAGAATACAGGCTGTTCAGAAACAACCGGCTTGAAGGCGAATAGGGACTGAAACGATGAGGATCGTTGGCAAACATCGCATGCACCGGGCTGATCGCCAAGGCATCAGCGCCTCGCTCACCCGCCTTGCGGGCCAACACTTCCAGCGCTTGCGTGTCACCAAAGCCGCCATCGCCTTCGCGGCGCAAGGCGTACAGCTGAACGGTCAAGCCCCAGGTCCGGGCGACTTCAGTTTCGGTCGCCATGGCCATGCTGAAACAGGTTTCAGGCGCTACGGCAATGGTCAGATGCTGTCCGGCGATGCTCAGCTGCTGGTAGCCGACAGGCGCCAACGCTGGCAGTTGCCCGGTGGCGGTCAGGTTGGCGTCGATCGTGGCGCCGTCCTCCAGCAGCAGCACAAACGGAGTGCCCGGTTCAAACCACGCACTCAAATCCAGGTTGCTGCCGTGGTCGACGGTCAACAGTGGCGGGGGCGTCGGTTGATGGTTCGCAGCTCTTAACCGTTGCAGGCTGGCGTCGATCTCGTCGTGGTTGTCGGCGGGATAACCCAGGCCGTCCAGTACTTTGCACAGCACTTGCGGGCTGACCCGTTGCGGCCGGCCGTTTGCATCAATCCAGTCCACTGACAAGCCTGCTTCGGTTGCCAGGGCCTCTAGTTGCTCATTGCTCATCCTGTCTCTCCAGAACATCTATTGCTATCAGGCTGACAATGGCCGTGTAAGGATTGAGGGTGCCTCGGCGGGAAAGTTCTGCCGCATGTGGCAGTGTTTCAAAAAGAACGCTGGCCGGGTGCCATTTAGGCGCGGTTACAGCGTGCTCGGACAGGTTCAGGTCGATCCGCAGTTGGGTGCCGTCACCCATACGCCAGCGTGCCGAAACAGCGCCTTCGCTCAACACGTCGCAACCCAGGGCTTGTGCGCCTTGCAGACGCGGCATGATTTCGCGATGGCGGATCTCCAGCAATTGGCGGTAGAGCTCCAGCCAGCTGTGGTGATCGGCACCGATGTCGGTTTCCAGGTACACCGCGTCGAAAGCCGGTTTGCAGGCCTCGAAGGTTGCCGGCTCATTGGGATCGGGAATGTGTTCGCGCTTCTCTTCATCGGCGAATGCAGGAAAGTCGGCAAATTCGCCACGCCGTCCTTCGCGCACCGCATCGGCCAATTCGCGATGGTGGTCGGTGAAAAACAGGAATGGCTCGCTCGCCGCCCACTCATCACCCATGAACATCAGCGGAATCATTGGCGAGAGCAGCAACAACGCCGTCGCTGCTTTCAGCGCCGGGCCATGGCTGATCTGCGAGAGTCGCTCGCCAAAGGCACGATTGCCGATCTGGTCGTGATTCTGCAAAAACAGCACGAAAGCGCTCGGTGGCAAATGCCCGCTGGCTTCACCACGAGCATGGCCATGGCGCGTGCTTTCGCCTTGATAGACAAAA
>Ga0247739_10000877_pt1 | contig 10803 bp, 8 predicted proteins | sample UWRJL058202B2_FD_180943 | JGI IMG/M metagenome (GOLD analysis project Ga0247739, IMG submission 180943) | Plant litter microbial communities from Arlington Agricultural Research Station in Wisconsin, United States - UWRJ-L058-202B-2 | ecosystem: Environmental > Terrestrial > Plant litter >... | reverse complement strand
CGGCGGTCCTGACTATCCTCCAGTTCTCGCCCGACGCACCTTGGATCCCCACCGGTTTCCCGCCCACGAGAACCGCTAGTTCGAGCGCAAATTCTCCGAGCGGCGCAATCTGACCACGCGCAGCCCACTGGTAAGTGAGCACGCTCCGAGCGACCTCAATCGCGGTACCCCGAGACCACGGGAAGTTGAACGGCATCGAGTTCGCGTCGTGAATCCCGCGTCCGGCGAGGTCGGCAAGTTCCACCAAGAGTTCGTCATCCATCCAGCGAAGCTCAAGATCGTCCGACCTCACCGCCACACCGCTTGCTGGCCAGAGGTCGGTGATCTTGCTGTGCATTGAACATGGTTAGCACAACGGCGACTGTCACGCCCCTGCATCTGCCATGAGAAGCACTCCGAAAACACTCGGCCCGCGCCGCTTCACTTCCAGCCGCTTCGATCCGCTCGGCTCCACTCACGGCGACCTAGAACGCCCGAACTACGGGGCGGAATGGAGCAGAGTGGCTTGGTGCGGACGGAAGTGGTTCGGAGTGGTGCCACCGGTTCGGCGCTCTCATAATCCGTCGGTCACGGGTTCAAGTCCCGTCCGCCCTACCGAGCCATCGCAGCGTTCAGTGTGGCAATCGCCGAACTCCGCTGCTGTCAGGACATCGGCACTGGGGTGTCTCCCGGATTCGGCAGCGCCGAGCGGCGTGGTGCTATTGCAGGACATTCTCGAAGAGACGTTCCGATGCCGTGGTAGCCGTCCGCGACGTCGTCGACATCTTCACTCCAGCGAAGGAAAAATGATGGCCTTTATCACCGTCGGCGAAGAGAACTCCGCACCCATCGAGCTGTACTACGAAGATCACGGCAGCGGCCGTCCGGTCGTTCTCCTCGCCGGCTGGCCCTTCGATGCTCGCTCCTGGGAACCTCAGCTGCATCCGTTGCTGGCCGCTGGCTACCGTGTAGTCAGTATCGACCGTCGCGGGTTCGGGCGCTCCAGCGCCCCGATCACCGGCTACGACTTCGACACCCTCAGTGCCGATGTGGATGTCCTGCTTCAGAAGCTGGATCTCCACGACGTCACGCTCGTGGGCTTTTCTTTGGGCACCGGCGAAGTAGCGAGGTACATCGGCAGATTCGGGACCAGCCGGATTCGCAGCGCCGTTCTCATCGAAAGCCTCACGCCAACTTTCGCCCAGAGCGATGACAACCCGAAGGGTGTCGACGAGGCAGGAGTCAAAGGTGTTCAGCAGGCCATCGTCGACGACCGGTTCGCTTGGCTGACCGGGATGATGGGGAACTTCCTCAACCTCGATGATTACCAGGGCACCCGCGTCAGCGAAGACACTGTGCGGGCGATGTGGTCGGCCGGCGCCGAGGCGTCACCGTATGCGACATGGGCTTGTCCGCAGATGTGGTTGGAGGACTTCCACTCCGACCTGGAACGGTTCGACGTGCCGACGCTGATCGTGCATGGCACGGCAGACCGCATCCTCTCGATCGACGGGCAAGGGGCGAGGGCGCATGCCTCCCTGCCAGCGGCCCGGTACGTCGAGATCGAGGGCGGCCCGCACATCAACCCTGTCACCCACACCGCGGAGGTCAATCAGGAACTGCTGAGTTTCCTGAAAGACCCGTCGTAGCCGTTGGGATGCCGAGATGTTCGATGGCTTCAGTTCCCAACTGGTCGACGTAGACCGGGGAAAGATATTTGCGCGTGTCGGTGGTGAAGGCCCCCCGGTGCTGCTTCTGCACGGCTATCCCCAGACCCATGTCATGTGGCATGCGGTGGTCCCGCACCTGACCGAGCACCATACTGTGGTCGTGGCCGACCTCCCGGGGTACGGCCGCTCGTTCCGACCGGAAACCGCTGCGGACCACAGCCCCTACTCGAAGCGCGCACTGGCAAACGACCTGGTTCAACTCATGGCCACGCTCGGGTTCGAGCAATTCGCCGTGGCCGGCCACGACCGGGGCGGACGCGTCGCTTACCGGATTGCGCTCGACCACAGCTCGCGGATCACGGCGGCCGGTGCATTCGACGTTGTGCCCACCGGAGAGGTCTGGCGCCGTGCCAATGCACAGCTGGCCATCACCTATTGGCACTGGGCCTTTCTTGCCCAACCGGAACCGCTGCCCGAAGAGCTCATCAACGCGAACCCGGGAGCGTTCTTCGACCGGCACATCCGCGCACTGGGGCTCGGTCGCGCGACCGACAGATATCCGGAGGAACTGATGGCCTACTACCGGGGACTTCTCGACGATCCCACCGTGGTCCACGGGATATGCGAGGACTATCGCGCCGGTGCCGGTATCGACCGGGTCCATGACGATGATGACCTGGCCGCAGACCGCCGAATCGCCTGCCCGCTCCTGGTGCTGTGGAGTGCCCCGGGCGCCCTTCCCAAGTTCTATGGGGATGTGCTGGCGGTCTGGAACGGTTGGGCCACCGACGTCCGGGGTCGGGGTCTCGACGCCACCCACTTTCTCGTCGAAGACCAACCCGATCAAGTGGCCCATGAGCTGCATCTACTACTGACGCCCGGTGTCACCCACCTCGAAAGGACTTCACCATGATTCCCCCGAATTCTGACAGCCCCGCCGGCCAGAACGACCACGACCAGCTGTCACGAAAGCTCAAGCGCACCGAGGTGCAGCATGCGACATCCTCCATCCCTGGTCGAGACATTGTGCAGGTTCTCACCGAGATCCCTGTCAACGTCTCGTCCGGGTGGCACCACCACCCCGGCGAGGAAGTCGGCTACATCGTCGCAGGGACGGTCCGAATGGAACGCCGCGACGGCGAGACCAAAGTTCTCGACGCCGGTGAAGGGTTCCTGATCCCGCCGGGTGTGCCACACAACGCCACAGATCTCGGCCCCGACACCGGCCGGATGCTGTCCACCTACATTGTCGCAACCGGTGAACCGGTCTCCACCCTCGAAGCCTGACCGATCACCCCGACCGAAAGGAAAGACCGATGGCTACCGTCATCCTGGTACACGGCGCGTTCGCCGACTCCGACAGCTGGAACGGCGTCATCACGCCGCTCAGCGCCGAGCATCGAGTGATCGCCTACGCGAACCCGTTGCGCGGAATTGACTACGACGCCGCACCCCTGACCGACTTGATCAGAACCATCGACGGCCCGGTCGTTCTCGTGGGCCACTCTTACGGTGGTGCCGTCCTCACCGCAGTCGATCCCTCGGCGGGTGACATTGTGGGGGTCGTCTACGTCGCCGGTTTCGCGCTGCAACCCGGCGAGAGTCCCGCCATGGCGTCCGCGCTTGCCCCTGGCTCCACTCTGGCCGACACGCTAATTCAGGTGCCACTGCGGGCCGGGGGAGCGGACTTGTACATCGACCAGGACAAGTATTGGAAGCAGTTCTGCGCAGATCTCAGCCAAGAGCAGTCAAACACCATGGCTGTCACGCAGAGACCCGTCACTGAGGCCGGTCTGAACGACCCTCTCAACTCGGCAGCGCTCTGGCAGACGGTTCCCAGCTGGTTCGTATTCGGCGAGAACGACCGCAACATTCCGGCCGCTGCACACCATGTGATGGCCCAGCGGGCGCACGCGGTTCGCACGGTGGAAGTTCCCGGCGCCTCTCACGTCGTCGGCATCTCCCACCCAGACGAGGTCGTGACCTTGGTGCGGGAAGCGGCGTCGTCGGCTCGCTGATCACTGTCGCTGATCACTGCCGCTGATGACCGCCGCGTCTGTGGACAAAGCCCGGTGAACCCCGGAGCGATCGTTGCTTGGGTCGTGGCCTTCGTGCTGCTCGCCGTCGTCGTCACGGGGTTCGCACGTCGACTGGGCTGGTCGGCTCCCGTGCTGCTCGTTGCCGTCGGGGCGGGAATCTCGTTCGTGCCTGGTCTCCCCGAGGTCCACGTCGAGCCGGAGTTCGTGCTCTACGGAGTCGTCCCGCCTCTCCTGTTCGCTGCCGCGTTCGGCACCTATGTGATCGACGTAGGTGCCCGGCGTGACACGGTCGTGCTGCTCTCTGTCGGGTTGGTGGTATTCACGGCCTTCGCGGTGGGATGGGTCACCTATCTGCTGCTACCGGCCATCGGCTTCGCGGCCGCTTTCGCCTTCGCCGCGGTCGTTGCGCCAACCGATGCCAGTGCCGTGACGGCGATAGCCGGCCGCCTGAAACTGCCCCATCGAGTCGTCACCGTGCTCGAGGGCGAGAGTCTTCTCAATGATGCGACCGCGCTGGTGCTCCTGAATGCGGCGATCGCCGCCATCGTCTCCACATCCAGCCCAGGGCTCATCGCGGCTGATTTGGGCCTCGCCGTTGTGGGTGGCGTCGGCGTCGGGTTGGCGATTGGATGGCTCGTCTCGACGATCCGTAGTCGCTTGAGATCCCCGGTACTAGACACCAGCCTTGCACTCATCACCCCGTACTTCGCGTTCATCGCCGCCGACGCTGTCCTCGGTTCGGGGGTGCTCGCAGTTGTGATTTCCGCGCTCTATCTCGGATTCCGCTCCCCGATGGTCCAATCTGCCGAGGCCCGATTCGCTGAGGCAGTCAATTGGCGCACGGTGTCGTTCCTGGTGGAGAACGCCGTGTTCCTGTTCATCGGTCTGAATGCCGCAGGAATCATTCGACGTGCAGTGAACGAGCTGGACGGATTCTGGGCGCCGGCCGGTGTCTGCGCAGTGGTCATCGCAGCGCTATTCCTGTCGCGATCCGCATTCGTGTTCCTGATGGTTGCTGTCTTCCGCCATGGCTCGCGCTATATGCGCGCGCAGGATCTCCGATGGGAATATGCCGTCGTCGTCTCCGCCGCAAATGTCCGAGGAGTCGTGACCCTCGCCGCGATATTTCTGCTGCCGCCGCAAACTCCCGGCCGTGAACTGTTGCAGCTGATGGCATTTGTTGTCGTCGTGGTGTCACTCTTCACGGGCATCCTGCTTCCGCAGCTGATTCGTCGACTTCGCCTTTCCGCTGTCGACGAGAAACAAGAATTCGCGGACTGGGAAAAACTCATGGCTCAGGCGCACGCGCGCGGGCTGCAACGCCTCGAGGCGGAAGCGACCGACGCCGACCACGAGAGAGTCCTGAATCAATTGCGGGGGAATGCGACCTTCATCTCGGATTCGCTCGAGCACGAATCGGACACGGGAAGCGAGAGCTTCCTGATCGCATACCGTCGGTTGAGAAGGATCATGATTCGGGCCGAAAGACAGTACGTCATCCAGGCACGGCGCGAGCATCTCTTCGCCGAGACGGTTGTCGCCGCTGCCCTTCGTGCGATCGATATCGAGGAACTCACAATACGTGCAGCTCCGGTGCTCGAGGACACGGAGTCATCGCCTCACGTTGACCGAGAAGGTGGTGCGGCCGCCGGCCAGCCGCGGTGGCGTCGCCGTGATCACAGCACTCCAAAGAAGGATTCTGCTTGATCGAGGTCGTCAGTGCATGACTTTAGCCAGCTGTCGCCGTGAAGTTATGCCCAGCTTTCTGAAGATCTTGCTCAGGTGATACTCCACTGTGGAGGTGGTCAGGAACATCTGAACGGCGATTTCAGAGTTGGTCGCCCCTGTGGCAGCTAGGCGGGCAACGTGAGACTCCTGCGGAGTGAGACCGGGGTCCACCTTTCCATCCAGGGTGAGCTCCATGGGTTTCAGGCCAGCGGCCAGAAGCTCCGAGCCCGCGCGCGCAGCGAACGCCCCGACGCCCATGGATTCGAACAATTGATAGGCAGTAGACAATTGGACCTGCGCATCGCGACGGCGCTTCTGACGACGAAGCCATTGGCCATAGAGCAGATGGGACCGTGCAACCTCTACTCGCAGAGACGTGGATGATAGCGAGTCGATGGAGTCGAGGTAGAGACGCTCGGCGTCGGACCTCGGTGCCACGATGGCCCGGGAGCGGGCGAGAACCCCGAGCGCCCACGGCGTGCCGCTGGCGGTCGCTCGCGCGGTAAGACGCGTGAGTGCCGCTTCCGCTGTCGTGGCCTGACCGACCCGCGCAGCCGCCTCCACGACCTCAGGAAGGATGGTACTTCCGTAACCGAGATTGTCGCGCTCGAAGATTTCCAGAGCGAGGCGAAGGGCTTCGCTGTAGTTGCCCAGCCCGATCTCCAGAACTGTCAGCCCTGACCAGGATGCGAGCTCGAGGTAGAGGGATCCCGATTGCTGACCCCAGGTCGCTGCAGCATGTGCGTTCTCGCGGCACTCGTTCTCGCGCCCTTGCCACGCCGTCAGCTGGATCACCGGAGCAAGCCCGGCGGCGGGCGGCAGACCCATCAGGGCGGTGATCTCGGCCGCCTCAAATGCGCTTTGTTCCGCGGCTTTCATCTGCCCAGCCCAGCATTGGGATACGCATCGTCCGGACAACGAGACTTGGAGAACATCCAAGACCCCGTGCTGACGACCGCGATCGACACCCCGGTCGAACAGCGCGCGTCGGCCCTCGTCGTCCCAGATCTCGTCACCGGAGAACCAGCCCGCGACTGGTGACGAGTGAGCGTCAGGCGGCTCTGCTTCATCCACGAAGAGGGTTTGCACCGAATCGCGCAACAACGGAAGTGCTTCCACGTAACCAACGGCGAACCGAGTGGCGAGCCCTTCCAGCAACAGATCTCGGGCGGAAACCGGCGGGCGCTTGTCACGGACGTAATCGAGGATGGTGTGCGCGATCTCGTCCGCAGTGATGCGGTCGATGCTTTCCCGTCCGGCCAGCGCGGCCCGCAGCGCGTTGAACAACATGCTTCGTATCAACTCGTCATCGCCTGTATCGGCGCTCTTGATTGCGTCCAGGAGCATCGTCCACGCGTCTCGATAACGATGGTGGAACATCGCGACCAGGGCCCGCATGCGTTGAACGTCAACATGTCTCCCGTCGGCGTCGAGCCACGGCGCCGCCCTGTCCAAGAGCGCCTCAGCCAGAACGCCGTCGCCAGCAGCGAGATAGGCCTCCGATGCGCGGAACATTCGGTCACTGCGTTCCTGCGGTCCAGGCGAAAGCTCGGCCGCGCGCACGAGGAATCGTCCTTGCGCGAGCTGCCCCCCTCGTCGTTCGGCACGCTCCGCAGATCGCTCGAGGTCACTCGCTACGTCCTCGTCCGGTGCACTGGTGGCAGCCGCCCGATGCCACGCCGCGAGGTCAGCATTGCTGTCCATCTCCGCGATGGTCGCCAGAACGCTGTGTGCAAGACGCCTCTGGCGGGGCTCCGCTGCGTGGTAAACGGCGGAGCGTATGAGCGGGTGACGGAATGTCACCGATTCGCTGATCCTGAGGACGTCCAGGTCATGAGCGCCGTCCGCCGCATCCTCCGGCAAGCCGAGCTGTACCGCCGCGCGCCACAACGTTGCGGGATCGTCTGTCGACATCGCTGATGCCAGGACGAGGAAGAGCCGGGTTGCGGGAGACAGCGCTTCAAGCTGACGCAAGAAATGTGCGTTGAGGCCTCCTCCGGTCGGTAGTTGCTCCGGAAGTGGAAGCCTGCCCGTGAGTTGCTCCGATGTCAGCTGATTGAGTATCTCGAGCATCGCCAGGGGATTGCCCTCTGTTTCAGCAACGACGCGCGCAGCCACTAACGAGCTCAGAGGACCCACTCGAGCGGAATCGAGGAGAGAGTATGAGGCCTCCCGATCCAGGCCCAGCACGTGGTGTGTGGGCAATTCTCGGAGCGTCTCGAGGGCCTCGTAGCGCTCTCGCCCCACGAACACTATTCCCACGCCGTCTGCATATACCCGCCGAGCTACAAAGCTCATCACGTCGAGAGATTCCTGATCGAGCCACTGTGCGTCGTCGAGAATACAGACGAGTGGTTTGCTCTTGGCTGCAGACGCCAGGACACCCAAGGCCGCGAGCGCGAGCAGGAACGTGGGAGGGGGCGCCCCATCTAACGCGCCGAACGTTCTCAGCAGGGCGTTGTGCTGTGGAGACGGGACGTCAGCGAAATGTTCCTGGAATGGCAGCAGCAGCCGGTGGAGAGCGGCGAAGGCGATACTGAACTCCGATTCGATCCCCACTACCCGAACTGCTCGTACAGGCGACGACGCGAGATGCTCGAGCAATCGCGTCTTACCGACCCCCGGCTCACCGAGTAAGACAAGAACTCCGCTGAGGCCGGTCGTGACCGACTCCACGAACTCGTCCAGCAGTTGGCATTCATACTCGCGACCCACGAGTACCGAGGGCACCGGTGGCGATGACGCCGATCTGCGAGGGGAGGGTTCGCTACCCGGCCTGTGGGCGCGGTCTGGCCTAGTCATCACGCGTGCCAAGACAACCGAACATGGCTTACCAGTCCTTTGGTGGCGGGTCGCAGCCATTAATAACCGAGTTCTCTCCGTGCCACAACCGCGCATTGACGAGGAGCGCTCGCCGAAGACGTCACTGGGGTTTCTCCCAGATGCGGAGGCCACCTCGAAAGTGGTCCGATTGCTCCATGCGCGTAGTCGCTGTGGAGCACAACTCCTGATCGACTGGGAAGGAGGCTGACATTGACCGACCATGAGCCTCCGCCGCCCACAGTCGTCTTGGTTCACGGGGCGTTCGCTGACGCTGGAAGCTGGGCCGGCGTGACCGCGCTCCTTCTCGCGGAAGGGGTTTCCGTGCTTGCACCTGCTGTGCCGTTGCGCGGGATCGCCATCGACTCGGCATACCTCGCCAGCGTCATGTCGAACATCGACGGGCCTGTCCTCGCGGTAGGCCATTCCTACGGCGGAGCCATCATCACCAACGCCGCTTCGCACGCCCGGAACGTGGTCGGGCTCGTGTACGTCGCAGGATTGGCACCGGACGAGGACGAATCGATTGCGGATGCGGAAGCAATCTCGCGGGACAGCATCATCGCCCCCGCGCTCCTCCGACGGGGTTTTGTGATGGAAACCGGTGACGGGAACGCTGTCGAACTGTACATCGCGCCGAGTTCGTTTCACCGGGTCTTCGCGTCCGACCTTCCGGAAGCCCAGGCAGCGGTGCTGGCGGCGTCTCAGCGTCCTCTGGCCGAGTCCGCGGTGGCCGAAAAATCTCGCGCCGCCGCCTGGCGTTGGCTGCCGACCTGGGCAGTCGTTGCTACGGGCGACAAGGTGGTCGGCGCAGATGTGGTCCGCTCAATGGCTCGCCGCGCAAATGCCGAGATCGTGGAGCTCGATGCTCACACGCAATCATGATCTCGCAGCCGCAATCGGTCACCGAGGTGATCCTCTCCGCGATGAAAGCCGTCTCATCGTGGTGAGAAGAGCAGCACCGCGCATTCCGTTGAACACCTTGGCGATCAGTCTTGGCCTGACGGGGCTCGCCTCGTTGTGGTCGACGATGGCCATTGCGCTCGAGGTCGCCGACATCATCCCGATTGTCCTCTGGATCGGAGCAGCGACGTCATGGGTCTGGCTCATGGTCGCACACCTCGTGCGGGGCGCTCGAAGCGATGAGACGCTGGTCGCTCAGCTTCGGCATCCCGCGCAGGGGCCGATTGCCGCAATCATTCCCGTGGTGGGGATGCTTCTGGGATCGGAGTTGTATCTGACATGGCCGCTCGGTGGGTTCGTGCTGACCATCGGTTCTTTTGCAACGGCCGTCGTTTTCGCTGCGTGGATACTGGCGTTCTGGCACACCGGCCATCTCAACCCGGAAGCGTTCCATGGCGCGTATCTTCTTCCCACGGTTGCGGCCCCACTGGTCGGATCTGCCGCGGCCGCGAAGCTGGGGTTTCCCGGCGTCGCGGCAGGCTCATTCGCGGTGGGGATCTTCTTCTGGCTGGTTCTCGTCACCGTTCTGCTTTCGCGTCTGGCCTTCTTCCCGCCGCTACCTGATCCTCTGACGCCCACACTGGCGATCCTCCTTGCGCCGCCAGCCGTTGCAGGCGCAGCCTGGTTCGCGATGAACGGGGTGCACGACGATGTTGTCTCCCTCAGCCTGCTGGGCCTATTGGCAATGATGTTCGTGATGCAGCTATTTCTCCTCCGCATCTACGGCCGACTTCCCTTCACTCTCGGATTCTGGTCGTTCACCTTCCCCGCTGCGTCGGCCGCCACCTTCTTGATCCAATGGGTCGAACTGGCAGCGTTCGACGGCTGGCAGGTAGTCGCCTACTGTGCAGCGGTGTGCGTCACCGCACTCATAGTCCTCATCGGCATCCGATCCATCGTTCTCGTGAGCTCGGTTCGCCGAGGGGCGCGGCGCGCCGAGCAGACCCTTCGGCGCGCCGATGACGCGACGCAACGACCGGACCACGCATATGACGAGCGAACCCGATGAGCGAGAGAGACAGCCAGATGACCGAAGTCGATCAGTCCCGCAACGACGCCTACACACAGCTCGGTCGCGTCGAACCTCGTTTCGCGGACCTCGTGACACGATTCGGTACACCTGATCCATTCCATTTCCCCGATGGCGGACGAACGGCTGGCAGTAGTTTCGCCGGCATGGTCCTGCACATCCTTGCTCAGCAGATAGCCATTCGGGTCGCGCTCCTCCTGTACGACAGGCTGGTCGCGGCCGCCGGAGGGACCCCGACACCGGAATCCGTGCTCCGTCTGGATATCGACCGCCTCAAGGCGATCGGTACCTCCCATTCGAAAGCCACCTACGTGCGAGGCCTGGCGGAAGCCGTCAGCTCCGGACAGCTGGACTTCGATCGGGTGGAACGGTCCAGCGACGAGGATGCGGAGGCAGCTCTGACTCGAATCAGGGGCATAGGACCTTGGAGCGCCGAAATGTTTCTGATTCATCAACTCCGCAGAAATGACATCCTGCCGGCTGGCGACCTCGGCATCCGTGCCTCAGTCCGGAGAATCTACTCACTGCCAGAGGTTCCGTCGATCGACGAGGTGCGCCGTTTGGGAGAAGCGTG
>Ga0247739_10000874_pt1 | contig 10814 bp, 9 predicted proteins | sample UWRJL058202B2_FD_180943 | JGI IMG/M metagenome (GOLD analysis project Ga0247739, IMG submission 180943) | Plant litter microbial communities from Arlington Agricultural Research Station in Wisconsin, United States - UWRJ-L058-202B-2 | ecosystem: Environmental > Terrestrial > Plant litter >... | reverse complement strand
GGCAAGCTTCCGCTTCGATGACCCGGACAGGATCGCCGCATGGCCGGCGCCGGATCGGGGCGTGGTCCGGCTGCGCGGCCCGGCCGACATCCACGACAAGGCCGCGAGCCTCAAGGCCCTGATCGCCCGCTGGATTGCGCAGACCGACTAAACCTGTCCCAACTGCGACACGCCACACTCCGGACAGGGTTGAGGTTCTGTGGTAGAAGGACCATCTGCCTCCTGACCCCGACCGCCTTCCGAGCCGCCCGATGTACGAGACCCCCGAACTGGAAAACGAGACCTTCACCCGGTCGAGCGCGATCCGGATCTATGATCAGGACGATTTCGAGGGCATGCGCATCGCCGGCCGCCTGGTCGCCGAAGCACTGGACATGATCGTCCCGCACGTCGTGCCGGGCGTAACCACGGGCGAAATCGACGACCTGATCCGCGAATACACCCTGGACCGTGGCGGCCTGCCCGCCTGCCTGGGCTACAAGGGCTATACCAAGACCGTCTGCACCTCGATCAACCATGTGGTTTGCCACGGCATTCCGGGCGACCGGGTGCTCAAGGACGGCGACATCGTCAACATCGACCACACCGTCATTGTCGACGGCTGGCACGGCGATTCCAGCCGGATGTACGCGGTCGGCAACATCAATCCGCGCTCGAAAAAGCTGATCGACGTCACCTATGAGGCCCTGTTGCTGGGTCTGGAGCAGGTGAAGCCGGGCAATACCTTCGGCGACATCGGCTATGTCATCCAGCGCCACGTCGAGGCCGCCCGGATGAGCGTGGTGCGCGACTTCTGCGGCCACGGCATCGGCCGCGTCTTCCACGACAGCCCCAATGTCCTGCACTACGGCCGCAAGGGCGAGGGCGCCGTACTCAAGCCCGGCATGTGCTTCACGGTCGAGCCCATGGTCAATCTGGGCAAGCCGCATGTGAAGGTCCTGTCGGACGGATGGACCGCCGTGACCCGCGACAAGTCCCTGTCCGCCCAGTGCGAGCACACGGTCGGGGTAACCGAGGACGGCGTCGAGATCTTCTCGGCCAGCCCCGCCGGCCTGTTCCGCCCGAACTGATCTTGATGATAGGCTTCGCGCTCGCCGCCATCGCGATGGCGGCCCAGGCCGCGCCCGAACCTCACCGCTTCGTCCTGACCGGTTCGGGTCGGTTCGCCGTCTTCGCCGACCTGTCGACGATCGAGCGCGACGGCGACATCGCGACCATGCGGTCGTTTCAGGTCGTCGAGCGCGGCTTCACGGCGGGCGCCAATGCTTACTGGGGCGGCTGGTCGCGCTGGCGCTTCGACTGCAAGGCAATGACCGCCGATCGTCTGGACTTCGCCGGCGTGCGCGAGGGCGGCGCCGAAGGCCCGTCCAGTCCCGACAACCAGCCCGCCTATGCCGCCGCGCCCGGCGGAGATGCGGCTGAACTGCTGGCCGTGGCCTGTGGCGATGCCGACCGCCCCTCTGACGCTACGACGCTTGAGGACGCGGTTCGGCGTGGACGAGTCGCTCTGGCGGAATAGCTTGCCCCCGGTCCCAATCCAGCCGGTCCCGCGGCAGGGCTTCCGGACACTGGTCGCGCATGAAGGCCATCAGCTTCTCGCGGATCTCGCAGCGCAGATCGAAGGCGACCGGCGCCGAGCGGGCGCTGGCCAGGCAGCGGACCTGCATGACCCGCTCGGTGATGTCGGTGACCTGCATCACCTGAACATCGCCGTCCCAGAGCTTCGACGACTTCACGATGCCTTCGAAGGCCTCGCGCAGCTTGTCGATGGGCGCTTCGTAGTCGACATAGAACATGGCCGTGCCGATCAGCCGGGCGCTCTCTCGCGTCCAGTTCTGGAAGGGATTGGTGATGAACCAGCTCAGTGGCAGCACCATCCGGCGCCAGTCCCACAGCTTGACGACGACATAGGTCGCTGTGATCTCCTCGACATTGCCCCACTCGTTCTCGACGATGACGGCGTCGTCGATGCGGATCGGCTGGGTCAGGGCGATCTGGATGCCGGCCAGCAGATTGGTCAGCACCGGCTGCAGGGCCAGACCGGCGATGATGCCGACGACGCCCGCCGAGGCCAGCAGGCTGACGCCCCACTGCCGGAAGCCGGCGATGGTCATCAGGGCCAGACCCACGGTCACGATCAGCAGCAGCACCTTGGCCACCCGCTGCAGGATGCGGGTCTGGGTATAGTGTTTGCGGGCGACCAGATTGTCCTCGGCGGTGATGTTGAACCGCCTCAGATGCATGGCCGTCCACATGTCCAGCACGCCCGAGGCCAGCCAGCCCAGCGTCAGGATGAAGGCGAACAGCAGGGCCGACCGCACCTGCATCGACGGCACGGCGTCCATCGGCGAGACGGTCACCCCGATACCCAGGGCGACGATGATCATCATGACCCGCAGCTTGGCCCGCCCGCGTTCGATCACGCCGCGCCAGAAGACGTCCTTGTTCTTCACCACCTGCCGCAGGACGGCGAAGACCAGCTTGTGCACGATCCAGCCGCCACCGACGAAGACGGCGAGCACGATCGCCACCACCGCCCATTCGGGCAGCCAGTTGAACTGCCGCCACAGCAGGGCGATCTCGCGGGTGATGTTGTGGATTTCGGGAGGCATCGGGCTTTAACGCGCCAGGGGCCGCCCCGTTTCGCAGTTGCGAAGGCCCGCGACCCCTAGCGCGCCGTCGCCTCGACCAGATCGGCCAGCCGCTGGGCCGCGTCGGGAATGGCCACCGACCGCGCCGCCGCGCTCATCACCGCCAGCTTGACCGCATCGGACAGCAGAGGTGCGAGCACGTCGGTCAGGCGGTCGACGGTGACGTCGTCCTCGGCGATCACCACGGCGGCCTCGACATCGGTCAGGGCTTTGGCGTTCAGGGTCTGGTGGTCGTCGGTGGCGATCTTCAGCGGGATCAGGACCGACGGCAGGGCGGCGACGGCCAGCTCGGCGCAGGTCGAGGCGCCGGCCCGCCCAATGACCAGATGGGCCTCCGACAGGCGCGTGGCCATGTCGCGGAAGAAGGGGGCGACGACGGCGTCGATCCCGGCCTCCAGATAGATCTGACGCGCGGCTTCCAGGGTCTCGGGCCGCGACTGCTGCTGGACCTTCAGACGCTTGCGGATGGCCTCGGGCAGGGCCGCCAGCGACCGGGGCGTGGTCTCCGACAGGATGCGCGCGCCCTGGCTGCCGCCGGTGACCAGCACATGGATCGGGCCATCGACGGTCGGGGCGACGTACGACCGCTCGAACAGGTCGCGGATTTCGGCCCGCACCGGACTGCCGACCACCTGGGCCTTCAGCCCCTCGGGCGCATGCTTCAGCGTCGGGAAGGAGGACGCCACGACCTTCACCCGCCCGGCCAGCAGCCGATTGGTCCGGCCCAGAACCGCATTCTGTTCGTGGATCAGGGTCGGCCGCCCTTGGGTCAGGGCGGCGACCAGAGCGGGGGCGGAAGGGTAACCGCCGAAGCCGACGACTACACCTGCGTCCAGGCGGCTGAACGCCGAACGCGCCTGCAGCACGCCTCGGGTGATCGCCAGACCCGCCTTCAGCAGGGCGACAGGCCCCGAGCCGGTGGCGGTGTCGAGATAGAGCTTTTCCTCGGCGGGGAAGTTGGCGGCGTATTTCTCGCCGCGCTGGTCGGTCGCCAGCACCAGGCGCCAGCCCCGCACCGTCAGCTCGCGCGACAGGGCCTCGGCCGGGAACATATGTCCGCCGGTGCCCCCGGCGGCGACGACGCAGACCTTGCTCGACATAGAACTCTCTAGGGCAGGATACGCCGGCGCGGACGCGACAGGCTGGCCCCCGGCTCGTAGGCGCCGGGACGGCGGCGGGTCAAGGCCAGAGCCAGCCCCATCGTCAGTCCCATGGCCAGCATGGACGAGCCGCCGTAGCTGATGAACGGCAGGGTCATGCCCTTGGTCGGGATCAGGTTCAGGTTCACCGCGCAGTTGATGCAGGCCTGCAGCCCGATCAGGATGAACAGGCCCGCCGCCGCCGTCTGCTCAAACGGGTCGTTCAGCTTCATCGCCCGGCGCATGCCGCGAATGACGATGAAGGCGTACAGGCCGATGATCGTCAGACTGAGCACCAGGCCGAACTCCTCGGCCGCGACCGAATAGATGAAGTCGGTGTGCAGGTCGGGGACGTGGCGTTTCATCACGCCTTCGCCAACGCCGCGCCCGAACAGGCCGCCGGCGCGGATGGCGTCCGAGGCGCGGTCGATCTGGTGGGTGTCGGTGGTCTCGGGATTGGTGAACCGGCTCAGGCGGTCGCGCATGTGGCCGAACATGAAGTAGAGCGACACCACGCCCCCGGCGGCGGCGGCGGCCAGCACCGCCATCCACTTCAGCGGCACCCCGGCCATGAAGAAGACGCACATGAAGGTGGTGGTGATCAGAAGCGTCTGGCCGATGTCCGGCTGGATCAGCAGCAGGCCGACGACCAGCGCCCAGAAGCCGAAGGCGATACTGACGCCCGGAACCCCCTGTCCCTTCTGCCCTTCCGCGAACATCCAGGCCGCGAAGATGATCAGGCAAGGTTTGACGAACTCGGACGGCTGAAGGCTGAACGGGCCGAGGTTCACCCATCGGGCGGCGCCCTTCACCTCGTCGCCGATGAACGGCAGGGCGGCCATGACGACGATGGCGCCCAGCAGGCCCAGCACCGCCAGACGCCGCACGCCCTTGGGCGAGAACAGCGACACCGTCAGCATGATCCCGCCCCCGACCGAGGCCCAGACGATCATGCGCCAGGAATAGTGGAAGGGGTCGGTGATCGATTCATCGGCCAGGATGGCGGCCGGCGACGAGGCGAAGCTCAGCGCCACGCCCAGCGACATCAGGACGAGCGCGGCCCCCAGCAGGGCGCGATCGACGGTCCAGAACCACTGGGCGATCGGGCTCTGATCGTTGCGCGAGAAAGCGGGGCTGTAAGTCGGGCTGGTCATGGTTCGCTAACCATGAACGAGAGGGGTAGCTCCAAGGTTAAGAGCCGCCGCCCGGAACGCCTCTCCGCGCACTTCGAAGTCCGGATATTGATCAAACGACGCACAGGCGGGCGACAGGAGCACGATCTGCTCGCCGCCTGCGGCTTTCGCGTCCTCAGCGGCCGCTGCGACGGCGACGTCGAGGGTCTTGGAGATCACATGCGGCGTGTCGCCCAGCGTCCTCGCGAACGCCTCGGCCGCCTCCCCGATCAGATAGGCTTTCGTGACGCGGCCGAAGAGATCGGTCAGGTCGTCGATACCCCCGTCCTTGGCCTTGCCCCCGGCGATCCAGAAGACGGCCGGATAGGAGGTCAGGGCCTGACGCGCGGCGTCGGCGTTGGTGGCCTTGGAGTCGTTGATGAAGCGAACGCCTTCGAGGCGACCCACCTCCTCCATCCGATGGGCGAGACCGGGGAAGCTCATCAGTCCGGCGACCGCGTCATCGTTCGACACCCCCACGGCGCGGGCGGCGGCATAGGCGAAGGCGGCGTTCTGGGCGTTGTGCCGTCCCGGGAGGGAGCGGGCGCCCGCCAGTTCGGTGACGAAGACCCCGTCGACCGTCAGATGGCCGTCGGTGGCGTCCACGATGATGAACCGTCCCTCCTCGAAAGCCGGAACCTGATCGGGGCGTTCGGCCGCCATGTCGGCGATGGAAACGCTCTCACGGCGGGCGCCAGGCGTGCGGGTCGTGACGGTGCTGACGCGCAGGCGACGCGCGTTCAGGTCGCCGACCACCTCCCAGCCCCAGTCATCGTCGACGCCGACCAGAGCGATGCTGTCCGCAGTGGCCGTCTGAAACAGCCGCCGCTTGGCCGTGACATACCCCTCCATCCCCCCGTGCCTGTCGAGATGGTCCGGCGTAACGTTGGTCAGGATCGCCACATCCGGCGCGAAGCGCGTCGTCAGGTCCAGTTGGTAGCTGGAGACCTCGATCACATAGACCTCAACCTCGGCAGGCGCCGGCAAGGCGAGGACGCCGATCCCGATATTGCCGCCGACCGCGATCTTAAGGCCCGCCTGTTTGAGCACCCAGCCGGTCAGGGCGGTGGTCGTGGACTTGCCGTTGGTGCCAGTGATGGCGACGACCTTGGGTCGGACGGCCTCGGGCGTGGCGGCCAGGGCCCGGGCGAAAAGCTCCACGTCGCCGATCACCTCGACGCCCGCGGCCTTCGCCTTGTCCACGGTCCAGTGCGGCTTCGGATGGGTCAGGGGGGCGCCGGGCGACAGGATCAGGGCGGCGAACCGGCTCCAGTCCGCCGTGGTCAGGTCCTCGACCGTAAAGCCCTCGGCCTCGGCCTGCATCCGGCCCGAGACGCCGTCGTCCCACAGGATGGGGATGGCCCCGCCCGCGTGCAGGGCCCGCGCCGCCGTGATCCCCGACCGGCCGAGACCGAAGACGGCGACCCGACGGTTCTCGAAACCGGGAACCGCGATCATGCGATCAGCGCAGCTTGAGGGTGGCGAGACCGGCCAGGGCCAGCATGGCGGCGACGATCCAGAAGCGGATCACCACCGTCGATTCCGGCCAGCCCAGCTTTTCGAAATGGTGGTGGATCGGCGCCATCAGGAAGATACGCTTCTTGGTGACCTTGTAATAGCCGACCTGGATCATCACCGAGGCGGCCTCCAGCACGAACAGGCCGCCGACGATGCCCAGCACCAGCTCATGCTTGGTGGCCACGGCGATCGAGCCGAGCGCGCCGCCCAGGGCCAGCGAACCCGTGTCGCCCATGAAGATCTTGGCCGGCGGGGCGTTGTACCATAGGAAGCCCGTGCCCCCGCCGATGATGGCGGCGCAGAAGATGGCCAGCTCGCCCGAGCCCGGCACGTGGTGGACGCCCAGATATTCGGCGAAGATGAAGTTGCCGACGAGGTAGGCGATCAGGCCGAAGGCGGCCGAGGCCATCATCACCGGCACGATGGCCAGCCCGTCCAGACCGTCGGTCAGGTTCACCGCATTGGAGAAGCCGATGATGGTGAAGGCGGCGAAGGCCACATAGAACCAGCCGATATTGAGCAGCACATTCTTGAAGAACGGGAAGGCGACGGAGGTCTCGAGGTTCGGCGAGGTCGGCGACTGGGTCATCCAGGCGACCGTGGCGACCCCGGCGATGACCGAGACGACGAGCTGGGCCAGCAGCTTCTGTTTCGAGGTCAGGCCGGCCGAGGTCTGCTTCGTCACCTTGGCGTAGTCGTCGATGAAGCCCAGCACCCCGAAGGCCGCCGTCACGAAGCTGACGATCCAGATATAAGGGTTGGTCAGGTCGCCCCACAGCAGGACGGCGACGCCGATGCCGGCCAGGATCATCAGGCCGCCCATGGTCGGGGTGCCGACCTTGGACAGGTGGGAAACCGGTCCGTCATCGCGGATCGGCTGGCCACGGCCCTGTTTGGTGCGGATCCAGTTGATGAACCGGCTGCCCATCGCCACCGCCACGATCATCGCCGTGGCCATGGCCAGGGCGACGCGCACCGTCTGATACTGGATCAGGTGGAGAAGCGGATAGTCCTTCGCCACGTCGGCGTAGTGCAGGTACAGCAGGTAGAACATCTTGAGGGGCTTTCCTTGTCCCTGTCAGGCCGCGCGTTCGGCGCAACCGTGTCTTGAGGCCTTATGCGCCGTTCCCGGGGTTGTCGAGCGCGGCCAGGGCCTTTGCGACCAGCGACGCCTTCGAACCGTTGGATCCCTTGACCATGACGATGTCGCCGGGGGCGACCAGTTCGCTCGCCCGGCCCGCCAATTCCGCCGACGTCGCGGCCCAGAGACCCCGGCGCGAGGCCGGCAGGGCGTCGTAGAGATGGCGCATCTGGGGACCGGCGGCATTGACCAGATCCAGCTTCGCCGCCTCGATGGTCTCGGCCAGACCGGCGTGCAGGGCCTCCGACTGGTCGCCCAGTTCCAGCATGTCCGACAGGACCACGATGCGGCGGCTCCCTGCGGCGACCGGCTTGGCGCCCAGGCTCATGAAGCCGGCGCGCATGGACAGCGGGTTGGCGTTGTAGCTCTCGTCGATCAGGGTGAAGGCGCCGCCCGCCACGCGCACCGTCCGGGTCTCGCCGCGACCGGCCAGAGGCTGGAACTCGGCCAGGGCCGCAAACGCCGTCTCCACCGGCACGTCCAGGGCGTCCAGCATCAGGATCACCGCCAGGCTGTTCAGCCCCCAGTGGAAGCCCGTCTGCTTCAGGGAGAAGGCGTGGGTGCGGCCCCAGATCTCGGCGGTCACCCGCGCGCCGTCCGGTCCGGGGACGAAGTCGATCAGCCGCGCATCCTGACCGGGGCCCGAGCCGAACTGGGCGATGCGCGCGCCCTGACGCAGGGCGGCCTCGCGCAGCATGTCGACCCAGACATTGTCGCCGTTGATCACCGCGACGCCGCCGGGGCCGAGGCCCTGGAAGATGGCCGACTTCTCGCGCGCCACCCCGGCCTCGCCGTCGGAGAAGCCCTCGATGTGGACCGGACCGACGGTGGTGACGCAGGCCGCGTGCGGCTGGACCATCTTCGACAGCGGCCCGATTTCGCCGGGCGCGTTCATGCCAATCTCGAACACGGCGCGCTCGACCGTGGCGGGCATGCGGGCCAGCGTTAGGGGCACGCCGATGTGATTGTTGTAGCTCTTGATCGAGGCGTGGGCCGGGCCGGCCAGATCGAGGCCAGCCTTGATCGCCTGGGTCACGCTGGTCTTGCCGACGCTGCCGGTGACGGCGCCGCGGCGCACCTGGGGCGCGCGATCGCGCGAGGCGGCGCCCAGCTGTTCCAGCGCCTTGAGGGTGTCGGGAACGACGATGCAGGGACCGCCCCCAACCGGGTGTTCAACCAGAGCGCCGGAAGCGCCGGCCTTGAAGGCGGCGGCGGCGAAGTCGTGGCCGTCGCGTTCGCCCTTGAGGGCCAGGAACAGCTCGCCCGGACCGATCTCGCGGCTGTCATAGGTCAGGCCGGAAACGGTGAAATCTCCGCCCTCGATCCGTCCACCGGTGGCCGCGGCGATCTCGGGCGCCGTCCACAGCGGCGGATGGGTGTCAGGCATAGGCGAGCAGGGCCTCGGTGGCTTCGGTGACGTCATCGAAGGGATGGGTCACCCCGGCGACGATCTGACCCTGTTCATGCCCTTTTCCGGCGATGACCACCACATCTCCTTCGCCCATCAGCGATACGGCGTGACGGATGGCTTCGCGGCGGTCGCCAATCTCGAGCGCTTCGGGGCAGCCCTTCTTCACTTCCGCGCGGATCATGGCGGCTTTTTCGGAACGGGGATTGTCGTCGGTGACGATGGCCACGTCGGCCAGACGGCCCGCGATCTCGCCCATCAGGGGCCGCTTGCCTCGATCCCTGTCGCCGCCGGCGCCGAAGACCACGATCAGCCGACCGGTCGCGTGGGGGCGCAGGGCCGACAGCACCGTTTCCAGACCGTCGGGGGTGTGGGCGTAGTCGATATAGACCTCGCCGCGCGCGTCGAGGCCTTCCGGACCGCGCACGCGTTGCAGTCGGCCCTGCGCGCCCGTGATCCCTTCCAGCGCGCCCAGCACCCGGTCGGCGCTCTCGCCCGCGGCAATGCACAGACCCGCCGCGACCAGGGCGTTCGAGGCCTGGAAGGCGCCGGCCAGCGGCAGGAGGATGTCGTGGACCACGCCGCGCACGTCGATCTGCAGGCGCTGGCCTTCCGGCGTCGCCTTGCGGCCGATCAGGGCCAGGTCGCGACCGCGCTCGCCCACGCCCATGATGCCCAGCCCCGACATGATGCTGGCCGAGGCGAAGCTGGAATAGGCGTCGGAATCCGCGTTGAGCACCGCCGTCCTGCCTCTCGGAAGCAGGGTCTCGAACAGCCTCAGCTTGGCGGCCCGGTACTCTTCCATCGTGCCGTGATAGTCGAGGTGGTCCTGGGTCAGGTTGGTGAAGCCCGCCGCCTTGATCGTCACCCCGTCCAGACGGCGCTGGTCGATGCCGTGCGACGAGGCTTCCAGCGCCAGATGGGTCACCGACTTGGCGGCCAGTTCGGCCAGCAGACGCGCGGCGTCCGCAGCGTCGGGGCTGGTCAGGCCGGGACCGGTCAGGTTGTAGGTCTTGTCGCCCTTCTGGCCGACGACGCCGAGGGTGCCCATGCTGGCCGACTTGAGGCCGAGGCCCGCCCAGATCTGGCGGCAGAAGGCGGCGACCGAGGTCTTGCCGTTGGTGCCGGTGATGGCGACGCAGGTCGCGGGCTGGGCGCCGTAGAAGCTGCGGGCGGCCAGGGCATAGGCCCGGCGCACATCGCCCGAGGTGACCAGCAGCGGCGCCGAACCCATGGGGGTATCGACGGGCGCGAGCACAGCCGCCGCGCCCTGGGCCAAAGCTTGCGGGATGAAGGCGCGGCCGTCGGCGGCATTGCCCGGCAAGGCCACGAACAGGGCCCCCGGCGCGACCTTGCGGCTGTCGGCGGTCACGCCCGTGATGACCGGGTCGGAGGCCACGTCGCGGCGCAGCAGGTCGGACAGATGAATGGCGCTCATCGACCGTCGCCCTCCACGTCCTGGAAGCGCGGGATCTTGTCGCCCATGGCGGTGCGATACGGGTCGGCGCGGCGCTGCACGCCGAGGAAACCGGCGATCCTGTCGGCGATACGGCCAACGGCGGGCGCCGCGACGAAGCCGCCGGTCTTCGGATAGGTCTGGGGCTCATCCATCAGGACGAGGATCGAATACCGGTGCGTGCCGACCGGGCCGTCCGCCGGGAAGATGGCGGCGAAGGTGCCGACGGCGTGGCTGGGGTCATAGCGGCCGTTGACCAGCTTGTTGGCCGAGCCGGTCTTGCCCCCGACGCGCAGACCGGGCGCCTCGGCAAAATTGCCCGAGCCGGC
>Ga0247739_10000873_pt1 | contig 10818 bp, 7 predicted proteins | sample UWRJL058202B2_FD_180943 | JGI IMG/M metagenome (GOLD analysis project Ga0247739, IMG submission 180943) | Plant litter microbial communities from Arlington Agricultural Research Station in Wisconsin, United States - UWRJ-L058-202B-2 | ecosystem: Environmental > Terrestrial > Plant litter >... | reverse complement strand
CTGACAGGAGCTGCCGCCAGTATTTCATCAAAAGATATTGAAGAAAGACCGGTTTCGAGATTAGAAAATGTATTGGCAGGACAACTTCCCGGTGTTGATGTTCAGACTACTTCCGGTGAGCCCGGAGCAGCTTTACAAATACGTGTTCGCGGTACAGGTTCTCTCAATGCATCTAATGAACCTTTATATGTGGTTGACGGTGTGCCTGTCGAATCATTAAATGGTATTAACCCATCTGATGTTCAAACAATTGACGTTTTAAAGGATGCTTCCTCTGCTGCTATCTACGGTTCACGCGGATCTAATGGTGTTGTGATTATTACTACAAAAAGGGGCGTTAAAGGAAAACCACGTATTCAGTTCACCACAACCCAGGGTGTTTCCAAAGTGGAGGGCCGGATTGATATGATGTCGCCCGAACAATGGATTGAACAACGTAAAGAAGGTATCGATGCAGCATGGGTTAGCAGAGGTGTTATGTTGAAAAAACCTTATACTGCCAGCGACCCTATGTCGTTTCGTGCAACTGAACTGGGTATTGCATTAACTAATCCAAATACAACTTTAATGTATGATCCGAAATGGGCTTATGGTACTGACAGCCTGGATTATGTGGACTGGCAGGATGCTTTTTTTGGAAATAAAGGAACAATTTCAAACTATCAGTTAAGCGTAAACGGTGGCTCCGAAAATGTTACTTACAACATTAACGGAAGTTACATGGACCAAAAAGGGGTAATTATTAACACCAATTACAAACGTGCAACGGTGCGCGCCAATATTGATGCACAAATTAATAAATTCATCAAAGTAGGATTAACACTGGCACCTTCAATTGAATGGATCAATGGAGGCGGACAGGTAGATGGTAAGGACAGACAAGGAATGAACGCCATTCAAATGCCGCCGGTAGCACCACTTGGTACGGGTTATTATGTGGGAGCTCAGCCAAACGGTGCGTATTTATGGTCTGGCCGTTATATTAGTCCAATTGCAGTTTTGGAAAGAACACAGATCGACCAGACAAGAAACCGTTTAAATACTAATATTTACCTCCATGCCAATCTGGTCAGAGGGTTGCAGTTACAGCTTACAGGGGGGATGGATAACAATAATTCTATATCTAATTCTTTTACGCCAACAAATGCAATCCGTGACTGGGCAGCTGCTCCCTACGCTGGTTATGCTTCCGTTTCGGACAGACAAAATACAAACGACTACCGTTTTCTTTTCCAAAGTACTTTAAATTACAACAGAAGTTTTGGCAAGCATAATATCAGCGGTTTACTGGGTTACTCAGTCGAAAGAACAAACGGATACGGCAACCGCCAGAATAATACACGTCTACCAAATGACTGGACTAACCTGTTTACCCAGGCTTCGTCAACCGTGGGTATTACCAGTATTACACAGGACAAAACAGCTTTGATTTCTTATTTCGGTCGTGTTCAGTACGATTTCAAGGAGAAATATTTATTTTCAGCAAGTTTGCGTCGTGATGGTTCATCCAAATTTGGATCTGACAATCGCTGGGGAACATTTCCTGCCGTGTCTGCCGCATGGCGTGTATCCAGTGAAAATTTCATGCAGGGAATCCAGAACATTTCTGATCTGAAACTACGTGCAAGTTTCGGTATTACTGGAAATAACCGCATTCCAAACAACGCGCAATTCTCACTTCTGGCAAACAGCGACTATGCACTTAACGGAGCTCAGCTTACAGGTTATGCACCATCCGGATTTGAAAACACACAGCTTGGCTGGGAGCAAACAAGCAGTTATAACTTTGGCGTCGATTTTGGTTTATTCAAGAACCGTTTGGTTGTAGCGGCAGATTATTATGTACGTAAAACTTCTGAATTGCTTTTGCAGGCACCTGTTTCTTCACTTACAGGATTTACCCGCAGCTGGCAGAACATTGGTGACATTGAAAATAAAGGATTTGAACTGTCAGTTAATTCAAAAAATACAACTGGTCAGCTTAAATGGAGCACTAATTTAAACTTATCATATAACCAAAATAAGGTTGTCAGATTGGGTTACGACAATACGCCAATCCCTTCTGGATTTTCAGGACTTACTTCCATGATCGAGGTTGGACAGCCTATTGGTTATTTCAAGCTTTATGATGCTATCGGTGTTTATAAAGATCAGGCTGATGTTGACGGAAGCCCGAAAATGGCTAAGACAATTGTAGGAGATTCCAAATATCGGGATGTAAATGCAGATGGAATAATTGACGAAAATGACCGCACAAACGTAGGTCAGGCTTTGCCTTCATTTGTTTATGGATTTACCAACACTTTTTCCTACCGGAATTTTGACCTTAATATCCTGTTAACTGCTCAAACCGGCGGAATGATCTATTCTATGGTTGGCCGCTCTATTGACCGTCCGGGAATGGGATATTTGTACAATAAACTGGCGAAATGGGAAAACCGCTGGAAATCTCCGGAAGATCCTGGCGATGGTATGACGCCAAACATCAACGCTACAACAGGTTCTTACTACGATACCCGCTGGTTATACAGCTCTGATTATGTTCGCCTGAAAAATATCACATTCGGATACAACATCCCAAAAATGAAGTGGTTTGAAAGAGCAAGGGTTTACATTTCTGTTGAAAATCCATATATCTGGCATAATTACGACGGAGGTTTTACACCCGAAGCTGCTAATAATGAAGGTGGTGACTACGGTGGATATCCTCAGTCAAGAACATATTCGATTGGTATTAACCTGAATCTTTAATTTACTGCTCCGGCACTAATAATATAAACGATGAAAATTAAAAACATACTTACATTTCTGGCGGCGGTCGGCTTCACAGGAATGGTCAGTTCTTGCAGCGAGGAAATACTGGACATTACGCCACTTACAAACAATACTGCCAACGATTTTTACAAAACAGAAGATCAGGTAAATCAGGGCGTACTTGCTATTTACAATGCATGGCTGCCTGTTCCGGTTTCTTCCAACTGGTATTTGTCTGAAGTTCGTTCTGATAACACGCATGAAATTGAAGGCGGAGCTCAACGTGATTATAAGGAAGTTGGAACATTTACTGCTTCTTCGCAAACTGCTGCTTTCCAAACTGCCTGGACACAACTTTACAGCGTTGTATATCGTTCCAATGTAGTTTTGTCAAAAGTAGAAGGTTTTGAATTTGCACGTGTTGCTCAATTTAAAGCAGAAGCACGTTTTTTCCGTGCATTGGCCTATTTTGATCTTGTCCGTTATTGGGGCGATGTACCATTAGTTGAAAAAGTACTGACAATAATAGAAGGGAAAAATGCATTACGAGCTCCTGCTGCTGATATATACAAACTTATTGTAAATGATCTTGTATATGCTACCGAGAATCTGCCTGCGACTTATGCTGCTACTGATAAAGGTAGAGCGACTAAATTTGCAGCCAAAGCATTACTTGGACGGGTTTACCTTACCATGGCCGGTTATCCGCTCAAACAAACCGATAAACTGGCATTAGCTAAAAAAGAGCTGGCCGATGTAATGGCAGTTGGGACTACATATTATCCAACCCCGGCACTTTATCGTGACTTGTTTACCGTTGCAGGAGAAAATAAATATCATGTATTTGAAGTACAATATATTTCCGGCGGAAAAGGATTAGGGAGTTCTTTACCATCAGAAATGGCCTTTCAGTTTCCTTCTCAGTGGAGTTCTTTTACAGGTGGTTTTGAGGGTGAAGTAGAGCCCGCTCTTTTAGCTTTATATTCAGCTACCGATGCAAGAAAACCGGCAACACTTGATTCCGGTTATGTTGATACCAAAACCGGTGCTACATCCGGCCGTGTTCAATTCACCAAATTTTTGGAAAAAGGAGATGTTTCCGTAACTACCCGCAATGATTATGCCCGTAATTTTCCAATTATTCGTTATTCTGATGTATTACTGATGTATGCAGAGATTCTGAATGAAGAGTCCGGAACGCCGCCAGCTCAGGCCATTACATTATTAAATCAGGTGCGTGCAAATGCAAAAGTTGCTCCTGTTATGCCCGCAACAAAGGAAGCAATGCGTCTGGCTATTGAAAAAGAACGCCGTTTGGAATTTGCCGGGGAAGGTCTGCGCTGGTTTGACCTAGTCCGTACTGAACGTGCAATTCCGGTTATGAACGAATTTATCAAATCGCATGATATTGCATTGGCTAATGGTGTAACCAAGCGCGATTTACTTTTCCCGATACCATTAGGTGAAATGTTGATCAATCCGGGTTTTTGGAAACAGAATGAAGGTTATTGATAATTAAGGTTAACATAGTTGTAAAAACAGAATCCGGTTAATGGGTTCTGTTTTTTTTATTGGTTGAATTGTTTGAAAGCGAATTGGAAAGTTTATTTTGATTTGAAAGTCCCAAAACAACAGTACATATATTAGCATCAACATCACGAGACGTTCCGATGGAACATTAAAATTTTTGATCGATTCTTTTCTACCCACGAAACGTCCCGCTGGGACGAAAATAATGCCTCGTAAATATTCATACATTTTTGTTAATCTATTTCCATCTTAACTCGTCCCAGCGGGACGTCTCGTGGGTAGAAAAGGAATTGCTAGAATGAAAGTTTAGCGTTCCATCGGAACGCATCGTGAAATACTCAATTCAATCTTCACATTATCTATTTCATTAAATTTCCATATTCTAAACAGGAGACCACAGGTGAGGCAATTTCCAGCAAAAACTAACTTTACACGTTGATCATCAACAAAACTATTTTATGAATAAAACATATTGAAGCACGAACCAAAAGGATATTCCTTTGATAGTTGCTTTTAAAATTGACCTTTAAATATTTTCAATACAAAACCTAAATCCGCCATGCGAACAGTTGCTTTTAAAATGAAATTAAATGCCGGTCAGGCGGAAGAATATAAAAAACGCCATGACGAAATCTGGCCGGAATTGAAAAAACTATTAAAAGACAATGGAGTAAGCGATTACTCGATTTTTTTGGATGAAGAAACAAACATACTTTTTGCAGTTCAGAAACAGGATGGTAAATCTTCACAAGATCTTGGATCGACAGATATTGTCAAAAAATGGTGGGCATATATGGCAGATGTCATGGAAACCAATCCGGATAATTCGCCGGTGAGTGTGCCGTTGAAGGAGGTTTTTTATATGGAGTAAAAAAAGGGAAAGGTTTCACGCAAAGGGCGCTGAGAAAAAGAAACGCAGAGGCCGCAGAGATGTTTACTTAAAATAGTTTAATCGCAGAGCGATGTAAGATTGTCGGTCCGCCGCGCGGTAGAAATATGATGGGATCACGATCAACAAAATGCCGTAGGAATGCAACAAACATATTATTGTCAATTTCTTTAAATGAAAAAAATACTCTTAATTATTACCCTGTTCCTCGTCTTTTGTAATGCCAGTGCACAACGGCAAATGGAAAACCTGAATCGTGGATTAATTGCAATCAGGTCTGAAAACCAGATTTATATTGGCTGGCGGTTATTGGGTAATGATCCTGCTGATATTGGTTTTAATTTATACAGTGGCAAAGTAAAACTCAATAAAACGCCAATTACTGCTTCTACTAATTACGTGGACACTAATGTTTCTAATAAGGATTATAGCATCAAAACTGTAATTAGAGGCAAAGAACAGAAAACATCAGAAACAGCTCAAATAAGTAATCAGCCTTATATTTCTATACCATTATCAATTCCCACCGGTGGCAAAACACCCAGCGGAGAAGAATATTCCTATCGCGCCAATGATGCCAGTGTGGGTGATCTGGATGGAGATGGCGAATATGAAATTATACTGAAATGGGATCCGACCAATTCGAAAGATAATTCTCAGAAAGGTTATACCGGAAACGTTTATCTGGATGCGTATAAAATGAATGGTAAACAATTATGGCGCATTGATCTGGGAAAAAACATCCGGGCCGGAGCACATTACACGCAATTCATGGTTTATGATTTTGATAGTGATGGAAAAGCAGAAATTATTTGCAAAACAGCAGATGGTACAACCGACGGCATTGGAAAAGTAATTGGAGATAGCAAAGCTGACTTCCGCAATGAAACAGGTTACGTTCTTTCAGGGCCTGAATTTCTGACCGTTTTTGAAGGAATTAGTGGAAAAGCGTTGGATACGCAGGATTTTTATCCCAAACGTGATATTAATGTCGGCGATAACCCGACTACCGATGAAATGAAAACAGGATGGGGCGACGGATATGGAAACCGGATTGACCGCTATGTTTCGGCAGTAGCTTATCTGGATGGAAAACGGCCAAGTTTCATTGCCGGACGTGGATATTATACTAGGCTTGTACGCGTTGCATGGGACTTTCGAAACGGTAAGTTACAGCGTCGCTGGGCGTTTGATAGCAATGATCCTTCCAACGAAACTTATTTTAGCCAGGGCAATCACAATATGACGATCGGAGATGTGGACGGTGATGGAAAAGATGAAATTATTAACGGGTCGAGTGTGATTGATGATAATGGAAAGGGTTTGTATTCAACCGGACTGGGACATGGGGATGCGATGCACATGAGTGATATGGATCCGGATAATCCCGGAATGGAAATCTGGCAGTCTTATGAAGAGCCAAAACGATATGGAAAGTTGGGATTAAGTTTAAAAGATGCGAAAACCGGCCGTGCACTTTGGGGAGTAGATGGCGAAGGAAAAGATATTGGTCGCAGCATGGCCTCAGACATTGATCCGACTTATAAAGGTTATGAATACTGGGGTGCAATTGGTGGATTACACAACAGCAAAGGCGAAGAAATTTCAGTCACAAAACCTTCTTCTACCAATTTTGCAGTTTGGTGGGATGCTGATTTGAGCCGGGAATTGTTAGACAAAAACCGTATTGACAAATGGGATTACAAAAATAAAACAACTCAAAATCTTTTTACAGCAGAAGGTTTTACTTCAAACAATGGCACCAAAGCAACTCCAACATTGAGCGCAGATATATTAGGTGACTGGCGGGAAGAGGTAATTTTAAGGAAAGAAGATAACAGCGAATTAAGAATTTACACAACTACAATTCCTGCTACAAACCGGATTTTCACATTAATGCACGATGCGCAATACCGCGTAGCTATTGCCTGGCAAAATTCTGCTTATAACCAGCCACCACATCCTTCATTTTATTTGGGAGATGGCATGAAACCGGTAACGAAACCTGACATTAAAGTAACTGATCATATTAAAAAGAATTAAAATGAAAAATCATTTTGTGAACCTGACCGTTTTTTCAATTCTCTGCATTTTCGTATTTGCAGCCAGTATTAAACCAAAACCCGTTCAGTTATTTTTAATCGGTGATTCAACGGTAAAAAATGGTTCAGGAAAAGGTGGAGATGGACTTTGGGGCTGGGGAACTGTATTGCCTGAATTATTTGACACGACAAAAATTAAGATTTACAACCATGCAATTGGCGGACGAAGCAGCCGCAATTTTCTCACCGAAGGGCGTTGGGAAAAGGTTTTGGCACAATTACAGCCCGGCGATTATGTGATTATGCAATTTGGACACAATGACGGAGGTCCAATTAATGATACAATACGTGCAAGAGGGACTTTTAAAGGTATTGGAAATAAATCAGAAGAAATTGATAACCTGATTACTAAAAAACACGAAACTGTTCATAGTTATGGCTGGTATATGCGGAAATATATTGATGAAACAAAAGCGAAAGGTGCTATTCCAATTGTATGTTCCCCGGTTCCTAGAAATATTTTTAAAGATGGGAAAATTGAAAGATCTGAATCAGGATATGGACTTTGGTCTAAACAGGTAGCGCAAACAAACGGAGCTTATTTTATTGATCTGTTCGAAATTATTGCCAAAAAGTATGATATTCTCGGGCCCGAAAAAGTACAGGCTGATTTGTTCACGGCAAAAGATCACACGCATACAACCGAAGCCGGCGCCAGAGTGAATGCACAAGCCGTTGCAGATGGTATTAACGATTTAAAGAAAAATAATCTAAAAAAATATTTATGGTAAAAGGTTACACAGTAGAAGATTACACAGAGTTAGAGAGAGAAAAAGAAAAGAGGACCACAGAGTTGAGTCTAACAGATAATTTCTTTTTTTACATTTTCTCTGTGAATCTCTCCTATACTCTGTGGCTCTCTGTGTAACCTTCTTACAATCCAACAAGCTATGAAAAGACGTGACGCCATTGGGATTTTATTGGCTGGCAGTGCATTGCAGAACACATTAGCATTTAGCAACCCAGTTCAAACTAATAAGCTGGATAAAAAAGAAATCCTGAAAAGTCTCAGGCTTACCAATGCTTATTTTGTTAAAAAATGGCCGGATACCGGCAAATCAATTGTTACCAATAAGGAGCGTCCAAGCAATATCTGGACACGCGGAGTTTACTATGAAGGGTTGATGTCACTTTACAAAATTGACAAACAACAAACCTATTACGACTACGCAGTTTCATGGGGTGAAAATCATAAATGGGGATTGCGGAATGGTATCCAAACCAGAAATGGAGATGACCAATGCTGCGGTCAGACTTACATTGATCTATATCTGATTGATAAAAAGGAAGACCGGATTAAGGATATTAAAGCTTCGATAGATCTGATGCTGGCTTCTGATAAAAAGGATGACTGGTGGTGGATTGATGCCTTGCAAATGGCTATGCCGGTTATGGCGCAGTTGGGTGTAATCTATAAAGACAACCGTTATTTTGAAAAGATGTACGAAATGTATTCGTATACCAAAACAGTACATGGCGGTAACGGTTTATTCAATCCAAAAGAAGGTTTATGGTGGAGAGATAAGGATTTTGTTCCGCCTTATAAAACAGCGGCAGGCAAAAATTGTTATTGGGCCAGAGGTAACGGCTGGGTAGTTGCAGCTCTTGTTCGTGTATTGGACATCATGCCAAAACAAGCTCCTCATCGCGCGGAATATGAACAAATGCTGATGACCATGCTGACTGTATTACTTCCATTACAACGTGAAGATGGATATTGGAATGTCAGCTTAACTGATCAGGCAGATTTTGGAGGAAAAGAACTAACTGGTACTGCTCTGTTTATGTATGGAATGGCCTGGGCCGTTAATCATGGTTTGGTCAAAAGCAAAGAATATACGCCTGTTATTACAAAAGCCTGGAATGCGCTGATCACCGAATGTGTACACGAGAACGGTTTTTTAGGATTTGTACAGGGAACCGGAAAAGAACCGAAAGACGGGCAGCCTGTTACTTATGACAGTATGCCCGACTTTGAAGATTTTGGTTTGGGATGTTTCCTTTTGGCAGGATCAGAAATTTATAAAATGAGTTAAAGAGATCCTCGGCGAATCATACAAAATGGATTTTTAACCCTGATTTGCTGTTTATTCAAAATTAAAGAAGCAGCAGTCCGGCCCATTGTTTCGAAGTCAGTGGAGATAACCGTTATTCCCAGCAACTCTTTAAGGGTGGTTTCATTAAAGGAAATCACCCCTATTTCTCTTCCCATTAAATAAGACGATTGTCTGATCTTTTTAACCAACTCTGCAAGATCATTCTCTTCTACAACTATATATGCAGTAGCCGGACACAAAATTTCGTCTACAATATTTTCCCTGATCTCAAATTCTTTATTATAATTAATGCAATAATTTCTAAATCCACGAACTATTTCTTTTGGATAATTTCCATCCGGAGGAAAAACCAGGACAAGCCGCCGGTATTTGCTCATCAGATCATTGGCAGCTTCCAGAGAACCAAAAATATCTTTATCAAAACTTTGATGAATGCTTAGTGTAGGCTGGCATAATTCCGGAATATCGCGATCCAGAAGTACCAGTTCGGCTGGCGGTATACGTCTTAATGTGCTCAAATAATCTTCCTCAGTATCTAAATCCTGGTTAAAATGGGGCATAACAACGTAACGGTTATATTTCCCAAGATTTTTTTCGATAATCTCTCTAAACCTTTTGGCGCTGTAATGATGTATTTCCAGATCTACCGTAGCAGAATCACCTAATGCTTTGATGAAAGAATAATAGATAATTTTTTTATAAGAACTCAATTTATTAAAAATCAGCAGAATTTTTTCTTTTTTATCCTTTGCCGATTGTACATAATATCCTTTTCCCTGCACCGCAGAGATATAACCCATGTTTCGCAACTCCCGGTAAGCCTTTTCTACCGTATCTCTTGCCAACTGATATTCAGCGCTTAATTCACTGATGGATGGCAATTGTATTCCTTTTGACAAAACGCCCAGCTCAATATCCGTTTTGATAGAATGGACAATTTGCTTGTATTTAGGCATTTGGTTGCGCGGATCAAACTGCATGTGAAACAACCCGTCCCGCTGCGGAACGTAAACGTTTTTAAACACAAAAGCTTTGGTGTCTAAATTGGTTCTGGCTATCGGATATCCACTCATAAGAATAAAAATAAATTGAATAATTCTATGAAACAGCATTCACAGTATTTTATATACTTTGTGAACTGCAATGAATATTAGCCAATAAAGAATTAAAAAAATACAATTATACCGACTATTTTAATGCACACGTTATCGGGAACGTTGCCAAAATATATCTTCCAATTGAAAAAGTGAGAGAAATAATACTAAGATGATAGATAAAGGGGTCTGTATATTTTTAAAAGGAATAACCAATTTAAGATTATTACAAGAAATCATTTTTTGTTTAAAGTCAGTTTCAAAATATCTTCTTTGCTTCCTTTCCAAAAAGCAATTTTTTTGCGGTTCCAGGTATAAGTAACTGCTACGGAGTCGCCCCAGCTAATAATAGCCGGATAAGAAAATTCATCCTCCTTGCTGCCCTTATCCAG
>Ga0247739_10000872_pt1 | contig 10819 bp, 12 predicted proteins | sample UWRJL058202B2_FD_180943 | JGI IMG/M metagenome (GOLD analysis project Ga0247739, IMG submission 180943) | Plant litter microbial communities from Arlington Agricultural Research Station in Wisconsin, United States - UWRJ-L058-202B-2 | ecosystem: Environmental > Terrestrial > Plant litter >... | reverse complement strand
GCTTTGCCATATACTCTTCTTTGTTTTTCGTAGGTGGCTCCGCATCAAAATGCACATGGCAATCTCGCAGTTTCTTATTGTGAACGTTTGCTTTTTTCGCTCTTTCGTTGGCTATTTTCCTAATGCCTTGCAGTTCCTTTCTTTCTCTTTCGCTCTGCTCGATGCGCTTCTTCAATTCCTCAGAAACCTTGGGATTTTTGTGCAGGTAGTTATCCAATTCCTTGCTTAAAAATTCTTGCATAAAATTCTTCATCGATGGCCCACCAAGCGACATCACTGTACTGCCTAACTTGGTTTTGGTCTGGCTTTCAAAAACAGGCTCTTGCACACGTACACTTACAGCGGCCACAATACTTTGCCGGATATCCGCCGTGTCGTAATCTTTTTTGAAAAAGTCCCTGATGGTTTTCACGTACGCTTCCCTAAATGCTTGCTGGTGCGTACCTCCTTGGGTGGTAAATTGTCCATTTACGAACGAATAGATATCCTCGCCATAATCGCTGTTATGCGCCAGAGCCAACTCTATGTCTATTCCTTTTAAATGGATGATCGGGTAACGGAGTTCATCTGCGTTGGTTTTGCGTTGCAACAAATCCAGCAGCCCATTTTTACTTACAAAACGTTTTCCATTATAATTGATGATCAAGCCAGCATTTAAGTAACAATAATTCCAGAACTGGTTCTCCAGATACTCTCCTACATAATGGTATCCCTTAAAAATCGATTCATCGGGTATAAAATGGACTTCGGTACCGTTGTCCTCCGTCGTTTTTTCTTCTTTACTTTCTTTTACCAAAACGCCCTTGGCAAATTCGGCTGTTTTTTGCTTTCCTTCCCTAAAACTGGTAACCCTAAAATAGCCGCTCAATGCATTCACCGCTTTTGTACCTACGCCATTTAAACCAACCGATTTTTGGAAAACATTGCTATCATATTTGGCACCGGTATTAATTTTACTAACCACATCTACCACCTTTCCAAGCGGGATGCCACGGCCATAATCCCGGATGGTTACCTCGCCCTTGGTAATAACAACATCTACATGTTTTCCATGGCCCATGGTATGTTCATCTATACAATTATCAATTACCTCTTTTAATAGTACATAAATACCATCATCTGGGCTTGCACCATCACCCAGCTTGCCAATGTACATCCCTGGCCGCAAGCGGATGTGCTCCTGCCAGTCGAGTGTGCGGATACTGTCTTCGTTATACTCAAAAATTTTCGTCTTTTGCTCTGCCATAATTTTTAGCAATTTTCAAATGCATGCAAATATAGAAGTACAGAATTTTCAATCCAGCAAAGTTTTTTTTTCGATGCATGCAACGTTTGATATTTTCCTTCCCTCTTGTAAACGGAATTCAAAAAAGGATGATAAAACTAAAAAAACAAATCATTTATTATTCCTACTTTGCCCACTTAAAATCAAAAAAAAATGAAATTCAACATGAGCAAAAACTTGTTCTCAGCTATCATGCTGACAGCTTCCATTGCTGTAGTAATGCCATCTTGCAAACCTAAGGATGCCGATATCCAAGCCAAGGTAGCAGAGGCAGTAAAATCAACCCCCGGTGTAACCGTAACGGTTGAAAAAGGCGTAGCCACACTGACGGGTGAAGTGGATAGTGAAGCAACAAAAGCGGCTGCAGAAACGGCTGCAAAAGGAATTAAAGATGTAACTAGTGTGGTGAACAACCTTACAGTAACACCTCCTGCCCCAGCACCGGCACCAGTTGTAATTGCAGTTGACGATGCATTGACTACTTCAGTGAAATCTGCTATTGCTGCGTTCCCAACGGTTAAGGCTGACGTTAAAGACGGCATCATAACGCTTACAGGTGACATTTCTAAGGCGGTATTGCCAACTTTGATTAAAGTAATGAATGCTTTGCATCCTAAGAAAATCGAAAACAAATTAACCATTAAATAAGCAAGGAGGAACCATACTATGGCATTACAAGAAAAATACGCTGAACTGGTAACTGCAGCAACTGCTAGTGGTGTTACCGATTTGCAAGTTCGTGAACAAGAAAACGTACTTTATGTGGATGGCACCGCTCCTACAGGTCAGGTAAAGGACCAACTTTGGGACATCTATGGTAAAATAGATCCTGATTTTCGTGCAGGTGATTTAGTACTGAATGTGGCAGTGGCTGCTGATGCTGCCTCTTCAAAATATACCGTAACTACGGAATCTTCCAACCTGAATGTTCGTAAAGGACCGGGAACCGACCAACCAATCGTGGGCAAGGCTGCTCATGGTGAGGTAGTTACTTTCTTGAGCAAATACAACGAAGATTGGTACCTTATCCGTACCGACGCTGGTGAAGAAGGTTACTCTAATACCAAATATCTTACAGCGGTTACCGCTTAATTTTATGCTTGCAAATAAAAAAAGCTGCTTTATAGCAGCTTTTTTTATTTATTTGATATAAATATTCTGTGCAATGCCATTCAAAAAGTCACTCCTTGTCCTTCCAATACTATTTTTTGCTAGTTTATCTGCTTGCCGAAACAAACCGAAAGATTTAATTGTAGGAAAATGGAAAGCCATCGATATTTCCAATGCTAAAATTGATGCCATGGCCGACTCCATTAAAAAGACAATCATTGCCTCTGCTGGTATCGAATTTACGAATAGTGGTAAATATGTAACTACCAGCACGACAACACCTAACAATGGTACGTACGTGGTTTCAGAAGACGGAAAATACATCGTGATGACGAACACAAATGGCAAGGCCGAAAAAACCAATATCGAGGAGTTAACAAGCGATAGACTTATCTTATCAGACAAAACAGGTACCAAGGTCGTTTTAGAACCTGGAAAATAGCAGATGTAAAACCTGCTAATCAAAAAATGGTGCCCTGTCCGTTTTTATGACCTACCTAATGTTATCGAATATCTTATTTGTACTTTGCCGCTTTAAATCAAACGAGATGACGATACAAACAATTTTAGCACTGATATTGATTGGCCTTGCTGCCGGCGCTTTAAGTGGATTGGTAGGTGTGGGCGGCGGTATTGTTATAGTGCCTGCCTTGGTTTACCTATTGCATTTTTCGCAAAAAGATGCCCAAGGAACATCGTTGGGTATCTTGCTATTGCCTGTAGGCATTTTGGCAGTTATGCAATATTATAAACAAGGTCATGTAGATGTAAGGGTAGTGGTAATTGTTTCGCTCGCCTTTATTGTGGGTGGATTATTTGGCAGCAAGCTGGCACTAACGCTGAACGAGGTCAACGTAAAAAGAATATTTGCCATTTTCATGTTGGTGATGGCTATCAAGATGCTTTTTTTTGATAAGAAAAAAGTTGAGACCAAGGCAACGATTGTAACAGAAAAAATTCAACCTTCAAAAGATTCCTAACATTTTTGTCCGACGATTATACAACCAAAGAAATAATCAATCATTTTTATCACCGAATCAATAATGTAAAAAACGTTTGATAACACGTAACTGGTGGGTTCTTGCACCCGTGTCACTGCTTACAATTCCTTGATTGTCGATATGGTCTACCCTAACTTTTCCAGAGGCATGAATTATTTGATCTGGCCCTAATAAAATACCCACGTGTGTAATCCGGCCATCCGGTTCATCGAAAAAAGCAAGATCGCCAAGTTTTGCTTCTTGTAAAAATCCCAATGCCTCTCCCTTTGCAGCTTGCAAATATGCATCTCGTGGAATCTGTATGCCAAAATGCTTTAAGACCTGCTGCGCAAAACCACTGCAATCAATCGCAAAGACCGAGCGCCCACCCCACATATAGGCCGTATTTAAAAACGTTTGAGAAACGGTATTGAAATCATTTTTACTAAATGCACGAACGGTCAATCTTTTTACACCAGCAAAATCCCAAGTAAATTGGCCAGTAACGAGACTATCTTGTTCTGGCAACATAGCCCCAAATGGAACTTGCATGGGTTTACCGTTCTGATAGATCGTATTGACCCAATCTCCTGCAATGGAAGCGTTGAATTTTGGCTCTTCATCGGTTTTATAAAGGTGCGTTTTGGTAACCCATCCTTCGTAACCATCATACAAACATTTTACTTTTACCCAACCATTTACACCTTCTTCCAAAGTTTCTACAGCTTCGCCAAAAAGCAACTGGCTCACAATTTCGTGGCGGTGCATTGGTTCTGCCCGCATGGGCGAAACGGGAACGATACAAATCATAACAATCCAGATTTAGGATCAAATATCCTATTACTCGGCAATAAAAACCAACTCGTTGTAAAATGGCAGCTAGTCTTTTTATGAGCTTGCTGCTATACGGCAAGCGAGCATATTAAATGTCATTTGTCTATCTAATGTTGATTTTGAGCAACTTCTATACAAGTCTCTTTTTTTCAAAACAATCTTGTTAACCAAAAAATACATTTCAGGTATCGATAAAGGCAATTGATACACATGCGTCTTTACTTCGGCCTCATCTTGCTACATTTTCGTATTGTAAATCAAACAAATAAAAACATAAAACACATTATGAAAAACACCATTTTATTGACTTGCGCTGTTATTGTAACACTTACCGCTTGCAAAAAAGACAAAACCGAACCACACAACCAAGCAGTTATCTCCAAAACCGAACCCAAACAATTTCAACATGGCAAAACATGGACTTGGTACCAAACCGATGCCAATGGCGACCCTATGCGTTTAGCAGTGGCTATTGACGATGCCGCCATGAACAGTTTGGATACAAGCACCCCTGGCGGCGCAGGTCATCACCATGAAAACTCGCTATCGCTTCAGCTTCCAAGCGGAACTACGAACACACCTTTCACACATATTTTGCTCGACTGGAACCCCAAAGGACATGAACCGGAAATGATTTACGGCAAACCACATTTCGACTTTCACTTTTATATGAGCACAGAAGCCGAACGCTTGGCCATACCGCCTTATGAAGTAGACAGCAGTAAATTTCTGGTGCCAATACCTAGTGGGTTTTTGCCAGCCAATTATTTTGCAATTCCTGGCGGGGTGCCACTAATGGGTAGCCATTGTGTAGATGTTACTTCTCCTGAATTGAATGGAGCCCCCTTCACACAAACCTTTATTTACGGCTCCTACAACGGAAAAGTTACTTTTTATGAACCAATGATGACTGGTGATTTTGTAAAGAACAATACCAATTTTGAACGGGCCATTCCGCAACCTGTCAAGTTTCAAAAGACGGGATGGTATCCCACAAAAATGCGGTTGGCAAAGGAAAATGGGGTAACTAATATTATCATAGAAGGCTTTAAAAAGCAACAAGGCTCTTAAGTTTTTCGAAATATACACGTGTACCAAAATACAACAAACCTGCGGACCAATAAACCGCAGGTTCGTTGCTGTATAACGGGTAATAATTCGCAACCTAGCATCGCAATTGTTTCAAAAAAACGGCAAAGGTGTGGAAATGATTTATAATTGCATCCTTATCGTGACCAGCAGACAGCTAACCTGATTAAGAATTCTGTAAAACAACGCATTTGAGGGGAACTACATCATATCAACATTTGACCGACCAAGAGTTGCTGAAACTTTATGCTTCACAAAAAGATCAGCAGTTGTTGGGCAGTTTATTACAGCGGTATTCCTTGCTACTTTTTGGTGTTTGCATGAAGTACCTGAAAAACGAGGAACTGGCCAAAGACGGTGTACAACAAGTTTTTTTGAAAGCTTTGCAAGAATTGCCGCGGTATGAAGTAACCTATTTCAAAAGCTGGATTTACATGGTGGCAAAAAACTATTGCCTGATGTACCTTCGCGACCATAACAAGCATGTGCCCGACGAACTGAAAGAACAGCATAGCAAAGTGGTACCGGAGGACAACGAACGCGAAGAAAAGCTTGAAAAGGAAGAATTGTTGGAACTCATAGAACAGGGAATTGAAACGTTGAATACGGAACAAAAGGACTGTGTAACTTTATTCTATCTTGAAAAGAAAAGTTACCAAGAAATAAGCGACAGGACCGGTTATAGTTTGTTACAGGTTAAAAGCCATATCCAGAATGGAAAGAGAAACATACGGATATGGGTGGAAAGACGAAAAGTGGTGTAAGGCCCGGTCTGTTTCACGGTTTAGATTTAAGCATTACGAATTAATAATATGAACAAGAATCTGCTAGACATATTGCAATCGAAAGAGGTGCCGATAGAAAATCAGCAGGTAATCGACTATTTGCAAGGCAACCTCAAGCCCGAGGTAAGCCAGGAACTGGAACAGCAGGAATTGGAAGATGAGATGATGCGGGACGCTATGGATGGGCTAAGGGAAGTGGAAGATACCTCCCGGCTGGAAATGATTGCCCGAGAAATGAACCAGACTTTACAAAAAAAGCTGGCCGCTCAAAAGAACAAACACAAAGAAGTACGCAAGTGGAAAGATATGAACTGGATTTCGCTTTCCATTGCTACTGTTCTTCTCATTGTGGTAATCTGCTACTTGGTAATGAAGTATATGAAGAAAAGCGGTCTGCACTTTTAAGATTTTGCTTTCTTACTACAAGTTGCAAGCAAATAAATCCTTTGAAAATTGGTAATGTCTTCGATGGTCTTGGCTTCGTTTCCTAATTATAATTTACCGCTGCATTTCTTTATTCAAGAGAATCCTGCTTATTTTGCGCCATAATTTAAAAACAAGTGATTATGAAAAAAGTAATTTTCTCTATGGTTGCCGCCACTTTGATGTTGGTAACAATGGTTGGTTGTAAAGGCGGCAGCAGCGATCCTAAAGCCGTAGCAATAGCTTTTATTGACAAATTGAAAGAAAAAGATTTTGACGGCGCAGCTAAATATGCTACCAAAGAGTCTAAAAGTGCTTTGGATATGATGAAGAGCGCTATGAAAATGGCCGAAGCATTTGGTGGTGGCAAAGGAGAAGATATGGATTTTGACAAAGAATGGAAAGGGAAGAAAGTAGAATTTACCGAACCGAAGATTGAAGGTGATGTAGCTACTGTTAGCCTGATGGCCGATGGTAAAGAACAAATGCCTATCAAATTGAAAAAAGAAGATGGCGCTTGGAAAGTAGCTTTTGACAAGAATACTTTGATGCAACAAGGAAAAGACAAGATGGGAGAAATGAAAAATCAAGACATCCCTAGCATGGACAGCGCATTGAATAACCTGAATGGTATGGGCGACAGCATTAAAAATGCTTTAGATAAGGCAGGTAAATCGATTGATAGCGCTAAAAAAATAATGGAACAAAAATAATTGATTGGTAACTGTTGATTTATATTTAATCGAATATCACAAGGAAGCATCTCATTTGGGATGCTTCCTTATTTATGAATGATATGCAGAGTATCAGCAAGACAAGTTTAAAACATTGTTGTTTACATTTGCTTATGCCCTTCAAAAAAAATTTCATCGTTTCGCTCGTTTTTTTATTTTCGGCCTGTAGCAGCAGCGACAATTACCCACCGGTGGAAAACGCTTTAGATGCAGGTAGGCAATTTATAGATGCTATTTTTAAAGGCAATTTTAAAAGAGCGGAAATGCTTTTGCTAGATGATGGAAAGAACCAAGCGCTTTTAAAGACCAATATGGAGGATGCCTTTCACAAAAGGACGTCGGCCGACCGCAATGAACTGGCACAATCGTCCATAACTATTTTGGCGAACGAGGATGTGGTGCGAGACAGTATGACCATCATCAATTTTATCAACTCCTACGATCATAAACCGGCGGTACTCAAGGTTGTAAAGCATAATGGTACCTGGCTGGTAGATTTGAAATATACTTTTTCTGGAAACCTCTAAGCCCATGATCAATAAATTCAACCTCTTTTCGGTAGCTATTGGTGGTATGATCGGGTCTATTTTACGGTATGTTGTAAGTATATTTGTGAACAACAAAGTTCAATCTTCTACAATTTTTCCTTGGGGTACGTTGGCAGTCAATATTGTCGGCAGTTTTGTTATAGGAGCAGTGTTCGGATATGGTATAAGAAATCAACAGTTCGATCAGCAATGGCGTTTATTCCTTGCAACAGGCGTCTGTGGCGGGTTTACTACCTTTTCCGCTTTGAGCAACGAAAGCTATTTATTGTTGAAAGAACAACAATATACACCGCTCTTCATTTATATTGCAGTTAGTTTGGTGCTCGGCATCATGGCCACAGCACTAGGTTACATCATCACCAAATAAACAAAATTCTAATTAAATGGATGCAGTTTCACAAACAGTAGCACACCCTTGGCATGGCGTTAGTTATGGCGATAATGCGCCGCGTATCGTTAATGCCATCATCGAAATCCCACAGGGAAGCCGTGCAAAATATGAAATAGATAAACCTAGCGGCCTCCTAAAATTAGACCGTGTTATCTACTCCTCTTTTTATTACCCAATAAATTATGGCTTTATTCCACGCACGTACGGCGATGATAAGGATCCATTAGATATTCTGGTATTGAGCAGCATTAATGTACAACCGTTATGCCTCATCGAAGCCAAAGTAATTGGTGTTATGCAAATGATAGATGCAGGAGACGCGGATGACAAAATTATTGCGGTGGCCAATCACGATATGAGTGTGAACCACATCAACAACATTGAAGAAATGCCTAGTCACTTCTTTTTGGAAGTGCGTCAGTTCTTTGAAGATTATAAAAAATTAGAGAACAAAACCGTTAAAGTAGAAGAATACGGCGATAAGGCGAGGGCACTAAAAATCATTGAGAACGGCATCAATCTTTACAAGAAGACTTTTATTATGCCGAACGTATCTTTCCCTGAAAAAGAAGTTCCAGCAAAAAAATCAGGCCGCAAACTGTTGAAATAAACTATTGATAGCAATTTAAAATGGCTGTTCTGTCTCATGATGGAACAGCCATTTCTTTGTACCCAATCACGTAAGTTTTTACTTTTCCCCAACAAAATATTTACCCCTGCGGATGCGTAACTTTGACGGTTCTAAAATAAGAATCAGACCTTTTCCTTTTGGCGTGTTGAGGTTTGACATTTAAATAACCGTTATACTATGTCGCAATTTTCGCATTTACATGTTCATACACAATTTAGCTTATTAGACGGTGCAGCGCCGATTGATGCCCTATATAAAAAGGCTATCAAGGATAAAATGCCCGCCTTGGCCATTACCGATCATGGCAATATGTTTGGCGTTTTTCAATTTGTAAAAGAAGCTTATAAGCATACCAATGAAGACGGCAGCCTGAAGGTTAAGCCTATAGTAGGTTGTGAATTTTACCTAACCGAAGACAGGCATCGCAAGGCCTTTACCAAGGGAGAAAAAGACCAGCGCCGGCACCAAGTTTTTTTGGCCAAGAACGAACAAGGTTATAAAAACCTCATGAAACTGACCTCGGCCGGCTTTATGGAAGGCATGTACTCAAAATACCCACGCATTGACAAGGAGCTTGTGCTACAATATCATGAAGGATTGATTGCTACAACTTGTTGCTTGGGCGCAAGCGTACCGCAAGCAATTTTGCACAAAGGTGAGGATGCAGCCGAAAAAGAATTTAAATGGTGGCTGGACATCTTTGGAGAAGATTATTACGTGGAACTCCAGCGCCACGGTATTTACGAACAGGAGAAAGTAAACAACGTACTCATAAAATTTGCACGCAAGCACAATGTAAAAATCTTTGCGAGCAACGATAGCCACTATGTAAATCAAGAAGATTCCAACGCCCACGACATCTTGTTGTGCATCAATACTGGAGAAAAACAGGCCACGCCGGTGAATAAGGGCAATAACATGGACGACGAGGCCAGCCACAAAAACACTCGCTTTGGCTTTGAGAACGACCAGTTTTTCTTCAAAACAACCGAACAAATGAGCAAGGTTTTTGAAGACTTGCCAGAATCCATTTACAATACCAACGAGATTGTAGATAAAATACAGACGCTCAAACTTACTAGGGACATCCTACTACCGAACTTTGTAATACCCAAAGAATTTTTTACACAAGATCAGTATTTAGAGCACTTAACATGGGAAGGAGCTAAGTTTAAGTATGTAGATGTAACTCCTGAGGCCGAAGAAAGGATCCGATTCGAATTGGGTGTTATCAGGACAATGGGATTTGCCGGTTACTTTTTGATCGTGTCCGATTTTATCAAGGCTGGTAGGGATATGGGCGTTTTTGTAGGCCCTGGTCGTGGATCGGCTGCGGGTAGTGTAGTAGCTTATTGCATCGGTATCACCAATATCGACCCTATCAAATACAATCTGCTATTCGAACGTTTTTTGAATCCAGATCGTAAATCGATGCCCGATATCGACACCGACTTTGATGATGACGGCCGCCAAAAGGTAATTGATTATGTGGTGGAAAAGTATGGCAAAAACCAAGTGGCGCAGATTATTACGTACGGCACGATGGCAGCGAAGAGCAGTATTGCCGATGTGGCACGGGTACTAGATCTTCCATTGGCAGAAAGTAAAGCTCTATCCAAATTGGTGCCGGACAAACCGGGAACCAACCTAAACCGGGTAATGTTTGCCCCTTTGACCAATAAGGATAAAAAAGCTGACGATAAGGATAAAAGTTTACAGGAAAAGGAAGATTATGCGCCAGAAGACATAGACAATATCAAGCGCCTGCGGGAAATTTACAAAGACGGAAATACCTTGCACGGGAAGGTGCTGCGTGAAGCGGTAAAATTAGAAGGCTCCGTTCGAAATACGGGTATTCATGCCGCGGGCATCATTATTGCGCCAGACGATTTGCGGAACATCATTCCAGTATGTACTTCAAAGGAAAGTGACTGGTTGGTAACGCAAATAGAAGGCAGCGTAATTGAGGAAGCGGGGGTTATTAAAATGGACTTTTTAGGATTGAAGAC
>Ga0247739_10000870_pt1 | contig 10833 bp, 10 predicted proteins | sample UWRJL058202B2_FD_180943 | JGI IMG/M metagenome (GOLD analysis project Ga0247739, IMG submission 180943) | Plant litter microbial communities from Arlington Agricultural Research Station in Wisconsin, United States - UWRJ-L058-202B-2 | ecosystem: Environmental > Terrestrial > Plant litter >... | reverse complement strand
GAGCCAAGGTTTGCCACAAGAGCGTCTCAATTCGGCACTCGATGATTTCAAACGTGTTCAGGCCGCTTATTCGTTTATCAAAAAGCACCGCTCGCTCTACACTAGCAAAAAAGGCGCGGAGCAAATTTAAACGTCTACGAATTACAAATCGCTTCTCAGATAAATTCCTCTCAGTCATATTTGGTATGAATAGTTGGTATAAATTGTTGGTATAAATGGTTGGTATAATTTTTTAAATAAATCAGCAATTCAATTCCTTGGGAGAATCACATGAGCGCATACGACTACGATCTGTTTGTTATCGGTGGAGGATCGGGTGGAGTAAGAGCAGCTCGCGTCGCGGCGTCAATCGGCAAGCGAGTTGCAATTGCTGAAGAATATCGATTCGGAGGTACATGCGTCATTCGTGGTTGCGTGCCGAAGAAGCTCTTCGTTTACGCATCTCAATTTCAAGAACATTTCGAAGATGCTGTCGGCTACGGATGGAGCGTCGGAAAAAACACTTTTGACTGGAAGAAGTTAATCGCGGCCAAGGATAAAGAAATTGCTCGACTCGAAGGCCTCTATCGCAGTGGTCTTGCGAACAGCGGAGCCGAGATTATCGAAAGCCGCGCTGAGTTGATCAATGCGCACACCATCCGCTTATTGAAAACGGGCAAAACTGTTACGGCGGAAAAAATTGTTATCGCCACTGGCGGTGCACCCAATCTACATATGGCTCTACCGGGTCATGAACTTTGTATATCTTCCAACGATGCTTTCGACCTGCCCGATTTGCCGCGTTCAATTCTGATTGCAGGTGGAGGTTATATCGCGGTTGAATTTGCGAATATTTTTCACGGGCTCGGCGTGGATGTGACCCTCATTTATCGTGGTAAAGAAATACTGTCGCGTTTTGACAAAGATATGCGGCTAGGTCTTCACGCAGCGATGGAAGCAAAAGGAATTCGTATTATTCTTACTGACGTTATCGAGAATGTAGAAAAAACTGCAGCAGATGGGCTATTAGCCAAAACAAAAACGGGTGAAACCATTGCCGTTGATGTCGTTATGCTGGCGCTAGGTCGTGATCCAAACACCAAAGGTCTCGGCCTGGAAGCGGCTGGTGTCGATATTAATAAACGCGGCGCTATCGTCGTAGATAAATATTCACGCACCAACGTACCTAATATTTACGCGCTGGGAGATGTCACCGACAGGGTACAGCTGACGCCAGTAGCAATTCATGAGGCCATGTGTTTCATAGAAACCGAATATAAAAATAATCCAACGGCGCCTGATCATGAATTGATTGCAACAGCCGTATTCTCACAGCCGGAAATAGGTACAGTTGGCTTGTCTGAAGAAGATGCCGCCAAGCGCTATAGCGAACTTGAAGTGTATCGCGCCGAATTCCGCCCAATGAAGGCAACACTTTCTGGCCGCATGGAAAAAATGATCATGAAACTGATTGTTGATGCGGAAAGCCGCAAAGTTGTTGGGGCCCATATTCTTGGTCATGACGCTGGCGAGATGATACAACTTCTTGGAATTTCTCTGAAGGCAGGCGTCACCAAAGAAGATTTTGATCGCACCATGGCCGTTCATCCTTCAGCCGCAGAAGAGCTTGTCACCCTGTATAAGCCAAGCTACAGGATCAATAACAATCAGCGCGTTTGATTTAATGTATTTGCCAGGCGAAGAATCAGAAATAATTGGGAGAAGAGTAAAATTACCGCTCTATCGCGAAATACTTTCTAGCCCAAATAGAATTGGAGCCAGCAAAACGAATGCGTGCTGTCGCGCACGATTGAGACGTAAACTTTATATCTCCATTGGAAAACAAAATAAAAAAATGCTGTGCGTACTGTGCTCGCGGATGGTGAGACTTGCTATGTTTATGCGCTTACTTCTGGAAATATGGAAAACTGAAGTGTTCAATTAGCTCGTCAACGCGAGCACCTTACAAGCGACTGCGGGGTCAACAATTGAAATCCAATCAATGCTCTACTACTCATTTGTTTAAAAGCTCTATACGATGAGCGTGTTTCATTTTCAGAAACTATATTTTGCAAAGGAACTAATAAATGAAAGTTTTTCGTTTGTTTTTGGTGAATTGTTTATTGATATCTAGTGTGGCATGCGTCGCGGAGCCGCAGAAAGAAAGTTTTAATGTGGAGAAAACAACTGGCTACAACCCTGTTGCTCCTGCATTGAAATCGTACCTTGTCGGGCAAGACGCGACTAAAGGGCAGCAACATCTTTGCGTAATTGGTTACGTTGAACCGACAAGTGAAGGCACAGGGAAAAATAAAATTGCTTGGGTATATTGGCGCGAAGGTAACCGTTTAACGCTTTGGGAACCTGCTGCTGAAGGCTTTGAGCCTAAAGACACACTCAAACATTCTCGTCGTGATTTAGATATTGCGAAAGATGTAACCGCTAAGAATGAAGCAGTGGGTAGTAGCACCTATAAAGAATCTATTGCGTGGGTTGAGGATGTAAAAAAAGATTGCCAAAAACGTGGCAAGTCTTACGAAATATTAATTGATTAAACTTTTATTTAAGGGACTTTATTATGGCAACTTTTCAAACGATGACGGGCGCTAAATTACCTCTGCAATTGACGCTATTTGTTGGCAATGTTTTAAGAATTAAGATTGTTCCCGGGTCTGGCGAACTCGTTCCTTTTAAACTGAGTATTTCCCCTGACAAGTCATTATTGTTAACAAGTGATGACGTTAGGACGAAAGCCAATTTTGAAATTTATGAATTAAAAGCAAATGGTCAAGGATTTGTGCGATTTCAAGCGCAGAACGCTAAGGGCACAAAGGTAGGCCCAATCTCCGTAACCATCAAACAACCATTGACTTTACCTACAGCCAACGCCGATCAGCTAGCACTTATAAAGCTTTTATTGGCCGAATCCCCTTCACCTTTTTCAGTTAATTACGATGCAAAAGCAGCCAAAACCGGGTTGCAATGGATGCGTCTTGTTGTGCAAAACCGATTGAGTATGAAGTCAGGAGTTGTTGGATCAAAAGGTGCGACATCAATAATTGATGTCATTAAATCGCCCGGACAATTTAAGGGATTTGAGCAATACCCGGTAATTGGTAGTGGTCAACGGGGGCTCATCGAAGACATTTTAAATATTGCAAATGACGGAACTCATCTAAAGCAGAAGCTTTTCTATGATCACGTTTCTGCTGTTATTGCTGCTGCCACCGAAACTGCAATTACAGACCCATGCCCGACAAAATTACTGTCGTGGCGTACAGCGGGTGCGGACTCTCCTGGCGGGGCTTTTAAGTTATACCAAAATCTTTCCGGTCAAGATTTCTATACAATTCCGAAGTAGTGAGCTCGAAAAAGATAGCCTGTTAAATATTAAGCTAGTTCAATTGCGCTCGCACAAATGTAGGAGGGCGGGCGTTTATTTTGTAAAATTAAAGACAAATGAAACTGATCTATGGATAAGCCTGAATCAATCCCTCAGTACATACAAAAAGAATTGGTTTTAAAGTAAAAAATTGGATCAGAAAATATATCGACCTTCGTGAATGTGTAGCCTTAAATCGCATATCGTCTGTCATTCTACGAAACCCCAACTTAAACGCTGTGCTGAATTCGGCATTACAAAGGAGCTCTTCAATGAAAAAAATAATTTATTCCTTGCTCACTCTTATACTTTTAGCGAGCTGTTCTACTGACCCGTCAAGCTTAAAACAAAAAGGAGATGTAAGGTATTTTGAAATTAAAAAAGCGGTGGTAGATGGGAGAGATCCAGCTGTAGAACGCACGCTATATCCGTGTATTTATAATTCTATAGGCTCTAATAGCTCAGGCACATACTTTATGGGAGTTGGAAAGTGTGTCGGCGTACATATAGTAGATCGTACCAATAACTATTTTTATACATACAAGGGCGGTGTATGGGTTCCCAAATCAAAAAATAAAAACCCAAAACTATTTGTGATTAATGGCAGCCATCTCGATACCGCTCAAAAAGCCCCAAATGTTAATGTTAAAGTTGTTGATACAGCTCAGCCCAATAGCAACCCTGCTGCAAATGCATTAGGCGGTGCCGTAAGCAGCGCCGTTTTAAATTCTATGCTGCAAGCTGAAATTGGCAATATTCAGCCTGTCTCAGAAATAATTGATGAGGAAACAATTTCCCTAATCAGAAACTCAATTCAATAAAATCAAATTGTAGGAAGCTGCCTAAGCTTCGAAAAAAAATACTTGGGGTCAGAATAAAATTAAAGACGCGGTTAAGAAAAAAATTAACCTGAACTTTTTCAAATCTTTAAACAACTAACGTCAAGGAAGATGTATGGCACGACTAGCTTATGTCAGGGTTTGAGTTTAGCTTTGGTTCAGCCAGTGGACGTCAATATGCCAGTCACTAACTGAGATCACCTAATGGGAACCGGGAGCTTGTATGAAATTTAATATAGTAATTTTTTTTATCGTAATTAGTTTGAGTTCATGTGCGGACTTGATGAATCCGGAGCCCTCTGGAGCAGAGATAGGTTCAATGAAACTTAAGTGCCAAGGAATGTCCAACCCGCAGCGTAACGAATGTTTGAGCGACATCCCGCCTGAATACAATAAGTATGAAGAAGATCGTCAAAAATTGTTAAAAGACCGAGCCAATTAAATTAAAAATTTCCTGCTGAAGAGTGAGCAAAAACTTTACCCGAAAATAAACACATTAAAAAAATTACCTGTTTTATCCAGTGACTGGGCCCTAGAGGAATAAATGAATAAAATTATCTTATTGTGCGCGAGCCTCGCGCAACATTTCAATCTCGCTTAGAAAAATCCACAACCGAAAGCGGACGGCCCCATTTCTGATGATTTCGTTTCGACGAATCGAACCAGCAATCCCGCAAGACTTATCAATAACAATATCATTTTTAATTTTACTCTGACCTCAATTGATGACCCAAATTTTTTAAGACGGACTTGCATCGCAGCAGCGGTGAGCGTCTAATTGCTCGCTTCTACTATTGCGAATTTAATGGACGACTATGAAACATTCTCTACGCTATTTGCTCATCCTCAGTGTTGCTAGCTTCCTGAAAACTTCACCAGCTTTTGCGACTAATCCTTTGATCACGGATCAGTTCACTGCTGACCCGACTGCGCGGATATTCGATGGCAAAATATATGTCTATCCCTCGCATGACATCAAAGCGCCACCGGAATACAAAGGAAAACCAGATTGGTTTGTAATGGAGGATTATCACGTCTTCTCATCAAACAATCTTACCGATTGGAAAGATCACGGCATTATCGTCTCGCAAACTGGTGTGGATTGGGCCGATCCTACTGCCTACGCAATGTGGGCGCCGGACTGCGTGTTCAAAGATGGAAAATATTATTTTTATTTCCCGGCCATTCCCAAGAGTGACGGTGAGAATGAAGGTCCCGATGCCAAGCGTCCAGAATTTAGAATTGGTGTAGCAGTTTCAGACACACCCTACGGCCCGTTCAAACCTTTGCCCACTTACATTCAAGGCGTGACAGGAATCGACCCTAATGTGCTGATCGACAAAGATGGCACAGCTTATTTGTATTATTCCTTAGGCAAGATTTTCGTTGCCAAGCTGAAACCAAACATGACGGAGATCGATGGCGAGCCCATGGTTATCGACAATCTGCCGACCAAAGGATTGTTGGAAGGCCCCTTCGCATTCGAACGAAAAGGCACTTACTACCTTACCTACCCGCATGTGGAAAATAAAATCGAACGACTGGAATACGCGACGAGCACTTCGCCCATGGGTCCGTTCAAACAAGCCGGTGTGATTCTTGATGAATCCGAGAGCGGTTGCTGGACAGTGCATCAATCCATTCTCGATTGGCAAGGTCAGTCGTATCTGTTTTATCACGATCAAGATTTGTCGCCCGCTTTCGACAAGAATCGGTCGATTCGCGCCGATAAGCTGTTCTTCAATGCCGATGGCTCCATTCAAAAAGTAAAACCCACGCTGCGCGGTGTTGGACTGGTGAATGCTAAAAGCGAGATTCAAATTGATCGCTACAGTGCGAAGAGTGCCGGAGGAATCGTAGTTTCATTTAATGACGAAGCCAATCCACTCGCGGGCTGGAAAACAACATTTAGCGCTGCAAATTCATGGGTGCGATTTAATGACGTGGACTTTGGTCGAGGCAAGCAAAAAACAATCAAGGTGCGCGCAAAAACTGCCGCTAGCAGCACACTCGAAATTCATTTGGATAGCGAAGATGGACCATTGCTGGGTCGTGTGAAAATTGGCGAAGCAACTGATTGGAAAATATCGAGCGCTACTGCCAAAAAAAATCCGAAAGGTGTGCACGACATTATTGTCACGCAAACCGGTGGTGGTGCCGTCGAAGTGGATTGGCTAAGTTTTCGATAAAAACTTTATACCTACATACGTGAAATAAAATAAAAAAAGAGCGCATTTTCATGCGCTCTTTTTTATCCAGCTATCGAAATTGAAGTAACACTTACGGGCTTACTTTACGCTCAACAACAACCTGGTCGATTTCAACACGACGGTTAGGTTTCAAGCATTCAATCAACGCCGCTTTGTTTTTCTCAGTACATTGTACAACTGGATCAGCTTCGCCTTTACCAAATACTTGCAAACGCGTTGGGTCTATACCTTTGCTTGCAATATAGTTTTTAACAGAGTTTGCACGGCGCTCAGATAACTTTTGGTTGTACTCAGGTGCGCCGAGGCGATCTGTGTAACCAACGATTACGATTTGCGTTGGAGCACCATCAGTTTTAAGCGCAGCAGCAATTTCATCCAACTTTGGTTGTGGCATATGCAAGGTTTCACTGTCAAAACCAAATAGCTCAGTTGATGATAATGTATATTTTTCAAAGCGTGGTGCAGGTGGAGGTGGTGGAGCTACCACTACAACAGGTGCTGGTGGTGGCGGAGCGATTACAACTGGCGCCGGAGCTGGAGCTGGTTTAGCGCCGAAGCGATATACAACGCCTATAGAATATAAATCTATATTGTCGTGGTCGTAGAGTGCATCGCTAATTACGTAGCGTTCTGCTTCAACGCGCATTGCGAACGAATCAGTGAAGTTATATTGCAAACCCACGCCCGCTTTTCCAAAGGTATCGCGGTCGCTCAGCTTGCCACCGAGTGCAGCTGCGGCACCAGTTCCACTGAAAGTATCTTGCGTTAGTGCGCGAGTTACACCGAGGCGACCAAAAGCAGAAAAATTATCAGTGAAAGGCACATAACCTACCACGTCAACATTAAAGCCTCTAACTTCCATATTTGTATGGAGGATGCCATTGGGTGACGTAACAGCGTTAAATTGAGATTCGCCCAGGTCAAAGTAACCAGCTTCTACTGAAACATAGCGGTTAAATTGGTAGCCCAGATAAACTTTACCTTCACCATCAATGGTATTTTCGTCAAGTAATGTTGCAGAGTAACCTGGCGCTAATACGTTATTAACAACAGTAGATTCGTTAATATGAGCTCTTGATTGGCCGACGTTACCGCCTATGTACCAACCGGCTTCATTATCGGCGAGTGTTACTGAACTTGCGAAGGTAGATGCAATCGCAAAAGCTAATAGTGATGATTTTTTTGAAAATTTCATGTGTATCCTCAATAATTTTTAGCTAACGTTTTATACTTGCGTCGGCGTCCAAGTCGATTTCTTAACTTTTTAAATGTGGTATCCGACGATCATTTTCATCATTGCGTGATGAAGGAAAGAATTGATACAGCACGGAAACATGCATCCATAACTCATAAAAGCTAAGCTGCTGGGGAACATGATAGGGAAACACCAGCGTCTACTCGGTTCGCCGCCCAACATAAGGACGAAACAGGATGAATTTAATTGAATTAAGTTCCGTAGATAAAAAAAAAATTCGAGGACGAAAAGTTTGCGAGCGGAAGTGGCAATAAGCATGTTTCGGTCAGGTCTTTTCAAATCAAATCACTGAAATGAGTAATAACCGTGGAACGTTATCCAATCATTTCATTTTCTTTCAAAATTTACATGGCACTATCGATGGCACATCTTCCTATTCTGCACCTCACCACGCGTCATCCATCGGCAATTCTATTGCTGGTCCAGCTGATGGGAATGCTGTTGTATCCTTTTCTTGAAGGGACGCAGGCAGGGCTAGTTGCCTTCAACGCCTTTGGTGTGACGGTGCTGACGCTCACCACGCGTATGGTACGGCGCACTCCGGGGCTAACCTGGATTAGTGCAGGCCTCGCCACGGTCATTATCGTGCTCTTAGTGCTGCAGACGTTTTTTTCGATGCTCCACTTACTGCCCTGGAGTTCGGGGCTTGAAGCGATTTTTTACTTCTATGCCGCAGGCAGTTTGATTGCCTACATGATGGAAGACCTGCGTGCCACTACCGACGAACTGTTTGCCGCCGGCGCGACTTTTACCTTGCTGGCCTGGGGCTTTACCCACTTGTACATGCTGATGCAGACACTTCAGCCGGGCACCTATGCCGCCGCCATCAATCCCCAGGATCTGCGTACCTGGACCGAGCTTAACTACCTTAGCTTTGCGCTGCTGTCGAGTACCGGAATTGGCGATGTTATACCGCTAACCCCGCATGCACGCGCGGTGGCCAGCGTCGAAATGTTTGTCGGCTTACTCTATCTGGCTGGCGTGGTTGCCCGCTTGATCGGCCTGACGATGCAATCGCATCATGATGGCGCTCCAAAGCCCTAAGCTGCACCTTCAACCGAATGCGATGTAATTAACATGATTTATTGCTAACGCAATTAACTGTATATAGTTGCTCAAAGCGACTGGCAACAAGGATTAAAAATGACGTTGAGCTTTCAGCAATAGGTATTCGGTATTATGCAAACAAGTTGCTCCAAGTTACCTCTCCACGTGCACCGCTCTTATCAGTAATTGTTCATGCGGACGTATTGAGCTGCACCGGTGCTAAAGGAAAAAGGATATACACTGATGACCGCGTACAAAAATGAAAAAGCCCCTTCTAATTATTAAAATTCTTGTGCCCATTGTTGCAATAATTTGTATTTTTACATTTGTACCTTGGCTGGCAGGCTACGCCTATCTAAAGCCCTTGCCGAAAACAGTTCAGGAACAAGTCAGCGACGCAATTAACTATGACCTCGACGGCATTATTGTTTATGTAGACAAAAAAGGAGAAGAACCTCGGCTCTATTCCGCTGGTTGGAAAAATAGAGAGAATAAAATTTCTGCTGATCCACAGGCTCTATTTAAAATTGCCAGTATTAGCAAATTATATATCGCCGCTGCCGCGGCAAAACTAGTTAGCACCAACCAATTGTCATTAGATCGCACCCTTTCTGATTATTTGCCTGAGCTTGTGGGCAGAATAGAAAATGCAGACAGAATTACACTGCGCATGCTGCTGCAACATCGAAGTGGAATTCCCAATTTTATTGATGACCCAAAATTTCCTTGGGACAACTTGCCAACGAATACTAATGGCATTTTAAAATTTGTGCTCGATAAACCCGCTGATTTCGAACCAGATAGCCGTTACCGCTACTCCAATACAAATTATTTATTAATTGGCAGTATCCTTGATAAAACTTTGGGGTACAGTCATCACAAATACATAAAGCAGAAAATTCTTGAACCGCTTAAGCTGACTCATACGTTCAGCATGTTGAGCGAAGTGAATACGGAAAATATTGTCAGCGGTTACTACATTGGATATAGCGGAGACTTAAAGGAGCAAAATTTTGTAAGCCCCGGTGGCTCTATGGTTGCAACAGCCCAAGATGTTGGAATTTTTTTGCGGGCGTTGAATGATGGGTCATTATTAAATTCAAATGAGCAAGCTATCTATTCATCCATCTACGTGTACGAACATACCGGCTTATTAGCAGGCTATTCAGGCATTGCACGCTATCACAAAGATATTGATACAGTCGTTATTCAATTCGTGAATACGAGCGGCGGAAACTCATGGATGATATCCGAAATAATTTATAACCGAATTTTGAAAATACTATACAAATTTCGACCAGAGTAAAATTAAATACGCTTTATGAAAACTTCACGGAAAAAGTGATTGTTTCTGAATCCGGTATAAAAGATAGCTCCCAGTTACAGTGTGCACAAAGTCTGCTAATCAAATCCAAACCTAACCCACTGCCGCCTCTACTGGTTTTTCTTGCAAGCCGGCCATACAGTTCACTGATCTGTTGCATGGATAATTCATTACTTTTATTCTCAATTATTACTGTAGAGTCTTCACGAAGCTTGATAATAATGTCACCACAATGATAATTCTCAATAGCATTTCTTAATGGATTTCCAAGTGTGCATTTAACCATGTGTAACGGAGCAAGCATTTCAGTTTTGCATCAGGAAACTCATTATGCACAAACTACTATTGAAGTAGAATTTATTTTGATCCAGTGACTGGCAAAGTAATGAAAGAAGAAATCGACGAGTAATGTCATCACAAACCGAAACACTATGGGACCCTTTGATACGACTATTTCACTGGTCCATGGCGGCGATATTTGTCGCCAACTATTTCATTAACGATTCAGGATACGATTGGCGTTGATGGATCGGATAGATTGCTATTTTTTTGCTCATGATAAGATTTATGTGGGGGGTTTTTCGGTAAAGGTGCAACGCGATGGTCGAATTTTTTCCGACTCGCGCTAATATGAGGGCTTGTCACGATTTTGATGATGCTGTGTATTCTTTTGCTCGGCGCAACCGGTTTCATGATGGAAGAAATTAATTATTTTTGGGGCGAGGATTGGGTTGAAAAGTTTCATTCCTGGACCGCTGATGCACTCATGGCGTTAGTGTCAGTTCATATATTTGCTG
>Ga0247739_10000869_pt1 | contig 10835 bp, 6 predicted proteins | sample UWRJL058202B2_FD_180943 | JGI IMG/M metagenome (GOLD analysis project Ga0247739, IMG submission 180943) | Plant litter microbial communities from Arlington Agricultural Research Station in Wisconsin, United States - UWRJ-L058-202B-2 | ecosystem: Environmental > Terrestrial > Plant litter >... | reverse complement strand
CGCTAAACCATTAAATGCTTTACGATGATCTGCTTTAAACGATTCGTGGCTGGTTTGGCTCCCATTATCAACACCTGCCAGGAAGCTATCAGCCCCTGATAATTTGAATTTGACATCATTATCAGCATTAGGCACCATTATGCCATTCTTATCTACAATTTTAACGGTGATAAAAGAAAGATCATGATCGTTTGAAAGTATACTGCTCCTGTCGGCGCTTAATTCTATCCTGGCTGGTGCGCCTGCGGTTTTAACCTCGGTAGTTAACACAACTTTGCCATTTTTGCGCGATACGGCCTTTAAAGTACCCGACTCATATTTTACTTTCCAGGCAATGTGCAAACTGTCCCCCTGTTTTGATTTTGCACCTAATGATCTGCCGTTCAAAAACAGTTCAACCTCATCGGCATTACTGTAATAAGCCCAAACATCAACTACTTTACCAGCTTGCCAATTCCAGTGCGGTAATAAGTGGAGCACTGTTTTACTGGTCCATTCGCCCTGGTACAAATAATAAACATCCTTAGGGAAACCAGCCAGATCTACTATCCCGAAGTATGAACTGCGGGATGGCCATTGGTAAGGCCATGGTTCGCCTATATAATCAAACCCGGTCCACACAAACTGGCCGGATAGAAAAGCGTGTTTTTTATATATTTTCAAGGTTTCCTCGTGGGTATAACCCCAGGGAGCCGAAATATTATCATAAGCGTTAACGGTATTATCGGCATTCATGGGCCTTCTCCTTCCCGGCCAGCGTTGAATGGTATCGGGCGAAGTATTGTAAACACCGCGGCTTTCCAGCGCCGAAGCTGTTTCGGTACCAATGAATTTTTTACCGGGGTAATCCTTCTGGAAATTGGCCAGTTTATCGTTGTGATAATTGTAGCCTAGCAGGTCAACAGCGCCCGATTCAACAATTTTATTGCCGGGGCCGGGCTCGTTATTGCCTGTAGTGATCGGCCTTGTGGTATCCAGTTGGTGGATAATACCGGCAAGCTCGCGGGCTATTCGTGTTGCGCTGGTATCTTTTTGCTCAGGTATTTCATTACCAATACTCCATATGATCACCGAAGGGTGGTTCCTGTCGCGCAGTATCTGATCTGTCAGATCGCGCTTGTGCCATTCATTAAAGAAAAGATGGGAGTCAAACTTAGGCCTTTTATGAATTTGCCATACGTCAAATGCTTCGTCCATAATAATTAGGCCCATGCGGTCTGCAAGGTCTAAAAACTCTGGTGCGGGTGGGTTGTGCGAAGTGCGTATAGCATTTACGCCCATTTCCTTTAATATTTTAAACTGCCTTTCCAGTGCGTGCACATTAAATGCTGTACCCAGCGCGCCCAGGTCATGGTGTTGGCAAACTCCGTTTATTTTCATATAAACACCGTTCAGGCTGAAGCCCTTATCCACATCAAAATTGAAATAACGGATACCCAGCGGTGTTTCATACTGATCAACCACCACATTATTCACCAATATTTTAGTTTGTACTTTATACAGGAATGGTTTGTTAACCGACCATAATACCGGGTTATTAACACCAAAATTTTGGCTTATAGTAGTAGCCGTATCCTTTAAACTAACGCCTGTAAGGGTTTTGCTTGTTACTACTTTATCATTAGCATATATGCTGCTGACAACAGTGGCCAATTTAGTATTGCCCGCCGCGTTTTTTATGCTAACGCTCAAGTTAACATCGGCATGGGTGGCGCTTACTTTTGGGGTGGTTACAAAAGTACCCCACTGGTTAACGGCAATTTTGTTAGTGCTTATCAGCCAAACATTGCGGTAAATGCCCGAACCGGAATACCAGCGTGAATTTGGTTGTAAAGAATTATCAGCCTTTACAGCTATCACATTTTTTTTACCACCATAATTTAAATACGGCGTAAGATCATATCTGAAACTGATATAACCGTTTGGTCTATAACCTAAATGATGGCCGTTTATCCACACATCGCTTTTTTGATAAATACCGTCAAAAGCAATATAGATCAATTTACCTTTATCAGTTTGCGGGATGGTAAAGGTTTTACGGTACCAGCCTATACCGGCTGGTAAAGCGCCGCCTTCCACAGTGGCCGGGTTCTCTTTTTTAAATTCGCCCTCTATACTCCAGTCATGAGGTAAATTTAATTTTCGCCAGCTGGCATCATTAAAACCAACGTTTTGGCCGTTGGGCACGTCGCCTAGGTTAAACGTCCAGTTTTGATCAAAATCCAAAACCGACCGCCTACTTTGCGCATGCACATGCACAGCAGCTGATAAACCTATCAGGATAAACAAGTAAAATAATTTTTTCATTTTGGGTTGTAATTGATTATTAAATGTATTTATAACATTTAATAACGGCAAATACTTTAGCGTAAGTTCTGTGTTATATACATGTTCATCATAATCTCCAGTAAAACAACTTTGACATAACTTGGTGAAGTTTAACACAAAACAATACAAAACTGAAAATGGATTGACGTGATCTACGCTTGTTTTAGCAGGACGAAATTTTTGTTAGAAGACAATAACATGCGAATTGCATCAAAAAGGTCATTATATGGAAATCAAAAAGGGTAAGCACATTTTAATGGTTGCTTGCCCTTTTTGATTTCCCCAGATTGGGTTCAAACCTTTATTAGATATGTGAGAAAATTTGTAAATCTTGCATTAAGCGGTTCGATTTTAGTCCGATTGGGGCTACCTGGAAAGTCAAAAGCCTCAAGTCGAAAGATTTGAGGCTTTTTGCGTTACAGAATAATCGCCCGGCTCGCATTAGCCGAGTTGGTCATAGAAAGAGTGGAGATTTTATGGCCATGTACCAGTAGTTTCGAAAAAGCAAACAGGCTATTCCGTCACACTTTAGCCAGCTATGTTATTGGTGATGAAATAGATTTATCAATCTCCTAACACATCTAATTTGTTTAATGCGTGCAAAATAGCCTGGTCAAGCCTTACGGAATATCCACACAGAGGCTTATCAGCAGAGCACCGGAGCCGGTCTATTACATTTTTCCGCCTTTTTTCAAACCATCTAAAATTATACTTGAATAATTAGTGTCGCCTGCTATAGGTAAATCTATTGTACAATTACTGAAATCCTTGCTCCACTTAACTATGGGTTGCCCATTTCTATTTAAAGTATTAATGGTTATAGCAATTTTACTCGCAATCGGTCTCCATCCTGCAGAAACCCCAACGCCCCTTTCAGGATTTAAAAATTCTCCTATTGTAGTTAGTGTGGTCATGCTGAGTTCGTAGCTATTATCTGTTAATTTAACACCACGTGCATTTAATGTAATATGCAATTTGCCCGAGATTTTAGAAATTTCTTTAGCACATGCGGCTTTTTGTTCAGATGTTGTATTTACAGAAGTTTTTTCTGCTGAGTTTAATATATCAGTGCCATAAACTTTATCAAAATACTTACCTAAGTACGAACTTAAATAAGAAAAAGTTGAAATGTCAAAAGCGCGCTTATCAGACATAATCCTGGTAAACATTTCAGATGGACCATTAATAGTGACGCTTTCTTGTATAACCTTAGCCCTTGACCAATTATATTTTTGTTCAAGTGTTTGAACAATATCGGCAGTTGTTTGCGCCTTTGTATAAAAAGGGGTGGCTATAAAAAATATAGCACAAAATAAAAACAGTCTCATTTTTTTAACTTTTTTGATAAATGTTATTAATTATTGCTCAATGGTTTATCAAAGCCCGTACCAACATAATCATCCTTTGTTAATTTTTAAAAACCCTAGTTAATACAGCTTGTGCGAAAAATTTAATTTTTATAGCATTAGCTCCCCAGACTGGACATAATTCGAACCATTTAATGGAAGATCTTAAAGTGTTGGCAGGTTTTAATAAATAGCTAGCTAACTCTATTAATTAGAACAGTGGCCTTGAGTAGGTCTTTAAAAACAAGTATCTAAACACTGTTTATACAAACAGTATAGAAAATCCTTCGTTTTTTTACTTAGGTAAAGAAAAAATATAATAATGCTCTAACACTATTTTACCTCTAAATCAAAGTCATATCGTTTATCAATTACCCGCTTTAAAAGTGCTAATTGTCCGCAATGCCAAAGTGTGTGTTTGATATTCCAATCCAGTGCCTCCAGTTTATTTTTAGCAACAGGGTGAGGAAAACCGGTTGGCTCCAGATCTGCCTGCAACATATCTTCCTTTAATTTTCCGACCATGGCAAGCGAGTGCCCTTGCATCTCTCTTAAATCTTCCGCAAGTTGATATAGGTTCACCTGGCCTACTGAGGCAGCCGGAGTAGCATGAGTAAACAACTGGCCATATAACTTGAGGGACATAGTTTGTAAAATAGTTTGTTGATGGCCTCCAATCACAAGTATAGAATGGTAATAGATACTTACCAGCAAATGACCAGCTTGCCATAAAGCATTTGTTTCTAAAACTGGTGGTGATATCTCCCACTTCTCTAACGGCAGCGTTTCCAGTAACTTGTTTGTCCATGTGTAGGCATCTGTAGTTTGTTTTAATAGAAGTTCAGCTTTCATTTCTTTGCCGAGCATGGCTTTGCCTTTCTTATGGCTGCTCAGATACAGTAAATCTAAGATGTAGTGATCGAAGTATAGCTTGATCTAAGTCAAGAAAGCACTTTCACCATTCGCTTGCGAATCCTACTGATGGTTTCGGGTTTAACGTTTAAATAAGAAGCCAGTAAGTACTGGGGGATACGCTGGGCTAAGTCCTGCCTTGCCGTAATCAACTTTTGATAACGTACAGTTGCCGAGTCTAGCAAAAGCGAAGTCAGTTTTTCATGCATCCGGACAACTGCTCATTGGTTATCATGCTCATGCGCTCCATAAACGCATACTTGCTGCTAAGCTCAGCCAGTTTTTGCCTGGTAATTACATAAGCTGTTGTAGGCTCCAAGCAACTGATTAGTTTTGTTGATGGTGTACCTGTTACAAAACTGTAGTAATCTGCAATAAAGCTGTTTTCATAAGCAAACTCAAAAATAATTTCCTTTTCATTTTCGACTAAAACACATTTCATTAATCCGCTTTGAATTAAGCCAATCTGGTTGCATACTGCACCCGGTAGGGAAAAAGCATCCCCTTTCTGCAAAGTAATCAAGTCAAATGCCGACAGGAAAGTGCTTACCTCCTCTTTAGTCAGCTTCCAGTTCGCGGCCAGATGTGTTTTTAAATTGTTCACTTCCCTGCTAATATATTAAATATGACGCATCTAAACATCACAATATAATAAGCAAACAAGGCTAATAGGTTAACCCTACTTACAATAGATTAAAGTTAAGCATGAACATCAATTTAAGAGTTTATGTCATGTTGATTTGTCTTATTGGGTTCCCCATGCTGGCCTCGAACCACTCTTAAATAGTTGAGAATTGTTGCAAATCCTGTACTAAGCAGTTCGATAATAGTACTGTTGGGGCTACCCAAAGTTAAAAACGCTTAGTTGAAAGATTGAGGCTTTTTGCATTTTAAAGGCGTTTCGCAAAGCCCGTATTTTGCGTGTAAGCGTATGATTATTTGAGCGCAGAATTGTTTATTTGTCACGATAACAAAGATTGATATGAAACTCTCTTCACAAGCAGAAAACATCTTAGCTCAAATTAATACTAAAACTAAGCTGGGGGACTTGCGGAAAATGGCTAAGGAGATCAAAAAAAATCACCAACTGGCTATTGAACTATGGTCAACCGAAAGGTTTTTGCCAAGGCAATTAGCCATCTTGATTATGGATAACAAACTTCTTTCGCAAGATTTGATTAATAAACTTGATAAGGATATACAAACTCATCCATTTGATGAGCGAAATCAACTAATGGATTGGCTAATGGCCAATCAGCTTACTAAAGACAAAAAGACAATTGCATTGATTCAGTCTTGGAAAAATAGTCCTTCTTCACTTCAACGACGCACTTATTGGTACTATCAAGCAAGATTAAGATGGATGGGACATACACCCCCGGAAAACACGCCCGACTTACTTTCAGCAATTGAGACCAGTATTACCATAGAAGAACCTGAAGTTCAATGGGCCATGAATTTCACTGCAGGCTGGATTGGAGTTTATGAAAAAATGTATCGAAATAGGTGTGTAGCAATTGGCGAGAAAACGGGTCTTTATAAAGGTGAAATGGTATCAAAAGGGTGTACCCCCAATTATTTGCCAGAGTTCATTGCGATGGAAAGCAACAAACGTAATATATAGTTAAGCGTGACTATAATAATTCACAAATTAGAATTATACCAAAGCACGTTAAACTATTTAAACTTTCAAATAGCAAGTTAAATGCCAATTCAGGCAGTGGTTAACTTCTTTCTTGCAGTTCAAGTGCTATGGTTTCAACCGCTTTATCAATATCGGCAGTGGTGGTATATTTACTGAACGAGAATCGTATAGTAGTACCATTTGCCAATCTGTTTAAAGCCTTTATAACGTGCGAGCCGCCGTCGCCGCTACAGGCACTGCCGCCCGAGGCGCACACACCGGCCATGTCTAACTTTAAAAGCAGCATGTCGGTTTGGGTGTTCGGTGCAAAGCAAACGCTTAAAACAGTATAAAGCGAGTTTTGAGGGTTATTGAAAGATACATCCGGCACTGCTGCCATCAGTTTTTCTTTCATATAAGTATTGAGCGAAGTTATATAGCTGCTTTCTTTATCAAAGTTTTCAACGGCTATTTCCAGGGCTTTGGCAAAGCCTACAATGCCGTATAAGTTTTCGGTACCGGCGCGCATATTGCGTTCCTGGCCGCCACCTAAAATAAGCGGATTTGCTTTAATAGCTTCATTTACATACAGCACCCCGGTTCCTTTAGGGCCGTGAAACTTATGACCCGCTGCCGATATAAAATGAACATTATACTCGCCCAGGTCAATAGGGTAGTGGCCCACGGTTTGCACACAATCGGAGTGAAATATAGCATTATAAGTTTGGCATAATTCGCCAACCAGTTTAAGGTTGAGCAGGCTGCCAATTTCGTTATTGGCGTGCATAAGGCTAACCAGGCATTTTTTACCGGCGGCCTGCTGGGTAGCAAGCTGCGCTTCCAGATCATTATAATCAACCTCGCCATTAGGCAGTAAGGCCACAAACGACGATGATAGACTATTTCTTTTGCAATGATGCTCAACCGTATATAGCACGGCATGGTGCTCAATAGGAGAGGTGATCACGTGATTGCAACCCAGATCGTTAATGGCCGAAGAAATAGCCGTGTTATTGCTTTCGGTACCGCCGCTTGTAAAAAATACAGTAGTAGGTTTTACACCCAGCAAACCGGCCACTTTACGCCTCGCGGTTTCAACAGCCGAACGCGTGGTGCGGCCAATTGAATATGATGAGGAAGGATTACCGAAATGCGTGGTCATAAATGGCAGCATTTCCTCTAAAACCTGTGGGTCTAATGCGGTAGTGGCGGCGTTGTCCAGGTATATCACTTCTTTCATGCTAATAATATTAATCCATGCCGAATGCTGTGCGCAATAACATGTAATAGTTTAGCCAAAGTTCAACTATGCTGATAAAAAAATCAACCTTGTGCTATATTTCCGTAAATTATTCGGAAATGGTATTAAATACAGGGAATTATTATAGATGTTGCCCAAAAATGTTTTGTGAATAGAATTTTTTTCGGGAGGTGTTAAACAGACCGTGCATTGGTAAGATGAAATGATATTATATAGCTGTGTTAGTCTGAGCTTGTCGAAGACTTAATAAAGCGATTTGACAACGTGGCTAAGTCTTCGACAAGACTGAGAAAAATAATACCTGTGACTATAATGGATACGCCGTGATGCTTTTAGTTTCAGACAGTACAAAGAAACTCTGAACGGTCGTGATCTTTGGCAATGTAGCCAGCTTATTGCGGTAAAAATCATGATAAGCATCCATATCCGAAGTAGCAATCCGCAGTACAAAATCAAAAGTACCGGTCATCTGAAAGCATTCCATCACCTCGGGGAACTGGTTAACCCGTTCTTCAAACTCTTTCAGCGTGGTGGCAGTATGATCGTGCAGGAGTACCTGGCTAAAGGCGATCAGTCCACGGTTGATTTTTTTCCGGTCTAAAATGGCTACCGTTCTTAAAATGTAGCCTTGCTCTTTAAGTCGGCGCACCCGCTCGTGTATGGTGGCTATGGAGCGGTGTATCTTAAGCGAGAGGTCTTTATTGGTGAGCGTGGCATCAACTTGTAAAAGTTTCAGGATCTCAATATCTATCGGGTCTAATTCAGAATTAGTCATGTTCTCTATTTAAAGCAATTTATTATATCTGCCGGAAAAATGGTTAACAAAAAGTGTTATTTCCGAAAATAATTCGAAAATACTATTAAATGGCGAAATTGCGATCTTGCCAAAAAACAAAAGCCTCTCAGGTTTTTCCTGAAAGGCTTTGCTGTAGTATATATTCAAGCATTAAATGCCACTATCCATTCCCGGCGGCGGGCCACCCTGGCCACCACCCATAGGGCCTCTAAACTGTCCTCCACCATCACCCGGGGTTGGGCGTTTACCGGCAAATTTTTGCAGGCGCAGGGTAAAACTCAGTAAAAAGTAGCGACCTAAACGGTTGCTTTGCGTTTCGGTAATATAGCTGCCGTTTTGCGTGTTGCTAAACCCTGTATTCTGGTTAAACAAATCGAAAGCCGACAGGCGTAGCGAACCTACATTTTGCTTCAAAAATTTCTTTTCTATATAGGTGTTTAAAATGTTTGGATTGGTTGAACCGGTGTAGCCGTAATAAATGCTTTTGGTATAATCATAGCTAAACGTCCAGGTTGAGCCAAAATAGTTTTTGCCGGTAAGGCCTAAAGTAAGCGTGCGAAAATTGTTATTGGTATTGTTTTGTGTTAACGAGTTATTGGTACGGGTAAGGCTATAACTGGCGTTCAGCTCGGCATCAATAATATTGGTTATATCGGTGCGGAATTTAGTGCCTTGGGTTAGGGTTAAACTTTTGCCAATGTTCTTTTCGGTGGTCATTAAGTAGGTATCGGCAGCCACATTGCTTATGTACGAAATGTTGTTGTTATAGCTCATATTGCCATTAAACGTAAGCGTGTAGCGGCGTTGCTGCCAGGGTTTGGAATAACTATATCCCGCCCCGGCGGAGTAAAAGCCGTCGGCATTTAAATATTGGGTTAAAATAGTACCCGCAAGTTTGCTGTTGGGTGTGTACACCGCCGGGTAATTAATGGTATTGGCTACAATTTTATTATCGGTTTTATTGAACGACAGGTTTGCAAAAAACACGTTCCCCGATTCGAAATTAAACTGGTTGTACCGCATAGATACGGAGTTGTTAAACTCGGGCTTTAGATCGGGGTTACCTTGTACCGGGTACAACGCGTTCGAAAAATCGATAACCGGTTGCAGGGTAGAATAGGTAGGCTGGTTATTGGTACCGTTGTAATTAAAGCTGAACGATTGGCTGCGCGATGCGTTGTATATAAACCGTGCGGTTGGTGCAAAATTAAACGTGCTAACGCGTGTATTAACGCCCGATGTTGGCGAGTAGCCGGTTAACAATGTGGGCAATGCAGCCAAACCAAGCGTATAATTGTATTTTTTTTCAATAAACCGATAGTTTAAGCCAATGCGGTTGGTGATGAAGTTAAACTCGTAATCGTTGCTAAGTTCATTGTCGCGGGTGCGGGTATCGGCAGAGGTTAGAACATCGGTAGCTTTAAGCGATGTGGTATGGGCATAATGGTAGCCATAATTAAGTTCGATGAATGAACGCTTGCTGATCGGTTCGAGGTACGACAGCGTTGTGCCCGCGCTGTCGAGCTTAACATTGGTGCTGATAAGCTGATCGGCGGCGGCAGGAGCAACCCCGGCAGTATAATTATATACCGGGTTTTGCGTTTGCGTAAGCTGCGTACTTCCGCCGCTGGCATTTATGCTGAAGTTGCGGCCGCGCCTGTTAAACTTATGGTTATATAATAAGTTGCCGCCAAAGTTGGGTGCCGTTGAGTTAAGTGTTGACAGTAACGAGTAATCGCTCACGGTAGCGTTATTGCGCACCAGGTTACTGGTTTGAGACAGATTGGTATTTACACCGGCGTACGAAAACGATGGTGTAAACTTCAGATAGTTCATTGTGTCAATTTTATATTCGATGTTGAAATTGAAACGGTGATTGGTTTTATTATCGGTTTGGTCGTTATTTAACGAGTTTACGCTGGGCGATGTAAGCGACACGTTTTTTTGTATGGTAGAGCTTATGGTATTAATAGTATTGTCAGAAAAGCTGTAGCTACCATAGGCCGATATTTTTTTACCCCACTGATCACGGTAGTTAAGGCCAAGTGAGCGGGTTGTGGTAATGCCATCGGTGCTTGCTGTACCGCCGCCGCCTGCGCCCCTGCCACCGGCACCACCCGGACCGCCGCCACGAGGGCCGCCGCCGCCAAAGCTAAACAAGCTGGTGTTGGTATTATTAAAGTTGGCCAGTCCGGCTATTTGCCTATCGCCGTTAAAGCTAAACACATTGGCCGATGCCACGTAACGGTTGGCCTCATTGTTGCCTACCACAGCCTTTTGCGCATCCGATCCATCGCCTATGGTGCCTTGCCCAAAGTAGCCGTAGTTTTTATCCGGGCGAATATTGATGTTCAGGATCTTATCGGGTTCGCCGGTTTTAACGCCGGTAAGGTTAGCCTGATCGCCGTAATCATCAATAAACTGTATATTCTGTATAATATCGGCAGGCAGGTTTTGGGTGGCCGTTTTAAGGTCGCCGCCAAAAAAATCCTTACCGTTAACGCGTACCCTGGTTACGCTTTTGCCCTGTGCGGTAACGTTGCCGTTCTTATCCACATCAACACCGGG
>Ga0247739_10000868_pt1 | contig 10842 bp, 11 predicted proteins | sample UWRJL058202B2_FD_180943 | JGI IMG/M metagenome (GOLD analysis project Ga0247739, IMG submission 180943) | Plant litter microbial communities from Arlington Agricultural Research Station in Wisconsin, United States - UWRJ-L058-202B-2 | ecosystem: Environmental > Terrestrial > Plant litter >... | reverse complement strand
CGCCGTCGAGGCCACCAACAACGGCCGCCGCGCGGTCTATGCCCGCAGCGCCACCGAGGCCGGCACGACGACGGAAATCGCCGCCGCCCGGATGTTCGAGACCCAGCTGCTGGGCCGCATCAGCTCCGGCCAATGGTACCGGAACGCCGCCGGCCAGTGGGTCCAGCGCTAGACCACACAGCCTGACCGGCGGGGATCACCCCGCCGGTTTCAGCAACTGTGCGATGGCCGCGTCCAGCTGGGCGTCCCGGCCCGACAGGGTCTCGCCCAGAGGCCGTTCGACGGCCTGATCGACCGCACGCGGGTGCATCTCCATGTCGTCGCCCGCCGCTCCCTGAATCCGTGATCCCGGCAGGCGCACGGTCGAGCCGTCGATCAGCCGCTCGCTGCCGGTGAAGATGATCCAGCCCGCCGTCGGCTGCCCCACCACCTTGCCCAGACCGAGGGTGCGATAGCCCTCGGTGAAGTCCTCGGCGTCCGACAGCGAAGACTCGTTGGTCACCAGCACCGTCGGCTTGTCCAGCGCCCTCTGCCCCAGCGCCTGACGGCTCGGCAGGGTGAACAGGTCGCGTGGCGTCATGTGCAGGAAGTTGCGGCGCGAGAAGACGTCCAGCGCATAGCCGTTCACGAACCCGCCGTTGTTGTTGCGGATGTCGATGACGATTCCTTCCTTGCTCTGGTTCTGGCTGTCGAGGTCCAGATAGAGCTGGTTCAGGCTGTCCGCCGACATGTCGATCATGTGGACATAGCCCAGCCGCCCGCCCGAGGCCCGCTCGACATAGGCGCGGCGGCTCGCCACCCACTGGCGATAGGCCAGACCCGAGGCCGTCCCCGCTCCCACCGGACGCACGATGGCCTCGTGCCGGCCCGTGGTGTTGGTGAAGCCCAGCACCACCCGGTCGCCGACCTGGTTCTGCATCAGGGCGTCAAGGTTGGTATAGGCCGCGATGGCCTGACCGTTCACGCTGACGATCCGGTCGCCGGCCTTGATCGAGCCAGCGATGAAGGCCGGGCCCAGATTGATCACCTCGCGCACGATCAGACCGCGTCCCGCCTCATAGGCCTCGCGGTCGAAGCGCAGACCGAGGTCGCCGATCCGGTCGGTCGGAACCGCGCCGCGCGGCGCTCCCATGCCCGAGTGGGACGCGTTCAACTCCCCGATCATCAGATTGAGCGTCCGGCGCAACTCGTCCCCGGTCCGGGCGCCCGCGACATAGGGCTGGAACCGTGCACGCAAGGCGGTCCAGTTCTGGCCATTAAAGTTCGCATCGAAGAAGTTGCGGTTCAGGGTGCTCCAGGTCTGGTCGAAGACGACCTGTTTCTCGCGAGCGAAATCCACATCCATCTGCGCCTGGATGCCGATGGTCTTGGCGCGCGGGCTCTCCAGCGGCGTGGTCACCACGGAGCCGCCGTCCAGATAGAACAGGGTCTTGCCGTCACCGGTCAGATAGAAATCCGGCTTGGGCTTGGGGGTGGAGCTGATCTGCTGGGCCACAGGCGGCTCGGTCGCCAGCTCGTCCAGCGACCAGGAATAGAGGCTCTCCTGCCCGCGCTCGCTGGCCCGGAAGACCAGGGTCTTGCCGTCGTTGCTGATCACCGGCCCGTCGGCGTTAAGCCCCAGGGGCAGCAGGGTCGCCCGCTCGCGGATGCCCTCGAACACGATGGAGACGTTGAGCCGCGGGGTCCGCCCCCCCGTCGCGCCTGATGCGGCCGAGGGCGCCGGCGGGGCGGCGCGGTTGCTTCTGGCCGGAGGCGCAGGCGTGGTGGCGGGGGGTGTCGGGGTCGCGGGGGCGTCAGGCGTCTCGGTCTTGGGCGCCTCCGGATTGAACAGGTCGCGGAAGGAATCTTCCCGATACTTGGGCACGTGCGGCAGGAGGTCGACACGGACGATCCGCGAGTCCTCGGTGCGCTGGGAGGTGTCGAACAGGATGAATTTCCCGTCCGGCGACCAGACGATCTTGCCCATCTGACCGTTGGCCAGGAAGCTGACCGGGCGAGCCTCGCCGCCCGCCGCCGCCACGACGTGGACATTGGTGAAGGACCGGCGGTCGACCACCGGGAAGGCGATCCATTTGCTGTCCGGCGACCAGACTGGCGTCGGCCCGCGCTCGTCGGTGTTCAGGGCGCCGCTGAACAGCACCCGATCCGTCGCGGCTTGTGTCGCCGTCGGCAGAGTCATGACGTGCAGCTCTTTTACGTCGGTCACATAGGTGATCGACTTTCCGTCGGGCGCATACGCAAGCGCCGAGGCCATGCCCGAAGTGGTCAGCAGGGTTTCGGTCGAGGTCTCGAAATCGTACTGGGCGATGACGTGGTCCAGGCCGCGCTCGGTGACATAGAGCAGCTTTCTGGAATCCGGCGACCAGACCATCTCGCGCTCGGCGGCGAGGCTGGTGGTCACGCGCTGGGCCGGGCCGCCGTCCTTGGCCGAGACGGCGAACAGCTCGCCATGGGCCAGGACCGCGACCTTGCGGCCGTCGGGCGACAGGGCCATACGCTCGAAATTGGTCAGGGTGACGTGGCGCTGGCTTTCGGCCGCCGAGGCGCCGCGCAGGGTGATCGGCACCTGGGCCGCCTGCCCTGTCGCCGGATCGACCTTCCAGACGCCGAAGTCGCGCTCGAACACCACCGCCGATCCGTTCGCCGCCATGTTCGGATAGAGGAAGCGGCCGCTGGTGAAACGGGTCACCGGCGCGGCGTCTCCGCCCGCGACCGGCATGCGCCACAGGTTCTCGGCGCCCGAGGCGTCGCTCATGAAGTAGAGGGTGCGGCCGTCCGGACTCCACATCGGCCAGGCGTGCTTGGCCGCATCGGCCAGCAGCTTGCGATAGGCGCCGCCCTCGGCGACCGGCTTCACCCAGATTTCGGTCTCGTCGATGTGGGAATGGCCGTTGCGCCACCACTGGCCGTTGCTGAGGCCCCGCGCCATCAGGGCGATGGAGGACCCGTCGGGTGAAGGCGCGGCCTGGAACTCCGACAGATATTGCTCGCGGCTGACCTCCAGCGGGGTGCCGCCGGTCGCGGCGACGCGGAAGATGTCGGCCTGGCGGCCCACGTCATTGATGCCCGAGGCGAAGTAGAGCCACCTGCCGTCCGCCGACCAGGCGTCCAGCTCCTCGTTGGACTCGGCATAGGTCACGCGCGTGGTCACGCCGCTGGCCAGGTCGAGGATATAGATGTTGGCGTTGCCGCCTCGCGTCGAGGTGAAGGCCAGCTTCGTACCGTCCGGCGAATACAGCGGCCGCCCCTCGGTGGCCGCATCCGTCACCAGCAGATGCGCCACCCCGCCCGAGGCCGAAACCTCCCAGATGTCGCCCCCGGAGACGAAGGCGATCTGACCGCCGTCGGCCGACAGGCTGGGCTCGGCCATCGACGGCTTCGCCTCCACCGCGGAGGTCTGCGCGAAAGCCTGCCCCTGAACAAACAGCTGCGCCAGGGCGACCGCGATCAGGGTCGCCGCCTTGGTGGATGTCATGTGGTTTTCGCCCCGGGGGAAGTCGTCTGGATCAGACGCCCATCGCGCGGCGAATGGCCGCGCTTGTCAAGCCGCTTGACGGAACCATAACCCGTCAGTTATGAGATAACCCATAACCACGAAGTTATCGATTTTCATGACCCCGGCAGATTCCGATCTCCTGTTCCGCACCCTCGGCGACCCGACTCGCCGGGCCCTGTTCGAGCGCCTGTGCCGCGAGGGGGAACAGACGGTGGGCGCCCTGACCGCCCGGGCCGGGGTGTCCCAGCCGGCGGTGTCCAAACATCTGGGCGTCCTGCGTCAGGCCGGGCTGGTCAGCGACCGGCATGAGGGCCGCCAGACGTACTGCAGCGCCCGCCCCGGCGCCCTGTCGGCCCTGACCGACTGGACCCGCGATATGACCGACTTCTGGGAGGCCCGTCTCGACGGCCTCGGTGACCTGCTGAACAGGATGGACCAATGACCGCCCAATCCGAATCCGTCGTCGTCGAGCGCGAATACCCGCACGCGCCCGAGAAGCTCTGGCGCGCCCTGACCCAGCCGCACCTGATCGAGGAATGGCTGATGAAGAACGACTTCGTCCCCGAGGTCGGCCACGGCTTCAAGCTGCGCGGCGACTGGGGCGGGGTGCTGGACTGCGAGGTCCTGACGCTCGAGCCCAACCGCACCCTGGCCTACAGCTGGGACTTCGACAGCGAGGACCCGGCCTTCGCCCTGAAGAGCGTGGTCACCTTCACCCTGACCCCCACCGACGGTGGGGTGCACCTGCGCATGGAGCAGGCCGGCTTCCGGCCCGAGCAGAAACAGGCCTCCGGCGGGGCGAAGTTCGGCTGGGCCAGGTTCCTCGACAACCTCGACCAACTGCTGACGCGGGAGGGCTGATCCATGAACGCCCTGATCCGTCAGTCCCATCGCTGGCTGTCCATCGCCTTCACCCTGGCGGTGATCGTCAACATCGTCGCCCTGATACAGAAGTCGCAGGCCGTCTGGATCGGCCTGCTGGCCCTGTTCCCGCTGATCCTGCTGCTGATCTCGGGCCTGTATCTGTTCGCCCTGCCCTATGTCCGGCGTCAGCGGGGAACACCCGGCTGAGCGTCGGGGAAAGACCCGATTCAAACCTCAAGCTTGAAGGCGCTTGCTGACGTCGTGATCGAACCGGTCGCGATGCGCGAGGATGCGCCATGTTTCAGCGGACTCTTGCGGCCTGTTTTATCGCCGCCACCCTTGTGACGGCGGGCTGCGCCAGTCAGGCGGCCAGGGTCACCGTCCTGACCTCGGACCCGACCGCCCTGATCCCCGGCTCGACCTATGTCTGGGCGCCCCAGCCTGCCGGGGCGACGATGGACCCGCGCCTTGCCAATGACGTCATGAACCAGCGGCTCCGCACAGCCGTGGATCAGGCCCTGGCCGCCAAGGGCTATCGGCAAGTGTCCGACCCGGCAGGCGCGGCCCTGCAGGTGGCCTATTTCGCCGTCCTTCAGGACCAGCAGGCGATGGCGGTCGACAGGTGGGGCGGTTCGAGCGGCCCCGGCTGTGGCCTGCGCGGCTGCATCGACGGCTGGGGCATGTACGGGCCGCCGATGGGCAACGTCAGCAGCATCAACTACACCCAGGGCGCCCTGATCGTGGATATCACCGACTTAAAGACCGGCCGTCTGGCCTGGCGCGCCACGTCCGAGAAACGGGTGGATCACGCCGACGCCACCCAGGCCGGGCTGAACAGCATCGTGACGGAGTTGACCCGGGACCTCCCCGGCGCTCAGGCCCCACGTTGACGGCTGTAGCCCGCGTCCTTCTCAGCGATGACGGACGATACAGCGGAAGCCGACATGCGATGTCGAGGTGTCTACCGGCTGGGCGTGCCGCGCCGCCGGCCGGTAGCGCCGGCAGTAGGACGGGGCGCACAGGTGCGAGCCGCCCTTCAGAACCTTGCGCGGAATGCGGATGCTGGGCTGGGCGGGATCGAAACTGGCCTCCAGCTCCCCTCCTCGCGGATTTTTCGGCGCACAGCAGGACCGGGTGACCACGGCCTCGGTCGACCACCAGTCCTGGGTCCATTCCCAGGTGTTGCCGATCATATCGTACAGGCCGAAGCCGTTCGGATCGAACGACCCCACCGGGCTGGTGTAGCGCTGGCCCATGGGCTTGCGGTTGTTCCAGGGGAACTCGCCCTGCCAGGTGTTGGCCATGACCTTGCCGCCGGGCTCGAATTCGTCTCCCCAGGCATAGGCGCTGTCGTGGCCGCCGCGCGCAGCGTATTCCCATTCGGCCTCGGTCGGGATCTCAGCTCCGGCCCAGCGGGCATAGGCCGCCACATCGGCCCAGGCGACATGGACCACCGGATGGTCCCACAGACCGTCCAGGGTGCTGCCCGGCCCGCGTGGGTTTCGCCAGTTGGCTCCGTTCAGATAGGTCCACCAGGCGCGGATGTCGTTGAGCGGCACCGGTCCCGGGGGCGGCGTGAAGACCAGCGACGCCGGCTGCAACATCTCGGGCGGCGCGCCCGGATAGTCCTTCGGGTCCGGCGGGATCTCGGCGAAGGTGGTCCAGCCCGTGTCCTCGACGAACTCCGCGAAGTCGCGGTTGGTCACCGGATAGGCGTCGATGGCGAACGAATCGACCATCACCGCATGGACCGGCGCCTCCTCGGCGTAGTGGTCGTCGGACCCCATCATGAACAGGCCTGCCGGCAAGTCGATGCGGGCCGCACTGCGCGGATCGGCCCTGCGCGCCCGGGCCATCATTTCAGTCGCTCCGCAACCCGGGTTTCGACGGCGTATGTCATGGATTTTTCCCCCTCAGACTGGCTGAAAAGGTGGTCCGCCGGCGTCGTCGGGACGATCAGGTCAAACCCCGAAGCGCCCCCGGAAACAGCGCCTTGGGGGCGCCGTGTGGCGGCCGGAACACGCCCCTCAGGGCGTGATCAGATGCTGCTTGATGGCGAAGCGGACGAACTCGCCCGCCGTCCGGACCCCGGCCTTGCGCATGGCCGACGCCCGGTGGGTTTCGACCGTCTTGACGCTGATGCTCAGGTCGCGGGCGATGGCCTTGTTCGACTGACCCTCGGCAATCAACTGCGCCACCTCGAGCTCGCGCACCGTGAAGGTCTTCAACCGCGACCGCTTGCGGTCCTGGACCAGGCCGTCGAGCAGCAGTTCCGACACCCAGGGCGAAAAATACGGACGCCGAGCGCCGATGGCGGAGATCGCCGCGCTCAGATGCTGCTGGGTGTCGGTCTTGAGGATGTAGCCCTTGGCGCCGGCCGCCAGACCCTCGTTCACCGTCTCGTCGTCGTCGCGCATCGTGAACAGCAGCACCGAAATCTCCGGCGCCTCCTGCTTGAGGCGGCGGGTCAGGGTAACTCCGTTCATGTGCGGCAGCGAAACGTCCAGCACTGCAATGTCCGGTCGCAGACTCAAGGCCAGCTCAAAGGCTGTGTCGCCGTCAGCGGCCTCCCCGACAACTTCCCATGCGGGGTTTGCTGAAATGATTTCACTCACCCCGCGGCGAACAACCTCATGATCGTCCGCCAATAGTATCCTTAACACGGCGCCCTCCCCGTCAGCCCAGTTCAGGTAAAACCATTAGGGGCTGAATATCTGCAGTATATCAGAAAAAACCCTTAGGAGTTGTGTTATGGTGCTTCCGTAGGGCTTTTCAGGAGGCGGCTTTGTCAGGGGCCGATACCCGAACCCGCGCGACCATGTCGCCGTCTTATGACGTCGATGAGTCGCGCCCACCGCCGGTCGTGGACCATCACCACGGTCCCGGCCTGTCGCCAGGCATGGCCTATATCCTGGACCTCGAAACCGGCCGGCCGAAATATATCGACGCCTTCCTGGAACGGCTGCTCGTTCCGACCGGGGGGGCCTTCCGCTTTGGCGGGCTGCGGCGGCGGTTGATCCCGTCCGACGTCACAATCCTCAATACCCATCTGAAAAAGCTGCACGAATTGCCGCCGGGCGAGATGGCGGACATGGTGATTTCGATCGCCCAGGACGACGACAGGCTGTGCTGGCTGCATTTCCGTTCCCGCCTGCTCGCCCGGCCGGGTGAGGCCCGCGCCCGACAGATCATCGGCGCGGCGGTCGAGGTCACGGCGGACTACGCGCCCGCGCTGATCAAGGATCTGGAACGGCGGATCATCCACGCCGAGGAGGCCGAGCGCCGCCGGATCGGGCGGGAGTTGCACGATTCGACCATCCAGCATCTGGTCGCCCTCGACATGCTGCTGGGTTCGCTTGAGGGCAAACCCGAAGGGCCCAACGAGGCGATCGTGCGTGAGATGCGCGAGACCTTGAGCTCGGTGCAGAACGAGATGCGCACCTTCGCCTTCCTGCTCCATCCGCCCAGCATCGAGGAACAGGGGCTGGAGCAGACCCTGCGACGGTTCGCCCAGGGATTCGGCCGCCGCACCGGTCTCGCCATAGACATGGAGGTTCGCCTGAACGGCGCCTTCCTTCCGTTCGATACCGAAGTCGCCCTTTTCCGCATCGCGCAGGAAGCGCTGATGAACGTCCATCGGCACGCCCACGCAACCTCGGTCAGCGTCCAGCTGGTTGCCGAGCCGACCGAGGTCAGCCTTGTGGTCACCGATGACGGACGGGGAATGAACAGCGCCCAGCTGGCTTTGGCGATGAAGGGCGGCGGCGTGGGCATCGCCAGCATGCGGTCGCGCATCACCTCTCTGGGCGGAGCCATGCGCATGGACTCCAACGGACGGGGCGTCAGCGTCTTCGTCACGGCTCCCCGGCGGTCGCGCCGGGCCTGACAGACCGGGCATTTGGATATGAGGCGCTAGGGTCTGACCCGATGCCCCGCGTATCGGTCCTGTGGTGTGGTCGCTGAAATTGTCTGGAAGCCGCCATGTCCGCAGTTCTCCCCTCATGGAGGGATGACGCCGCCCGAAGCGCCATTCTGAACTTCGTCGCCTTGACGACGGATCCCTCGAGCGCCCACTTCGTCGCCCAGGAAGACCGGATCGCCGTCTTCGGCCACGACGGCACCCTGTGGTGCGAACAGCCGACCACGGTTCAGACCCTGTTCGCCCGCGAGAGTCTGGAAAAGCTGGCCGAAAGCGCGCCCTCGTTGCGGGACCGTGAGCCCTTCCGCACCCTTCTGGAGCGGGACCCGGCCGGCGCCCACCGTCTGGGCAAGCGCGCCATCTTCGAGGCCACGGCCCTGATCGACGCCGGCCTGACCCTGGCCGAGTTCGAGGCTCGGATACGGGCCTGGCTGGAGGTCACGCCGAACCCCGCCCTGGTCCGCCTGTGCGCCAACCTCGTCTATCAGCCCCAACTCGAACTTCTGCACTATTTGCGGACCAACGGTTTCAGGCCGTGGATCGTTTCGGCGGGCGGCGTGGACTTCATCCGCGCCTTCTCGCAACGCCTTTACGGCATCCCTCCCGAGCAGGTCATCGGCAGTTCGAACGGGATCGAGCAGCGTTTCGACGCCTTCGGCGGCTCGGTGTTGTGCAAGCTGCCGACGGTGCGGCTGTTCAACGACGCCGAGGCCAAGGTCGAGACCATCGCCGACCACATCGGGCGGCGCCCCATCCTCGCCTTCGGCAGTTCGGACAGCGACCTTCCGATGCTGCGCTACGCCATGGGCGGCCCGGCGCCGGGCCTGGCGCTCCTGCTCCATCACGATGACGCCTTCCGAGAGGCGGCCTATGACCGTGAAAATCAGCTCAGCCCCCTGATCGAAGGCCTGGATCACGCCGGGCCGCTGGGCCTCACCGTCGTATCGATGGCGCGTGACTGGCGGAACGTGTTCGCCTGACGCAGCGAGGCTGCGCCGTCAGAAGGCGGCGGGATCGGCCAGTTGAGCCGGCGCGGCTCCCTCGATGGTGCGGTTGAAGACCTTGGGCGGCTGACTGGCCAGGGAGTCCCGCAGCAGCAGCATCGGCCGCTGGGACTCGCGTATCCCGCCCGACGTCGGGCGATCAACGTCCATGATCAGCAGCAGCGACAGGGTGAAAAGCAGACACAGCATGGTCGCGAGAGCAATGCCGTGTCGTCCGTACAGAACGAAGCCGAGCACGCCGGCGCTGACGATCTGGTAGATCAGCAGCACCAGGAAGACCTCGGATGGCACCTGCAGCCCTCGAGCGACCTTGCGGGCCGTGTCCATGTCGATGACCGAGTTCATGGACTCGATGAAGGATCCCGAGAATTCGGCGTCGCGAATCCTCGGCATGACGGCGACGGTCTCGGCCCAGAGGTCCGTCAGCAACCTGTCGTTCTGGCGCAGCAGCGCATCGCGCTCCGCCCCCGGACCCTGCGCCTGGGCAAGAGCGATCCGGTTGCCGGTGTAGACGACCAGAACATTGCTGACCCGCTCGCGATGAGGCGACGGCAGGAGCTGGGCGCGCAGATAGGTGGTGCCGATATCGTTGGCCTCTTCCAGCACCAGGGCTCGACGGCCTTCGTAGCGTTCAATGGCCAGCGAGAAGGTGAAGCCCAGAAGCAGGGCGAGAAGGCCCAGCACCCCCGAGACGATATAGCCTTCCTGCCCGGAGCCCTCGCTGTCCCCTGAAGCGATGACAAGGCGCCGCCGAATGAACCACCCTATCGTCGCCGCCAGCCCCATGGACAGCACCAGGCCGATGCCGACGAGCCACAGCGGGGTCGCGTCCAGCGCACCGGTGAAGGTGTTGGTCATGTTCAAAGCCCTCCGTCGCCACCATGGTGACGCTGGGGGGCCGGGCGCCTATCGGTTGGATTCCCTAGACAAACCTGATGGTCCCACGCCCCTCCTCACATCGACCGGACCGACCCCGACAAGCGTTGCGGGTTAGACCCGAGTGCCGTTCGAGGCGGATGACCTCAGTGTGGGGTTCCGTTTGGAGAGATCATCATGTCCCGACTGACATTCCCCCTGACCACGGCGCCGGTCGTCATCGCCCTGTCTCTGGGCGCTCTGTCGCTCAGTCTCGCGGCCTGCGGCGGCGGCGGGGCCACCACCGCCATCCAGACCCAGACCACCGGTCAACAGTTGATCGACTTGAAGACCGCGCTCGACGCCGGCGTCATCACCCAGCGCGAATACGACACCAAGCGCCGCGAAATCCTGCGCCACAACTAGGCGTCTGGAAACGAGCGATGACCGGACAAATCGGCGGCCCCCTCACATGAGACTCCGACGTCTCGCTCTTTGCGCCGCTTCGGCGCTGTCGCTGTCCTTCTGCGGCGCCCCGGCCTTCGCCCACCGGGAGTCTGGCTCGGAATGGAGGCCCGCTCAGTGCCCGCCGATCAAGGGGCGTGCGGCCATGAAGATCACCGACGTCACCCCCACCGCCAGCAGCAGGAAGGCGATGATGAAGGTCGGCGTCGCCGAATAGTGAATGTCGCTGTGCAGCAGCT
>Ga0247739_10000867_pt1 | contig 10855 bp, 5 predicted proteins | sample UWRJL058202B2_FD_180943 | JGI IMG/M metagenome (GOLD analysis project Ga0247739, IMG submission 180943) | Plant litter microbial communities from Arlington Agricultural Research Station in Wisconsin, United States - UWRJ-L058-202B-2 | ecosystem: Environmental > Terrestrial > Plant litter >... | reverse complement strand
CTTGATAACGGTGTTCATCATGCCCGGCGGCAACCCGTTTGCTCCCGCAAGCATACTGTTACGGCCATCTGTCATTTGCAGGATCTTGGTATTAAATGCATTGTTAAATCCCCTCGCATTAATACTGATATTATTTACACCGGTTCTCACAAATTCAACACCTTGTACTTTGGACGTCAGTTCTGCCGGATTAATGGATGCGCTTTGCTCTACGTCATGTGCACTGATCACGCTGATAGAGGCAGGCGCCCTGGTTATTTTTTCAGGACGCCTGGAAGATGTAATGACAACTTCATCACCTGCAAAAGGGCTTACGGATAGTTTTATGGTAATTTCGGTGACGGAGTTTGCTTTGATTTTTATATTTTCAACTACATCTGCGTAGCCCACGAAAGAAATTTTCAATGTGATCTGACCAGCTCTGACGTTTTTAACAGAGAAATTTCCGGCACTGTCCGTAGCAGTACCGGCACCCGTTTCCAGGATCAGTACATTGGCACCGGCCATGGGTAAACCTTCGGCATCATTCACTTTGCCGGTGATACGTCCGGTTGATTGCCCCAGACATATAGCTTGGCAGGTGATGATAAATAATAGAATAAAATAAAGATTTTTCATAGGAGTAAGCCACGGATTTTCTTCTTAAAATCAGATGTTTAAAGAGCCTTTTCCGGAAGCGATAAGGTAAGCCTCTTTGAGTGTTTCCGAATAAGTCGGATGTGCATAGGAAATAGTAGTGGACGCGCTGTCTGTGATTTCAAATTCCATATTGATTACAGCTTGCCCGATCAGATCTGCCGCCCGGGCACCAATAATATGTACACCCAAAATTTCACCGTACCTGGGTTCGGAAAGCACCTTGCTAAAACCTTCCGTATCACCCGCCACCCTGCCTCTTCCACTTGCTATAAAAGGAAATTTTCCTTTCCGGTATGCAATGCCATTCCTGATTAATTCCTCTTCCGTCGCGCCCACGCTGGCAACTTCCGGCCATGTATAAACCACAGCCGGGATCAGGTTATAATTGATATGTTGCTTATTGCCCGCAATCGTTTCGACGACAAACACCGCTTCATCTTCCGCTTTATGTGCCAGCATCGCTCCTTTGATCACATCGCCGATGGCAAACACATTTTCCAGCGTTGTTTCGAGCTTTGCATTGGTTAATATCCGCCCTTTTTCGTCAAGCTCAATACGGGTGTTTTCCAGGCCAAGGCCTTTTGTGAACGGGGCTCTTCCAACAGCGACCAGGCAATAATCTGCCGTTAGCTTCTGCATGCTTTGGTCTTTGTCTAAAAAATTTACCGTAACATCTTTGCCGTTATTTTTGGCTGACTGTACTTTCTGGCTTACTAAGATCTGAATACCGTTTTTTGCAAGGATCTTTTGTAACTCTTTGCCGAGTTCCTGGTCCATAGTAGGGATCAGTCTGTCCGCATATTCGATGATAGTAACCTTAACGCCTATACGGGCATAGACCGAAGCCATTTCCACGCCAATAACCCCTCCACCAATAATGGCCATACTTGCCGGAATTTCCGGCAGGGAAAGCGCTTCAGTGGAAGTAATGATCCGCTGTTTATCGATGGGGACATTGGGAATTGAAACCGGTTTTGATCCTGTGGCAATGATGATGTATTTTCCTTTCACGCTTTGCACCGAGCCAGTTTCATCTTTGATTTCGATTTCTTCGTTATTCAAAAACGTTGCAGTGCCATAAATAACCGTGATCTTGTTTTTCTTCATCAGAAAATTAATTCCTGCTACATTCTGAGTGACCACATCTGACTTTCTTTTAAAAAATTGCTCATGATCCAGTCTAAGCGAATCAATTTGAATACCGAAATTTTTGAATCTGGTCAGGGCATTGTGGTAGTGTTCCGTACTATCAAGCAATGCCTTCGCAGGTATACAGCCTACGTTTGTACAAGTGCCACCCAGCGAAGGGTATTTCTCTACGATTGCTGTTTTGTATCCCAATTGTGCTGCGCGTATGGCCGCAGTATATCCGCCCGGCCCCGAGCCGATAACGATGATGTCAAAGTTGGTCATGATAGATAATTAATAAGCTTTTGGCTTTTAGCGATTGGTTGTTAGCTATTGTATTGTCTATTGAAAAGTGTTGTTATTTTATTAGGTCACCCTGAGCTTGCGGTCCGCCGCGCGGTCGAGGGGCACAATCAGGGGCTTCGACGGGCTCAGCCTGACATCATTCCGGACCAAATTAACTTGACACAAAATTATGTTCGTTCCCTCTTATACTCCGTAAAATTCTGTCCAGTCACATTTTTATAAAACTTGCTGAAATGGGCTGCATCGTTGAAGCCCAGCTGAAAGGCAATTTCTTTCATCGTTGTTTCCGAGCATAAAAGTGCCCGTTTAGCTTCTAATACGATTTTTTGCTGGATGTGATGACTTGCCGTGAAGCCTGATACCTTTTTAATGATTTCGCTGAAATAGTTAGGCGTTACTGAAAATTCATCGGCATAGTCGGCTACATTCTTTTTTGAAACGAAATTATTATCCAGTGACAGCATAAACCGGTTGAAAAGCTCAGCATCACTCTTTTGTGTTTCATGTGGGTCCTTTGTTTCAAATCTCCTTGAAAAATAGGCGATGAATATTTTTAACAAACCCATCAGGATCTCAGATTTCAAAGGGTAATCGTTTGCATATTCCTGCATCATCGTTTTGACAACCAGTTCAATTTCCAGCTGTATTTCCTGGCCAACACGAATAACCTGAGAAGCACTCGTTTGATCTTTAAATCCCGATACGAAAGGCAGACTACTCATTCCACCCGACATTTTTAAAAATTCCGGCGAAAAGTTGATCCTGTACCCTTCGATCATTCCATTGGTTTCCACTCTGTGAAGCTGCCCCGGGGAAATAAAGTAAAGTATATTATCATTGATCTGGTATGTCTCCATGTCCAGCATAAAACGTCCGGAACCTTTTTTAATCCAGATGACCTGAAAGCAGCATAATTTTTCATGATGCCCGATTTCCATTTTTGCTGCTGACTGGAGATAGTGTATTTCAAAGGGTGGTCCGGGTGGAACCCTGGACGTGGCCATAGGTTTTGATCCCAATTTCCCATTAGTGAATTGGGGTACGAACTGGTTAGGGTATAAGTTGATACTGTTCATAGGGATAAGGTTTTGCTGTTATAGTCGCAATCTGACTATTATACAACAATACGCGTGCCATGATGTAAGTGTATTTAAATTAGATAATTAAAGAAATTTATCACCATTTTGATTGTTGATATTTCGCTAATTGTTCAAAATATTGGCGAAATGTCACAGTGGGGGGCTGGTAGGGGAGGATTGTTTGTTAGAAGTTGAGAAGTAAGCTTTCCCCATTGCAGAACATAATCTCCTTATAGCGTAAAGGGCCTGCATGTTGAAGCTTATAACGTAAACAGAATTTGTACGCTGATGTAAATATTAATCGAAGTACTTATTTTCAATCAGTTGTTATCGATTCCAGTTTCATAAATACTTAGTTGTATGCTGTTTTTTTTCTTCCAAGCGAAAATTCAACTCGTAAATGTCCTGCTTATTAACTTTTAAATATATTATTTCCGGATTTGAACTATTAACATTGAACACTCTCGCTATAAGATAGTTGTCGGCTACTTCATTCTCAATAAATCTCCATTCCGAATTTCTCCAATAGATTTCTGTTTTATCAGTTCCATATTTTTCAGTTGTTGTTGATTTGGCATCTATATAATACAAAATTTCATTATTTGCACTGGATTTGTAAACAATGAAATCATATTCATTTGTTGCAATACCAACGAGGTTAGGATTTTCGGCACTTGTCCACCTAACTTTTTCTCGTCCAAATGTTGTTATTAAATCCTCAAAAACGATTCTTTCGCCTTCATTTCCTGCATTGATTTTTGCTCCTTCGTTACTAAATGCTTGCATTCCGACTTTTATAACATCATCTAAATTACGACCTTCTAATTTGGTTATAATATCAATTATTTTATCAGAACCAAATTTTTTTATTTTTTCCAAAAGTTGCTTGTCCTGTTCTGAAATTCCTACTTCTCTCTTCACGTTTTCAGTACTCTCAAATAAATCGTAAAGGTGCTTAAATGTAAAATTGTCGTCAGTAATAGACCGTAAAGCCTTTGCTAGATCCACTTTTTGATTTATATAAATATGGTTATTTTTATCTATAATGATATCGCCTTTATTGAAACGATAAAATACATAATTTTCTATTTCGTTAAGTTTGATAACATTTGGTAAAGTACCATCATATAAAGAGATGGAAAATTTATTTTTCAATTCTAATTTCCAACTAATATAATATGGTTCATTCCATTCTTTCGAGTTATTTTCTAAAAGCTCAAAATCATATTCCGTTTGAATGGTAAGCTCGTCATTTTTGGCTCTATTGGAATTTATTACCCTTACAATTTCTTCAAATACTTCAAGTTTTTCAGTTGAATCTATAATTACTTTATAAGTTTTAAGCCATTTGAGCGTATTGAAAAGCATTTTTCCCTCATTAAAACGACTTTCTTGAGCTATCTTTGACTTAGTGAAAGTACCTGTATTGTTAAAGTATTTTCGTAAATCAATTAATACTGTATTTGGAGCAAATACGCCTAAATCTGATAGAAAATTATTTTTATCACTGTTATTTCCCACCCAAGTTTGCAAATATATTGGCAAATTTTCTTCTTCTAATGCGAAATTAGAAGGATAAACAGAATAGAGTGGATTAAAACCTAAAAGTTTTTGAGTTTCATGATCATCTATTTTTATCCAACTTCTTTGATTACTAAAAATGGATTTATTTGTCGAGTGTATTTCAAATAGAAACTCGAGCAATTCTATTTTTTCATTATCAGTAAGGCTTTCTTTTAAATATGGACAAACAAAATTGTTATCATTGAAATATGGCTTTGAAATAATTTGTGTATTGGAGTTTACATTATCCTTTGTAGGTAACGATAGCAATTTTGAAATTCCTCCATATCTATCTGCTAAAACAGCATTTTTGCTTATAAAAATATAGGAATTTGTGTAATAAGTGTAATCTAAATGATGCTTACCATCAAGTGTTTCTACTTCAAACTTTTTAAAATCTATGGGGTATAAATCATTAAAAAGTATTAAAAATGCCAACTGTTGTTCATTTTCTAGAAGTGTTTCGCTTTCTGAAAGTAAAGTAAAAATTGTTTCTAACTCGGTTTCTTGACTTATTCCCAAAACTAAATTCAGTTTTTCTTTGAGCAATCCAGATGAAGAAAAGTTATTTACTAAATCACTCAAATAATCACTATTATAATAAGATTTTGGAAGAATTTTAGCAAGACTGAGTTCGCAACCCTCTATTATTATTTTATCTGTATATGGTGGTATTTCTGAAAGCTTAAGTTTCTGCTCTTTTGTTGAAATAATAATTTTAGTCCTAAATTGTTGATAGTCCGCTTCTTTCAAATAACTACAAGCCAAATCCAATACTTTATATTCAAAACTTTCTTTATGATATGCTTCACCCACTACAAAAACTATTTCTAAAAGTTGAAGTAAGAATTTGCGTTTAGGTTCGTCATAAGAAATAATATCAATTAATTCTAATTTGAAATGATCAATATCAACACTTTCAATGATTAAATCGTAAAGATGCTCACCTTGAATTATCCCTAATTCTTCTTTGTATTCATCAATTTCATAAGGTAGAATTTTTAGCTCAGTGGAAAGATTCTCTTCGATGAACTTTTTGACTTGCTTATTTGAAGGTCTGACTTGATAAATTGAACTGCTTTTTATTGATATAGAATAATTTTTACCTTGATTTTCAATTGTATATTTTTGAAAAAAATTTTCATTATTACTTTTGCAAAAAGATAAAACAATTTTAACTTCATCAATGCTTATTTCTGTATTACTAATACCGAATTCTAGTAAATTTGAATTTTCTACTTTGAAAGGTGCATCTTTAAGAAAACTTAAAATTTTCTTAAAGGGTGTTTTAGCATTAGTAAGCCTATAAACTGCGTGTTGAAAATCTGTATATTTTGTAACTTGAACAAATCGAGAATTATAAAAAACGTCGCTTGCTGAAATATAAGTCTCATTTTCGTTGATAAAGACAAAATTTTGATTTTTAAACGGTGTGTTTTTGTCATTTAAATCGTAATATTCTTTGGTTTTTTGATAAAGCTCAACCACATTGGGAGCGTCGTAAATAATTGATTCCCAGTGCGGTAAAATAATTTTTTGATAAAGTTCTTTTTCTGAAATTAGATATTTTTCTAGACCTGCAAAGTTTTCTTCCGCCGTTATTTTGAAAGGATTTATCCAAACAGGTGTATTTAATTTACTATCAACCAATTCGCAAATTGGTTTTATTACATCTTTATTTGTGCAAAACAAGGCTAAATTTCGTAAGGTGCCCTCGTTAATGTTGTCAAATTTCGTTTCATCTTGTACGAAGTTTAAGAAAAGTTTTTGTTTTTCTTTTGATGTTAAGTTATTGTCTTCGCATTTAACGGCAATACTTTCATACAAATTTTTATCGGTTGGTAATTTTGAAGCAAGTGTTGTAAATATATTTTCGAGTTTTGAGATATCAATTTGGGAAGTAATAAAACCTAGATTTTCTAACTCGGGTTTAATCTTTATTGTCTTAGCAATGTTGAAAATTAAATCATCATTGCTTGATAAATCATTTGGAGAATAGAAATTATGGTCTGAGAACCTGAAAAGTTTGATTTCAAAAAGTCTGCTTTTTGTTGCTTTACGCAGATCACTTTTTTCTATTTCGTTCAAAAAACTATTGTATTGCGCTAAATTTTGATTTTTGATCCATACATTAAGACTATTAAGGTGCGCGTTTTCAATTATATCACGTATATCCCAAGCTTCAAGACCCAATTTTTTGGTTTCAATTGCTTGTGAAGTTAAATAATTATCATTTTCGCTTTCCCACTCGAACCATTCAATATGCTCTAATCCAAAATCTGACAAGTTAATTTTAATCTTTAACTTATTAATTTTAACCTTCTTTGAAACTTCTGAGTATTTATTGGTTTTTGTCGGAATATTGGCTCTTAAATATTCAAGTAAAGTGTCATAAAAAATGGGTTTCAGCCATTCATTGTTTTGTTTTTCAGGAACATCAGACAATAATAAACAGGTATATAATCGCAAAAACTGTATTCTATTGTTTAGTTTGTATTCATTAAGTCGCTTTATAATAAAATCGGATATTACTGGAAATAAATTTTTATTAATTTCATCTCTTTGTAATTTTCTTCGATTAGCCTCATTACTAAAACTATCGCAATGTATAATGAAACTGAAACCATTTGTTTCATCGCCCATTGGGAAATATTTGTAAAAATTAGGTGAAGCCTTAATTTTCTCACTTTCCTTATAATTTTGATAATACCCAAATGTTATTTTTACATTACATTCTTTATATTCTGGATTGATTTTTTTAAAATCACCTGAATTTTTATCAATCTCAAATTCCTCTAAATCAAGCGTTTTTTTGCTAATTTCTTCACTATTTATATATACTTTTTGTAATCGTTTTAAAGTATTCATAGAATACTCAACACCTTTTTTTAAATTATCATAATCTCTATCCAACATTTCTTTTTTGCCTTCTCCCAAACGCAAAAAGAATATACTCCCTTGTTTTAAATCATTCATTTTGATATTTTCAGCATGTTGCTGAAAGCTATCATTTAAAAAATCAATAAGCTCATTTAGTTCTTCTTGACTAAAAACAACTCTATCTTTATATTTTAGATCTTTGACTGTTTCATTTGGCTCCGCTGGGAAATTAGTAAGAATGAGTTTTAATAAATATGGAGCATTTAAGAAATCGCTGTAATTCTCTTTGTTTGGCAGTAATGGTTCAAGTGGCTCATTCATCATAAGACCTTGTAAATCTTGCAACTTTGCCCAGCTATAAAGAATTGGTCCTTTGTATTGGTTTACGAGTTCACTTACACCTTCATTTTTGCCAACTAATCTATGTATTAACTTAAAACCAATTCCAAATCTTCCGATTTTGTCGCAACTCTTTTTGGTAGTTTGAGCAATGTTCAAAACAGATTGTAAACCTTTAATATCAAACGGTTCTCCGTTATTAATGGCCAAGAAGTAATTTTCGTTATAAAAAATATAAAAATGTGTTGAGTTGCAATCTACGGCATTCTGTAAGAATTCATAAATCGCTTGTCCATCTTCCGCAATTTTGAGAATTGAAGGCAAATAGCTCACAATATCTGGTTTGTCGCCGTGGTACATTTCAAAAAAGCCTTTTATTTTTTTGCCGTTCTCTACGTGATATGTACCAACAAAATTTTCGTTGTGGCTTAGATTGTTTCTTTCAATTTCCTTGACTTTTGTCTTGTACCAAAAACGAAATGATTTTGCACTTTTTATTTTCACGATTAAGTTTTTTTAATTTTATAAAGAAGTCATTTTTGACACGTTTGTTCTTAAAGGAATCCAATTTAATAATGTTCGGAAGTATTGTAACAATTTTTGTTTTAATGAATTTAAAATTTATTGTTTGAATTTTGTTGGTTGTGAGTTGCTTACTGCTAACAAATGTTGTGAAGTCCAGAAAACTGACTCACACATCCCATATTGTGAATCAAGCATAACAACTAATTGCGTCAAATATAAAAATGAGACTCGTGACAATTTTCCATTGCTACTCAGAGCGAAACTTGGGAGAAGAAGGCTATTTGTAATTGAACTTAAGATTTTCATAATTCAAGGAAGGTTTATATTATTTCAACAAGTAACAAAATTTTTGGTCCCTTTCGAAATAATTCGATAAATAGTTATTAAACGGAACGCCAACCAAAAGAAAGCTCCTGCAAGTGGTAACTTACAAGAGCTTTTCTTTTACCTTCTGAAATACTTCTGATTAAACCTGACTTTCACCCAACCAACAAAACCTCCGAACTAATCGCGACACTCAACGCGCGGCTCACAGGGCAGGTTTGTTCAGATTCCTTAGCAATTACTTCCAAAGCACTCTGATCAATACCTTCAACCTTCGCTTTCACGACCAGGTGAGATCCGGTAATGGTGCCGTTTTCGAAATTGATAATTGCAGTTGTTTCAAGCGACTCTGCTGTGAAGCCGGCTTTGTTTAATCCGAAGCTCAGGCTCATCGTATAGCAACCGGCGTGCGCGGCTGCCACGAGTTCTTCCGGGTTGGTTCCTACGCCGTCGGCGAATCTGCTGTTGAAGGAATATTGGGTTTGGTTAAGTACTGTACTCTGGGTGGTAAGGTGGCCGTTGCCGTCTTTTCCTGAGCCGTTCCAGACGGCTGTTGCATGACGTTTCATAAAGTTGTAAATGTTTATTTTGAAAGTTTATTGGATGTTATTTCTTGGTGACACTCTGCAAATCAGTGTATCTGGATTACTCTAACAAGCTTCCAGTTCTCTTACTTTTTGTCTTGATACAAAAAGTAACCGCGCGGCGTCCGCAAAAAAATCAAGGCGAAAAAAAGCTTCCACACGCATGCCATACACACACCCCGCTTTTTCGCCGAGGCCAACGCACTCGGTAACACGGCACGACTTCCAACATCACAATATTTCAAAAGAGGCAGTGCAAAAAAATAGATAAAAAAATTGTTATAGCTCACTCTTTAATAAAATGTTCAGGTAGAGTGATATGGTGAAATACCAGCTACGGCGAAATTTTTTGGTGTCTTTGTGTCTTGGTGGCAAATATAAGTTGCTGAGGCAGTTCTTGGTTTGCTGAATTTACAACTTACTAATCTCAACTAAAATATCTGTGACCACTTGTGGCTGCGTTAAGAATGGGCTGTGGCTTGTGTCCAGGGTGTAGGTTTTTTTGAATCCTGGCGCGGCGGCGACCATTCTTTTTTGCAGGGCGGGTCCCACTGCCATGTCCTTGGCGGTATGAATGTAATATTTGGCGACTTTGCCAAAATTCGCTGCGCTGACAGCCACTTTATTGACAAACGGAATCGCGGGTTCAACTCTTTTATTATCCAGCAGAAGCTTTTTTATTTCTGCGGAGCCGTCCTGAGCGAAAATAGGGGCGACATCTGCTGCGGCAATGTCCAGGGTGAGCTGGTCGGCTGAAGGGATCAGTGCGTGGCCGAGCAGCGACGTGCTGTCGGTGGATGAAAGGTCCAGCAATGATTGTCCGTTGGCAGGTACGAAGCCGGCAATGTAGACTAGTTTTTCTATTTTGTCCGGTATTTTTTCTGCGGTTGCCGAGATCACAAGTCCCGCCAGACTATGGCCGACCAGAATGACCTTGCCTTCCAAAGGACTGATAACACTGATCACCTTATCGCGGTAAACGTCAATGGATACCGCTGCGGGGGCTGTCTTGTCCTCGCCGTGGGCAGGTAACTCCACTACCACTACTTTTTGTCCTTGCTTGACCAATTGGTCTTTTACATATTGCCATGCAAACGGCCCCTGAAATGAGCCGTGCACCAGTACAAAGGTTTTGGGCGAAACAGGGATTTCTACCACGTCATCGTCACTGCACGAGGAGAGCAAAAATAAGGTGAGCACATAGGTTAGTGCCTGAATCAGGGAAAGTTTAATAATCATCGTTGTTTAATTTATTTTAAATTTTATGCAAAATGAGTTCTTAAAGCTTGCCCGGCATGAATAAATGCCGGTTGACAGCAATGGTTGATTGTCAGGTCGTTCAGACCTTTATCGTGACTGCGCTCCTCAAATTGCTGCAGATCGACGTGGACACCAGCGTCTTTAAGTTTGCAGCTGAAATAATCAATTTCGTTTTGGTAAATGTGATCTTCCACACGGTGTATGATCGTTTTTGGAATGCCGGATAAT
>Ga0247739_10000866_pt1 | contig 10855 bp, 9 predicted proteins | sample UWRJL058202B2_FD_180943 | JGI IMG/M metagenome (GOLD analysis project Ga0247739, IMG submission 180943) | Plant litter microbial communities from Arlington Agricultural Research Station in Wisconsin, United States - UWRJ-L058-202B-2 | ecosystem: Environmental > Terrestrial > Plant litter >... | reverse complement strand
TTCAGGCCGAATTCATGTACTTTTTCCTGCCCGTTTAGTTTAACACATAATTTGCCACTGTTGGTAATATCTGTAATAATGCCATCCACTATTTCATTCTGGTAAAAAAAACGGACTGATTGTTGGTAGCCATAGAGCTTATTCAGATATTCAGAACGGATTGCAGCAACCTGTTTCATTGATTTCAACTTGAAATATCTTGCATCCAGAAAATGGATCAGTTTGGGAAATTCTGTATGTAATGAAACAGGATAACCCAGAATTTGAGCAAGAGACGTTGAACGTGGTGTTGAAAAATTAATCTGATTGATATTTATTCCGATCCCAACAATTGAATTGGAGATAGTTGAACCCTTAATCGAATTTTCAATGAGCGTCCCACTAATTTTTTTATCTGAAATATAAATGTCATTTGGCCATTTTATTTTAACCTGACTTGTGTAAAAAGAGAAATAATCATAAATTGCTAAAGCAATCACCTGACTAATCAGAAATTGTTCTGCAACCGGAAGGAAATTTGGTTTGAGAATTACGGAAAAAGTTAAGTTTGAAGAGGGTTCTGTATACCATGTTGAGCCTCTTTGCCCTCTGCCATTTACCTGATTATCCGTTATGACAACCGTACCTTCCTCAGCACCTCCATTATGTACTAATTCCGCCGCTATGTCGTTTGTAGAATGACAAGTTGGCAGATATATCACCTTTTTTCCAATAATTAGGGAATCGTATGTAGCGTTGTACAATTTTTTTGTTTTACTTTAGGGTTTATAGAAATGGGAATCAATCAAGCATGAAACAACGCAAAAATAAAGAACTATCATCAAAAGATCTCTCCGAGCTCGTAGCTAAAGGAATGACAGAAAAGAAAGGGCTTGATATAGCAATTCTGGATCTCAGAAAAGTAAAAAATTCAATTACCGATTTTTTTGTAATTTGTTCGGGTAATTCCGATACACAAATAGATGCCTTAGCCAATTCAGTTGAGGACGAAGTATATAAAATGTCTAAAACTGAACCCTGGCAAAAAGAAGGAAAAGCGAACGGTGAATGGATATTGATCGATTATGTGGATGTTGTCGCTCACATTTTCAATAAAGACCGCAGAAAGCATTATGACCTCGAAGAACTTTGGGGTGATGCAGAAGTGACTTACCTCGAAGATTCCGTGGTATAAATCATCGAAGGCGGTGAACATTCACCGCCTTCTGAATGTTTGTTTAGTATATTTCCTTTAATTAAAACACAGAATGTCTGAAAACGATAATAAACGAGGGCCCTTAAGTCCTAAAAGTCCCCAAAAGGGTTACCAGGGCTGGATAATAGCCGCTCTGATAGCTACTATACTGGGAATAACCTACCTCAACCGGACATCAACAATAAGAGAAACTACTCAAAAGCGTTTCGAAAAAATGATGGCGGACAAAGAGGTGGCAAGAGTTACAATTGTCAACGACAAGTCCGTTGAAGTTACTCTTAAGCCTGAGGTTCTTAAAGATGACAAATACAAGACTATAACAAAGGAGAACAATAATTACTTTGGAGGTGAATCGGCTTCGCATTATCAATTTCAGGTAACGTCGGCAGAAACTTTTAAAAAGGATTTTGACAAGATGCAGGAAGGAATTCCTGATGGTGATAAGGCAGAGCTTGTTGTAGATACAAGAAATGACTGGACAAGCTTCCTGGGAACATGGGGCTTTTTTATCGTAATGATCCTTGTCATGTATTTTATTCTTGGCAGAATGTCAGGTGGCGTTGGACCAGGTGGACAGATTTTTAATATCGGCCGCTCTCGTGCAACGCTTTTTGACGCTGAAAATAAGGTTAAAATTACTTTTAACGATGTTGCTGGTCTTGATGAAGCAAAAGAAGAAATCAAAGAAATCGTTGAGTATCTTCAAAGTCCTGACAAATTCAAAAAATTAGGAGCTAAAATTCCAAAAGGTGCATTGCTTGTAGGACCTCCGGGAACTGGTAAAACACTTTTGGCAAAAGCCGTAGCCGGAGAAGCTGGTGTTCCTTTCTTCTCATTATCAGGTTCTGATTTTGTAGAAATGTTTGTTGGAGTTGGAGCAGCACGTGTACGTGATTTGTTCAAACAAGCTAAGGAAAAAGCACCTTGTATTATATTCATTGATGAAATTGATGCAGTTGGACGTTCACGTGGACGTGGCGGTAATATGCCGGGTTCTAATGATGAACGTGAAAACACATTGAATTCACTTTTGGTTGAAATGGATGGTTTTGCTACCGATTCAGGTATCATTATCGTGGCTGCTACTAACAGACCTGACGTATTGGATCCGGCATTACTTCGTCCGGGTCGTTTTGACCGTCAGATTTCAGTTGACAAACCTGATGTAATTGGTCGCGAAGCAATTTTCAAAGTACATTTGAAACCTTTGAAATTGTCTACGGATGTAAATATTCAAAAATTATCTTCCCAGACTCCGGGATTTGCAGGTGCTGAAATCGCTAACGTTTGTAACGAAGCAGCTTTAATTGCAGCCCGCCGTAACAGAGATGAAGTTACCATGCAGGATTTCCAGGATGCAATGGATCGTGTAATTGGTGGTTTGGAAAAGAAAAACAAACTTATTTCTCCTGAAGAAAAAGAAATCGTTGCTTATCACGAAGCTGGTCATGCTGTTGCGGGCTGGTTCCTTGAACATGCTGATCCATTGGTTAAAGTATCAATTGTTCCCCGTGGTGTTGCTGCGCTAGGTTATGCTCAGTATCTTCCAAGAGAACAGTATTTGTATCGTACAGAACAGTTATTTGATGAAATGTGTATGACATTGGGTGGACGTGCTGCTGAAGATGTTATTTTCGGAAAAATATCTACCGGTGCATTGAGTGATTTAGAAAGAGTAACCAAACTGGCATATAGTATGGTTACTATGTATGGTATGAACGAGCGTATTGGTAATGTTTCTTATTATGATTCAAAACAAAGCGATTATTCATTTACCAAACCTTACTCTGAGTCTACTTCACAAGCTATTGATGAAGAAGTAAGGAAACTGATTGATCAGGCTTATCAGTTTGTTAAGAAAATGTTGTTTGACAAACGCGATAAACTGGAAATTCTAGCCAAAGAATTATTGGAAAAAGAAATTTTATTCCAGGCTGACCTTGAAAAGTTGATTGGTAAACGTCCTTTTGAAAAGGAAACCAGCTACCAGGCTTATATTAACCGTCGTTCCAACGAAGAAGCTGCTATTCATGAAGAAGTAGTAAAACAAACTTTGGAACAGGATAAATTGCTTGATAAAAAGAAAGAAGAAGAGATGGTTGCAGAAGGCAAAGATGCTTCTGACGATTAATATAGAATAATTATTCTTTTAAATAATAGCCGGTCAGTATACTCTGTCCGGCTATTATTGTTTAATTTGACCAATAAAATGAATTTCACCTAAACTGTTAAAACAATGCCTTTTGAAATATTTAAACAGGAATTCGGAGAAATAACAGAATATATTATTCAGGAAAGTACAACCGGAAATCGCTTTGTAGTAATTCCTGAACTTGGTGGTATTGTCCGCCAACTTTCTTTGCGAAAAGACCTTACACTGTATTCTGTTCTTAAAACACCTCCTACTCCGCATGCATTAAAGGAAGACACACAAAGCGCCAGTGAATTACTTTTTCCGTTTGCAAGCAGAATTCCCGAAGGGAAATATAAATTTTTCGGAAAAGAATATCAGCTTGTAAAAAATGAATCCGGCAATAAAAATGCTATTCATGGGTTAGTGCGAAAGCAAAATTTTCAATTCGAAGAACAGTCCATTAATTCGGATAGCGCCAGTATTAAGCTTTCATTCGCCATAAAAGATCTGGAAGGATATCCATTTGACGTCAACTTTTCTGTTTTGTATAAATTATATGCAGACGGAAGATTTGTACTCACTTATGAGGCAATAAATGTTGGTTCAGAACCTTGTCCGGTTATGTTTGGATGGCATCCTTACTTCCTGCTTGGAAATGAAATGGCAGATGCATGGAAAATAAATATCCCATCAGATCATATCGTAACTTTTAATGACAATATGATTCCAAACGGCACAACTCCTTTCACAAATGAACAACCAATGCTTTTATATCGCAAAACCCTGGATAATTGTTTCATTGTAAATACCACAGGAGATAAAGCCGTTACTGAGTTAATTTCAGAAAATCAACATGTAACGTTGCGTGTTGAGCAGGAAACCGGCGAAGGGAAATTCAATTATTTAGTGCTCTATATTCCTCCTGCAAAGGATTGTGTAGCCATTGAACCGTTGACAGGTAATGTAGATTCGTTCAACACCGGAGAAGGACTGAATGTTCTTGCACCGGGAAATAGTATCAATGGCTCAATAACAGTCAGACTTACTTAAAAAAGATTTTTATTGTACCAAATAAATTTATGCCATATTAATTGCCACTGAGTTAGGTACGAGAGATGCCCTAAAATGATATCTATTTTGTCTTTCCAGCGATCGCGATATCTGATATTAAACACAAAGATTCGCCATGATTTGGTTTTGAGAACAGGCCTTTCATTTTCCCAGTGGCTGATAATGGTGTTTAATAATTGTTTGTCAGGATAGATTTCATTATTAGGAACAGAGGTATGTTTAAAAAAATCTTCTCCTGTAATTTCCCGTACTAAACCCATTGCTTCCATCAGCAGGCGATAGAATCCTTTCGCCTGACTTGTTTTTATAATATAAATCCAATCCAGCTCATGAGCCGATTTTCTAAGTAATCTCACAAAATCAGCAACATATTTAAGTTTATCCCATTGCTCTATGCCACCATGATGTATTACCATCATGAGTAATTGATTCTCTATGCGAGGAACCCTAATAATTTTATTTGAGACATGAAAATCAATCATTCCGGCGGCAAGTTCATCCCAGGTAAACGAATAACAATATCTGGGATAACTGGAATTCCATTGAATTTCCAAAGATTGTAATGCATGATCTCCAACAGGCTGAAGGGGTAACTGGTAATCAGTTTTCAAGTATAAATCTGCAATGGATTCTTTTTTTAGTAAATAAGCCCGGTAAAGGTCAGGTTCAAAACCGTTGACAGAAAATACCTGAAGACTGTCCTGAATTCCATTTTCGCTAACAAAAAAATCGATGTCACCAAATTCTCTCGAGCCTGGTTTTTCATATAACATCCAGGCCCACAATGCACCCTTCATTAAAAAAGTTTTGACTTTTTCTGCTAGTAACTGTTCGTACAAATCAATAGAGATTCGTAGAAAACTCATGTTAGTTACCGCCTGACTTATTGTATAGTCCCTCAAAATCTGGTAATCTTTTGCAGAGACTTTTATTTCCTTATTTTCACCTAAATAATCGAATACTAATGGTCTTACCTGATGCCATTTTACCAGCTGCATGAAAGATTCCCAATTCAATTCACTTGCAGTATTGGATATAGGTAAATCAGATTTTAGTTTTAATGATGCATTAATTAAAATTGACAGTTCTGCGGAAACCTGAATTTTATGCATTTGCTTCCTCTTTTATGTGCATAGATATGCTTTCTCTCACCCATTTTTCCAGAAGATCAAATCCTTCGGGTCTTCTTTTATGCCACATATCCGAGCTTTTAGCACATTGAAAACTTTGAAGAAAATGTTTTTGAAGTAATTTACCAGTCAGTAATTGAATCGGAAGTGGAAAATTTTTAAGCGTTTCTGTGGGAATTTGTAATGCGGTCAATTTTTGTATGGATGGCCGGTTACGTGCTTTATGTATAAAAATGATATTTTTTAACTTAACCGGTTCATGCAAAAATATCGATTTAGGCTGATAGGAAAACTTATTAACACCTTCGCTAACAGGCTGCAAATCAGATTTATCATAGTTAAGTCCGTTAACCGTTTTATCCCAGATTTTTAATTGCGGATAAGCTGGGATTATAACAGCATCCCCGTCTTCATTAAAGTTAATTGCTGTCAGATCATCACTCAGTAATTTGCACCCCATTTTTATAAAAGCAGCAGCTGTTGAAGATTTCCCGGCACCGGGGCTACCCATAAAACACCATGCTTCATCACCCACCTGAACAGAACTCGCATGTAACAGAAAATATCCTCTTTGAAATAAAATCAATCCCAAAGCTTCACTAACAGTAAAAAGACTTAACAAGTTAGAATCTTCCGTAAGAGGTGATATAACAAGCAAATTGCCATTTATTGCATTAAAGTTTGCAACACTTTCCCAGGTTAAATATAGACTTTCAGCATTATCCTGACCGAAACCGGCGCGGATACCTCTTCGGTAAATGGATGTTTTTTTTAATTTAGGAAGTACAATCTGATCAATTTTAACTTGAAGATCATAATCGGCTAATGGTTCAATAACGCTTAACTCAGGCAGTTCAATTTGGGAAAGAATATTTAATCCGAAAGCTTTATAACTATACATGTGTGTTTACAAATTAGTAGTAATCATTCCCAAACCCATAAACGTTGGTAAGAAACAGATCCTGGCCAGTCACCAATAATTACCAGTCCATTCTTTTCTACCCAGGCATGCGCTTCGAAAGCCTTTGCAGGATTAATTTCAACACCAATTTCTAAAGTCAACGATGGTATTTTACGAAGAAGGTATTTAGTAGCCAAAGCTCTCGGCAAACATAATAAATTCATTGGCAAGAGATTCGCAGCCGTATCAACGGCCCATACAGTTCTGTCGATTTCCAGTTGGGAAACTTCGTGCATGAAATCAGATTTACTAAGCCAGTGAAAAAGCTTGCGGAAAGTAGAAAACGGCAGTAACACCAGTCCTGTTTTAACAATAAATAAACATATAACTGCTTTGAGAAAAGCTATTTTTTCATTTCCGGACAACTTATGCCATCGTGTTAAATATTTTCCTAAGCTTTTCATATTTGCTACTTTACGATTTCCACAAGTCTTTCAGAAACCAAATCTTTTAATAAAAGATCAATATCTGCTTTACAAGAATCTTTATCGATGTCATATTCTTCAACAACTGCATTACATAATGTATCAATTGTTTGCGGACCTTTTTCTAAGGTATCCCAAATCAGTACGCCAACTTCATCCAAACCGTAGTATGCACCTTTGCTGTGATTGAGTATCACTGTTTCGCCTGCCACTTTTGACGCAATTTGTTCAGAGGTAAGTTGATATTTCATATCTCAATTTTTGTAATTCAAAATTAACCCGTGTGCGTAATAATTATATACTCACAAAGTTAGAAATAATAATCACTCTACATCAAACTTTATGCCTTGGGCGAGTGGTAATGAATTACCATAATTAATTGTGTTGGTTTGCCGTCTCATGTAAGCCCGCCAAGCATCCGAACCAGACTCCCTGCCTCCGCCTGTTTCTTTTTCTCCTCCGAATGCTCCTCCGATTTCTGCTCCTGAGGTACCAATGTTAACATTTGCAATACCACAATCAGATCCGGAATGAGAAAGATATAACTCTGACTCTCTGATATTTGAAGTAAAGATAGCGGACGATAATCCTTGCGGGACATCATTCTGAATCTCAATGGCCTGTTGTAAGGTTTCGTATTTAATTAAATATAAAATAGGTGCAAAAGTTTCGTGTTGTACTATTGCATATTCATTTTTTACTTCGGCAATGCATGGTGTAACATAACAGCCAGACGAATAACCTTCTCCATTTAATATTTTTGGTTCTGCTAAAAATTTCCCTCCTTCTTCAATAATTCTTTTACAGGTGATTTCATATTGATCCACAGCTGAGGTATCAATAAGCGGCCCAATATGATTATTTTCATCAAGTGGATCGCCAATTTGTAATTGTGCATAGGCTTTTACTAAACGGGTTTTCACTTCATCATAAATTTCCTGATGCACAATTAGTCTTCTTGTTGATGTACATCTTTGTCCTGCAGTACCAACGGCACCGAAAACAATTCCCGGGGTAGCAATGTTCAAATCAGCTGAAGGTGTAACGATTATTGCATTATTTCCACCTAATTCCAGCAAACTTCGCCCTAACCTCCGTGCAACTGCTTCTCCAACGAATCGGCCCATACGTGTACTGCCCGTTGCAGAAATTAAAGGAATACGTGTATCATGCGACAACCACTCTCCTACTTCGCGGACTCCAGTTATAATACAAGAAACCCCCTCAGGTACATGATTATGTTCCAGAACTTTTCGAATAATGTTTTGACAAGCCAAAGCAGTCAACGGCGTTTTTTCGGAAGGTTTCCATACACAAACATCTCCGCAAACCCATGCAAGCATTGCATTCCATGACCATACTGCAACCGGAAAATTAAATGCAGAAATTATTCCAACAATTCTCAGCGGATGCCATTGTTCATACATCCGGTGTTGCGGACGCTCACTGTGCATGCTCAATCCATATAACTGCCTGGATAATCCAACAGCAAAATCGCAAATATCAATCATCTCCTGAACTTCGCCCAAACCTTCCTGAAGGCTTTTACCCATTTCGTAGCTTACCAGTGTTCCAAGTTCCGTTTTATTCTGACGAAATTCCATTCCCATTTGCCGGATTATTTCACCCCGCTTTGGTGCCGGAACCAAACGCCATTCTTTAAAGGCATTTTGGGCACAGGTTATCACTTTTTCATAATCTTCCTTACCGGTTGACTTCACATCTGCAATTTCCCTTCCGTCGACCGGTGAAAAAGATTCCAGGATTTCTCCGTTTCCTTCCCAGTTTTTCTGTCCGGTGCTAACGCCATTATTTACCGGTTCAATTCCTAATTTGTCAAGAATACTCTGTATATCAAACATTTGAATTTTCTACTTAAATTAAAAAACAGCTTAATAAATGCTATTGGATAAAATATTTACCATTCTCTGTTTCCAAAAAATCAGTAAAAGAAATATCTTCCTGTTTTATAAAACCGCTGTTTGGTAAAGTGCCATTGGCCACCATTTCAATTACAGCTGCAATTGAAGCCGCTGTTGTCCAGGATATTGCACGCCAATGCTGGCCATCAATTGTAATCGGATGATAAGCACGATAAAACTCTTCGCGCTCCAGATGTTGCCCTTTCCAGCCTTCCACCACTGCATACACATAAACCACATCCTGCTGAACTGGCGGTTTTGCTTCGGTCAGAATTTGTTCTAAAAGTTCACGTTTTTCTTTAAGAATCAATTCATAAAGCAAAAAACGCATCAAACCGCAATGACCGGGATAACGTATTGTTTTGTAATTAAGCGTGTCCAGTTTTCCTTCAAATGTTTCACACATTGTTCCCAGACCGCCAGAAGTACTAAATGCTTCAAACTCCTGACCCTCAATATTTATCATTTCAATTCCTTCCAAAGACGGCACCATTTTCCTGACACCATTATGAATCACCTCGGCATCATTAATATATTCATTTACAACACCTGCCGGTGACCACGTAAACGAATAACCCATTAAACCATTTGGATAGCGTGGCAATGCACCAACCCGTAATTCAATATCTCTTAATTTAGTAAATCTTTTAGAAAGATCACTTCCAACAATTCCAATAAATCCCGGAGCAAGGCCACATTGAGGAGCCATTACACCTTTGCTGTCTTTTGCCATTTCACGAATAGCGACAGTAGTAGCGACATCTTCGGTCAGGTCAAAATAATGAATTCCGGCCTCATAAGCTTTTTGAGCAATGGGTAAATTTAAATTATAAGGCATACATGAAACAACTGCATCGTAGCCAGATAAAATTTCATCCAAAAATGAAGGCTGACTTATATCGCCAATAACCATCGGAAATGGCAGAGGCAGAAATGAAACTACTTTATCCAGTCCGGTTACAGAAAATCTTTTACTTAACAATGTTCCAACCAGGGAACCTACTTTGCCTAAACCAATCACCAATATCTTTTGCATATAGTTATAACGTGAATTATTTAAAATATTTCAAGCAATAATGAAAGATCGGGAAGGAATTAACACTTTTTAGAAACTAACTTTTCATTTTTGTATTCTTTTCCTAACTATTATATATGCAAATTATCATTGTTGGAGGTGGCGCTTCTGGTTTTATGGCTGCCATTACAGCGGCTGAAACTTTTTCTGATGCAAGTATTACTATTTTAGAAAAAAATAAAACCGTACTCAATAAAGTAAGGATTTCGGGAGGCGGCCGCTGCAATGTCACGCATAAACCATCTGATCTTCGTTTTTTTATTAAAAATTATCCACGTGGTGAAAAATTATTGCGAAAACTTTTACACAATTTTGACGCACAGGCAACTGTTGACTGGTTTGAAAAACGTGGTGTCAGTTTAAAAACAGAAGTTGACGGCAGGATGTTTCCTGTTTCGGATTCATCCCATACCATTATAGAATGCTTTTTAAAAACTGCCAGGAAGTTAAATATAAATATCAGAACAAGTACTGGTGTTAAATCGTATAGCTCAAATTCAGAAAACGGTTTCTCTGTAAACCTTGACAATGGAGAAAGTTTACAAGCTGATAAACTCTTAATTGCAACAGGAGGTTATCCAAAACTGAGCAGTTTCGATTGGATTAGTGAGCATGACATTGTTACGCCCCAGCCATCCTTATTTACTTTTAATACACCCAATAATTATCTGCTTCCTCTGGCTGGTGTTTCTGTTCAGGATGTTTTGGTAAAAATTAATGGTACAAAATATGAATGGCGCGGCCCATTACTAATTACGCATTGGGGATTTAGCGGTCCGGCCGTATTAAAACTTTCTGCATGGGGAGCGCGGGATTTGGCAGAAAAGTCTTATCAGTTTATTTGTAAGATTAATTGGGTGCCTGATCTGAACGAACAACAGGTAAGAGAATTTTTGATTGGTGAAAAAACAAAAACACCTAAACAGCTCATTACTTCACATG
>Ga0247739_10000865_pt1 | contig 10863 bp, 6 predicted proteins | sample UWRJL058202B2_FD_180943 | JGI IMG/M metagenome (GOLD analysis project Ga0247739, IMG submission 180943) | Plant litter microbial communities from Arlington Agricultural Research Station in Wisconsin, United States - UWRJ-L058-202B-2 | ecosystem: Environmental > Terrestrial > Plant litter >... | reverse complement strand
CAGTTATAAACTGGCTTCTATTAAGTAATCCGTAGTCAGCCGCCCACTTTACCAACGCACTGAAACTACGGATAGCAGGGAAATAAAAATCGAAAACCAGCCATTCACCATCAATCCTACAGTCAGCCCTTTGCCTATCTTGAACAGGATGCCAATAGGCACCTCATCCGTTTCGGTTACGCCCTTGGCGGGATTAGAAAAATCCGCAGGAAATTTTTCGAAAGGAACGAATGCAGTGCTGAACGCAATTTTCAGGTGAACGGCAGTCAATATAAATCAGCAATTCAGCAATAAATTAAGGAGAGCTACACAGGGGGTGGCGTTGGCCGGACAATGCACGGAGTGGTTCATGTTGTCCTTGATTTTTTTTGGTTCCTTTTTTTTATCAAGAAAAAAAAGAACATGCCCAATGGTAATGCCTTTTACCAAAGAAGTCTGCACACGATAGTAAAATCGAGGCAAAACCCCGCTATCCGTCGTTTAAGCGATAGCGAACTACGGATTTCCCCATAAAAGCTAGTTTATAACTAGCTACATCCCCGTTTGGATAGTGGTAAATAGTAGTTGCTTATCGGTAGCCAGTTATAAACTGGCTTCTATTAAGTAATCCGTAGTCAGCCGCCCACTTTACCAACGCACTGAAACTACGGATAGCAGGGAAATAAAAATCGAAAACCAGCCATTCATCATCAATCAAACAACCAGCCCTTTGCCCATCTTGAGCAGGATGCCCATAGGCACCTCATCCGTTTCGGTCACGCCCTTGGCGGGATTAGAAAAATCCGCAGGAAATTTTTCGAAAGGAACGGATGCAGTGCTGACTGCAAGCTCCATGCGAACGGCCTAGCAGCCACAATAAAACCCAACCTTCCAGCAATCAAACTTAGCCAGCTACACCTAGGGTGGCGTTGGCGGACAAACGGGCGGAGCCATTCGGGTTGTCCTTGATTTTTTTTGGTTCTTTTTTTTATCAAGAAAAAAAAGAACATACCCAGTGTACTTATTTCCCAACCAACCTATACAAAAAGACAACTTAAAAGTGCCATGTCAACGTTTTGGATGTCAACGAAAAAAACTTGACAAGTGAATCGTTGACAAGTACCATGTCAACGTTTTGGATGTCAACAAAAAAAACTTGACAAGTGAATCGTTGACAAGTGCCATGTCAACGTTTTGGATGTCAACGAAAAAAACTTGACAAGTGAATCGTTGACAAGTGCCATGTCAACGTTTTGGATGTCAACAAAAAAAACTTGACATCAGAAAGTTTGACAAGTGGGATGTCAACAATTCCGATGTCAACAAAAAAAATTTGACATCGAAAAGTTTGACAAGTAGGATGTCAACAATCCTAATGTCAACAAAAAAAGTTTGACAAGTGAATCGTTGACATGCACCGATGATAACCCTACCGCAAAGACCCCCGGAATTGTCAACTAAGGAAATTGGATAAGCGACTAGCTATCTCCCGGTGAAAACACCCTTTTTTTATACGTACAACTACGGTATTTTGGAAAATACATGGCAAAAAGTTTTGAATGGTGGGGAATATGCCTACTTTGTTCCTGCTTTTAAAAAGGCAGGTGCAGCACCTGCAGCCTTACAAACGATTGCCACACACCGCCAACCTATTTTAAACAGTAGAAGCCCAACCCGTTTCTACCCGCATTATTCGCTTAAACCTTATACCTTATACCCTTAATCTTAAACCCTTAACCCCACCCCATGGACTTTAAAGACGCTATCAAATTATTGGCCGAAAGAATCAACAAGCACAAGGAACTGGTGCAGACAGAAGAAGCCACCAAGCATTCCTTTGTCATGCCCTTTATACAGGCACTGGGCTACGATGTATTTGACCCCTTTGAAGTGGTGCCAGAATTTGTGGCCGACCTCGGCATCAAGAAAGGGGAGAAGGTGGACTATGCCATTATGAAAGATGGTGTGCCCTTGATACTGATTGAGTGCAAGCACTGGAAAGCAGGGCTTGACCCGCACAATTCCCAGCTCTTCCGTTATTTCCATACCACCAAGGCCAAGTTTGCCATACTCACCAACGGACTGGAAACAAGGTTCTATACCGATTTGGAAGAAGCCAATAAAATGGACGAGAAGCCCTTCTTCATATTTGACATTGCCGACCTGCGTGATGGGCAGTTGGAGGAACTGAAGAAATTCCACAAAGCCTATTTTGACCATGATACCATCATCTCCACCGCACATGAACTGAAGTTTGTGGGGGAAATAAAGAACCTGCTGCAGCAGGAGTTCCAGCAGCCCTCACCCGATTTTACCAAGCACTTTACCAAACAGGTATATCCCAAGAACAAAATCATTACACAGTCTGTACTGGACCAGTTTACCCAATTGGTGAAGAAATCGGTACAGAGCTATATGAACGACCAGATAACAGGCCGTTTAAAAACTGCCCTGAAAACGGAAGAAGATGAAACCGTGATGATTGACCAGCCCGTGCTGCCACCTGTTGCCGAAGCCGACAAAGTGCAAACCACCGATGCCGAACTGGATGCCTTTCAGATAGTGCGTTCCATTGTACGCAAATGCTGCCCAGTAAACAAGGTAAACTACCGTGATGCACAAAGCTATTTTGCCATTCTCTTTGACGACAATAACCGCAAGCCCATCTGCCGCATGTACCTGAACGGCGGCAAAAAATACATTGCCCTATTTGATGCACTGAAAAATGAGGTGAAAAAGGAACTGCATTCTTTGGATGATATTTTCTTGTATGCGGATGAGTTGTGTGAGACGGTGTTGGGGTATGGGGAGGTAAAGGTTGAGGTGGCGGTGGGTTGATACACCCAAATTGTAGGGTTCCTTGCTGAACACAAAACAAATGCGAAAGAGACGCTCCGAAGAATAAACTTGAATAATCAATTACTGTGTGCAAACATTTAATAAACGTTTGCCCACGAATAATAACAATACAAAAAACGAAATACAAAACAAATAACAATCAACAACTTGTAAGTGGGAGTTGCGTCTATTCACGAGTTGGCTGCAAGCATTTAAACCCTTCGACTATGAATAAGACTTTAAACTGGATAATAGGTGGGCTGTCTATTGGTGTTCTTGCCTGCTTAATTTACATATCTGTGGGAGACTTAACCACAAAAGAAAGTGCTCTACTTAGTATTTTGCTGACCGTGTTATCTGTAATCGCTTCATGGTTAGTATCGACATTTTTTGCAAATCTATCACATAAGAAAGCAATTGAAGAAGTAGAAGCACAACATTTAAAAAATCTAAAGACATATGCTTTAAATGCAGCAGAAAAGGTGGGTAACTTATCGAATGAATTAAGAAGACTTTCAGTATATCTCCAAGAAGAATTAGAAAACGATGATGAAAATGTTGAGGAATCCTATCTTTCTGCATATGAAAGAATTGAAAGTGCTATTCATATAATAAACACTCTGAAATCCGTAAATGACACATCGCTTAGTGATTGGAGAGGTGTAGTTGGAGAAGAACTAATAAATGAAAAACTTGAAGAACAAATTGAACGTGAAAACGAAGTCAAAGAATTAGCATCAAGGGTTGAGGAAGTAATTAAACTACAAACTAATGTAAAAGACCATTTATCAGACTTTAACTCATTTGAGATAAGTAAACAAATTGGAGATTTAAAAAAAGAACTTTCCCTTGCACTCAACAGTGTTAACGGAACTATGCTTACAACGAAGCCATTAAGTAAATCTGCTAAGGACGATGTAATTTGTGATTGTCCCTACTGTTCCAATAAATTAAAATATAAACAAAAAGCAAAAGCCAATAGTTTCAAAACGGTTCGTTGCTCTAATTGTTCAAAACGTTCCCTTGCAAGATGGTATCCAGACAAGGGATTTATTCTTGAAAAAGAAATGGAGATTAATGAAAACATTGTTTGCCCATGGTGTTCAGAAAAATGTGAAATAAAACTGAGTTCTATACCCTTTACCAAAAATGTTGTTACTTGTGATACTTGTGATGGACAAATCTCAGTGCAAAGAACTATTCAAGGTATTAATGTAAATAAAATAGGCTCGACACCAGTTAAGAAAACTTATGAGCTTAATGAAGAAATTGTACAAAAAGTAAAAGCACTTGTTCCTAATCAACCGTGGTTAACTGGAATGCATAGAGAAGTTGCAGGTAAACTAAATATGGATTTAGGACTTGTAAGATTTTGTATTAAAGAACTAATTAAAAGAGGCGACTTTAAGCCTCAAATTGATGGCATTTTATATGAACTCCCCAAAGATTTTCCAGGTTCTCCATAAATATATCGCTATGCCAGCAGCCAACAAAAGTATTTGCAAAAGCAGGGCTGGACAATGAAACATCAGCAATGTGCAGGCATCAGCGGCAGTTCGGGCTCGACATTCAATGTTCAGCTTTAGTTCTTAACTTCAACAACATATTTTTAAATGGCATTTCTAATGGGCTGGACAATCAATGAATTCCCTGCCTTCGCAAATACTCGAACGTTGGCTGCTATACATCACCATTACATCAAAACAATTGTTATGAATAAATCAATTCTTCTTTTATTGACACTTACAATTGGACTTGTAAGTAACATCTTTGCACAGGACTTTGATAAAACAATTTCATCTACTGCTGACACTCTTGCAAAAAAGATTATCAGTTCACAGAGAAAGACAGTCGCAATTACAGACTTCATAAATCTTGACGAGAGTATAACACAACTGGGAACTTTTTTAAGTGAAGAGTTTTCATCCGAATTATCAAACCTAACAGATAATCAATCTAAATTTAGAGTTCTTGAACGTTCTAAAATTGACCAAATTTTTACTGAGAAAAATTTAATTCAATCAACTGATGGTTCAAAAATGGCAAAAGCACTTGGCAAATTAGATGTTGCTGACGTTTTAATGTTTGCAACAATTACCGACTTTAATGGATATTATAGAGTAGTGATAAAGTTACTTGACACAAAAACGGGTGACGCTTTAAGTTCATTTAAAGTAAATTTCGTAAAGACACCTTCGCTGGAAAGTCTTAATAAAAATGTGGCAAAACTACCAACTCCAGCAGTTCAACCTACTATTACACCAACTGTTTCAACACCACCAGCTAAGACAGAAACCAAAGCTGAATTTGGAGATTATTGCTTTAACAACAAGCCAACTTTTGCTTATAACTATGATGTAAAAATCAATATTTACAACAAGGGGGTCGACACTCCCGTTAAAACAATAAATGTAACAAGTGGACAAACATCTTGTGTTTATGAGTTACCAAATGGTGTTTACAGAATTGAATTGACTTGGATTGCATATGGCAATGAGATAAAAAAAGAAACAAAAGAAATCAAAGTGAAAAGCGGGAAGAGTGATACTATTGATTTAGTTTATAATTGACAGTACAGCAGCCAACAGCCGGTTTGGCAATATGGTGGGGCGACGAATATATGCTCAGCCTTTGTAGTTAGTTGGTGTTTCTTATCAACAAAAATTTAAAACAATGAACGCCTTGGTTGGTGTTTTCTCCAACCGAACTCATAAATCAGATGCCCGTCAGCATACGTTTTAGAATTGAATTTTCGTTCATGTAATCTTGCAGGTGAAAACACCATGCAAGGGCGGCGTTCCTTTATTGGTTTATATTAAAGGCAACACCAGCAAACTACAAAAACAAATTGGCGAAGGGCTATAACGAAACCCAACATCGGTTTATGCAAGCAAGGCTGAACATAACTCGGTTGGTTTTTTAGTTATTGTACTTTTATTCATTTATTGGGCTTCAGTTCCGGGCAGGACCAACAAACAATGTCCTGCCTGCACAAAGCCTTAAACCTTGGCTGCTATAAATCTTGACCATTTTGAAATGCTTAATATTAGATTATGGAACACATCTTAAAAAACTGGGGAAATTTTATACGATTTATACTTGGAATAATCGTGCTGTTTTTAATAGTACTAGTTGTGATTCACAAATTATCTGACAATACTCAATTTAATATTGATTATAGCAACGACAAGACGCTTATTACTTTAATTGACAAAAAAAATGTAATTGCTAGCTCTGTTTTACCTGCTTGTGATTGTTGGACAAATACAGGTATTGAAATACGTCCAGATGAAGATTATGAGATAAAAGTTAGTGGTAAAATTCATACAACAGCTGACAAAATGATTAAAGACGCAGAGGATGATGTTAAGCCAAGATTTGAATGGCTTAGCCCAGAAGGTTCTACTAATTTTAGAATAAGGGAAGACTTGGAACATAAACTATCTGACAGTTTAAGAAAAACAATGCTGCTTACTGAAAAAGCTAATATAGGTCAAGTGCTATTTTACTTCCAAAGGAAAAACTCGAAAGCACCCAACTGTAATATTGGAGCTAATTTCTTTAATCCAGATTCTGTAATGATTTACACAAGCGACAAAGGAATATCAGGTAAGAATGATTCAAAAGATACCTGGTTTGTCTGGGCAACTGTAAACGATATGCTTATAATAGACTTTAAAAAGCAGGAGAACCAAGTAGCATACTTAGGTGGTGCTAAAGGTGATACATTAAAGACTAGATTTGCTAATTGGCAAACATTAGCTAAAGACAATTACAACAGAATTTGGTTTGACGATAACTTTGGTAATTTTGTAATTAGTGCAAAAATTTTAAAACCAACTCACTTTTTTGATTTTTGGTAATTCGTAAGGATTTTGCAAAAGCTAACATTGGCTTTTTATGTAAGTATCGGCAGAGGGAATTCTAATTCCCAACTTGCATAAAGCCCTACACCTAAGCTACTATTATAACAACATTATACCGACATGACATTTGACAACATAACTAATGGACACGATTGCGACTGTTTAGGCAAAACAATCGTTCCGAAGCCCGAAGAGGTCTTTCTTAGAAAATTGAGAAAAGATGTTTTGGCAGACAAAGATTTTGAAACTCATTGGGATAGAGGAATTGGAGTAGAATCAGAAGGTTGTGATGACATTTGTAACTATAAAGCATTGTCTATAAATAAAAGCTCTGCAGACATCGAAAAACTTATCTACGAACATTATAAAACGACATTCACTATTAACCCAAAAAAAGGTGGACATTGTTTGAAATTTAGGTTTAAAGAAAATGCAGGAACAGTCATTCATGCCCCAATAGAAAATGCTGATAGTCATTATAATTTTTTCAAATCAGACTTGTTCAACTTTGACTATATTGAGCCTGTTGATGTTATAAAATTTGCATAATGGTATCACTTGATATAAATAACCTAATTCCTTCAAGCCTTGAACTAATCAGTATTAGCTCAAGCTACAAAGTGCTGCATTATGACGACTTCCCTATTCTGTTTTTAGGTGTAAACAAATTTGGAAATAAAATTTTAGGGTCACATTTAGAGGAAGATGATGAAGAAAAAACCATTTGGACAATACATTCTATTCTTTCAAACAAGGAATACTATGATTTTGTCAACAAAAAGAAATCATATAAAGAAATTCTAAAAGAAACGACAACTAAATATCTTGTTGAAAAAGGGTTTAATGGAAAAATACTCAATGCGTATTCTTTAGATTTTGAAAATATCCCAGAAGAATATCAACCGCTTGACAATTCATTTTGTCCTAATTTTAAAAAAGCGTTTTCATTTTCATACTCTTTAGGATTAAAAGGCAAAGTAGCAGATTTAAACAGAGCAATTGCGGAAGAAGTTTCAAACATCCAAACAGCATTTTCAAATTTTTTGGAAGGCAGACTCAAAAGTTTAAAAAATATCAATCTGCAGCCTGCAGCATTCTTACAGCCATATTCGCCAGGTAGTTTTAAAATAAATCTTGAATTAGAGTTCAAACATAAAAAAGGGCAAGATTTATTTTCAGCTCAAATACCCATTGAAGAGTATGTCCATGAGTACGTAAAATACATATCTACTTCTATTGTAAAGGACAAAGACCAATTTATCAATGACGAAGCAGCTGAAACGTCGGTTGAATATAATAACCTACTTGCGGCATTTAAAAATCTTTACGTTAAAGGGAATGTAAAACAACCTGAAAGCTTTGACAAAGAATTGAGAGACGATTTAAAAAAATCTTTGCCATTATTTGAAGAGATTACTGAACAAGTTGGTAAGAATTTCGACACCATTGAATTTTCAAATTATCATGGACAAGACGAAGAATTCATTTCAATCATTGACATTAATTATTCAGAGGCGTTTCAAATTGCAGTTGAGGCAATTGAAGTATCTAAAAAAGCAATTTCAGTTGACGATAATTTTCAGTCTTATGAAATATACATTTACCATTTGAATGCTGATACAAGACAAGGAAATGCATTTATTAGAAATTTGAATGATCAAACAGAAATGTCAAAGCCAAAAATAAAAATATCAGGGAACGAACATATAGAGCAAACAAAATACACTGAAAGTCTACACTTAAATAAATGGATTACGGTAAAAGCAAAAGCTAAACGTGTTGACAATAAATTCAAACATTTAGACATAGAATACGAAGAATAACAGCCGCTTAAAAGAGTTTAGCATAATAGTGCTGTCAAATAAAGGCTCAAATTTAGTTTTTGGAGTTAGTTGGTGTTCCTAATCAAAAAAGAACCACCGCCCATGCTCTCATTCGTTTACGATAAACTTCAACCGAAGCAGCTATTCTTTGTTTAATGCAAAGCCTATACATTGCCATTTGATTGAGGGGAGGGGAGGGGGTTAATTAGCGGATTGGGTGATTAGTGGATTGATGGATTTGATTAATTGGTTAATTAGTTAATTGGTGAATTGATGGTTGGTGGATTGGTGATTGATGGATTGAAGATGCGGGTGATTTTATTTAGGTCCCGTCCGTTGCCCCCCACAAAGCAATGCTAAGGAGACAATGCGGAGAAGGAAGCATTCAAACAACGGCATAAAAAAAGCCCGGCTCTGTGAACCGGGCTCTCGGCATCTTTGGCCTTACCGTAATTTTTTCTTTGGATCCGCTTTCTTCTGTGCTGAGCTTTTCTTTTGCGTAGGCTTGTTCTTCCTTGGTTCAACTGTCTTTTTGGGCATAGATTTAAATTTATGGTTAGTGAATTATTTACGCATGGCTGCAGGGTATTTCTTCCCTTTCTTGTATGTTGTACTTTCAGAAGCGGCAACTGTACAGCCAGCATGTAAGTAACAAAGATATGCCCTCAGCTCTTCGTAGTTTCCAATAAACTTCAACCGAAGCAGCTATCCTTAGTTTTGGGTTAAGCCTGGCATGGCTAACTAAGGATGGCGATAAAAACCAGTTTATAACTGGCTATTTTCCTTCTCCGCTCTACCAAGCCTTGAACGCAGCGTGCCCGCTTCTCACAAAGCAACGATAAGGAGACACTGCGAAGAAGGAACATCCATCCATCATGCAATTGAAGCCAATAGGAGGGTTGCTACCTATTTAAGCGATAAAATGTTCTATAAAGCAATTTATTTATTTTGCCAGAGCTTATATTGCGGTTTCAAGTCAGGCAATTAACACAGCTAAACACACCACGCTTCACTTACAACTGCTGCTATACTGTTAACCTGTCCTGACCGCTGCAATCTTGTTGAAATTTTTTTGGAAGGCCAGTAACTCCTGCTGCCCGTGCAAAAGCATGCAAGCCATCTTTCAACAGCATCCTTTTTAATAACCAACTTTTATAGATACAACTGATTATGAAATTTCTTCCAAAACTATTGGCTTTTATTGTTAGCGTACTGATCATTAATGTGCTGCCCGCACAAACAGTAACCGTTACTGGTGCCAGTGGAACGGCTGGGCCCTACACTACCTTGGGTGCGGCTTTTACGGCCATTAATGCCACTGCACAAACAGGCAATACCATTGTTATTACCATTAGTGGAACCACCAATGAAGGAACCTCAAGTGCTCTATTGGGTGCCGGTGCATGGAACTCCATAACCATCAGGCCCACAGGTGGTGCTGCGGCCACCGTGGCAGGCAACAGTACAGCAGGCACCGCATTGATCAATTTGAATGGAGCAGACAATGTAACCATCGATGGGCTGAATACGGGCGGCAATTCCCTGACCATTGAAAACAGCACCGTTTCAGCAACCTCCAATACTTCCACCATCCGCATGATTGCTGATGCCACGGGCAATACCATTACCAACTGTTCCATCAAGGGGGCTTTTACTGGAGCAGTGGGTACCAATGGTGGCAATATCTTCTTATCCACAGGTACCACCACGGGCAACGACAACAATACTGTTTCCAATTGCAATATTGGGCCTTCTGGTTCCAACCTGCCCACCAAGTGCATCTGTGGCAATGGTTCCACTACCAATGCAACTATTGGCAACAGCGGCATAAGCCTTACCAACAACAATATCTTTGATTATTTTGGTGCTGCCACTACCAGTGCAGGCATCTATACCAATGCAGGCTGCAATACATGGAGCATTACCAATAACAGGTTTTACCAAACGGCCACCAGAACATGGACCACGGGTGCACAGCATTCGGCCATTTGGTTATTGGCAAGCACGGCCACCAGTGGCATGCAGGCAGCCACCATTACGGGCAATACCATTGGCTATGCCAGCAATACACAAACAGGTACCTATACCCTTACCGGCAGTGCAGGCAAATTCATTGGTATCATGCTTACAGCCATAACAGGTGGTATCAGCAATACCATTTCCAGTAATACCATTGCATCAGTAAGCCTTATAGGGGTTAGTTCCAGTGGCACTTCAACCAACAGTCCATTCACGGCCATAATGGCCACCAATGGACTGTCCGTTATTGGTTCCAATACCATTGGCAGCCAATCGGCAACCAATTCATTGGTGTTCTCTACCAATAGTACAGGTAGCATGCATGTATATGGTATCTA
>Ga0247739_10000864_pt1 | contig 10887 bp, 8 predicted proteins | sample UWRJL058202B2_FD_180943 | JGI IMG/M metagenome (GOLD analysis project Ga0247739, IMG submission 180943) | Plant litter microbial communities from Arlington Agricultural Research Station in Wisconsin, United States - UWRJ-L058-202B-2 | ecosystem: Environmental > Terrestrial > Plant litter >... | reverse complement strand
CGCCGAGTTCGAGCGTCCGCTGAGCGTAGAGAAGGCGAAGGAGCTTCTCGCTAACGCCGAGGGCGTCGTCCTCACCGACATCCCGACCCCGCTCGAAGCCGCGGGCACCGACCCGAGCTATGTCGGCCGCATCCGCCAAGACGAGGGCGTGCCGAACGGCCGTGGCCTCGCGCTGTTCATCAGCAACGACAACCTCCGCAAGGGCGCCGCGCTGAACGCCGTGCAGATCGCCGAACTCGTCGCCGCGAAATTGGCCGTGCCCGCAGCCTGACTCTCTGCCATGGTTATGCCATGAAAAAGGCTCTGGTTGCCGCAATGGTGCTGATGGCGCTTTCGGGATGTTCCGTCCCGGCGACCGCAGAGAAGACCCCGACGCCCAGCGAGAGCGCGACGAGCTCCCCGAGTCCGACCCCAACGCCTACGTCGGACCCGTGGGTCGCCTACACGACCCCGGACGGCTCGACGACCTTCGATCTCCCGAGCAACTGGAGCGTCGAACTGCACCCATGGGACCCGAGTTACGACGACGATTACTGGGAAGGCCTCGCCGCGAACAACCCGCAAGCGGTGCCCTGGCTAGGAGTACTCGACGACCAGGGAATCGAACGACTCCGTTACATCATGTATTTCGACGGTATTGGTGGAGCGTGCGATGACGAGTTCGCGATTCACGAGCTGGATAGTGCCGAGACCAGTTGGGTCGACCCGGAGAAGGGGCCGATCAGGTTCTCTTATCAAGCGCTCGAGACCTCCGAAGGGGTCGTGGCGGCTCTAGCTCTCACCTCTGGCCCGGCGGTTGATGGATGCTTGTACTACTTCATTACGAGCATCCCCGAACTGGAACAGTTCTCCGCGGTCAGCATCGGCTCGAGTATGCAACTGAGCGTCGGGGCTGGAATCCCCTTCGACTCCCTCGACGCGGCGACCGCCTACATGGACACCGACGAATACCAGACCATGCGCCGCATAATCCTGTCGTTCCGCTTCAACTGAAGCTGCTACCGTAGCCATCACCTGAGGTAAAAACGCGGCCCAGCCGCGCGCACACGCGAAAGCCACTTCTTCATCAGAAGGAGTGACGTGCACAAAATCGCCCTCACCGGCCTGTCGGCCGTGTTCCTTTTCGAGATGCTCGACAACTCGATCCTCACCGTCGCGCTGCCGACCATCGGCCGCGACCTGCACGCGTCGACCGCCGCGCTGCAACTGGTCACCAGCTCGTACGCCATCGCGTTCGGGCTTCTCATGCTGCCGCTCAGCGCCCTCGCCGACCGCGTCGGCCGCCGCCGCATCATGCTGGTCGGCCTCGCCATCCTGGCCCTGGCAAGCCTCGCCACTGCGGTCGTTACGACTGTCGAGCAACTCGTCGTCTTCCGCATCGCGATGGGCGTCGCCGCCGCGATGACCACGCCGGGTTCGCTGTCGCTGGCGTTCCGGATGTTCGATGCCGACGAACTTCGGATTAAGGCAACCACCCTCATCTCAACCGTCGGATTAGTCGGGCTCGCCGTCGGCCCGCCGGTGGGCGGGTTTGTGCTCGCGTTCGCGCCCTGGCAGGTGCTGCTCCTGGTGAACGTGCCGATCGCGGTGCTCGCGTTCGTCTGCATCCGCGTCGCGATTGCCGCCGATGACCCGGCCGAGCTCTACCGCGGCCCGGTCAAGCCTTTCGAGGCGCTGAAGCTCGCCGGTTCGGTGAGCAGCGGCCTGGCGTTCAAGGGCGCGGCGGGCTTGGCTACGGCGGGCCTCGGCTACCTGGCGACACTGCAGCTGCAACTCGCCTGGGGTTGGACGCCAGCGCAAGCCGCCCTCGGCATGCTGCCTCAGGTCGCCGTGCTCATCGCAGGCGGCGCACTCATCGGTCCGGTGGTCAAACGCCTCGGCCTCGATCGCGCCGCCTGGATGAGCTCGGCCGCCGTCGTTGCCGGTCTCGCCGTCTACTCGGTGCTCGGCCGGTTCGGATACGGCTGGGTCGCCCTGTCGCTGGTGCTCGTTGCCGCCGGCCTGCGAGTCGTGGGTGTTGTCGCGGGCACCAGCGTCCTGAAGGGGGTGCCGAGCGACCGCACCACCGTGGGCGCGGCTCTCGTCGACACCGCAAGCGAACTTGCCAGCGCGATCGGCATCGCCATCGCGGGCACCGTGCTCGCGACGCTCTTCACCGGCAACGTCGCCAGTACCTGGACTGTTCAACAAGCCGACCAGTTCACCACCGCCGTCACAACCGGCGGGCTGACGCTCACCGTGCTGGCGGCAGCGCTGGTCGCGTGGGGGATCGCCCGCTCCACGAGCCAGACCCGTCCAACCCCGCCGGCGCCGCAAACAACCACGGAAAACGGATGACCCGGCACACCCACCCCAGCAGCAGCGGCAGCCCGACCCCGGCCACGACCTGCACGACCAGCGGCGCCGCCACGAGGATCGACAGCACCGCAAAGTGCCCGAGGAAGATCTCGAGCGAGTGACTCCCGGCGTACCCGAGCCACGCGGTGGCCCGCGGCAGCAGCGAGAGCAGGCGGGACGCGGCCACCACGGCGAGCACTCCGGCGGTGGAGGCGAGCACCCCGAGGGCGACGCCAGGCAGGGTGCGCGCATCGCCGCCCGAGGCGGGGGGCACGGCATCGGTGAAACCGACAAGCGAGACCATCACCCCGGCCCCGAGCACCAACAGAGCCACGAGCATCCATCCCGGCACCGCGCGCAGGAAACGCAGGTAGCGCTCGGCCCCGACCACGGCGGCCAGCACGAAGAAGACGCTGATTCCGAGGCCCTGGGTTCCGACGACCGGACCGCTCAGCCCCCAGGTTGCGATCGAAAATAGACCGACGAGAGACAGCGTGATGATGGCGCGCCGGATGCTCCGCCAGGGTCGCACGACGGCTACCAGCACGGTCATCTCGATGAGGAACGGCAAGAACCACAGCAGCTCGAGCGTGGCGCCCCCGTCGATGAGGCCCTGCAGAAGGGTCCAGATCGCGTAGAGGTAAAGGAAGTGCACGCTTCGGTTCTGGATGAACCCACCGCGGCCCATCCGTTCGACCGCGCCCCGCACGAAGAGTCCGGAGAGCAGGGCGAACACCGAGAGGTGGAACATGTAGAGCAGGCGATCCCAAAATGGGTCCAACGGAACGCCGTCGATGCGCAGCACATGGCCGACCACGATCGCAATGATGGCGATACCCCGGGCGATGTCGGTGGAGGCATCGCGAGTCACAACCCGAAGCTACGCGCGCAGCGACGCAACGGTCAGGGCCAAAGGGCCCGGTGGTCGAGCGAAGTCGAGACCCACCCAGTATGGTGAGCACCCTAACGAAGGTGTGCGCCATGTCTGCTCGTCCCAGTGGCACGAAGGCCGGCGCTCTCGCTCTCGCCGTATTGATCGGTCTCCCGGCGGTCCTGCTGCCCACGATGTCTGCGGCTGCTGTCGACTACACGGTGAGGTCGGCGAGCGAACTGAGCACCGCGCTCGCCGATGCGACGACGACCCGGATCATCCTGGACAACGACATCACGACAGCGGGCGCGATCACTCCGAGCGCCCCGATCACCCTTGACTTGAACGGCTTCAACCTCACCAGCGGCGGCATCGCCACCGCCCAGGCACTCATCATCGCCGACAGCAGCGGCGGAGCCCCGGGACTCCTCACTGCGGTCAGTTCGGGCGTGGGCATCGCCGCGACCGGCGCCGTCGTCATCACGGGCGGCAGTGTCACGGCCACCGGCGGCACCGGCATTGCAGGCGCGGCCGGCACGGTCACGGGCGGGGCGGGCCTCGCCGGGTCGGCAGGTGCCGGCGGCACGATCACCAACACCGGCAGCGGCACCCTGACGATCATCGGTGGAGTGGGCGGCGCTGGCGGCTCCGTCGCCGGGACGGCCCCGGTGGCAACCGGTGGCGCGGGCGGATCGGGCGGCGCTGCATCGAGCGGCGTCGTGACCAACACCGGCTCAGGCGCCGTGCGCCTCATCGGTGGCTCCGGAGGATCCGGTGGAGCGGCAACCACGACGGGCGCGGGCGGAACTGCACTGGGTGGCGTTGGCGGTGACGGTGGAACGGCCTCGGTCGGCACGGTATCGAACACCGGCACGGGCGTCGTCACGACGACCGGCGGCGGCGGCGGGGTTGCTGGCGCCGGGATCAGCACCTCGGGCGTCGGCCTTGGCGGAAACGGCGGCGCGGGCGGCGCCGGTGCGACTGGCACCCTTGGCGGGTCAACGACCATCACCTCCACGGGTGGCGCGCCGGGCTCGGCCGGTGCCGGCGTCGGAGCTGGCGGGTCGGGCATCAACGGCAACGGCGGTGCCGGTGGCGTGGGCATCAGCGGCACCACGACGATCAGCGGAGTGGTGACGGCCATCAGCGGCCCGTACGGCGTCGCGGTCCGGATCGCGGGCGGAACCCTGACCGTGGATGGCACGCTCACGGTCAACGAGGGCGTCGAGGTCGGGTCATCCGACACCTTCGTCATCAACCCCACCGGCGTCGTCGCGGGCACCGGAGTGCTGTTCGGCGCGGGCACCATCCAGAACCTCGGCGCAATCCGCAACCTGAACCCCACCGTGACGATCACCGGCAACAACTACCTGGTGACGTTCGACGGCAACGGCGGCAGTGCGCCGACGATCGCATCAGCGCGGGTTTATGCGAGCACCTTCGTCGCGGGCAACCGCGCCTTCCCGGCCGACCCGACCCACGCACAGCTTTACTTCACGGAGTGGAACACCGCGGCCGACGGCTCCGGCACCACCGTCAGCGACACGAGCACGCTCACCGCCTCCGTGACCGCCTACGCCATCTTCCTGCCGCCGACCCTCGAGGTCACGGCGAGCGACGCATCCCTCACCGCGGGGGAGAGCGCCACGTTCACCGCCGAGCTGCTGGACCCGAACGGCGCCTCCCTGGGCTTCCCCGCGGTCACCTACACCGCGCCGGGCGCCACCGTCACCGGCGCCAGCGTCGCCTTCACCGCGGCCGGCACCACCGTGGTCACCGCGACCCTCAACAGTGACCCGACCGTGACCGGCACTGCCAGTATCGCGGTTGCCGCCGGCGCCCCCGCATCGATCACGCTGACCCTTTCCGACCGCTCGGTTGCCGCCGGAGCATCTGTCACCGCCTCCGTCACCGGAGTCGACGCGTACGGCAACACCCTCGGCGACCTCAGCACGCAGGCGACCCTGACCAGCGGCACGTCGTCAGACCAGGTCACCGGCACGAGCATCCAGCTTCGGGATGTCGGCACTCACGTCATCACGGCGACCTTCCGCGGAGTCTCGTCGAGCGTCACGGTCACCGTGGCCGCCTCGCCCGCCACCATCGCGCTCACCGGGTCCAACCCCACCGGCCCGCTGTGGGCCGCGGCGTTGTTCCTGCTCGCCGGACTCGCCCTCGTACTGACAAGGCGCCGCCTGGCCCGCTGACGGTCGGTGGTCGAGCGGAGTCGAGACCCGGTGGTCGAGCAAGTCGAGACCCGCTCACGCAGCAGACTCGCGCGAACCCTGACGAGCGGTACCGTTCATGGTACGTAGCATGACCGGAAGGACCGCCGATGACCGTAACGCAGGCCGACGTCGCCGAGCGCGCGGGTGTCTCACAACGCACCGTCTCCAACGTGGTCAACGGCTTGGCGTCCGTGAGTCCCGACACCGTCGAGCGGGTAACCGCGGCCATCCGTGAACTCGGCTACACGCCGAGCCTCGCCGCGCGAAGCCTGCGGGTCGGGCGTTCGGGAGTGCTGCAGCTGGTGGTGCCCGAGCTCGATGTGCCCTACTTCGCCGAACTCGCCCGCGGAGTGATCCGGTCTGCCGAAGACCGGGGCTACGCGGTCATGGTGCGCCAGACGCTCGGCAGCCGGGAGCGGGAACGCGACGCGCTCGAGGGCTCGGCCGCCGAATACGCCGACGGCACCATCCTCAGCGCCGTGGGAGAGGTCGCCGAGCTGATGGAGGGCCGGGCGCTTCGTGCTCCCGTCGTACTCATCGGCGAGCGCTCCGGAATGGGGCTCGTAGATCACATCGGCATCGACGACGTGGCCGCCGCGACAGCCGCCACCAATCACCTCCTGGAGATCGGGTGTCGCCGGGTGGCGTTCGTCGGGGCACACCCCGATTCGTCATTGCGGATGGCCGCCCTGCGGTACACCGGATATGAACAGGCGCTCGCCGCTGCCGGCATCGCGGTGGAGGCAGACCTGGTGGTGCAGACCGGGTCGTATCACCGCGCCGACGGCGAGGCCGCGATGGCGACGTTGCTCGGGCTGGATGATCCACCCGACGGCGTGTTCTGCGCCACCGACCTCCTTGCTATCGGCGCGATCAGGGCCGCCCACGAGCGTGGCTTTCGGGTGCCCCAGGACATCGCGATCGTGGGTTTCGACGGGCTGGAGGAGGGGCGCTTCTCGATCCCGGCACTCACCACGATCGAGCCCGACAAGGGGCGACTCGCGCAGGTGAGCGTCGAGACGCTGCTCGACCGGATCCGCGGCCGGGAGACGCCGAGCGACCCGGCAGGGGTGCAGGACTTCACGATTCCGTTCGCCCTCGTCGTGCGCGAATCCAGCAGCCGCTAGCCACCAGCCAAGCCGCATCGAGAAGGCTTTACTACGTAGCATGCTACGTGGTATCGTCCTGAAGGTGCTCCGCATGGAGCAGCAACCCAGCACTGACAAAGGAGTTCTGATGGGACAGCAGCACAGAAGGGCGTTCGCCGTACTGGCGTCGGCCGCGGCCCTGGCGGCGATCATTTCGGGATGTTCGAGCGGTGGCACTCCTGCCGACGGCTCGAGCACTGTCCGGGTGATGCTGTGGGGCAACGACCAAGACATCAGCTCGATCAAAGACGCGGCGGCGGGCTTCGAATCCGACAACCCCGACATCACGATCGAGTGGGAGACCGGCGACTGCGGCGTCGACTATGCGGCGTGCAAGACGCTGGCGGCCGGCGATACCCTGCCCGATGCATTCGTCATGGGCACCTGGGGCTACTACGACGCGGTGCGCGACGGCCTGATTGCTGACGTCACGCCGTTCCTCGAGGAGTCGAACGTTCCCAAGTCAGACTTCACCGAGCCGGTCATCGACGCGCTGACCGCGGAGGATGGCGGCCTGTACGGCCTGCCCATGGGTTACAACGTGCAGTCGCTGTTCTACAACAAAGACATGTTCGACGCGGCCGGGCTCGCGTACCCGCCAGCCGATGGCTCGTACACCTACGACGACCTGCGCGAATGGTCGGCCAAGCTGACCCTCGACAACGCGGGCAACGACGCGACGGCAGCCGCCTTCAACCCGGATGACACCAAGCAGTGGGGCTACTTCAACTTCGCTGCCCTGCCCATTCCGCAGGGCTACCTCCCCGTGCTGTCGGCCTTCGGCGGCGCGGTGCTCGGCGGTGACGAGCGCAACGAGTGCGAGATCGACACCCCCGAGACCATCGAGGCCTTCCAGTGGCTGCAAGACGTGATGTGGACCGATCACTCGGCCATCACCCCGCAGCTGCAGCAGGAGGATTCCGGCAGCAACCGCTGGGTCAACGGCACGGTCGCCATGCAGCAGGGCTCGCACGAGCAGGTCGTCGCCGTCCAGGCGCAGAACCCCGACCTCAACTTCGGCATCGCCGCGCTGCCCGCCGGCCCGGCCGGAAACGCGAGCCTGTGGCAGGCCCACATCTGGACCATCGCTGAGCAGTCTGAGGTGAAGGATGCCGCGTGGGAGTTCGTCAACTACATGGCGACCACCGGTTCGGGTAAGCAGATGGGTCTGATCCCGGCGTACCAGGACCGCGCCGAGGGCACGGACTTCGCGCAGGCCCAGGGTGAGCCCGCCGATCTGGTGCAGTCGCAGATCGAGCCGGCCGAGTGGCCGCTCAGCGTCACCAACACAGATCCCACCGGCGTGTGGGGAGTGGTCTCGAGCCAGGACGGCATCGCCCCGGCGCTCGAGAGCATCTTCCTCAACAAGATGAGCGCCGAGGATGCCCTGACCGGCCTGTGCGAGTCGACTGTCGACCCGCTGCTCGCCAACGTCGGCTAATCCCACCCTGTTGAACGAGAGAGCCGAGCGATGACAGACGTAGCGCAGAAACCCCGCCGGCGAGGCCGCAGTCTGGCCAGCCGTCGGGCGCGCACCGGTCTCCTGTTCGTGGCACCGCAGGTCTTCGGCCTGCTGGTGTTCACGGCGGGCCCGCTCGTCGCGTCGCTCGGCCTCTCGTTCACGAACTGGGATCTGGTCGCTCCGGCGCCCACCTTCACCGGGCTGGAGAACTGGACACACCTGTTCGCTGACACCCGAATCCCGGCCGTGTTGTGGAACACGGTGCGATTCATCCTGGTCGGCACGACATCGTTCCTGATCTTCTCGCTGATCGCGGCCCTGCTCACGTACACGCCGCGTCGATTCGTCGGCGTGTATCGGGCGGCGCTGTTCCTTCCCTATGTGCTGTCGCAGATCGCGGTCGGGGTGGTGTGGCGGTGGATGTTCAACAGCCAGAGCGGCCCGGTCACGAACATCGTGGAGTTCTTCGGCGTGCCCGCGCCGGACTGGCTGCTCGACCCGGCGACCGCCATGCCGTCGATCGCCATGGTCGTCACCTGGCAGACCGTCGGCTACGGGATGACGCTCTATATCGCTGCGCTGCAGGGGGTGCCGACGCCGCTCCTCGAGGCGGCAACCATCGACGGCGCCAACCGCTGGCAGCGGTTCAGAAACGTCACCATCCCGATCATCTCGCCGACGATCTTCTTCCTGACCGTCACCTCACTCATCGGCGCCTTCCAGTTGTTCGACCCCGTCGTCGCCATGACCGGCGCCAGCGTGGGCGGCTCCGGACCCGCAACCGCGGGAGGCCCCTCCAACTCGACTCGGACCATCGTGCTCTACATGTACAACCAGATGTTCAACTACGACGAGCCCATCTCGGGCCTCGGCTACGCAGCGGCGATCGCCTGGATGCTCGCGATGCTGATCTTCATCGTGACCGCCGTGCAGTTCGCGGTCGGTGGCCGGTTCGTGCACTACGAGACCGAGCGCGCACCCCGGCCGCGCCGTCGGCTGCGGGGCAAGGCATGAGAACCGCGAGGGCGCAGACCGCCCTGTACCACGGCGCCATGATCGTGCTCACGTTCGCCTTCGTCTTCCCGGCGCTCTGGGCGGTATCGATGTCGCTGCGCACCGACGAGAACATGTTCGCCGCCGACCAGCTGATCCCGCATCCCATCACGTTCGAGCACTACGCGCGGCTGTTCGGGGCGCTTCCCGATCTCTGGCGGTACTTCCTCAACACCCTGGTGATCGCGGTGGTCGGTACCGCCGGCACGCTGCTGTCGAGCTCGCTCGCGGGGTTCGCGCTGGCGCGCATCCGGTTCCCCGGTCGCGGAGCGCTGCTCGTCGCGATGCTCCTGACCCTGATGGTGCCGGTGCACGCGACGTTGATCCCGCAGTACGTCATCTTCCGCGAGCTCGAGTGGCTCAACACCCCGCTGCCGATCATCGTGCCCCTGCTGTTCGGCACGCCATTCGCGACCTTCTTCTTCCGGCAGTACTTCCTCACCCTGCCGCTCGAACTCGAGGATGCGGCGGCCATCGATGGCGCAGGATCGTGGCGCACGTTCTTCCAGGTCTTCGTGCCGCTGTCGGGCCCCGCCTATCTCGCGATCGGCCTGCTGACCTTCGTGTCGCTCTGGAACAGCTACTTCCTCAACACCATCTACCTCGCCAAGCAGAACAGCTGGGTGCTGACCCAGGCCCTGCAGTCGCTCATCGGCCGGTACCAGACCGAGTACGGCGCCATCATGGCCGGCGTCACTCTGGTTTCCCTGCCCATCCTGATCGGCTATCTCATCTTCCAGCGGCGCATCGTCCACGGCATCTCGATGACCGGCCTGGCGAACTAGGAGCACCATGTCGACCACGCATCTCGACCTCGATTACCCGCGCCCGCAGTTCCGCCGCGACGACTTCACCAGCCTCGACGGCGAGTGGGGGTTCGTCATCGACACCGCGAGCGAGGGCCTTCGAGCCGGCTGGTTCGGCACTCCCGAGCCGTTCGATCGCACCATCGCCGTTCCGTTCCCGCCCGAGTCTCCGGCGTCGGGCATCGGGGAGGATGTCGACTCGCCGATCTGGTACCGGCGGCAGTTCGAGCACGCTCCGCTCGAGGGCGAGCGCCTCCTGCTCCACTTCGAGGGAGTGGATTACGCGGCGTCCGTCTGGGTCAACGGCGCGCACGTGGGCGACCACGAGGGCAGCCAGTCGCGCTTCAGCCTCGACGTCACCGACTCCGCCGTCGACGGCAGCAACACGATCGTGGTGCGAGCGGTGGATGACCGCAGCCTCGAGCAGCCCCGCGGCAAGCAGGACTGGCAGCGCGAACCGCACGCCATCTGGTACCGGCGCACCTCCGGAATCTGGCGTTCCGTGTGGCTCGAGCGCGTGCCGACCACCCGGCTCGATCGGCTGCACCTGACCCCCGAGGCAGACCTGGCGTCGGTGCGACTGGAGGCCCGGCTCGCGGGGCCGCTCGCGGCGGGCATCCGCCTCGAACTCGACTTCCGCCACGACGGCCAGCTGCTCTCGAGCACCTCGCACGAGTTCATCTCCGGAGTGGTGCGAGGTATGCCCGAACTCGTCTACCCCGGATTGGGCGTGGAGCCCGAGTCACTGTGGTGGACCCCGGAGACCCCTGTGCTCATCGACGTGACCGCGAGGCTCGTTCGCGATGGCGAGGTGCTCGACACCGTGCAGTCGTACGTCGGGCTGCGATCGGTGTCGACGGACTCCTCGCGGGTGCTCCTGAACGGCCGCCGCTACTTTCTGCGCCTCGTGCTCGAGCAGGGCTACTGGCCGCAGAGCCACCTCGCGTCGCCGTCGTTCGACGCCCTCGTGAGGGAAGCCCAG
>Ga0247739_10000863_pt1 | contig 10888 bp, 9 predicted proteins | sample UWRJL058202B2_FD_180943 | JGI IMG/M metagenome (GOLD analysis project Ga0247739, IMG submission 180943) | Plant litter microbial communities from Arlington Agricultural Research Station in Wisconsin, United States - UWRJ-L058-202B-2 | ecosystem: Environmental > Terrestrial > Plant litter >... | reverse complement strand
CTGCTAGGGTATCGATGTATTTTCCAAACAGCATGGAATGAATGATACCAGCGAGGCCGTGGTAATCAATCTGGTAAGTCCAAGGCCGTAGCTCCCGCATTTCAGCACAGTCTGCTGGGCCTGTTTTCCAGTCCGCGATAAATTGCACATCAGGACGGAAAACCTTCATATCGATACCGCGTCCAAAGTCAATAAGCGCAATGCCCTTGCAACTCCAGCCGTCAGTACCATCTCGTCGGTATTTGTTTGCCCAGACACCTGAGTCGGTGACCTGATCTAGTCTGACGAGACAATTATCGGCTTTCAGATCGCCGTGCAGAATTCCTTTTGAGTGCAGAGCCTCAATGGTGCGGAACAATTCAATAGCAAAGAACATAACGAGACATTCATCCATGACTCCACCGGGCGCTGTAGAATCAGCACGTGCGATGTTGATGATGTCGAGTAAGGTGCCTTGATCGCGGAATTCTTCTATGAGATAGCACTCATCAGCGTAAAGATGCATTTCGTAAACATTAATAATGCTGTCTGCTGGACGAGAAACGCCCAGCCGACGTTTTGCTTGTCTCATGATGTAGAACTCCCAAGCAGTAGGAGGATCTTCCATTTTCAATGCTTCGAGATTTTTCCTTTTGAGGATGTCGAAAGAGCCTTTGCCCATGACTACCTTAGCACCGTTTTCCCACCCAGCACGTTCTTCATCAGCAACATTCTCAACAAGGTAGACAGGTGCGAATGCTCCAGCTCCTAGCTCCTTTTTCAGCATATACTGTCTGTCAGTGCCTGGAAACTGAAGAACGGGTGGCATTGCCAAATTGGTGCTTGTCTTTTCGCTAGCGTTCTTGCTCATCTTCGCCATAGCTTTTGCGTATTTCTTAATCTCCACACTCCAACTGCGTGCCTCGTCTTTTTGTTCGAAGAAACCTTCATACGTACTAAGCGGTGGTTGGAGATTCTGGAATATCAGATTACGGATATAATCATCTACTGGGTTGCATTGAGCATCCTTGATAACAGGTCCCTTAAGCGCGATTTCCCGAGCTAGTGGTCCGCCGCTAGCTTGTAACTTTGCTGCTATAGAAGTAGTTTTATTCGTTTTGAGGGTCTTTATAAGCTGGGGTTGGGCAATCCTCTCGGGGAGCGCCTCATTGATGACCTCCCGGAATGGGCTGCTGTCGCAGCCTTCTAGTCTTACTGGGGCCTTTTTAGAACCGTTATTTTTACTTGGAGTCTTAGAGTTGAAGTAGTCCTTCTCCTCTCTCACGGTATTAATGCCAAGGGACGATTCGGTTTTTTCCGCTATAGGCGTCATAAAAGGCAACCGATTCTGCGATATCTGAGATGGATCACGGTATGGCCGAGTGGGAGGTTCGTAATCTTCGGGCGGTATTGGGACAAACATTGTCCTTGAATTTGGAGGTAGATCCGGAGAGTTGGGCGTAATCAAGTCATACTCCTGTGAGCCATGTGAGCCAAAAGATGGCGCTTGAACATTGATGAACTCCCCCAAATCCTCATCGACATCCGTAAATTTGGAAGCACCAGTAAGATCGTCCTCGTCCTCCTCATCTTCATCGATGTTGGGGATATGCTTCCTTGCGGTAAATTCTGACCATTCACTGACACTCTTAGCCTCAGAAGTCTCATCATCATCTCCCACTTGTGAAGTCTCATCGTCTCCTGCCTCACTCGTTGATAAAAGTCGCCCTGTTCCAGTGCTTTCGCCTCCACTGGTATAATCACCGTCAGTCATTTCGCCATCGTCGTCACTATCTTCCTCCTCCTCCTCGTCATCGACAGCAGATTTCAGCGGCTGGCTAAAGAGATCATAAATTTCATCGGTGGCTGCGCGAGTATGCAGGGTCATTGTCTGCTCCTTAGAAGCTTTTCTCTTTGTCATCTTCTTCCCCGAGGGTGATGAGAGCTTTGCTTTTACTATAATATGTTAGCACTGGTATATAAATTACTACCATGACTTACTTATTTGTGTTTCATTAATCTCCTTGATTTTCATTCTGCGTCCCCTACCTTCGCGATTTTGCTCTTTGGTGACTCCATTTTCGTCAAGCATAATTGGATCGCGAGCAATTATAAGTCTCTCTGACATTTCGTGAGTTATAATTCCAATACTGCTATCGGTAACATTTTCAAAAGTATCGGGCAAGGATAGAGAGCTACCACTGTTTGATAAAGTTTCTGGTTCCCATACTTTGTTAAGCCAGCCTCGATGGCGTGCCATCATTTCTTCGAAACACAATTCAGTCCCAAGGACATTAGGACTGGGGTATAGATCCTCAAGATTAACAAACACATGTTCACTTCTCCCATTCTTGGGATTTATCGTCACTCGTTGAATCGAAGGTGCAGAGATTTGTTGAAAATGAATGTGAGATGAAGACTGTATTATAAAAACGCCAAAACCGCCAATTATTAGTCCTATGATCATCAACATTTGCAATGATAATGGGATGAATAAAATTGAGCTTACCTCATCTTTGAACACAGGGATCTTTGTGCTGCTTTTTTTCCCTCCTGCCTTCAGAGTTTCCCCCACCCAAGGTTTGGGCTCCATTACATTTTCCTTCTTACGATCTGCCAAAGATCCTATGCTTTCCCATCCTTTTGTACCATCTCCTGCCAATGCTGGTGCATCGCCGGCTTCATCGGAGAATATTGTGAGCTTTTGTCGTCCACTTTTCGACGTAGACCCTCCAACACCAGAGTTTGGCCTGGCCGCTTGAGGATCTCGAGGCGCTGCAGCTGCAAAGGGGTCGATTTTTGCCGCGAGTGCAGGTCGTACAGTAGGTAGCGCTGGTGAAGATGGCTCGTTGCTATCTGGCGGGCGGTTCGAAAATCGCTCCTGAAACTCATTAAACTTCCTCAGTAACCGTGCCGCAGGTCGAGCTTCTTTATCAATCCCTAATTTATAAACTTCCTCTGCCTGTACCCATCTATCTACTCCTTCAAGCCACGCCGCGAATTCCTCGTAGAATAATGCCAGTCCCTCTCCAATATTATGTCGAGCCAGAAAGGCGAATGTCTCTCGTGGTGTTTCCGAAAAGAAGCGAATGTATAGTATCCAGAGTTTAAGATACCGAGGATCGTTTTTATATTGTGCAGAATTGAGGAAGGTCTTCGTGGCACGCTCAAGAAGACGGTCGAGTTGTGAGGAGGGGGTAGCTTGCGCTGAGGGATATGCGTCCAGTGTCCACCTTACATATCGATCGTAGATGTCTAATGGGTCATCGGACTCAGCTATAGTTTCCAATTCTGATTCATATTCTTTCCGGACTGCGTCGTTGAGGTTCTTGGTGTCCGATGGGGTGGGTGTTGACAAAGCGTGTAGTGGGGAAGGGGAGAACAAGTTTGCGAGAGTACGCGCCGATCGGCCTCCTGGTAGTGATTGAATGTTCTCTTTCTGATTTTCGATAATTTCAAAGTCAATGAGATCTTCAGAGACCGACATTTTGTCGTAGGTTAATCGCAATAGTCGTCGAGGTTGTTGAAGCTTGTTGAACGGGTTGTTTGTTTCGATACCTTTGATAACATTCGGGAAACCGATGGCGTTACCCTGACAACGATCTATCTTTGCCTTACGGTTAAGGCAGGAATCGCCAGACCACAACTTTATAAATTGTCAAGTCAATAGAGCTAATAATTGATAATTGTATTTTTTGGTTTATTTTCTGCGATATGCAATATCACTCACCATTGACGGGAATTGTCATATTGTATGGGAACTGGTGTCCTCGCTCAGGCCGCTGTACTGGCAACAAAAATTTACATCATCTCGTCTTACCACTTGTTTATTGTGTTAGGAGAAATGTCTTCAGAACTACTTACCAGTAAGTTCGTATGATCGTTCACCAATCTGCTTAATATCTCTGGATACGAAAAGCAATGAGCAAATGTGGTCGATTAAGTCAGCGGGCGGCTTGGAAATGCTTACAAACCCGAGTGATACAATAATAAGAGTTTTTCGAAGTAAACAATTTACAGCTCACAATATACCAAGGTTAACAAGAGCGAGAGTGAAAAATGGAAGATGCTTCCATCCTTTGTCTAGACTCTAGAGTATTTATTTATTACGGAAATCAGACCCAGTGACCTTTATTTGGACTTGGAGATCAACTGAATAAGTAGCTAGTGCAAAATGAACAGTGGTCAAATAACCAGGTACTTTAATAGACCAATCTGCAGCTTCAGGCGTTCTCCTATCAATCTAAAGTTCTTCTCAATGAGCTGGTAAATCCGCCGCTCAAACCACCAAGGCTTTGCCTGGTATCCCTCAGCTCCTCAACTCTTCCAACATCTACTCCCAGGAACTCAAACAAGACAGCCAATCTACGCTCATGCCCCCCATAATCGCGGCTCAGAGATGAGTTGTCGGAATGGGTGCGACAAACCAAGCCTGGTCTACGCAAAGAGAGTTGTTCTAGAGGGAGGCTGTAAGCGCTCAGGATGCGGTCGATCGTATGGACTGAAGCATCACATAAGTACTGGGAAATGAGGAAATGGTGAGAGAACTACGTACCGTCCATATTCAGAAACTCTTCCACTCGTCTCGGGCGATCAAAGTCTCGAGGATACCGTCCATCTTCTTGTACCATTGGATGGATTTGAGCATGTAGTGACGTGCGAATGCTGACAAGACTATTTGTCAACTGAACCACCAGATTCACCCTATACCATACGCAATGTTAAAGTTTGAATCCCTTCGTACTTGTATATTTTTGTAAGCATACCTTCGAACAGTGTCAGAAGTGAGTTCATCACTCAAAGAGCGATCTCCTATTCCTCCAAAGCTACTGAGAGTACTCAAGGGACGAAGACTCCCCAGACGACTACTATCGCTTCGAGTGTAATAATCTAGGTTACCGATATGCTCAAGCGCTTCACGAACCACAGCTTCAGTATTAATACTACGAAGGTAACTGCCTCCGCGTAAACCACCGAATGCCATAGTGAGTATGATGATAGGGCGCAGGTATATGTTAAAGGTGAAATATGGCCATTCAGGCGAGGAAATAGACAACGACTTAGCGCTGTATGCTTCTTCGGATGACAAAATATCCTTGTAGTGGTATGGTCATAGCTAAAGATACAAAATCTGGCTTTGTACTCTCTTGTACATATGGGGGGACCCGAGGTAAATATATACAACAGAAAATGAAACAGATGCAATGGTCCGGAATAGTTCCTGCAAATTGCGCCAAGGGGGCATCTAACTCCAGAATTCTATCAGTCGCCATCAAAATACGCCTTTCAGAACAGCTACCAAGACGGAAAGCTGCAGCGTCTGACCACTTATGACCTGGGAAGTCGAAAGTGAGGCGGACAAGCAAACTTTCCAGCCCTGGGTTGAAACCCCAGTAAATTCTTTTGAGCCTTCATATGCCGATATCTGCAAGGACAGTTCTTTATATAACCCGAGCAACTGAGCGTAGGTAGTAGGATAACTATGCCGCTGCCCACTTGAAAATGACCTAGAAGTATTTGCCGGAAAATAGAGCTGATGATCCTTCCACTATTGGACCGCTGGAGTAGTCAGTGTTGTACTAGTTTATTATTTTCTGGCTTGGTTCAGACCAAAGTGTACATAAGGATTTACAGATAGTAAATGTGGCATTTCATATAGTAGCTAGGAGGGACAGTTATGCCAGAAAACCCTAAACGTATTCTAAACTGAAAAGAAGAATCTCAAGTCTGGCCTCTTGTCCGTTCGTCCAGCCCAAAAACTAGTTGAGGTATTTGAAATGTTGGCAAGAGCAGGAAATGTTTCACAGACTGCCTGGCCATGTGGCTCGCAGCATTCCAAAGTTTGATAATCCAATCTGACCCCGCTCCGAAAGTTGTATGACAAACTCAACATGCTTATTTCAATGACTGCATCTACTTCCACCATCCTCGGAATCTTCTTCGTCGTCTGGTGTATCTTGCCTCTTTTTCTTTTTCGGGCTACTTTTCTTAAACATCGAGTCAAGTGTTTTCTGTTCCTTTTTGTCGATCTTCTGTGATTTTTTGTCTGCCTGGCCTTGAAATTTCTTCCTCTCTTCGACTCCAGCATTCTGCAACCGTTGCTCTTCGGCTCTAAAGTACTCGGTCTCGGTCTCGGCACCAATGAGACTTTCAAGTAGCTTGATCTCAGCTGCCCAAACGCCCTTGTCCTCAACACTTTTACCATCTGCACCTTTCTTGTCAATTGGCGTCTCAAGAACCATTGGGAGATTTTGAAAAGGTTCAAAATTGACAACGTTGTGGAAAGCCCTAAGGCCAAGAAAACCCGTCCCAATATTTGCGTGTAGATCACGATTTGATGCGAATGGCGCCTTACTATCATTGAGGTGGAGAGCTTTGAGGTATGGCATTCCAACAATTCTACTAAAATCGTCCATTGTCTTCTTGAAAGCATCTGGTGAACGAAGATCATACCCAGCAGCAAATGTATGGCATGTATCGATGCATACGCCAACTCTGCTCTTGTCTTCCACCAGTGCGATTATATCCCGTAAATCCTCCCAGGTTGAGCCGATCGTGTTTCCGCTACCAGCCATATTTTCCAGTAGCGTGACAACTGTTTTGGTAGCTTTGTGGGCCTTATTCAGCTGGGCAGCAATTCTTGCGATAGCTTCGTGGCGAGGATTTGGTCCAGTGTTTCCAGGATGAAAATTATAAAGCTTTATGCCGAGCGCTTCACATCGTTGAAGATCATCCAAAAAGCACGTGTAGGCTTGATTTGCCTTCTCGATATCTGCCTGGGCCAAGTTGACCAGATAAGATCCGTGGGGCAGTACGTGATTCCCTGGATCATATTTATGCTCTTCGCAGAATTTCTTAAATTGGTCTCGTGCCTCATCAGAGAGGGGTGGGCTGGTCCACTTTCGCTGTGATTTAAGGAACAACGCAAAGGAGTTTCCTCCAATATGAAGGGCATTGTTGATAGAGTTTTGTACACCTGCCAGGTAATTATATTAGCTAATATGACTCATTCCTCATGATGTTCAACAATTACCACCAGCGCCGCTGACATGCGCTCCAATACGCATCGCCTTCTTCAAAGTCCCCACCAGTGTCCTTGTGGCCAGCGGCATAGTCTCCGCTTCCTTTTCCTCTTTAGTTTTGCGCTTTTTAGGTGCTTTTCGATCTACGTCCTCTTTCTCTACTTTCGCTTTGCGCTTGGCTGTGGCCTTCTTCGGAACCTCCTCCTCCTCCGGAACAGTCTTCGCTCTCACTCTATTGATCTTCCTACTTGTGGCGGTTTGTTTCACAGCAGCAGAAAGGGGCTCATCATCCGTATCGACGTCTGATATCACCTGTTTCTTGGGCTTGGCTTTCGAAGTCGTCTTGATCTCCGTAATGACTGTGGTAGTCTGAACAGGGACAACTTTGCGGCCTTTCTTAGGTGTAATAGTTGGTCCGTCGTTATCAACGGCTGTGTTTTGCACGTTAAGTTTCTTGCTAGATCTGCGAGACATATTGATGCTCTCAATTCAATGTCCGGCGTTGAATGTGAGAAGTTCAATCTGGGAGTTTGTCGCGTCGTGAGGCGTTTTACCACGCACTCACGTGCAAGTCTCGATATAGTAAGACTAATGAATTTAAGCTTAACGGACGGCCCGGGTTCGGATATGAGTCGGGATAACAACCATTGCCCCCATTATTGTGCTTCATTATTTTCTGAGAGCTTACCAATCCAATACAACGCTCAATTGCATCATGTATCATAAGTTCCAGGCTAACTACTCAGTACTATTCCAAGCCCACGATAAGTATAAATACAATCTCATTTCCGCTTTACCATTGTCGTTCAAACTTTCCTATTCGGTTCTATATATTTTTATTACCTACTTAACCCCAATTCGTTTTCTCCCTTCAACCATGGAGAACATGGAGAATAAGAACGTGGCTGCTCCTAACACACCGTATTTTACTCCTGAGCAGTCACCTCCATCTGGCACTGCTGTATCAAAAGACCCCCCAACATTGTTTACGCCTCTTCAGATTCGCGATGTTATTTTCCAAAATCGCATTTGGGTAGCGCCTATGTGCATGTATTCGGCAGACAATGGCAAACTCACGGACTATCATCTCGTTCAGTAAGTGTCAAGACTCCTAGTTCACCAGAACCTACATACTAATACGACACAGTCTTGGTGGACTTGCTTTCCGTGGGGCATCTCTCTCGATCATTGAAGCCACCTCGGTACTCCCAAATGGCCGGATCACACCACAAGATTCGGGATTATGGGAGGACGCTCAGATTGCACCAATAAAGAAAATCGCCGATTATGTTCACTCTCAAGGCCAGAAACTAGGAATTCAGTTAGCCCATGCGGGACGAAAGGCATCTACCAGTGCCCCTTGGCTAAGTACTGAACGTGGTAAATCTGTTCTAGCAACTGAAGATGTGGGTGGCTGGCCAACAGATGTTATGGGAGCATCTGCTATCCCTTGGAGTCACGAGGGGTTTGCGATACCACGAGAGATGAGTTTGCAAGATATCAACAATCTTGTGCAGGGATTCAAGGATAGTGCGAGGAGGGCTGTGGAGGCTGGTATCGATGTGATTGAAATCCACGGCGCACATGGCTACTTAATATCTTCCTTCCTCTCACCTATTTCAAACAGGAGAACAGACGATTACGGAGGTAGCTTTGAAAATCGAACTCGGCTATTGATAGAAGTGATCAAAGTGATCCGAGAAGTGATACCAAAAACAATGCCGTTGTTAGTGAGAGTAAGCGCGACGGAGTGGATGGATTCCGCCCCCGAAAGCTGGGACGTCGAATCTACAATTCGTTTAGCAAAACTTCTTCCAGCTCTAGGCGTCGACCTTCTCGACGTGAGTAGCGGAGGAAACAATGAAGCTCAAGACATCAGAACGGACAACGACTTTCAGGTTGGAATCGCAGGTCGCATTCGCGAGGCTCTCTTCCACGATGGCATTCACGATCTTCTTATTGGAGCCGTTGGACTGATCACAGAAGCGGATGACGCAAAGAGAATCGTTGAGGCGAAGGCACCAGTGATGACGGGCGATTGCATTGAAATAGAGGATGAGCAAGGCAAGAGTACTAAAGCAGACGTAGTTTTAGTAGCGAGACAATTTCTAAGGGAACCAGAGTGGGTATTCCGTGTTGCGCACCATCTAGGCGTAGACGTTCAGTACCCACTTCAATATCAACGAGCACAGTTTCGCAAAGGGAGCAAGATATAGAATAGATTTATTTGCATTTTAGATAGCGTACCAAGTATTTAGATATTGTACATAAGAATAAACAAGAACCTAAGACCTAGTTCTCTGACTAATCCGCATACATGCACTCTCCACGAGTTCACGTTAATATTAATCTTTACATCCTCTCAAACACCAACCTCAACAAGACTGTGACGCCAACAACAAGGACCATCGCAACCAGAGCCCCGTTCCCATCTAGTCAGCCACGTGCAGCCATTGGTGGATAGGATTTTCCATCCTTCTCTACCTATAATTTGCATGTCAGCCTTCGATATCTCTCTTTTGGCATTCACCTGACTGGGGACAACCCGTTTCCTTCACGAAGTTGTTGAAGAATTCAAATAGTACACACCTTTGGCTCACAAGTACATCTCTCCTGCTCTGGCACGCTTTCCATCACTCTAGCAACATGTGCTCCACAACCTTGCCAGGAGATTTTGCCTGTGGGAGAAATAAGCATTTGTCTTTCCTAGTCTGTGTAACACCACATGCATCCTTCATCGCTCCTTGCAAAGCTCATTCTTGACTGTGCGTAACCTTCTCGCTGAATGAAGGTCACTTGAAACGGATATCTAACGGAAATTACATACCACAAGTGGGACAGTTTGCTTTGTAACACATCGTTCCTTTTTCGTCAAGTTGTTCTTTCTATTGCCGTCAAGTAGAGTCTTATCTTCTAAAGCTTTGAGGAATCCGTAATCGAGATTTTGAGATGTGTGATGGTTGGTTGTACTCGTCGTTGTTTTTATACTAGAGTGGCCCGAGTGGTCGGCGAATACATGGGGCATCAAAAGTAGCGGGTTTGTTGCCAAGAGTTCGCCTCCTCGCTTGAGTCGCCGACCTAAAAGGGGCCCCCAAGGGTGTTGCGTTTGTTTTGTCATCAATATTATTTTGAGTTTAGCGACTTGTACTCCATAATGACGGTTTAGAGAAAGTGGATAGAGCATTTACTTTGGAAATGGCTACTCTGGGTGCGTTCAATCGAAGCAGTATGCTGTCAAATCAATAATCAATAACCACAGTGTAACATGTCGACATCTAGACGTAAGTTGCATAGTAAAATATAAAGTTCAACTGCGCAGCGCTATTGAGCAAAGCATCTATTGCACGTCAATAGGGTAGCAATGCAATAACAAGACAAACATATATAGTAGTTTAAAACTCACCCGTTATCATGCGCTCCTACTCTTCCAACTACCTCTGTTAGTGTTCATGACGGCAATTAACATGATAAGTTACATATATATAAGTTGATACAGTGAAGCCCTTTACTGCGTATACTCAATAATGTAGAGCTGCTAGTTTGGGGTCTATATTCTCTACTTCACAAAATCGAGATGAGATGGTTATGTCACTTCTTAACATTCGGGAAGCATTCAGCAACTTCAGCAACTTCAGAAACGGAAGCTGGAATTTCCCTCGCCATGCTGCAGGCAAGCTACATGTAATAAATATCTCGACGATGAATATCAGTGGTAGAGAATTGTAGAATTCCCGATTCTTCAAAACGTAGTTGAAGGAGGTGGTGCTGAAAGTGCTAATTGGTGTTTAGAGTTCTAGAATCTAGATCGTACACTTTGTGAGATACTATGTCGGTTTGGTTTTAGAATGCTGTTTTCTTTCTTTCTGTAGTAAATGTAGGATATGGTA
>Ga0247739_10000861_pt1 | contig 10907 bp, 10 predicted proteins | sample UWRJL058202B2_FD_180943 | JGI IMG/M metagenome (GOLD analysis project Ga0247739, IMG submission 180943) | Plant litter microbial communities from Arlington Agricultural Research Station in Wisconsin, United States - UWRJ-L058-202B-2 | ecosystem: Environmental > Terrestrial > Plant litter >... | reverse complement strand
TATAACTTGATGTTACACAGTGCACATCTGTCGCCTTATATTTATAGTTTTTTCAGCGGGTTAATTTGCATCACGTTTTTTGCATTACCCGCATTATGGTTTTTACCAGCAGTTCCACCGTTGAAAATATTGCGTAAAGAATTGGAGGTGGATGGTTTGCAAACGTGGGTACAAGGCGTATGTGCGTTCGTAGCCGTTATATTTTTAGTTGTTTTATTTAGTCAAGATTTGAAACTAACTTTAAATGTTAGTTTTTCGTTATTGATGGTTGTATTAATTTCTTTTGTATTCTCATGGTCATTACTTTTGGTCAGTAAAAAGTTCTCTGGTTCTTTAGGTGGTTTTGGGCGATTGGCCTTCGCTAATTTACAGCGTCGTAAAAGCCAGAGTCTCGTGCAAATCATGGTGTTTTCAATTGCTATCATGTTACTGCTTACGCTCACAATTGTTCGGACGTCACTCATTAGCGATTGGCGCGGCCAGGTACCCGTTAATTCACCTAATCATTTTTTAATAAATATTTCGCCAACAGACTTGGATGACGTGAAATCCATGCTAGTTGAAAAAAATATTGAGAATTCTCCTTTGTACCCAATGGTTCGTGGACGACTAGTGCAAATAAATGGCGAAGCGCCTTCTGAAGAGATGGTTAAACAAGCAAATGCTTTGCAGCGTGAAGTGAATTTGACGCAATCTGATGTGCTTGCAGATGATAATAAAATTCTTCAGGGTGAGTGGTGGGATAAGTGGAAAAAAACATCCTTGCCAGGTGTTTCGGTAGAGGATGCTGTTGCAAAGAGTTTAGATTTAAAAATCGGTGATCATTTAAGTTTTTCTTTGGGTGGACTGGATCTAGAGGTTGAAGTTGCGAGTATTAGAAGTTTGGATTGGAAAACTATGCGTCCGAATTTCTTTTTTATATTCGAACCAAATTCGCTCAATGATTTTTCACCGATGTTTATGACCAGTATTTATCTAGCACCCGATCAAAAATTATTTATCAATCAGCTTTTACATAAGCATCCTACGATTACAGTTATGGAGCTTGATCGTATTATTGATCAAATCAGAAGCATTATTGATCAGGTAAGTGACGGAATTGGTTTGGTTTTATGGCTTACCCTGGCTGCGGGATCGCTCGTATTATTTGCAGCGGTAATGAGCAGTATCGATAGCAGAAAGCAGGAAGCCGGATTATTGCGTGCTTTAGGAAGTTCGCAAAAATTAATTTTGGGAAGTGTATTAGTAGAGTTTTTGGTGCTTGGAGGCATCGCGGGGATTATTGCAACCATTAGTTCGGAAACACTTTTATTTAGTATGCAAAAATTTATTTTCCATAATCCTGTACAGCCACATTACATTTACTGGTTAATAGCTCCATTGGGTAGTGCATTATTTATCAGTAGCCTTGGTGTGCTTTGCTGTAGACCCGTAGTAGTCACACCGCCAATGGTAGTACTGCGTGAATCGGCATAGCGGGGATTCACGAGAATTTAAAAGTTTTTAAATAGCTGACGGCAGTAATTGGCTGGGTGAATCCATGCGCGCAACCATTAATATTTTAGCTGGAAGCGCGCAAGTGATAGAGGTATGGCGTGATGTAAAAGAATCAGCTTCTTTGAGCTGATTCTTTCAATTTAATTTGCTGGATTTGGATCTACAGTTATGATTGGGTTAATCCAGTCAGCATGATCCCAGGCGGCTTCTTCACCGGCTTTTACTACTAATTTAATTTCTTTTCCTCTATGAAGATCAACGTGTACCTGTGTCGCTTTTTCATGACCGTAATAAGTTTTTGAAGTCCATAGTAATGTGTTGTCTTCCCAAACCTCAAATGATAATTCCGCCGATTCTACTTCGTCATCAATTCCTGGGATAACGTCAAAACTTATTGCGTTGGAGGGTAGTGCGAACACTATCTTTGAATTTGAATGCGTGCCAATTCCGGTAGTAAATCTTCTTTTCCCTACCGCCAAGTACTTTTTATCAAAGCTGCGGTTAAGTTGCATAGTCCCGTGATCTTGCTTGGCAGATATTAATTGTTGAGTTGTTAATAATATTTGATTTTGAACAAGCACTAATTTATGCGGGGTGTGACGGTCAATCAAATAGATAAATACCGAGCCAACCGCAACAATAAAAACAATCAGTGATGAAAATCGGACTCTAAAGAATGCAGCCAAAGTTCCAGACAGCACGTTGTATATAGTTGCACCTGCAAAAAGATGGATCAGGCTAACGGCAAAAACTAAAGTGACTAATGTTGAAACCCCTGCCCAAATATTGGAACCGTTTATTCCCAATATTATGAGCATATTTAAGGCTGCGGCTGCAGTTAGCAGTACGGCATAAGCAATATGTTTTCGTGTGATTGAGGAGTACATGATCGCGCATACTACCGCTGGAAATAAATATCTTTCATGCATTGCGGGTAGAAGCGTGAAAAATGCGGTAGCACTTACCATTGCGTAGAAAAGGATGCTGGTAAGGAATTCTTCGGTGTTACGGTTTTTTTTCAATTCAATAAGATTGTTGATGCCTAAAATACAAATACATAAACAAATTGAAGCATAAAAAAGCATACCAAGATATTTGGGGTAAACAAGCTTTTGCGGCAAAAATGGACTTATCTTGTCAAGAAACTGAATGTTGTCAGGTGCGTTATTACCAACTAGCAGCACCCATAAATTAGCCGCATTCATAGTGATAACAGGATATTGCCCTAGGGTATCTACATAGGCCTGCTTGAATGCTTGTTTATAGTAGCCGACATAAATGAATGGCGAGAAAATAACTAAAATAACAAGGAGGGATAAAATAATTCCGACTAAATGTGTTTTAAATTTGTGTAAAAATAATATTCCGATAATTGGAAGAAAACACACCATTTGGAATTTTGTGAGTAACGCCAGCGAAAACGTAGGTAGCATTAATACTGCGTAGCGATTCGAAAAGTTAATCAAAATCGCACCCAGTGCTAACATCGTTGGGAAAAGATCGACCTGGCCCCAGGTTGGACCATCAATTAAAATCGCTGGATTGAAAACAGTGAGAAGCATGATGCCCAGTGTTTGATTTGCACTGGCTTTAAATTTTTCGAGATGTCTGAATACTATCCACGTAAGTAAACAGTGGCTGATAAGTACGGGAAACTCCCACAAAAATTTACATAAATCACTAGGTTCGACAGGAATCGCAAAATAATGCAAACCTTTACTTACTAAGTACAGCCAATGAATATAGAGCGGGGGATAATTACCATTAAACTGGAAATACCCTTTGTTAGCGAGTTGCCCAGTCCAATCCACCCAATAATCAAGGTCTGCGCCATACCCGCTGATAAAAAGACAAAACAGATTTATTAGTATGGTCGCTGAAAGATAAGTATTTAATTGACCATTATTATTTTTTACATTCATCATCGGGTTAACGCTTTAGTGTTGTTATGATTTTATTATCTGGCTAATGTGGTACTTAGGTCGTCCTTTTACTTCCTCGTAGATTTTCGACATGTATTCGCCAATTACGCCTAAGCATAAAAGTTGAACGCTGCCGATAAAAAGTAACGGTAAAAGAATGGATGCCCAACCGGGCACTGCATGTTCCGAAAATAACCGGATTACCAAAACCCACAAAATCAAAGCGAATGATGCTACACCCGAACACAACCCCAAAACTGTAATCATTCGTAACGGTACTGCGGAGAATGCGGTAATTCCCTTCCATGCGAATGAAAGCATTTTGCGCAGCGGATATTTACTTTCACCCAACTCGCGAGCATGACGCTCATACTCAACCACGGACGATTTAAATCCTACTTCGCGCACTATCCCGCGCAAAAAAAGATTCGATTCTTTGTATTCCTGCAGGGCTTCCAGCGCACGGCGCGAAAGTAGGCGGAAGTCGGCATGGTTAAAAACCAAATCCACTCCCATTGTGCGCATTGTGTGGTAATAGCCTTCGGCAGTGAAACGTTTAAAAAAAGTATCAGTTTTGCGAGCGGAGCGAACCCCATACACAACTTCATTGCCTAATAAATATTCATCCACCATTTTTTCAATATTGACGGGATCATCTTGCAGATCAGCGTCAATTGAAACAATGATATCTTCAGTGGTAGTACATAGCCCTGCATAAAGCGCATTTTGATGCCCCTTATTTCGTGATAACTTAATACCAACAACGCGAGTGTCCTGAAGGGCAGTATCATGCAAAATATTCCATGTTTTGTCGCGACTACCGTCATCAACAAAGTAATTTTTGGAATTTGCAGCGATTTTATTTTCAGTGATTAGTTTATCGAGAAGGCTGTTTAGAACTTGGATGGTTTTAGGCAGACTTTCTTCTTCGTTGTAACAAGGTACGACAATCGCCAGTGAAGGTATGGCTATTGCTGGTGTTGCACTGCTCATTATTATCTCCGGTATATCCAGAATTTATGCATTAGGAAGTTCACAATCAGGGTGAGCAGGGTAGCAAAGAGTTGTGCAATTAGGTAGGCGGCTTTTAACAGATTTACGTCTGCAATCAGGTAGTTATTCAATAAAAACAGAAAAACGCTAAATAGTGCAGTGTTTAGTGCCACGCCAATAGCCACTGTCACTGCAAATTTGGGCAGCGTTTCTGCATGACTTTGTGTGCTGGAAAAAGTGAGATGGTAGTTCGCGAAATAATTAAAAATAGCGGAACAGGCGTAGGAGGCCGCAGATGCAATCCTTGGGTCCAATAATCCTGATTCTACAAAAAGCCACAATAAAAAAAACTGAAGGAGCGTCGCCGCTCCTCCAATTATTGCAAATCTGATCAATTTACTCATTTATGCCCAGCCGACAGCTGCCCTTGCTCGTTCAATGTAGGCGTATTCAACACGATTAGTGATTGGGTGGCAATCATGACGAAAATGGTGGTGATCGAGCGTGGATCCCATGTATTCCCAGCACTGGCCATTGTTAACGCACAAATGGTTTCCTGCGTTTATTCTATAGGTGGCGAGGTCATCCCACATTTTGAGCCATTCATGATGGCTGATATCGAGATATTCCATAAAAAGCCGCTCCTGTTTTATTAAATTTTCATCACTTATTTTGGTTTATTAAATATGTTTGTCAAGAAAGTTTTCTATCTTTTTGTTTTTAAAGGATATTGATAATATATTTTAAGATAAAAAAGCCAACTATTTCACTTATTTTATCGCCAAAACCGTTATTTCTGTAACAAATTCTGCTTTATAACGGTTTCATGTGATTAAAATCTAGTAAAATGAGTATTGACTATCCAGTTACTGAAAGGTTTAGTGTGAGCGCATCAAACGACTATTTGCGAGGAATCGACTATGAATATTGGTCAGGCGGCAGCCAAAAGTGGATTACCTGTTAAAACGCTACGTTACTATGAGGAAATCGGGTTAGTGCATCCTGCGCGCATTGAGGGAAATGACTATCGTGATTATTCAGCAGCTGACGTTGAACATCTGCGATTTTTACAGCGTTCACGTGCTGTTGGATTTAATCTTGACGTGTGTAGAGAGTTGTTGGGGTTATACCGCGATGAAAATCGCAGATGTTCGCAAGTCAAGAAATTGGTGCTGGAAAAAATCGAGCAGGTAGAAAACCAATTGCAAGAGTTGCAAGCGTTGAAACGGGCATTGGTGGATATGGCTAATGGCTGCGCGGGTGACGAATCCACTGATTGCACAATTATAGAAACGCTCTCAAAACCGGAACCATCCTTAATGCCATTCACTTTAGTGGAGACTTCATCATGAATATTTCTGAGATAGATAAACTCTTGCAAACATAGTGACGTAAGAACATTCGCGACTATGGAGTTAACGAGCCGAAATCAACTCATTAAAATGCTGAAAAAATTCCTGCTTTGTACCCGTCACAAACGATATTACGTCCAATCGTCCAATAAAAATAACTGATAATTAAAAAACTTGATTGCAAAATATTTCTAATTAAACCTCAATCACGCCTTCGAAGATTTTATTCTTCCTTTAATACGAATTTTTTCGAAGCTTCAAACTGTTGCCCCGAAACCCCAATAGAATCATCTGCCATTAAATATAAATAGTCATGCATTAAATCTTTTGGAGCTTTAATTGTTGTTGGGTCTTCTGCTGGGTAGGCGCCTGCGCGCATTTTTGTTCGGGTTGCGCCGGGGTTGATACTGTTTGAACGAATGCGCGTGGTTTCTTCTAATTCATCTGCAAGCGTTTGCATTAAGTTTTCTGCGGCTGCTTTGGATGCGGCGTAAGCTCCCCAATAGGCACGGCCTTTATAGCCGACGCTTGACCCTGTGAAAACTATAGATGCATTTTTTGCGCGCTCTAATAAAGGCATCATTGCTTGTGTCAGTAGAAAAGGTGCATTCACATTCACTTGCATTAATCGCATCCAAACATCGGGAGCATAGTTAGCGACGGGTGTGCGTTGTCCCAGATCAGCGGCGTTATGGAGAATACCATCGAGATGATCGAATTCTTCGCTAACGGCATTGCACATATCGATAAAAGATTTTTCGTTAGCGACTTGAAAATCGATTGGATAAATTGCTGCTTTCGGATGCCCGGCTGCTTCAATTTCGTCGTAGACTTTTTCTAATTTTTGCAGTGTGCGACCCACCAAAATGACGGTTGCTCCGTGGGCCGCAAATGTTTTCGCAGCAACGCAACCAATTCCATCACCAGCGCCTGTAACTAAAATAATTTTGTTTCTAAGGCAGTCGATTATAGGATTAAAGTTTTCTGGAATTTTCATCATAAAATTTTAACAATTTAAGTAGCGGATATTGATGTAATGTGCGTTTGTCATGCCCACAGGGCATCCAGTGACTTTTATTTCCAAGGCTTTTTGTTGTTAAGCTTTAAGCTGGCTTAAGGCAGTCACTAGTTTTTGCTGTGGATTGATAAGGGTTATAAATATTTTTCTATAATCGGCCAAATTTCTTCAGCATGATCAACATAATAATCTGCTTGCCAGCTTTGGATATCTTCGTTCCCGATGTAACCGTAGGATGCTGCAATCGTAATACTTCCTGCACGCTTACCGCATTCAATATCACGTTTGTGATCGCCAACATAAATAATTTCTTCTGCCTCGCAACCCAATTCTTTAGCTGCTAAAAATAATGATTCCGGGTGAGGTTTGCTGTCTTTTACATGGTCAGGGCAAATAACGATCGCAGGGGCCGGTTGCATATTGAGTTCATCCATAAGTTGAACTGTGTAAACAGCTGGCTTATTCGTGGCGATTCCCCAAGGAATATTCTTCGCGTCTAAATTTTCAAGTAATTGCTGAATACCTGGGAAAGGTTTAGTAAATACGGAGATGTGTTGCGTATACAATTCTAACAATCGTGCACGCAATGGTTGGAAATTTTCGTGAGTTTCTTCAATAGCAAATGCGAGTGTCACGAGTGCTTTTGAGCCATTTGATACACCAGCACGAATGGTGTCATGCGATAATTCGTCGCGTTTATTTTCCACCAATAATTTATTGACGACTGCGACAAAATCTGGCGCTGTATCTAATAAAGTACCGTCAAGGTCAAACATAACCGCGCGGATTTTTTTTTGATTTTCTGTGCTCATGAATTACTCAATAATTTTCTTGGCATGTAGCAGATAATTCACGCTAACATCATTTACATCTAATTTGTAATGTTTAGTGATTGGGTTGTAAGTCATTCCACTAAGATTTTGCAATTCTAATCCGGCGCTGCGTAACCATTGCGCTAATTCGGAAGGACGAATAAATTTGTCGTAATCATGCGTACCTTTGGGTAGCATTTTTAATAAATATTCTGCACCTAAAATGGCGAATGCGTAGGCTTTAGGATTACGATTGATTGTGGAAAAATAAACATCTCCACCGGGTTTTACTAAATCAGCACACGCTTTAACAACTGACGCTGGGTCTGGAACGTGTTCGAGCATTTCCATGCAAGTGACTACGTCGAATTCACCTGCACACTGTTGGGCTTTTTCTTCGGCAGTTATTTTTTCGTAGTTCAAGCTCACACCAACTTCCAACGCATGCAAGCGTGCTACCGACAAAGGTGCTTCGCCCATATCAATACCGGTGACAAATGCACCACGTTGCGCAAGTGATTCAGCAAGAATCCCACCACCACAACCGACATCGATCACTTTTTGTTGTGCGACTGGCGAGCGCTCGTCAATATAATTTGCGCGCAATGGATTAATATCGTGAAGCGGTTTGAATTCGCTATTTTTATCCCACCAGCGACTGGCCAGTGCTTCGAACTTTGCAATTTCAGCGGTATCGACGTTTGCCATAGTCTTGATCTCGTATTTCAATTTTTAGTGCGTTTGAAAAAATTATTGATTGCCAATTTTTTCTTGCCACTGACGAGCTTTACTTTTTAGCTCGCGTTCATTTAGCGTAAGTAGTTCACGGTTTTGCATTAGGCATTTACCTTTGACCCAAGCATGAGATACACGATGCCCTACATTGGTATAAACAAGTTGTGAAGCTGGGTCGTAAATAGGTTGTAAGTCCAGATCGCCGATATTGATTGCAATAATATCAGCGTGCTTACCTTCTTCAAGGCTGCCAACCATATGTTCAATACCTAAGGCTTTTGCACCATTGATTGTTGCCAGGCGTAATGCGGTATGAGCATCTAACGCAGCAGCATTTCCGCTTACGGCTTTTGCTAAAAGCGCGGCTGTTTTTAATTCGCTAAATAAATCCAAATCATTATTGCTCGCAGCGCCGTCAGTGCCTAGTGCAACGTTGATTCCTGCTTTTAATAATTTATCAACGGGACAAAATCCGCTAGCAAGTTTTAAATTGGATTCAGGGCAATGAATAACGTGCGCGCCGCTCTGCTGCAAAATCGCGATATCAATATCATCGACTTGCGTCATGTGCGCGCATTGCGTAAGCGGTGAAAGTAAACCTAACGCCATCAAACGTTGCGTAGGACGCACGCCATATTTTTGCAATGACTCTTCAACTTCGCCTGCAGTTTCGTGCAAATGAATATGAATTGGCGTATCCATTTCTTGAGCAAGCATTGCCACTTTTTTTAACGTTTCGTCACCAACGGTGTAGGGTGCATGTGGACCAAAACCGATATTGATTAAATCGTTATCGCGGAAGGTATCGTGTAGTGCCAAACCTTTGGCAAAATAATCCTCCGGGCAGGATCCCCAAGGACACGGAAAATCGAGAATCGTAAAATAAATTTGGCAACGTATTTGTGCTTCAAGTGCTGCTTGCGCAGTTTGCTCAGGAAAAAAATACATATCGCCAAAACAAGTCGTTCCGCTTTTTATCATTTCCGCTATAGCGAGTTCGGTTCCGTCGCGTACAAATTGTTCATCGACCCATTGTTTCTCTGCTGGCCAGATGTGATTGTTGAGCCAATGATTTAAAGGTTGATCATCTGCAAAGCCACGGAGCAGAGTCATAGCAGCATGGCCATGAGCGTTGATTAACCCGGGAGTTACTATGTGTTCGTGAAGGTTTTCGACTCGATCTGCGGTGTAGCGTTTAGCAGCTTCTTCTTGAGGGAGTAGTGCGATGATTTGCCCCTCGTGAATAGCGATGGCGCAGTCTTTTAGAATTCGATTTTCAGGCACGACTGGAATAATCCAGCGAGCATTGATGAGTAAATCTATTGGCGTCATGGGATTGTGGCTAGCAATATGGAAGGCGCGCAGTATAGCGCAGATGAATCACCCAAAAATACAAAAGCTCCGGCCAGTTTCCTGAGCGGAGCTTTTATGTCACAGAAATCGCTAATTAAAAGTGAGCAATAACGGCAGCGTAGGGGCCTTTAATATCTACTTTCGCTTTCAAATCATCTTCATCAACTGTGAGTGAGAGTTTGCGATAGCCTGCCTCCAAGCCAACATCAAGAACTGAATCGAAGAGATAGCTAATTTTTGCTGAATAGTCGGTGACTTTATCTCCGGAATAACTTACGTAGTTACCCTCAACACCAACGGACAGACCTGAAAAAGGCAGATCAAATTGTGCTTTTCCGTAGAGCATTGGAAGAGTCTGATCAACTTTCACCTTTTTATTCCGGGTGGGGTCCGTAGTCGATATCGCGTACACAGAGCCATCAAATAGACGGCCAGTTAAGCCTAAATCGAGATTGACCCAATTATCGAGAATTTCGTAGTAAAGAGTAGCGTCAGTGTGAGTTAAATCGAACTCTGATTTAACGGTATCTTGAGCACTGTAAGTGACGCCATCATAAGTAAAACTTCTACCGATCTTGGCTGTTTGTTTGCTGGAAATATCTGTATGCGCCAAGCGAATGTTTGGGATTATCGGAACGGGATGCTCAAGCGCTATGTAATAGTAATCATTTTTATGATCTTTTACCCCGAGTTCCTTTAATGAAATGCTATTGGGTTCACCGGTGTTACCGTCATAGCTAGCGTCCCACGATCCATAACCGGCATATACGCCTAAAACTGTATCTGCATTAGCAAAAGATGTTGCCGTAGCCGCAATAGCAGCAAGGAGTGTAAGTTTTTTCATGAGGATTATTTCCTTTGTTGGCTATATGTAGTTGCTATCAAATGCGGACAGCATGCCCCCAGTTTAGCTGTAAAAACAAGATTAGTGATTGTTTTGTAAGGAATTTGTGATTCATAGAGCGACATTTTCCGGTAATGGCGCTTTAAGCTGCTCAAGAAATACCCGCGCGGCGTTAGTAAGGCTGCGTTGGGTGTGATAAATACAACCAAGGGAACGGGTAAGCGGCGGGTGAGTTACATCCAAAACTTTGAGTTGGTGGTCGATAATACTACTGGGTAAAACCCCCCAACCAAGTCCGATACTCAACATCATCTTGATGGTATCCAAGTGGTTGGTCACCATGGTGATATTAAGCGGCTGATTCTCTCGGTCGAATAAATC
>Ga0247739_10000859_pt1 | contig 10933 bp, 14 predicted proteins | sample UWRJL058202B2_FD_180943 | JGI IMG/M metagenome (GOLD analysis project Ga0247739, IMG submission 180943) | Plant litter microbial communities from Arlington Agricultural Research Station in Wisconsin, United States - UWRJ-L058-202B-2 | ecosystem: Environmental > Terrestrial > Plant litter >... | reverse complement strand
GTTCAGACTATCCGTCCAGAACAGCGGCTCTTCCGCCATTGCATAATGCGCCCGTCGCTACCGCAGGTAAGCGCTCCGGGCCATCCATAAGCCGCGCTTGTGATTGTTGCAGACAATTCACTTGAGACCGCGGCCGATCGGTGGCGTTTCACCCTCGGGCGACCTCTGTTTCCCATTTGCCGTTCGGGGGAACGGCCGGTCTTTCGAGATCGGGAGGGTCCGGTGTTCCAGCACCGGGCCCTCCGTACCCACTTCCAGCTGAAATCGAGCGCCCGGTGCGGACCATCACTTCCGCGGCGCCGGCCACTCGTCGTGCGGAGTTTGTCACGCGCCTGTGCCATACAGACCCATGCAAGACAGAACATGGATATACGTCGCCACCATCATCGCGGCCGTCGGCGCCGCATGGTGGATTTTCCTGATCCTGCGCGACGTCGTTCAGGGACGGGGTCATCTGCGTGACTGGCCTTGGAAGAAGCGCCGTCGAAATCATTGACGGCACGGCCCTCCAGGGCGCTGAATGCGGAAGAACGGCGTTGTCGGCGCCGACCGGGGGCTCGCATGATCTATCTGATGTATCTGGTCGTCGGGCTGGCTGTGGCCGGCCTGTTGTACCTGCTCATCCGCGACCTGCGTGATCGGCGCCGTGTCGCGGTCAAACGCCGCAAGGATCGCTGAGGTCTCCGCTCACCGGAGCGGGCGAGGAGATTTGAACTCTCGACCCCAACCTTGGCAAACTCACGCCGCCCGGGGCGGGAATTGAAAAAGGCCCGGTCTTGCGACCAGGCCTCTTCAAATCGACTGGAGCGGGCGAAGAGATTCGAACTCTCGACCCCAACCTTGGCAAGGTTGTGCTCTACCACTGAGCTACGCCCGCACTCCGTAACGGCCCTTCGGAAAGGCGATCCGTCTCGTCGAGAGGCGGGCGTATAGCGGACCCTTGCGGGATACCGCAAGGGTCTTTTTCACCGATCGCCGGATTATCTCGAGACCGGCCGGCCGGCCTCGTCGTTCGTCAGCGGGGAGCGAGGCGGATGGCGCCGTCCAGACGGATGCATTCGCCGTTGATGTAGACGTTGCGCGCCAGCTCCAGCACCAGCGAGGCATAGTCGGCCGGGCGGCCGAGGCGCGACGGGAAGGGAATGGCGGCGGCCAGGGCGTCCTGAATCTTCTGGTCCATGCCGGCCATCATCGGGGTCCACATGATGCCGGGCAGGATGGTGTTCACCCGGATGCCTTCCTGGGCCAGGTCGCGGGCGATGGGCAGGGTCATGGCGTAGACGCCGCCCTTGGACGCCGAATAGGCCGCCTGGCCGATCTGGCCGTCCTGGGCCGCGACGGAGGCGGTGTTGACCACCAGACCGCGCTCGCCATCCTCCAGAGGCTCCAGGGTCACCATGCCAAGCGCCGACTGCGACAGCACACGGAAGGTGCCGAACAGATTGATGCGAACGGTGCGCTCGAACGAGGCCATGTCGTGGGCGCGGATCTCGCCGGTGTCCTTCTTGCGCGACACGGTCTTCTGGCCGGTGGCGATGCCGGCGCAGTTGACGGTCAGACGCTCCTGACCATGGGCGGCGCGGGCCTTGGCGAAGGCGGCGGCGACCTCTTCATCGGAGGTGACGTCGACCCTGCAGAAGACCCCGCCGATCTCTTTGGCGATGGCCTCGCCCTTTTCCTCGTTCATGTCGAACAGGGCGACCCTGGCGCCCGTTGCGGCGATGGCGCGGGCCGTGCCCTCGCCGAGGCCGGAAGCGCCGCCGGTGACGACCGCGGCGATCGAGCTGTCGAGTTTCATGCGAAGAGTCCCTATCTTGTCTGAACCGATGAATGTGCGAGGGGTTTAGCGGCGATGCCGACCGGATCACAACCTGTTACGCCCGAGGATGTTCTGGATCCCGCCAAGGCGCTCGTTCCTTCGGTCCAGAAGGTCAACGAGATGCGGGTCCAGCGCGGCTTCTGGCCCAAGATCGTCTCGACCGCGGCCCGCATCCCCTTCGCCGATCAGGCGCTGAGCGTCTGGTACGCCGCCCGCGACCCGGAGACCCCGGCGGCGGCCAAGGGGATGATGCTGGGGGCGCTGGCCTATTTCGTCCTGCCGATCGACGCCATTCCCGACATCTTCGCCGGCATCGGCTTTACCGACGACGCCGCCGTCTTCGCCGCCCTGATCGCGACCCTGGGCGCCAACATCAAGCGCCGCCACCGCAACGCGGCTTCGGAAACGGTCGAGCGTCTGAAGGATCGCTAGGGTCTTTGCGGCCCAACGGGCTGATGCGAGCGCATCCAGCCGGTGATCGACAGCCTGGGCCTCATAGCGAAGGCTGTCACCTGGGTCACCGCGTGGGACATGGGCACCTCGAACAGGTTCAGGGCGTTGAAGGCCGGGACCCAGCCCTCGACGACATGACCATCAGGGCCGTGAAAGACCAGTGTCCCGCCCCAGTCCGCCTGCCACTCACGGGTGAGGTTCAGCACATAGGCGTAGAGCCTGTTCTTGCCCGCTGACAGGTCGCTGTGGGTCGTCAGCACATGGCCGGGGCGATAGCGGCTGGCCTGACCATCCACGAAGTCGATGCGGTCATCGCCGGTCACCGCGCGGGCGAAGCTGAGAAAGCTCTCGCCGTTCAGGAACTCCAGCACTGCGTCGGCGGCGTCGGGCGCATCCGCTTCGTGTTCGGAGCCGAGGCGGCGGGTGTCGAACACGTACTGCATCCGGGTCGCCATGCCGTCGACGCGGACGTCGTCCAGCCAGGCCTGCTTCGACGCATCCTCGGCCCGGTCGCCGTCCAGCGGCAGTTCGAAGAAATCGCCGCCCGCCGCCACCGTGGCCTTCCAGCGGGCCTCGCCCTCCAGCACCGCCGTCACCGCCTCGACGCCCTTCGCCTGAAGGATATTCGGGATGTGCAGCCGCCGTCTCACCGCGAAGGCCGAGGCCAGGGCGGCGACGTCCAGATCAGGATTGAGACGGATGTCCGTCAACGGGCTTCAGGAGGAGGCGCGCTGCGCCACCAGCCGGTGATCGAATAGCGCGGCGCACCGGCGAAGGGGGCCACGATGGAGACGGTGTGGCTCTGGGGCACCTTGAAGACGTTCAGCGTCCCGAAGCTGGGTGTGAAGGTCTCGGTCACCACCCCGTCCTCGTCGAGGAACATCAGCAGCCCGCCCCATTCGGCGCGCCATTCCGGCGAGACGTTCAGAACATAGGCATAAAGCCGTCCCGCATCCTCATGCTCGTCCGTATGGCGGTTGAGGAAATGGCCTGACAGGTAGCGGGTCGGCTGGGCGTCGGCATAGGCGATCCGGTCGTCGCCCGTCAGCCGGCGCGCGAAATCAAGAAAGGGCCCGGAGTTGAACAGGGCATGCAGATCGTAGAGCGGCTGCGGGATCGGCAGTCTCATGGCCTTCGCCCGTCCCAACCTCAGCCGGTCGAAGATGAACTGGAAGCCGTCGACCGCCTCCTCATGGGCCATGGCGATCAGCCGCGCCTGTTCCGCGATCGGCTCGGCCTCGAACAGGGCGACCGGGACGTCCTCGTTGTAGGGGTTTTCGATGGCCCGCATCCAGACCATGTCGGGATGGGTGACGGCGGCATGGATCGCCGCCGCCCCCTCCCCGATCAGGCCGGACAGGCGGGTGCGACCGGTCCGCGCCAGCCGCTCCGCCGCCTTCTCGACCTCAAGACCGTCCGCCAGCGCGAGGGCGGGCGCCTTCGGAGATGTCGAACTCACGACTCGACCGTCACCACGATCTTGCCCATCGCCGTGCGGTCGCCCAGCGCCTGGATGGCCTCATGGGCGCGCTCCAGCGGATAGGTCGCGAAGATCCGCGGCTTGATCCTGCCCTCGGCGTAGAACTTCAGAAGGTCGGCCATATTGGCGGCGTGACCGGCCGGATCGCGCGCCACCGCGGCGCCCCAGAACACCCCGATCACCGACACCGACTTGAGCAGGGTCAGGTTCAGCGGGAAGGACGGGATACCGGCCGGGAAGCCGACCACCAGATAGCGGCCGTACCAGTCCATCGACCGCAGGGCCGGCTCGGCATAGCCGCCGCCGACGCCGTCATAGACCACGTCCGGACCGTCGCGGCCCGAGGCCAGCTTCAACTCGCCCGACAGCTCGCGCTGGGCCGCCTTGTCCATCTCGCCCGCCGGATAGATCAGACCATTGTCGGCGCCCAGTTCGAGGGCGAACTGGACCTTGTCGTTGGTCGAGGCGGCGGCGATGACATGGGCGCCCATGGCCTTGCCCAGTTCGACGGCGGCCGCGCCGACCCCGCCTGCGGCGCCCAGCACCAGCAGGGATTCACCGGCCTTCAACTGGGCACGGTCCTTCAAGGCGTAATAGGAGGTGCCATAGGTCATGACGAGGGCCGCGCCCTCCTCGAACGACATGCCTTCGGGCATCTTGATGACGCTGGCGGCGGGCACGGCCAGGCGTTCGACCAGGCCTCCCCAGCCGGGCACAGCGATGACCCGATCCCCCTTGAAGATGCCCTTCACGCCCTCGCCCACGGCCTCGACCACGCCCGAAACCTCGGCGCCCGGAGCGAAGGGCCGCACCGGCTTGAACTGATATTTGTCCTCGATGATCAGGGTGTCGGGGAAGTTGATGCCCACCGCCTTGACCTCGATGACCACCTCGCCCGCCTTGGGCGTGGGATCCAGGACCTCTTCGACGACGAGGGCGTCCGGCCCGCCGACGGCTTTGGAAAGAACTGCGCGCATGGGTATCCTCCGGGAAATTCTGTGTTCAGGTCGATGATGAGACGGGATCGGGAAGCCGGTCGTGAATCCAGCCGGTCACCGACAATCGGGAGCCCTGGGCGAACGGCGCCACGAACCCGACCGAGTGCTGCTGCGGCACACGGAAGATGTTCAGCGCGTTGAAGCTCGGCTTGTAGGCCTCGGCCAGATGCCCGTCTTCGTCGATAAAGTTGAGCAGTCCGCCCCAATCCGGTCGCCAGAACGGCGTGAGGTTCAGGACATAGGCGTACAGGCGGCTGTTTCGCGGATGGGTGTCGTTGTGCTCGGTCAGATAGTGGCCCGGCCGATAGCGGGTCGCCTGGGCGTCGACGAAGGCAGGCCGGTCGTCGCCCGTCAGAACCCGCACGAAATCCAGGAAGGCCGGGCTGTTCAGAAACCGCGCGAGGGCGCGATAGCCCGGGGCAAGCGGCGCATCCCGGTCCTGAAAGCCGAGGATCCGGACCGTATCGAACAGATAGTGGAAGCCCTCGGCCGCCTCGGCATGGGCCAGGGAGATGAAGCGGGCCTGTTCCTCTTCGGACAGGGCGTACAGCGCCTCGACCGGAACATCGGCGACGACGCCTTTTCCTATCGTTGAACAGACCCAGAGCCGCTCGGCCTCCAGCGTCTGATACAGGGCGTCAGCGGCTTCAGGGACGAGGAAACCCGGTATATGCAGCCGGCCCGACCGCGCGAACACCGACGCCATGGCTTTCGGATCCAGCGCGGGATCGATGGCCGGATCGACGGCGTCGAATAATCTGCCTGCAGCGACTGGGGACAATAAGGGTCTCGTTCCAAGGAGGCTTGCGGTATGCCGTCGCCGGACGCTAACGACCCCGAGCCCATAGGGGAAGACGATATGACCACCGCACCTGCCCTCATCCTCCACGGCGGCGCCGGCGCCCGGCGCGAGCGCGACTACGGCCGCGAGGTCGTGCATATGCGCGAGGTGGTCGAGGCGATGAAGGCCCGGCTCGAGGCCGGGGCATCGGCGCTGGACGTCGCGGTCGAGGCCGTCGCCCTGCTGGAGGATTCGGGTCTCTACGTCGCCGGCAAGGGCGCCTCGCCCAACCTGGCCGGCGCCTATGAGCTGGACGCCAGCCTGATGGACGGGTCGACCCGCAAGGCCGGGGCCGTCGCCGCGCTTCAGGGCTTCCGCAGCCCGGTCCGCGCCGCCCGCGCCGTCATGGACCACACTCCCCATGTCATGCTGGTCGGCGAGGGCGCGGCCCTGTTCGCCCACGACCAGGGGCTGGAGGCCATCGCCGACGAGCCGAGCTGGTTCACCCATGCGGGCAAGGGCGAAGACAATCACCCGCCGGGCACGTCTCCGGACGTCCTGGGCCACGGCACCGTCGGCTGTTGCGTTCTGGACAGCCAGGGCCGCCTCGCCGCCGCGACCTCGACCGCGGGCGTGTTCGGCAAGATGCCCGGGCGCGTCGGCGACACCCCTATCCCCGCCGCCGGGACCTGGGCCGACGGCCGCGTCGCCGTCTCGGGCACCGGACAGGGCGAATACTTCATCCGCGTCGCCGCCGCCGCACAGGTCGGCTGGCGCGTCGGTTCAGGTCAGTCGCTCGCCGAGGCCGCGCGCGCGGTCATCGAAGACATCGGATCGCTGGGCGGCGACGGCGGCCTGATCGCGCTCGACGCCGACGGCAATATCGCCAGCCCCTTCAACAGCCAGGGCATGAAGCGCGCCTGGCTGACGACCAGCGGCGAGATCGGGGTCGAGGTGTTCGGGACCTGACCCCCCGCGTTCTAGCCCGCCAGACAGACCACCTGGGCCACGCGCAGGTCGCGCCTCAGGGTGTCGGCGACGCGGCCGTAGTTGTCGATGGTGATCGGCTCGCTCGGCGGAGCGTCCTCGGCGCCCGACTGACCCCGGATGGTCGGGGCGAAGGTCTCGGGCGAGGTGGTGTAGATGCGGCCCCGACGCGGCGCCTCGGCGATGGTCACGCCCAGGACCCGGCCCTGACGGTCCAGCGCGGGCGCGCCGGACAGACCGGCCAGCGTCCCCTCCAGCCCCTCGGTGCGGCCGACCTCGGCCCAGGCCAGGACCGGCTCGTCATGGGCGCCGCGGCCGTGGACCCTGAGCGTCTCGCGCCCCAGCAGGCGGCTGGAGACTTCGCCGACGCGGCCTTGCGGGAAGCCCGGATGGAAGGCGCGCTGGCCGTGCTTCAGCTCCGGCCGGGTCAGGATCGGCAGGCCGGGGGGTCCGCCGTCGGTGATCAGGAGGGCGACGTCCGCGCCGCGCGCCAGACGCAGGTTCGCCGCCACCGCCCGACCCCCGCCGACGACCAGCGCCGGTCTGCGACAGCCGTCGACGACGTGGCGGGCGGTGATCCAGCGGCCGTCGGCGGCGATGGAGAAGGCGGTCCCGGCCGAGGGCTGGAAGGGGCCGTCAGGCGCCTCGACCGTCACGGCGGGATCGAAGGGGGTGATGGGGCCCAGCAGCGCCCCCTCGGCCTCGTCAGGCGGCGTCGGGGCGGGCGGAGCGTCGGCGTTTTCGCGCCGGCCCAGAGACAGGCCGATGATGGCCGCCAGGACCACCGCATAGACGCTCCAGTCCGGGACGCGGAAACCGGCCATCGCTCAGCCCGCCCCTCAGCCCGTCAGGGCGGCGGCGAGGACGAGGGCGGTCGCCAGCTTGGCGGAGACCAGCAGGACGGCGGCCGAGATCTCGCCCTCCTGAATGCGCTGCGGCAGTCCGGTCAGGACCGCGTCAACGATGCGGAAGGCCAGCAGCTGCAGCACCAGGGTGGCGATGCCCCACAGGACGATGTCCCTGAGCGAGGTCGAGACGGACAGAGACACAGCCAGCGGAATGGCCAGACCCAGCAGGACGCCGCCGAAGGCCACGCTGGCCGCCGAATTGCCCTCGCGGATCAGCGAGATCTCCTTCCACGGCGTCAGCAGGCCGTAGATGACAGCGCCCGCCGCCAACAGGACGAAGGTCGCGATCAGGTGCAGCACCATGACCGGGAATCCGCTGGCGAAGGCCTGGATTTCGGGGCTGGAAAGGATGTCGGAGAAGGTCGAGCCCATGCCCTGGAAAAATCTGGTCGAATGCGCGGATGCGAACGGCCCGGCCGGGGCCCCGGTGTATCAGCCCTTGCCCGAATCTCGCCCCAATCCGCAAGCGCCGCCGCGCCACACTGTGTGACGAAAGATTGCAGTCGCGAGCGCGCACAGGGAAATGTAGAGCCAGCGCATGACCGAATCCGTCCTTCCTGCCGTGCTCCCCACCGTTCTGGTCGTCGCCGTCGCCCTGATCGACGTGGACGGCCGGGTGCTGATCGCCAAACGCCCCGAAGGCAAACAATTGGCGGGTCTTTGGGAGTTTCCCGGCGGCAAGGTCGAACCCGGCGAGCGGCCGGAAGCGGCCCTGATCCGCGAACTGCGCGAGGAACTGGGCATCGAGGTGACGGAAGCCTGCCTCGCCCCGTTCGTATTCGCCAGCCACGCTTACGAAAGCTTTCACCTTCTGATGCCACTCTATCTGTGCCGACGCTGGTCGGGTGTGGTCGTGGCTCACGAACACGCCGCCCTGGCCTGGGTGAAGCCGGACAAGCTGCCGGACTATCCCATGCCGCCCGCCGACGCTCCGCTGGTCGCCTGGCTGCGCGACCTGATCTGAGGCGACGCCAGAAGGCGTCAGACGCAGGAGGACCCGATGCGCAAGTCGAGCGCCCGCTTCCTGTCGCGATTCTGGCGCGATGACGCCGGCGCCACCGCCCTCGAATACGGCCTGATCATCTCCCTGATCTTCCTCGTCATCGTCAGCGCCGTGACCGCCTTCGGCAACAAGGCCACCGACATCTTCACCACCGCCTTTAACGCCATCTCCGGCAAGATGAGCGGCGGCTGAGGCCTCACTCTCCGGTCATGGACGCCAGCGCATGGTCGGTGATCAGGGCGTCGGCCAGGGCGTGCGGATTGCGCACCCCGTAGTTGGTGGTGGTCACCACGATGACCGCATCCAGATCCGGCACGATCACCACCTTGTTGCCTCCGGTCCCGGCCATGGCCCAGGCCGCATGGTCCCGCCCGTTGACCTTGTAGGTCGGCAGCCAGGTCAGATAGCCGTAGTCGCCCCTCTGGTCGTCGACATGGGCGTGCGGCGTCGTCATGGCCGTCGCCCAGCTTTCGGGCAGGACCTGACGCCCCTGCCAGCGGCCGTGATCCAGAAGCAGTTGCCCGAGCGCCAGCAGGTCGCGGCTGCGCAGGCCCAGCCCGCCTCCCCCCTGGGCCAGACCGGTCGGCGAAAACTGCCATTCGGGCTTCTCGATCCCCAGCGGCGTAAACAGGGCGCGCTGGGCGAAGGCCTCAAGCGGCTCATGGGTCGCCGACTGGACCACGGCTCCGAGCGTGGTGACCCCGGCGGTGCAATAGCTGAAAGCGCGGCCATACGGCTGATCCGCCGGTTTGGGGACCCAGGCCGGGAAGCCACGGATCGGCAGGCCAAAGGCGAACTTCACCCAGTCCTCGATCAGATACATCCGCTCCTCATTGCCGCGTGAGAACTGGTTGTCATCATCGCATTCCAGCAAGGAGCTCATGGTCAGGAGGTCCTCGACCGTGATGCCGGCCTTGCGCGGATCGGGGTTCTCGAACGGCCCGTGGTCGGCGATGAAGGGCAGGACCGGAACGCTGGCGCCCGGCAGATCGCCCTCGGCGACGGCGGCCCCGACCAGCATGGCCGTGATCGTCTTGGTCGCCGAACGGGTGTTGCGCCGCGCCTCGGCGCCCCCCTCGGCATGCCCGTCGTCGAAATAGGCCTCATGCACCAGCCGGCCGTGCCGCGCGATCAGGACGCTGGTGATCTGCTGATAGGTCCCTGCCCGTACGGCGTTATCGAGCGCAGTGAGGCCGGCGTCTGAAACGCCCTGACTGGCGGGAGGAGCAGTGCGCCATTGTGGCGCAGTTTGAGCCTCGGCGGCAGTGGATACGAAGGCGGCCGCGCAGGCGGCGAGAAGAAGCAGGCGCATGATGATCCTCGTTGAGACCCTGAGACTGTCAGGCCGCACGGCGTCCGTCTTGAACAGCTGAAACCGCTCAGCTGAAGGCGCCGCGATACTGGCCGGGCGTCATTCCGAAGATGGTCAGAAACTCGCGGGTCATATGGCTCTGGTCGGCATAGCCGGCGTCGGCGGCGACGCTCGCCAGATCGCCACCCCGCCCGACCCGCTCCGAGGCGCGGTCGGCGCGCATTTGCCGGATGGCGGCGCCGGGCGTCTGGCCGAAATGCCGCCGGTAGCGGCGCGCCAGGACCACGGGATGGACCCCCACGGACGCGGCGACATCGCGGACCTCAAGGCCCGGTCGGGCGGCGAGATCGCCGATGACCTCCCGGGCGCGCCAGACCCATTCCGGGGCGGGGTCCTCGGTCAGGTCGGAGGCCGAAAAGGCGCCGGCCGCCATCTCCAGCGTCAGACTTTCGAGGATCAGGGCGTCGCCCGGACGGAAGCGCGCCGTGGCCCCGACCAGCCGCCGCGCGGCGGCTTCTGCCCGGCCGCGCAGACGGCGGGGCTCGCCTCGCCGCGCCTCCGGCGGCGGATCGAAGCTGACGGACAGAAAGCGCCCGCCCGCCTCGTCGAAACAGTCGCGATGCTCGACCCCGGCCGGGTTCCAGACCAGGGCGCCCGGACCGAAGGCCAGACCGGCCGGCGTCACCGGATCATGGGCCAGGCTGCGATAGCCGCCGTCCAGCGCCAGGACGAAATGGGCGTCAGCGTGGGCGTGGCTGTGAACCTGCTCGGGCGGCAGGGTGGCGATCCTGAGATCGATCTGAAAGCCGGAGACGCACACGCCCGTAGAGCGCGCGCCCAGAAACTGACCCGACCGAAAGGAAGACCCTGCCATCCATTCCGGATAGGGCAGGACCGCGCCCCGGGCACCTTAAGAATCGGACAGGCTCGTTCCGCCCCTAATCCTTGTGCTCGGTCACCCCGAGCACATCCGCCAGCCGCGCCTTGGCCGAGCCGCGCGGAAGGGGCTTCTGCTGGCTTTCGTGCGGCGCCCAGCCGGCGAGATTGACGATCTCGAAGGTCGCCGGGATCCGGCCGTCGGGTTCGCCGTACTTTTCAGCATAGAGGGCGGCGGCGCGCATCAGGATGCCGCGCGTCAGGGGTCGGATGGTCCCGGCCAGCTGGTTGGTCTCGCCCATGGCGCGCAAGTCGC
>Ga0247739_10000858_pt1 | contig 10940 bp, 13 predicted proteins | sample UWRJL058202B2_FD_180943 | JGI IMG/M metagenome (GOLD analysis project Ga0247739, IMG submission 180943) | Plant litter microbial communities from Arlington Agricultural Research Station in Wisconsin, United States - UWRJ-L058-202B-2 | ecosystem: Environmental > Terrestrial > Plant litter >... | reverse complement strand
CAGCGAAGTCGAAGCCGCCACCGAAGCGCCGACCCCGGAGGCCGAGCAGGTCGCCGAGGCAGTCGCCGAGCAGACCCCGCCGGTCGAAGTGCCTGCCGCCGAAGCCGCTCCTGAGGCTGCCGCCGAGGAAGCGCCTGCCACCGACGCGCCGAACGAGACGACGCCGAACAGCGATGCCGGCGACGCCACCGACGCCGCCGAGGGCAAGTCCGCCCAGGAACCGGCTGAGGGCTGATGCTTCTGGATCGCCCCGTCACGCTGGCCGTCATTATCGGTGCGCACGGCGTGACGGGCGAGGTCCGGCTCAAGGTCTTCGCCGAGGATCTCGGGCCGCACAAAAGCTTCAACGCCGGCGCAATGACGCTCAAGTCGCTGCGTCCCGGCAGTAACGGCGCGATCGCCCGCTTCGCCGAAGTGAGCGATCGCAACGCCGCCGAAGCAATGCGCGGCACCGAGCTACAGGTGCCGCGCTCCGCTTTGCCCCCGCTGGCCGATGGCGAATATTACCACGTCGATCTGCTCGGGCTGCCCGCCGTCTCCACCGACGGCACCGCGCTGGGCAAGGTCGTGGCGATCGACGATTTCGGCGCCGGCGACGTCATCGAGATCGAACGCCCGGGCGTCGACGGCAAGCCCGGCAAGCGCTTCATGGTCCCGATGAAGGTCGAAGCGGTGCCCGAATGGGATGCCGAGCGCATGGTAATCGACGCAGGCTACGTTGAAGCCTAGCGCCGGATCGGCCGTTCGTCGTCGAGCATGTTGCGGATCGCCGTCGCGGCGACGCCGGCCTCGCCCATCGCATGGCTGATCTGGTCCAGCCCCTTGGCAACATCGCCCGCGGCGAATAGCCCGGGGATCGACGTGCGCTGGTGGGCATCGACCTCCAGGCACCCATCTTCCGAAGCCCGCGCACCGGCAGCGACCGCGAGCCCCGAGCGGATGCGCGAGCCCATCGCCGGATACAGCGTGTCGAACGTCATCCGCCCCTGCGCGGTATCCAAAGCGATCCGCTCACCCTCGATCGCGAAGCCGCCGCATGGCCCATCGACCCGAACAATCCCCGCCGCGTCGAGCTCTGCCGCATAGATCGAATCGATATCGTGCGCCGAATCCGGCGAGATCAACGTCACGTCGGCGCTATACCCACGCAGGAACATCGCCTCCCGCGCGCCATGCTCGCTGGTGCCCACCACCGCGATACGTTTGTCGGTAACTTCATACCCGTCGCAGATCGGACAATAGCGGATCAGCCCCTGCGCCAGCGCCTTGTCGTGGACCTCGGAAGGCATCTCCGGCCGGTGGTTCACCACGCCAGTGGCAAGCAATATGCTGCGCGCCTCGAACACGCGGCCCTCGACGTGAACCGTAAGACCGGCGTCGCCCACCTCGATCTTGGTGACCTCCGCCTCCTCCCGGAATGCGCCATATTTGGCCGCCTGCTCGCGCATCCGGGCGAGAAGGTCCACGCCCGAAATCCCCTCGGGAAAGCCGGCATGGTTGCGCGTCTTGGGGATCAGCGCCGCCCGGCTGCTCCCGCAATCGAACATCCGGATCGAAAGGTGGAAGCGCGTGAGGTAGATGGCGGCGGTAAGTCCCGCCGGTCCCGCGCCGATGATGATGCAATCGTCCATGCCGAGCCGAGCGCATTCGGCCGTAAAACGTTCCTTGACGAGGATAAGCGCCCGTATATACGTTCAGTATATACGGAGGCTCGCATGACGAAGGAATATCGCGCGAAGACGTTCAAGTCGGGCAACTCGGTTGCACTGCGTATCCCAAAGTCTCTCGGGATCAAGGAAGGCGACGAGGTCGTGATCGTCGGGCATCAGGACGGCACTTTCTCTTTTTGGCCGGAAAATGACGGCGCAAAGGTGCTGGACGGACTGTACGGCGCGTTTTCCGCCGGTTTCATGTCGCAAGGCCGAGACGATATCGACCAGGATGAGCGCGATTGGGCTGGCCGCCCAACGGACGAAGCTGCCTGAGCCATGTTCCTCCTCGACACCAACAGCTGCATCGATTTCACGCTCGGGCGCAGCGATGCACTGCGCGAGCGCATCCGTCGCTCGTACAGAAGCGGTTTGGCGATCTCCACGATCACGCTTGGTGAGTTGCGCGTTGGCCCTAAGCACCCCGGTGCCGACCCGGAAGACGAACGGCGGCTGGACCTTTTCATCAGCACGTTGACCGTGCACCCCTTCGACGATCGCGCGGCTGAAGAATATGGTCGGATTGCACGCAAGATCGGTGTCAGGCGCAAGAGCTTTGACCGGCTGATCGCGGCGCACGCCCGCGTGTTGGATTTGACGTTAGTTACGCGCAATGAGGCGGATTTCGTCGATGTGCCAGGGCTGAGAATAGAGAATTGGACCCGGTGACCTTCGCCGCCACAATCCTCACCCTCTACCCCGAGATGTTCCCCGGCCCGCTCGGCATCTCCCTCGCGGGCAAGGCGATGCGCGAGGGCAAATGGACCCTCGACGCCATCCAGATCCGCGATTTCGCCACCGACAAGCACCGCTCGGTCGACGACACGCCGGCAGGGGGCGGGGCAGGGATGGTGATGCGCGCCGATGTCCTCGCCGCGGCGCTCGACAGCATACCCGTCGGCGCGCCGATGCTGGCGATGACCCCGCGCGGCGCGCCGCTTACCCAAGCCCGCGTCCGCGCGCTGGCGGAGGGGCCGGGCGTCACCATCCTCTGCGGCCGGTTCGAGGGAATCGACGAGCGCCTGTTCGAAGCCCGCGCGATCGAGCCGGTCTCGATCGGCGACTATGTCCTTTCGGGTGGCGAAATCGCGGCGCTAACCCTGCTCGACGCTTGCATTCGGCTACTTCCCGGCGTAATGGGCGCGCCTTCCAGCGGCATGGACGAGAGCTTCGAAACGGGGCTGCTCGAATATCCGCAATATACCCGACCTGCTATATGGGAAGGGCGCACGATCCCCGAGGTGCTGCGATCGGGGGATCATGCGAGGATCGCGGCATGGCGTAAGCTAATGGCCGAGACCGATACACGGCTACGGAGGCCGGACCTTTGGGAGCGCCATGAGGGCGCTCGGGTCAGCTCTCCCTCTGGCGCGCAGCGACGAAGACAGGACGAACAAGAATGAACCTGATCCAGACGCTCGAAGCCGAGCAGATCGCCAAGTTTAACGAAGCGAAGAAAATTCCGGAATTCCGCCCGGGCGACACCATCAAGGTCGGCGTCAAGGTCGTCGAAGGCGAGCGCACCCGCGTCCAGGCCTATGAAGGCGTGTGCATCGCGCGTTCGAACAAGGGCATGGGCTCCAACTTCACCGTGCGGAAGATTTCGTTCGGTGAGGGCGTCGAGCGCGTGTTCCCGCTCTACTCGCCGAACGTCGAATCGATCGAAGTCGTCCGCAAGGGCGTCGTCCGGCGCGCCAAGCTCTATTATCTGCGCGGCCGCACCGGCAAGTCGGCCCGCATCGCCGAGCGCCGCGATCCGCGCCCGGCGAAGACCGTCGCCGCCGCCGAATAAGCTTCGAGCGAGAACAGATACGGGCGCGGCGGCTTCGGCTGCCGCGCCCGTTTTGTGTTGTAGTGTTTCCAGGGATATTTGGCACTTGCGGCCCGTTGGGTTACTATGGCGCATATGCGGTATCACGGATCAGCAACGAACAAGGTAGCGCGGCTTCGGCTGTTCGTTGCCTCGTTGTGGCTGGCCTTGGCGACGGCGGTCTTCTGTGCCGTAGTACCCGCCGGTCTGCCGCATAGCGCTAGTCACGGATCGGCATTCAACCCTGCGAACAGCGTCGTCGCGCTGCATAGCGCGTCGAGCAAGCGCGCGATCTTCAAGCGTGGCGAAGGCGATCCCGCCCCGGCGCCCTCGGCAGGCGCCGACGTCATCGCGCCCAACGATAGCCCCGCGATCGCGGTTCCGATCCTCAGCGCGCGGCTCGCGCCGATCGCCACGCCCGCCGCCTTCACGCTCTCCAACGTCCCCGACGCACGCTTCCCGCGCGGCCCGCCGCTCGCCTGACCTTCTCGCCGCGGCTACCGCGCCGCTCTGGACCTCCGAGCTTGGCTCAATCCGGAGAAGTACGATGAGAACCAAACAAGAGCGTCCTCCCTGGTGGTTCATAACCGCTATCTGGACGGCAATCTTCGGCTCCGCGACGGCACTCGCTGCCGTCATCGGCGCCACGGCGGAATAGCCGCACAAAAGCCGCCGGTCGGGAGCAATCCCGCCCGGCGCACTAATTGGGAAGCCCATGCACCATACGCCGCTGATCGCCACCATCGTCGCCGGTCTCGTCATCGCTTTCGTGATGGGCGCGATCGCGCATCGACTGAAGGTTTCGCCGATCGCGGGCTATCTGGTTGCCGGGGTGCTGGTCGGTCCGTTCACGCCGGGCTTCGTCGCCGATGCCGGCCTCGCCAGCGAATTGGCCGAGATCGGCGTCATCCTGCTGATGTTCGGCGTCGGGCTGCATTTCTCGCTCAAGGATCTGCTCGCGGTTCGCAAGGTCGCGGTACCCGGGGCGATCGGCCAGATCGCGGTGGCGACCTTGCTCGGCATGGGGCTGGCCTGGAGCCTCGGCTGGGATCCGCTGGCCGGCTTCGTCTTCGGCCTTGCCCTGTCGGTGGCGAGCACGGTGGTGCTGCTGCGCGCGCTGCAGGGCGCCAATCTGGTGCAAACCGAACGCGGCCGGATCGCGGTGGGGTGGCTGATCGTCGAGGATCTGGTGATGGTGCTGGCGCTGGTGCTGCTGCCGGTGCTCGCCGACGTGATGAAGAGCCCCACCGGCAGCGCTTCCGAACTGATCATGCCGGTCGCAGGCACGGTGCTCAAAGTCGCGGGCTTCGTCGTGCTGATGCTGCTGGTGGGCCGCAAGGCCATACCCTGGCTGCTCCACTGGGTGGTGCACACCGGATCGCGTGAACTCTTTCGCCTGGCGGTGCTCGCCATCGCGCTCGGCGTGGCGTTCGGCGCTGCCTATGTGTTCCAGGTGTCGTTCGCGCTCGGCGCCTTCTTCGCCGGCATGATCCTCGGCGAAACGCCGCTGAGCCGCCAGGCGACCGAGGAAACGCTGCCGCTGCGCGATGCGTTCGCGGTGCTGTTCTTCGTCTCGGTGGGGATGCTGTTCGATCCTTCGGTGGTGATCGAACAGCCGCTGCCTTTGCTGGCGACGGTGGCGATCATCGTCGTCGGCAAGTCGGCCGCCGCTTATGTCATCGTCCGCGTGCTGCGCCACTCGGGCAAGACCGCGATCACTGCCGCGGCGAGCCTGGCGCAGATCGGCGAATTCTCGTTCATTCTTGCCACCCTCGGCGCCAGCCTGGGAATATTGCCGCCCGAAGGCCGCGATCTGATCCTGGCCGGCGCGATCATCTCGATCTTCGTCAATCCCTTCATCTTCGCACTCGTGCCAAAGCGCCAGACCAGTGCCGAAGCGGCGGAGGCGGAAGCCGAGGAAGCCGCCCGCCCGCGGCCCGAGAAGGGGCATACCGTGCTGGTCGGCTATGGCCGGGTCGGGAAATTGATCGCGAGCGACCTGCTGGCGCGCGATCACCCCTTCATCCTGGTAGAGGATCAGACCGACATGGCGCGCGAGGCGCGGGCGGCGGGGATCGATGTGGTGCGCGGCAATGCCATCGAGGCCAAGACCCTCGAGGCGGCCGGCGTGCATGACGCGGGGCGACTGCTGATCGCCATCCCTGAAGGCTTCGAAGCCGGCGTGATCGCCGAGCGCGCGTGCGAGTTGAACGTCGGGCTGCGGATCATCGCCCGCGCCCATTCGGACGCGGAAGAAGCCTTCCTGCAAAAGTCCGGAGTCCGCGATGTGGTCGTCGGCGAGCGTGAGATCGCCAGCCGGATGCTATTGTTGTCCGCATCCGGCTGACGCAAGCAAAAGGGCGCGGAGGTCAGACCTCCGCGTCCTGTCTCGTCTTAGCTCGCGGCTTCGAGCGCGTGCTTGAGCTGGCTGGCGCGGTCATGCCCGCGCAGCACCGAGTCATAGGCTTCGCGCACCGTCGCCAGCACCGCCGGCGACATGCGCTCGTCCTTGAGCACGCGGTCGAATTCCTCCTTGAGGTAATCCTCGCCGCGCTCGACTTCCTTGACCAAGGCGGCATCGCCGCCGCCGAAGGCGAGGCGCAAATCTTCCCAGCGGCGATGGATCGTCGCCGCGGTCGAACCATATTCGGCCGGCGTGCCGCCCAGCGCGCGGCTCTGCGCTGACAGCGATGCTACAACCTGCTGACGCTCCGCCGCGGTCTCACGGAAGAATTCGGCGTAGCGCGCGGCATCGGCATGGTCGGCGGAATGCTCATAGCCGCGAATGCTGTCGATGGTGGTGACGATCAGGTCGTCGAGCTTCGAAACGTCGTGGTTGTCGCTCATGCGGCTTCTCCTCGCGTGGGGTGTATCGAGGGGGAGAACGAGCAAGAGCGGAGCGGGTTTCGACGTAAGCCAATGAATCTAGGTTAAAAAACTATGAATGGCCGATGGCCTCATAACGGGTCTGGCTTCAGTGGGCCCAGTTCATGCTCAAGACTTGCAATGTTGGATTTGCCCTGCTGGAATCGCCGCGCGGCCGTTCGTTCGCCCCGAAAAGGCGTGCAAAACCATGCCTCATATGCGTGAGGTTGCTGAAGTTGTAGTTCTGGAGTGAGGGAATGTGGAAATATCTGGCGGGCCTTGCACTGATCGGCATGCCCATGGCCGCTGAAGCGCAGCAGGCGCCGCTGACGCTCGAGCGCGTCTTCGCCAGCCCCGATCTCGCCGGCACCACCCCGCGCGCAATGAAGCTCTCGCCCGACGGCAAGTTTCTGACGCTGCTGCGCAACCGCGCCGAGGACAAATCGCGCTTCGATCTGTGGGCGATGGACACCGTCACCGGCGAATGGCGGATGCTGGTGGATTCGCTGAAGGTCGGATCGGGCGCGAAGCTTTCCGAAGCCGAGATGATGCAGATGGAGCGCGCCCGCATCGGCGGGACCAAGGGCATCACCGCCTATGACTGGTCGCCCGACAGCAAGTCGATCCTGGTGCCGCTCGAAGGCCAGTTGTTCCTGGCGACGCTGGACGGGCAGGTTACCAAGTTTGCCGCCGCGGAGGGCGCGAAGCTCAATCCGGCAATGAGCCCGAAGGGCCGCTATGTCAGCTTCGTCCGCGGCCAGAACCTCGAGATACTCGATCGCGAGAGCGCCGCCGCTGCCGGGGCGGTGACGCAGGATGGCGGCGGGACGGTGCATTGGGGCGAGGCCGAGTTCGTCGCGCAAGAGGAAATGGCGCGCACCGAGGGCTATTGGTGGGCGCCCGATGACCGCCGCATCGCCGTCGAGCGATTCGACGAGGCGCCGGTAGCGATTGTCACCCGCGCCGCGATCGGCGCCGAAGGATCGACCATCGTCCAGCAACGCTATCCGAGCGCCGGCACCGATAATGTGCTGGCCGATCTCTATGTAATGGACCCCTCGGGGGAGAACCGGGTCAAGGTCGATCTCGGGCCGGACCGCAACATCTATCTCGCCCGCGTCGAATGGGCGCCCGACGGCAAGACGCTCTACGTCCAGCGCCAGAGCCGCGATCAGCGCACGCTCGACCTGCTCAAGGTCGATCCGGCAACGGGCAAGTCCACGGTACTGTTCACCGAGCGCAGCGGCGACAAGAGTTGGGTCAACCTATCCAACGCGCTGACGCCGATGCGCGACGGCAGCCTGATCTGGTGGTCCGAGCGCGACGGGCACGGGCATCTCTATCACTGGCAGGCCGGCAAATGGACCCAGCTGACCAAGGGCGACTGGGAAGTCGCGCAGATCGCCGGCGTCGACGAGGCCAAGGGCCGGGTCTATTTTCTCGCCAACAAGGATGGGGTGCTGGAGCGGCACCTTTATGCGATCGATCTCAAGCATCCCGGCGCGGTCACGCGCCTGACCGAAGCCGGCTGGTGGAACAGCGCGACGATGGACTCGGCGGCGAGCCGGGTAATCGTCAGCCGCTCCAATCCCGGCCAACCGCCGCAGGTGTATCTGGCGGATGCCACGGGCAAACGGCTGGCCTGGGTCAACCAGAACGACGTCACCGCCGCCGATCATCCCTACCACCCGTACCTCGCCGCCCACCGCACCCGTACCTTCGGGACGATCAAGGGCCCTGACGGCAGCGAGTTGCACTGGGAAATGATCGTGCCGGCGCGTGAGCCCGGCAAACGCTACCCGGTGTTCTTCCAGCATTACGGCGGGCCACATTCGCAGACGGTCAGCCGGCAATGGGGCGGGGCGCTCCAGCAGGCGATCGTCGACCGCGGCTATGTCTGGTTCCAGATCGACAATCGGGGGTCAGCCAATCGCGGCAAGGCGTTCGAGGATGCGATCTGGCACGCGATGGGCAGCGTCGAGGTCGAGGATCAACTTGCCGGCGCGGCCTATCTCAAGACCCTCGATTTCGTCGATCCCAAGCGCATCGCCACTTATGGCTGGTCCTACGGCGGCTATATGACCCTCAAGCTGCTCGAAGCAGCGCCGGCCACCTTTGCAGCGGGCGTCGCCGGCGCGCCGGTCAGCAAGTGGGAGCTGTACGACACCCATTACACCGAGCGCTACATGGGCGATCCGCGCCAGGTGCCCGACGCGTACAAGGCATCGAACACCGTCGAGAATGCGCTCAAGATCGCCGATCCCTTGCTGATCATCCACGGCATGGCCGACGACAATGTCGTGCTCGCACACACCACCGCGATGCTCGCCAGATTACAGCAGGGCGCGGTGCCGTTCGAGACGATGCTATATCCCGGTCAGACCCACCGCGTCGGCGGGCCGACGATCAGCGTGCATCTGTGGCAGACGATCCTCGGCTTCCTCGACCGGAGCATGCCCCCCACGAAATAGGAGCTTCACCGCACGAAAAGAACTTCTGTGGTGTCATCCACGCAACGATGCTGCTAGGAACCCGGCATGTTTCGAAAACGGCCCATTACCACCGCCCGCACGTCGATTAGCCGCTGAGGCGCGTCGCGCCGCCGGGTCTCGCCGCCGAAGCATGAACGGGAGCGTCGCGCTCCCTTATAATTCCACCGCAAAATGACTATGTCGCCGCCGAACCGCTTCGGCGGCCTCAGACCTTGAAAGGGACTAAAATGGGCTACCGTGTCGTGGTCGCTGGCGCCACCGGCAATGTCGGACGCGAAGTGCTGAACATCCTCGCCGAGCGGGAATTCCCGATCGACGAACTCGCCGTGCTCGCCTCGTCGCGCAGCCAGGGCAATATGGTGGATTTCGGCGAGACCGGTAAACAGTACAAGATCCAGAACATCGACAATTTCGATCCGACCGGCTGGGACATGGCGATCTTCGCGATTGGCTCCGAAGGCAGCGCCGCGCATGCTCCGCGCTTCGCCGCGGCCGGCTGCACGGTGATCGACAATGCCTCGCTCTACCGCATGGATCCGGACGTGCCGCTGATCGTGCCCGAGGTGAATCCGGAGGCGATCGATGGCTATCTGAAGAAGAACATCATTGCTAATCCCAACTGCTCGACGGCGCAGATGGTGGTGGCGTTGAAGCCGCTCCACGATGCGGCGCGGATCAAGCGCGTCGTCGTCGCGACCTATCAGTCGGTCTCCGGCGCCGGCAAGGCGGGGATGGACGAATTGTTCGAGCAGAGCCGCAACATCTTCGTCGGCGACAGCGCCGAGCCCAAGAAGTTCACCAAGCAGATCGCCTTCAACGTGATCCCGCACATCGACAGCTTCCTCGACGATGGTTCGACCAAGGAGGAATGGAAGATGGTGGTCGAGACCAAGAAGATCCTCGATCCCAAGATCAAGGTTACCGCGACCTGCGTGCGCGTGCCGGTGTTCGTCGGCCATTCGGAAGCGATCAACATCGAGTTCGAGGACGAGATCTCGGCCGAGGTCGCCAAGTCGATCCTGCGCCGTTCGCCGGGGATCATGCTGGTCGATAAGCATGAGGACGGCGGCTATGTCACGCCGATCGAATGCGTCGGCGAATATGCCACCTTCATCAGCCGCGTCCGCGAAGACCCAACCGTCGATAGCGGGTTGAGCCTGTGGTGCGTCAGCGACAATCTCCGCAAGGGCGCGGCGCTGAACGCGGTGCAGATCGCCGAATTGCTCGGGCGGCGGCATCTCAAGAAAGCGGCATAAGTGATCGCGGGCGGCTGCCGCTGCGGCGCCGTCCGCTACACGCTGGCGGTGGCGGCGATGCCGGGCACCTATGCCTGCCATTGCACCATCTGCCAGCGCTCGACGGGATCGTCCTTCGCGCACCAGATGCCGGTGGCGGAGGGTGTGTTGACGGTCGAGGGCGAATTGACGGCCGTGCCGATGCCGACGCTGCAAGGCGGCGTCAGCACCCAGCGCTACTGCGCCAAGTGCCTGACGCGGATCTACAACACCAACACCGGGCGTCTCGGCCTCGCGGTGGTCCGCGCCGGCACGATCGACGGTAGCGAGACGCTGAGCCCGCGCCTGCATATCTATGTTTCGACGAAGCAGCCGTGGGTCGTGCTGCCAGCAGACGTTGTGGCGTATCCGGAAAGCCCACCACCCGAAGCATGGGCGCGCGTCTTTGCCTGAGGCTTAGTGCCCCGCAGCGCCCGGATCCGCCTTGGGCGGCGGACCCTTGGGCCGGCGCAGGAACACCACCAACGGCACAGACAGGGCGGTCACGAACGCCATCGCCAGGAAGTCGTCGAGATAGGCGATCATTGCCGCCTGACGGGTGATCTCGGCATTGGCCATCGCCAGCACCGCATCGGCGCTGCCGCCGAACATCGACAGCAGGTTCGGATCGATCGTGTCGAGCTTCTGCGCGGTGATGTTCGGCACCAGATCGGCGTGGCTGACCTGGATGCCACGCGAGAGCATGGTCGTGACGATCGAGATGCCGACCGAGGCGCCGATGTTGCGCGACAGGTTCATCAGGCTAGAACCCTCGGTGCGCTGATGCGGG
>Ga0247739_10000857_pt1 | contig 10940 bp, 10 predicted proteins | sample UWRJL058202B2_FD_180943 | JGI IMG/M metagenome (GOLD analysis project Ga0247739, IMG submission 180943) | Plant litter microbial communities from Arlington Agricultural Research Station in Wisconsin, United States - UWRJ-L058-202B-2 | ecosystem: Environmental > Terrestrial > Plant litter >... | reverse complement strand
CCGCCGCCTCCATGCCGGTCAGGATCTGGCCCGCCAGCTTTCCGCCGCCGATGGCGTCGAAGGCCAGGGTGGCGCCGGTCGCGACAAGCGCCTCGATCAGCGCGCTCATGAAGTCCGGCGAGGTCGAGTTGACGATGTGCGGCGCGCCCAGTCCGCGCAGGATCTCCGCCTGGGCCTCGCTGCGCACGATGTTGACCAGGCCGATCCCGTCCTTGAGGCACAGCTTGTTCAGCATCTGGCCGAGGTTGGACGCCGCCGCCGTATGGACCAGGGCCGTATGGCCTTCCGCCCGCATCGTCTCGACCATGCACAGGGCCGTCAGCGGATTGACGAAGCAGGAGGCGCCGTCGGCCGCCGTGGCGTCGGCCGGCAGGGGCAGGGCCGCGTCAGCGCGCAGGGTCCGGTACTGGGCGTACATCTCGCCCCCGAGGATGGCGACGGTCTTGCCGATGAGGGCCTGAGCCGTCGGGCTGTCGCCCGCGGCGACGATCACGCCCGCGCCCTCGTTGCCGACCGGCATGGCCTCGCCGAGGCGGCCCGACATGGCGCGCAGACCTTGAGGCGGAACGTCGGCGACGGTGATGTCGCCCTCGACGCGGGCGGTCGACATGTCCGCCGCTCCGACCAGCAGGCCCAGATCGGAGGGATTGATCGGCGCGGCCTGGATTTGCACCACGATCTCGTCCGGGCCCGGCGCCGCGACCGGAAGCTCGACCAGCGACAGCTCCAGCCGGCCGTCAGCCGTGATCAGTGACCGGAGCTGAAGCCCGGTCTCGGGAAGGGATTGGGTCATGGAAACTCCGGTTAAAAGCCGACGCCGTTGAAAGCAGACGCCGCGGCGTCAGGCGGCCTCTTCGTTCGCCACCGCGTCCTTCGGCATGACGTCGCCGACGGTCGGGCGGTTCGCCTTACGGGTCAGGAGAATGTCGCGGCCCTTCACGATCTCCTCACAGTGCGCGCAGGCGATGCGGGGGTTCAGCGTATGGCCACAGGTCTTGTGGACCAGATCGATGCCGCTGTCGGCGTCGCCGTAGACATGTTTGTCGCCCCAGGCGTGCAAGGTCACCAGCACCGCCGACAGATCCTTGCCCTTGGCGGTCAGGACATATTCGTTGCGTGGCGGTCTTTCGGAATACAGGCGCGGCTCCAGCACCCCGTGCTGGACCAGGGTCTTCAGTCGCGCGGCCAGGACGTTGCGGGCCACGCCCAGCCGCTCCTGCCACTGCTCGAACCGGGTCAGGCCCTGAAACGCGTCGCGGATCACCAGCAGGGTCCACGGGTCGCCGATCACTTCCAGCGTCGCGGCGATGGAACAGCTTTGTTTTGAATAGTCTGCGGTACGGCCCATGGGTGGAAGGTGACCTCGCGTCAGCGCTTTTGCAAGTGGGTTGCCAAACCGAACCCTCTGGGTCAGTCTTGTTTGGCAACGAACGTGACAAGGGATCCTCATCCGGGACCGGCGGCGCTTCCTGCATTCCTCGACTGAACACGGGCGGAGGCGACGTCTTCCGCCCGTCTCCTTTGGACGCTAATCCGGCCCCATGACCCTCCACCGTCTAGCCCAAGCCCTGACCCTGACACCCGGCCCGGCGGGGCTGACGTGTGAACTGCAGGGCGACTTCTCCAATGGTCCGCTCGGCTATCCGCCCGAGAAAGGGTTCCCGTTCGGCGGTCTGCTGGCGGGCCTTTCGGCCAATGCCCTGCGTCAGGGTCTGGGCCTGACCGCGCCCCTGCGCAGCCTGTCGATCCAGTATCTGGCCGCCCCGGCCTATGACACCCCGGTGGTCTTCACGCCCCGCCTGCTGCGCGGCGGCCGCAGTGCGACCTTCGCCTCACTGGAGGTCCATCAGGGCGAGCGCCTGACCCATCACGCCCAGGCCACCTATGGCGATGACGACCTCAACGGGCTGAAGGCTGTCGGTCCGGTCGTCCCGCCCCCGCCGCTGGACAGCATCCATCCGGACCGGACCCTGTCGGGACCGCTGGCGCCGCACTTCTCCCAGCACGTCGAATACCGGCTTGAGACCGGCCCCAGCCTTTTGCAGGGCCTGCCCGGCGACAAGGCCGGCGAACGGCTGTGGATGCGCACGAAGGACGGCGCGCCGCTGGACGAAGCCCGGCTCTGCTATCTGATGGACGCCCTATATCCGCCGGCCTGGACCGCGGTGACGACCCCCTTCCGGGCCGCGACCGTGGACCTGCGTTACGACTTCATCGTCGACCCCACGCCGGAGACGGCCCCGGACGGCTGGGCCTTCTTCGACTTCTCGCTGGTCGATCTCGGCGATGGCTGGACGGTGGACGATCTGACAGTACGCGATGCGACGGGCCGGATTCTCGCCCTGGGCCGTCAGCGCCGCAAACTGGCCCCGGCCCGGCCGCCCCGCAGCGAGCGCGCCTAGGCCGGGCGGCAGTTTCGCCGTGCCCGACGCCGCAGCGCTTGAACCCGACGGCCAGACCGACGATCTAGGCCCCAACACCTCTCCGCAAGGAAACACCCAGTGACCGCTTCCGCCAACGATCCCGTCGTCATCGTCTCCTTCGCCCGCACCCCGATGGGCGGATTTCAGGGCGCCTTCGCGGGCGTGAAGTCGACCGAGCTGGGCGCCACCGCCGTCAAGGCCGCGGTCGAGCGCGCCGGCGTGTCGCCCGACAAGATCGACCAGATCTATATGGGCTGCGTCCTGCCCGCCGGTCTGGGCCAGGCCCCGGCGCGTCAGGCGGCGCTGGGCGCCGGCCTGCCGAAATCGGTCGAGGCCACGACCCTGAACAAGATGTGCGGCTCGGGCCTGCAGGCCGTGATGATGGCCAGCGACAGCCTTGCCGCCGGGTCGGCCGACATCATCGTCGCCGGCGGGATGGAGTCGATGACCGGCGCGCCCTTCCTCATGAACAAGCACCGCGCCGGGGCCCGCATCGGCCATGACGTCATCGTCGACTCGATGATGATGGACGGGCTGGAAGACGCCTATGACGCGGGCAAGCCGATGGGATCCTTCGCCGAGGACTCGGCCCGGACCTATCAGTTCACGCGCGAAGCCCAGGACGCCTATGCCGTCGAAAGCCTGACCCGCGCCAACGCTGCGATCGCCTCGGGCGCCTTCAAGGCCGAGATCACCCCGGTCGAGGTCACGGGCCGCAAGGGGACCGTCACCGTCTCCGAGGACGAACAGCCCGGCAAGGCCATGCCGGAGAAGATCCCCGGCCTGAAGCCGGCCTTCGCCAAGGACGGCACCATCACCGCTGCATCCTCGGCCTCGATCTCGGACGGCGCGGCCGCCCTGGTCATGACGCGCGAGAGCGTGGCCAAGGCCATGGGCTTGCCGATCGTCGCCCGCATCGTCAGCCATTCGGCCCACGCCCATGAGCCCGGCCTGTTCACCACCGCCCCTGTCCCCGCGATCCAGAAGGCGCTGAAAAAGGCCGGCTGGTCGGTCGAGGACGTCGATCTCTGGGAGGTCAACGAGGCCTTCGCCATCGTTCCCATGATCGCCATGCAGGAGCTGGGCATCGACCACGCCAAGCTCAACGTGAACGGCGGCGCGACGGCCTTGGGTCACCCTATCGGCGCTTCGGGCGCCCGCGTTCTGGCCACGCTGCTCGGCGCGCTTCAGGCGCGGGGCGGAACAAAGGGCGTGGCGTCCCTGTGCATCGGCGGCGGCGAAGCCGTGGCCATGGCGGTCGAACTGGTCTGATTTTTCGGCGGCAGGCTGGACCCGCAGCCTGCCGTTCTGTCCGCCTCCATGAGGCGGCTGAGGGCGTTGGGTCCGGCGGCCAGAACGATCATCGGCACGACTCTGCGACTGCGAATAGTTCTCAAGATTGCGCGCGAGCGCCCCGTGTGGCAAGCCCCTTTTCGGCGGCTTTTTCAGAACGGAACGAGAACATGCGCGAAGACGGCAAGCTGGACTATCTGGAATTCCCTGCGACCGACGTCGGTCCGCTGAAGACCTTCTACGGCTCGGCCTTCGGCTGGAAATTCCAGGATTACGGTCCTGAGTACGCCGCCTTCAGCGAAGGTCTGGACGGCGGCTTCAACGCCGATCCGTGCGCGGACGCCATCACCAAGCCCCTGCCCGTCCTGTTCGCCCACGATCTCGAAGCCTTGCTCGCAAAGGTCGAAGCCGCGGGCGGCACAATGGTCAAGCCGATCTTCGCCTTCCCCGGTGGGCGGCGCTTCCACTTCAAGGACCCCGCCGGCAACGAACTGGCGGCCTGGTCCGAGACCTAGGGCCTATTTGGCGTCAATGGACTGAGCGATGCGTTCGCCCAAGGTTTCGTCGGCGCCGTCCAGGCTTGAGACCCAGACGTGGATTTCGCGCGGGCTGGTTGAGCGCTGGAACAGATGCTCCATCGCATGCCTCTGGCCGCCCTCGTTGACGACGATGGAGGCGCGGCCACCGGCCTGGATCATTTCGCCGTCATAGATCGGGAACTGCGATGACGGCCCGACATAGACCATGACGAACGACTGATCGCCGCGCCGGATCGTATAGACGTTGAAGTCGGGGCCGGGGCGGCTGGTGGTGATGCGGAAGCCCGAAGGCAGCTCCACCCTGAACGGCAGGGCCGCGATGGCGGGCGCGCTGAGCACCGTCATCGGCGGCGGAGGCTCGGCAGGCGCGGGCATCGGCGCGGGCTGAACCGCCGGGGCGGGCTGAACGGTCGCCGCAGGCTGGCTGCCCGGCAGGACCGGCGGCGCATAGACCCGGCCACCGGGCGCGGGCGTCGTCACGGGCGCGCTCGTCACGGGAGCGGATGCAGGCGGCGTCGGCCGGGGCGTGACCACGGGGGCCCGGGTCGTCGGCGGTGTCGGGACGGGCGCCGCCCGCGTCGGAGCCGGGGTCGTGGCCGGAGCCGTAGTCCGGGGCGCGGTCGTGGGAGCGGTCGCGGGAGCCCTTGTGGGCGCCGGTGCGGGAGCCGTGGCCCGGGGCGGCGTCGTAGCGGGCGCGGTCGGCCGGGCTGGCGCGGGCTGTGGCGTGGTGGAGCGTGTGGCCGGAGGCGTGGTCGTGGGTGTCGTCGCGGGCGGCGCGGCTCGGGTCGGGGCAGGCGCCGGGGTCGGGGCCGATGTCGTCGGCCTCGCGGCAGCCGCGGGAGCGGTCGTCGCCGGCGGCGCGGTCGCTGGAGCGGGGGCCAGATAGTCGGTCCGCGCCGGAGGGCCGCCGTTCAGGCTGCGGGTCAGGTCGCTGCCGGGACGCGCCGCGGGCGGCGTCTGTGTTGAAGACTGGGCGGGAGCCTGGGCAGGGGTCCGGACGGGCGCGGCGTTGAGAGCCGAGGTCGCCGTCGACGGCGGGGCCGTCCGCGACGTCGTCTGGGCCAGGACCGGAGCGGCCGACAGGGCGGCGGCGCTGGAGGCGAGAAGCAAGGAAACGCGAAGGGTACGGGCGGTTTTCATGGGGCGGACCATCGCCTCTCGGCGGACGGACGGCAAGACCGGAAAACGCCTGACGAAGCCCCCTGATCAGGCGCTCAGGGGGTCGGCAGTTCGACCCAGAAGGTCGCGCCCTGGCCCGGCGTGGACTCCACCCCGATCACCCCGCCCTGCAACTCGATCAGTCGCTTGGCCAGGGCCAGGCCGATGCCGTGCCCCTCCACCGTAGACCGTTCCAGGCCGAGTCTGTTGAACGGCTCGAACAGCTGGGCCTGCTTCTCGGGCGACAGACCCGGACCGCGGTCGGTGACTTCGATGCGGACGCCGTCGAACACGCGCGACACTCGGAACGTCACACTGCCGCCCGAGGCGCCGTATTTCACGGCATTGGTGGCGAGGTTGTCGATCACCTGGCTCAGGCGCTGGGAATCGGCCAGGGCGACAAGGCCCTCCCCGTCCCGCACAACCTCCAGCCTCAGATTCAGGGCCTCTGGCCGCAGGGCGGTGGCGCGGCGGATGTCCTCGACCAGCCCCACGACGTCGGTGGGACGCAGTTCGACCTTCACCGCGCCGGACTCCGCGCGGGCCACGTCCAGCAGGTCGTGGGCCAGGGCCTCGACCTGACGCGCGGTCTTGACCAGCATCTCGGCCATTTCCTTCTGGGTCTCGGTGACCGGACCCAGCTGGCCGCTGGACCAGAGTTCGCCGATGCCGATGACGCCGCCGACCGGGCTCTTGATCTCGTGAGCGACGTTGGCCAGCAGGCGCGACTTGGCCTCCGAGGCCAGCTCGGCCCGCTTCTGGCCGGCCCGGGCGCGGGCCGACAGGCCATCGCGTTCGGTCAGCAGGGCCGCCACCAGCATGAACGGCAGGGAGATGGAGATCAGCATCAGCTGGGCGGTCAGAATCCGCATCGCCGAGGCGGGTTCGGCGGTCACGGGCTGGCCGTGCAGCATGGCCGCGAAGGCGACGATCGCGATACCCAGAATGGCGACGGCCAGACCCGACATGCGCAATCGCGCGGCGATGACCACCAGAAGCATGTTCAGGAAGAAGGTGACGACGACAAAGCCCAGGAAATAGCGGGCGTAGGCTACGGCGAACAACACGCCCAACAGGGCCGTCCACTCCAGAATTCGCAGCGGCTGGCGCACGATGAGCAGCGACCGGCGATCGATCGAAAGGATCAGGGGCACCACCAGCATCATCGCCAGCGAATGGCCGAACCACCACATCTGGAAGCTTTCCAGCAGGGGAGCCCCGCGGATAATCGCAAAGACGACCGAGCCGACCGCGGCGCCGAGCAGCGGAGCGGCGACGGCCACCAGAAGGACCAGCCGCAGCGTCGACCTGACCGTCTGCATGGTCAGATCCGGCGCGAAACGGCGGACCAGGGTCACGGCCGCCACCATTTCGAACAGGTTCACCGCCGTGAGCATGGCGGTATTGGCCGGGGTATGGCTCGACAGAAACTCTCCGCTGGCCACCGCGATCGCCATCAGGGCGCCGAAGCAGAGGTCGAAGGAGACGCCGCGGCCCGTCCTCAGCCAGACCGCGACCGCGACGGCATTGGCCAGCCACATGACCACGACACCGTCCGAGGACCGGCCGAACTGGATCGAGAACACTGTCAGCAGCAGAACCGAGCAAACCGTCGCCAACGCCGCCAGCGGCTGGCTGAACAGGCGCGCAGCATCTGTCGTCACGGCCGAGGTCGTGGAAGGCGCCGCGGAGGGACGAACAGGGGTCGTGGCGAGACCTCCAGACCGGGTTTCCAGCACAGGGCTGAGCGACATAAGCGACGACTCGAGGGTACAGCGATGCGTCAGCTAAGCCCTTGCTCCCTAATATCCCGTGAAGTTAACGCCACGGCACGGGCATCCGAGCGGGAAATGTCAGGCGCCGGACAGTTCCGCATTGAAGGCCGCGACGGCCGCCGCCGGGCCCTGGGGATGGTTCCAGACCCCTGCGCTCACGGCGATGAAGTCGGCCCCGGCCTCGGCCAGGGCGCGGGCGGTCTCGACCGTGACGCCGCCGATAGCGACGCAAGGGATCTCGACCGTCTCCTGCCAGATGGTCAGGACGTCGAGCTCGGGCCGGTGGGTGGTCTGCTTCGTGTCGGTCGGGAAGAAGGCGCCGAAGGCGACATAGTCGGCGCCGGCCTCGGCCGCCTCCATGGCCAGATCGCGGCTGTCGTGGCAGGTGGCGCCGATCATGGCGTTGGGCCCCATCAGCCGGCGCGCCGAGGCGACCGACGCGTCCTCCTGGCCCACATGCACCCCGTCGCAGTGAAGCGCCGCCGCCAGATCGGGCCGATCGTTCAGGATCAGCGCGACGTCATGCTTGCGCGCGACGGGAGCCAGCCTTTCGACGGCGGTGCGGATCTGGTCCTCGCTTGCGGGCTTCAGCCGGATCTGCAGCGCGGCGACGTCGCCTGCGCCGAGCGCGGCGTCCAGATCGGCGGCGAAGGCCTCCAGATCCGGGATCGCGGACGGGGTGATCAGATACAGACGGGTCGCCGGACGATCCGGGATTTGAGGAGCACGGGCCATGTGCGGCAAGTGCGACGCCTGACCGCATTCGTCAATGCCGGGCGTCGCCTCAGTAGCGCCAGTAGGGCCGGGGTCCCTCGGGCGGCGGCGGCGCGAAGCCGACGCGGCCGATCTCGCGGATACGCCCTCCCCGCTCGCGGCCTTCCACCAGCTCATAGCCGAGCAGGGCGAAGACGCGGCCGCCGACGAAGATCGGGCGCGCATCGCCGTACCAGTCGATGCAGGAGGCCACACAACCGTCGTCCTCGGCCTTGCCCGGCCGCGAGTCCAGCGTCCCCAGCGGCCGCAGCGTCCCGGCTGCGCGACGCAGGTAGGCCATGTCGGCGCTTTGCTCGAACAGGGCGTCGCTGTCGCCTTCGAAAGCGCGCATGACCGGCAGGCCCAGCACACCCGAGGCGCCGTCAGGGCTGGCCGGGTCCGGCTGGTAGAAGAAGGCGTGGCTGCGGCTCTCGGCCTCCTCGGCCGCCGGCATGACATAGCGGTCCGACAGGACCGGCGCCGCGCCGGTCAGGGCGACGGTGTTGAAGACCACGGCCTCCTCCCCGCCCACGACCAGGGCGTCGGGGCCCATCTGTTCGATCCTGTCCACAGCCGTGTCGAAGGCCAGGGTCGCAACCGCGCCTCCGTCCAGAGGCACGACGTTCAGCAGATTGGCCTGAACCTCCCAGGCGTCGTCATAGTGGATTCCAGAGTAGAGAAGGTGGTGGTTGACGAAACGGTCTCGCACGCTTCGGCCCGCGTCGGGCAGGGTCCGATAGAGGCCGGCGTCGGCCTCCGCGAGCCCGGATCCCAACGCCGACAACGGCAGACGCAGCAAGGCCGCGCCGCCCCGCGCCGCCTCGGGACCCCACATCGCATCTCCCCCGGCGTTCGAGACCAGGAAGACGTTCAGCACCCCGGCCTGCGGGTCTTCCAGGAAGGAGAACTGATCGACCGGCGTACCGCGCGTCCGGATCGCGTCCGGCCGCCCGCCGTCCAACGGGAAACGGTACAAGGACGACAGCGCCGGCCCACCGGGGCGTTTTGCCTGTCGCCAGGGCAGCCATTGGCTCATCCAGACATAGACCGCGTTCTCGGTGACATAGAAGGACCGGCCTGCGGGGCCCACGACCGCCGTCGCCCGGCACGCAAGTTCGGGCTCGTCCAGATCGCATCGGACCACCGAATGAATGGCCCTGGCCCCTGTATCGCTCTCCTTGATGACGACAGGCGAGCGATAGACGTCCGTGGCCGCGACCAGCGGGCGTTTGACCGGCTCCGCCTGCCCCGCAACCCACCGGCTGATGGTCGGCAGGTCGGCCAACGGGTTCTCGGCGTCATTGAGATAGGTCGGGGTGTAGAACACCAGCTGGTCGCCGATCAGGCGCGAAGCGTAGTTGCGCGACGAATAGTAGTCGTCCGAGCCGATGTGGTGGCTGTCGGCGAAGCTCAGCTTTCCGGCGGCGTCCAGCCGGAAGCGGTTGATCTCGGTCCCGCCCCGCTCGTAGCTGAAACCGATCACCACGACCCAGTCGCCCGAGACCAGCATCTCGTCGTACCAGTCTTCGGAGGCGTCGACGCCGGGCGGCCACGCGTTGATGGAATCGACGGGACGCATGTGCCCGTCGGCGATCGAGATCGTGAACACTCGGCCGCGGCGCAGGACGACCAGAGTATCGCCGCGCAGCTTGACCACATCGCCCTCATCCACCCCGCCCTGCTGGTTGTTGGTGATGCTCGGCGCCGAGACCCGGGAGCCGGTCACGACGACCTCATCGACGGAGCTGTCGTCAGTCGGGGGACAGACTTCCGGATTGGGGTCGAGGCAGGGCTCGCCGTTTTGCTGATCCTGGATCCAGGCGGTCAGTTCGGCGGCGGAGGCGAAGGGCGCCAGCCCGGACGCGGCTGCTTCCGGCCGGGGATCGGCGGAAGAACCGGCTGGAGCCGCCGTCGCGAAGGCGCCGAGGAGCAGCGCCGCCACGAACGCCGCGCCGATCCGCGCTTTCAACCCCCTGGTCCGCATCGTCACCCCCGGTTGTTTCCGGCACCAGAACAGACGCAGCCGTTGGAGACAACCGGCGAACACGACCCGGCGCGAGATGCGAACGCGCATGCGAACCAGTTGCAACCGCGTTGATATGTGTTACAGAGAACCATTCTCAGTTCGACTTGGGTCCGCCTCTTGTACGTCTGCAACTGTAACGGCCTGCGCCAGCGTGACGTCGCCCTCGCCATCGAGGCCGGCGCGACTCGCCCCCGTGAGATCTTCGCCCGCAACCAGTGCCAGGCGCAGTGCGCCAAATGCGTCTGCGAGATGCGCCAGATGATCGACGACAGCCGCGAAGCATTCGCACTCGCAGCCGAGTAGTCGCGGCCAAAAATCACTCGCAATATCAATGTGCGTGATAAGAACTCTCAAATAAACAAGAGCCGATTTCCTGTGCTAAACGCCGTTTGAACAGACGGCGGATGAGTCTGGGCGCACTCCGGCGTCCCGTCCGCGAGACGAGCAAGGACCATGGCCATGAAGGGCGATCCCGCGATCATCCGCACCCTCAATGCGGTGCTGACCAACGAACTCACCTCGGTGAACCAGTATTTCCTGCACGCCCGGATGTTCGAGAGCTGGGGTCTGGCTCACCTTGGCCAGGTGATCTACGAGGAATCGATCGGCGAGATGAAGCACGCCGACATGCTCATCAAGCGCATCCTCTTCCTCGACGGCCTGCCAAACCTTCAGGACCTGCACAAGCTGAAGGTCGGCGAACATCCGGTCGAATGCCTGGGCGCCGACCTGCAGCTGGAATACGCCGGTCGCGCCACCACCGCCCCGGCCGTGGCCCAGTGCGAGGCCGCCGGCGACTTCGTCAGCCGCGACCTGCTGATGCGCATCCTGTCGGACACCGAAGAGCACATCGACTTCCTCGAGAACCAGCACAAGCTGATCGAGCTGATGGGCGCCCAGAACTACCTGCAGTCGGCGATGAAGGAGATCGTCACCGACAAGGCCGCCACCGGAAACTAGAGCACTTCACGCC
>Ga0247739_10000856_pt1 | contig 10941 bp, 6 predicted proteins | sample UWRJL058202B2_FD_180943 | JGI IMG/M metagenome (GOLD analysis project Ga0247739, IMG submission 180943) | Plant litter microbial communities from Arlington Agricultural Research Station in Wisconsin, United States - UWRJ-L058-202B-2 | ecosystem: Environmental > Terrestrial > Plant litter >... | reverse complement strand
GACCTACAATTTTTGCCATTTTCCGCTAACGCTTTTTAATGGGCTGCCTTTCACAGTTTGTAGCCGTGCTGCAGACAGCCCGTTACTACGCTACGTGTTACTTCTTATCCGAATGTCCCAAGCTTTTTTCTGGGCAAACAGCATCCCTTACCAGTTGTTTCAATTCTTTTACTTCTGGAAAATGCCCGGCTTCTTTTCGGTCGAACAGTTTGGCGCCATTTACATACACCAAGTAGCTGCCGCTGATTTCGCTCGGATGCAGGGTAACACCATACAGTTCCTCCGAAAAAGTAGTGAGCAGCTCCTGCGCCATGTAAGCTGCCCGCAAAAGCCATCCACATTTCGGACAATATTCAATGGTAACGGTTGGTTTGCTATCGGCAGAGAAAGTGGTTTCCATAATTCATGGCAAGATAGTTTACAATCAAGATGTATTTGCCATCTACAAAAACCAACGATTACTTAAATTGCAGATTCGGCCATGAACTTGTGCATCATAAAATTGTTATTACACCATGCCATTCAAGATACAATCTCACTACCAACCTGCCGGTGATCAACCACAGGCCATTGCCGAGCTCACCGATGGAATACTCCGTGGGGAACGCTACCAAACACTATTGGGCGTTACCGGAAGCGGCAAGACGTTTACCATGGCCAACGTGATTCAAAATGTACAGCGGCCTACGTTGGTGTTGACCCACAACAAAACATTGGTGGCACAGCTGTACGGAGAATTCAAACAATTTTTTCCAGATAACGCCGTGGGATATTTCGTGAGTTATTACGATTATTATCAGCCAGAAGCTTACATGCCTGTGAGTGGAACCTATATTGAAAAAGACTTAAGCATCAACGAAGAACTAGACAAACTGCGCCTGCACGCTACCAGCGAATTGTTGAGCGGCCGTCGGGATATCATCGTGGTGGCATCCGTGAGTTGCATTTACGGTATGGGTAACCCTACCGAGTTCGAGAACGGCATCATCCGCATCGAACAAGGACAAACCTTGAGCCGCCAAGGTTTTTTACACAACTTGGTAAACATTACCTATAGCCGAACCCAAGGCGATTTTGCCAGAGGTTCGTTCCGGGTAAAAGGCGACACGGTCGATATCAATCTCCCTTACGTGGATCACGGGCTTCGGGTCACTTTTTTTGGCGACGAAATCGAAAGCATCGAAACATTGGAACTCAAAACAGGCAAGCGCATGGCGATGGTGGAAAACGCAGCCATTTTCCCCGCCAACCTTTATTTGGCCCCCAAAGATATATTACAACAAGTTTTATATGAAATCCAGGACGAGACCAATGCACAGGTAGAATATTTCAAAAGCTCGGGCAAGTTTATCGAAGCGCAGCGCCTAAAAGAAAGGGTGGAATACGACCTTGAAATGATTCGGGAACTCGGTTACTGCAACGGCATCGAAAACTATTCCCGCTTTTTTGATCGCCGCATCCCTGGTACAAGACCGTTCTGTTTGCTCGATTATTTTCCGGATGATTATATAGTGGTGATTGATGAAAGCCACCAGACCATTCCACAGATAGCGGGCATGTACGGCGGCGACCGCAGCCGTAAAATGATTTTGGTGGATTATGGTTTCCGACTGCCAAGTGCCTTGGATAACAGGCCCCTCAACTTTCACGAATTTGAGAGCATGATGAACCAGACCGTGTACGTGAGCGCTACCCCTGGGGATTACGAACTGGAGCAAACCGGCGGCATTGTGGTAGAGCAAGTGGTGCGACCAACCGGCTTGCTGGAACCGCCGATAGAAGTGCGACCAAGTGTGAACCAGATTGATGATTTGCTCGACGAAATTGACAAACGCGTAACCAAGGGCGATCGTGTGCTGGTAACCACGCTCACTAAACGCATGGCCGAAGAAATGGACAAATATCTCGGTCGTATCAATATTAAAAGTAAATATATCCATAGTGAAGTAGATACACTGGAAAGGATAGAAATCTTGCGTCAATTACGTTTGGGTGATATAGATGTGCTGGTGGGAGTAAATCTATTGCGGGAAGGATTGGATTTACCAGAAGTATCGCTGGTGGCCATTCTCGACGCAGATAAGGAAGGCTTTTTGCGCAACGAACGATCGTTGACACAAACAGCTGGACGTGCCGCCCGTAACGTGGATGGCCTGGTTATTTTTTATGCAGATAAGATGACCGAAAGCATGCAGCGTACCATTGATGAAACCGATCGCCGCCGCGAAAAGCAAGTGGCACATAACATTGCCAACGGCATTACGCCAATGACGGTGAGCAAAAGCATCGAACAGGTAATGAAACAAACTTCGGTGCTCGACATCAAAGGCTTTGACGCCAGCAAGCCTTATGCGATTGACATGGATGGAGAGATAGTGGTGCGTGCCGCCGAAGAAGGTGCCGTGTACAAAACCATTCCCCAAATGGAAAAAGCCATTGCCAAAACCAAAAAAGAAATGGAAAAAGCCGCTCGGGATATGGACTTTATAGAAGCTGCTAGATTACGAGATGATATGTTTAAAATGCAGAAAGAATTGGAAGGGATGAAGGGGTAAAAAATTCCTTACGATTTCACAAACGCTATCGACTAACCAACACATTTTTTTTCGAAGAAATAAAATATTTTATTCGGATTGCAGTTTTATTCTACATTTGTAGAATAAAATATCAAAACGTAGAACTATGCAATTGTCCAAAACAGAAGAGCAGCTGATGGAGCTTATCTGGAAGCACGGAAAAATATTTCTAAAAGATTTATTGGAACAGCACCCGGAACCCAAGCCTGCTTCAACAACCATCGCCACGCTACTCAAACGCATGCAGGACAAGGGATTTGTTGGATACAGACTGTTCGGCAACTCCAGGGAATATTACCCCTTGGTTGAAAAGGAAGATTATTTTTCCAAACATGTAAAGGGAATCATCAAAACCTATTTTGGTAATTCGGCATTACAATTTGCCTCCTTTTTTACCAGCACTAGCAACTTGTCAAGTTCCGAATTGGAGGATTTAAAAAAAATCGTAGAAAAAGAAATTAAAAAAAAGAAAAAATGATTATTTATTTTCTTAAAGTGATTCTTTGCCAATCCATACTACTCCTCGTTTTCAAGCTGCTTTTGGAAAGGGAAAAGATGCATGTGTTCAATAGGTTTTATTTGCTTTTTAGCATCCTTGTTTCGTTCGCAATTCCTTTTATTGTTATTCATCTAAATAATACTTCTACCCCAATTGTTGAAAGCGTAAACCTGTTCAATGCTGGGGTCGAGCAAATGCCTGAAACGTCTCAAACCGCAGTTGTTACAGTAAAGGGTGAGGTTGATACTAGAATGACAATGTCAAAAATATTATTGATTCTATATGCTACTATTTGCCTATGCTTGTTAATAAGATTTATCAAAAACATCAATGCCATCTTGCAAAGAACCAAACAGCATGATACTTTATTATATCAGGGAGCAAGACTTGTGTTTACCAACGATAATTTAACCCCACACAGTTTTCTGCACTACATTTTTGTGAACGCAAAAATGTTTGCGGATGGCAACATAGAAAAGGAAATTTTTTGCCATGAACTGGCGCATGTAAACCAAAAACACTCACTGGATATTATAACGATAGAAATATTGAATATTTTTATATGGTTCAATCCAGTTTTATACCTCTATAAAAAGGCAATACAACTCAACCACGAATTTCTGGCGGATGACGCCGTGATAAAGGCGTACAGAAATCCTTCGGACTATCAACAATTATTGCTTCAAAAAGCAACCCAATGCAACACCTCTTTACTCACTAGCCCATTCAATTATTTTATCACCAAAAAACGCCTTATTATGATGACAAGAAACACATCTTCAAAAATTACCGTGCTAAAACAACTCGCCTTACTGCCACTATTACTTGGCATCATACTGGTTTTTGGCACAAAAACATTGGCGCAAGACACACTCAAAGCCTCAACGAAGGTGCGGCCACAGCTGTCGCATACCGTAAATGGCGCTACTGCTGAGCAGATGCAGGTTTACAGGGAGATTACCACAAAACACAAAACCACCGACAAGAAATGGCCACTGCGATTTATGGTAGACATTACCGATGCCGAAAAAGCTACGCTTGAATCGATTTTTTTACAAATGAGCAAGATGCAGCAAGACACCCAGACGGTTGCATTTCTTCCACCTATGGGACCTTCGCCCAAGATCGTTCCCACAAAAGCGCAGTTCGAATCTTGGAAAAACCCTAACATGTACGGCGTGTGGATTGATGATAAAAAGGTAAGCAACAGCGCCCTTTCCAAATACAGCGCAACCGACTTTTCTCATGTATTTGTAAGCAAGCTTTATGGCTTCGCCAAAAAGGGAAAAATCTATTCCTATCAAGTGAATATTATGACAAATGCTTATTATCAGAAGGACTCAGCGTTCAATGCAGCTAACAAGAATAACCAGATGGTGTTGAGGTCTTTCCCTCGTCAATCATAGGCAAGGTTTTGCCCACGAATTTTTTTGGAACCCCTTCTGATGGATTTTATACATCAGAAGGGATTTTTTTGTTACTGATACTTGTAGAAAATATATATTATTATCTTATCTGCGTTTGGACATTTGTCTTTAAACAATCTCTCACCCCTCCACACAACACATATTTATTTGTCTAACATCAGAACATTACATTAATTTACCACATCGATACTGCATCTTTTTTAGTGATTATTCAAGATTGAATCTTATGAAGCTCATCCGGCAAACTGCCTTGTGGAACAACGAAGGGAACGCTGACAAAGTGTACGAGATAGACTTGTGCGAAACAGCTCCCAATAGATATGTGGTCAATTTTAGGTATGGCCGGCGGGGCGCCAATTTAAAAGACGGCACCAAAACAGCCATGCCAGTCTCTTTGACACAGGCAGAAGATATTTTTAAAAACTTGATAGAAGAAAAGCGCAAAGGCGGCTATCGAGATACAGACAATTATGTAGCGGATGCTCAGTCGAATCCAACTTTTGCCACAGCGCCTGAAAAAATAAATAATGAGTTACATACATATGTCTTAAATCGCCTGCAGGAAGCGACACAATCAAGTGCAGGGAAGAATTTAAAGAAATGGCCGTTGGGTCGTATAATATGGCGTGCGGGAGAACTACGCATTACCAACGCTGCCCCATTGATTATTCCACAGCTAACAAAAGGCAACGCTTTGATGCAATACATTGCGTGCTGGAGCTTGGGCCGCTGCGGAAACAGTTCGGCTATCGAGCCATTGGAGCAAGTGTACGGTTCCAAAGCATCTTCGGAACATGTAAAGCGGATGGCTTTGGTTGCACTATTAGCGTTGAAGAATATACAGGGCACTGATGATGCATTATTAGAAAACTTGCTTACAACACTACCCGAACAAGTACAATCATTCTTACAAAATGATAAAGTTGAAAACCTGAAAATTTATTTGGTGCAGGCAACTTCTACACCCGAATCGCTTCATCATGCTACAACCATTTACTTGTTGGCCGAACATTTTGCAGCAGCAGCGACCGCCATATTTGAATGGTTGAAAGAAATCACCTTGGTCCCGAATCAATTTAAAGTTGCAAGGCATATTTTCAAGATTGCAGAGTTCAGAGAAGACGCCCCGATCTTTTCCTTGCTGGCTTACAAGTTCGAAACTACATCTGGCCTTTTTACATATAATTACTGGAAAAGAAATAGTTATGTATATTACAATGGAAAAGATTTCAAGCATGCCATAGATGAGCAAAAAAAAGAAAACGCAGGATTAGCTTATTCAGACACCACCAAAAATTATTTGATGCGGCGCACTTGGCGTACCATGCGTACGTTAGGTAAAGATCATTCGGAGGCTTATGTGCGTTTTGCTTTTGGTGTTTTATTGCAATATAATAACGGCTTGGAGGGCGATAACGAACCCGAAGAAATAGAACAATCCTTTTATAGTTACAACCAAGCCACACGGTCTTACGAAAACAATATCACCACCAAATTATACAGCGCCCACGCAAATAGTATGTTGCTGAATTATATATTATTTTCTGGCGGCAACAGATATTTTTTAAAACGCAATAATACTGCTTGGCAGCTACAGCAAGGCACACCTGAGACAGCCGAAAAAAGAGAAGACGCTTTTCCCGAATTATGGGATCGGTATCCGCAAGCATTGGTACAGTTGCTCTTTGATTCGGAAGTAGAATTGGTCCACAACTTTGCAGTAAAGGCCTTAAAAGACCGAAGCGACCTGGCCCAATATTTTGACTTGACCGCTTTAAAATCGTTGTTTCAAAAGCCATTTGCAGCTACTGCGAAATTAGCCATGGTGCTGGCCGAAAAAATGTACGATGCCAATCACCCGGACGAAGAATTGGTATCCGCATTGTTGTTGCATCCTATTGCCGATGCTCGAAAATTAGCAATTTCATGGATAAGTAATCAGTTTGATTACTTTTTTACACAAACTACGGCTGTTGTTCACCTGATTGTTAATCCTTATGACGACGTGTTTGAGGTAGCTAATAAATGGCTAACTACAAGAAAGGATTATGTGACGGAATCAGAACGCCTTTCCAAAGCTGTTATTGACCAGTTACTTATTTTACAGCCAGTAGTGCCCTGGGCCGCCGCTGCTGCCGACCATGCTGCGCAATTATTGTCAAATCATTTTTTACGATATTTAACCCGCATAGACCTTGCAGTAATCGAGCAGTTATTGTTACAAAAAGTAGCGCCCACCCAAATGCTTGGCGCCATTATCCTGCTCCATCATCCCATACCCCCGCAAGATTTTCCCGACGGTTTGCTATCGTTGATGATTCAATCTAACAATCCTCAAGTAAGACAAGCCGGCATTACGCTGTTTGGAAGGCTGCCCGAAAGTCAACTTTACGACAATCCAGAACTGATAGCAGCGTTTTGTGTATCCCCATACCAAGAAATACGGGAAGCTATACAACCCACTGTAAAAAACCTGAATGACAGGAATAACTTATTTGGAGAAAAACTACTGGTGGATCTTTTGCCATACATGCATCGTAAAGAAACGGCTGAGGGACTGCATGGTGATTTGCTCCAGCTTTTCACAGGGCCGTTGGCTTCGCATGTTGCAACGATAGATTCAGCTACGGCCTTATCGTTTATACATGGAAGATTCCCGGTGCCACAAATATTAGGGCTTTTTATATTCAAGAATGGCAACAAGTCATTCGAACTGTCCATGCGGCAATGGGTAAGGTTGGCTAATCATGAAGCGTTGGATATTCGGCAATTCAGTTGGGGTCTTTTCAATGAACATGTACCACGAGTACAAGCAGAAGCATCGGAATCACTGCGCATTTTAGACAGTTCCTGGGACGATAGCCGTTCGTTCGCTTTCCGTTATTTTCGGGAACATTTTACCGAAACCACATGGACACCCGAACTCCTCGTAAGCGTGTGTGATAGCACGAGGACCGATGTGCAATCTTTCGGTCGGGAAATGATCACCAAATATTTCCAAGAAGAAAATGGTGAATTATACCTGATGCAATTGAGTCAACATCCTGCGCAGCAGGTACAACATTTTACCACCCATTATTTAGAACAGTTTGCAGCAGACAAGCCCCTGAACATCGAAAAACTCGAAGCATACTTTATCACGGTTCTGTCGTTGGTAAACAAAGCGGGTATTGCAAAAAAACGTATCTTCTATTTCTTGCAAACAGAAGCTTTGAAAAATAAACAAGTAGCGGAAATAGCCACACGAATAATTGCCCGACAATCGGCTACAATGGCCGTTTCGGATAAAGCGGCCTGCATAGGTATCCTGTATGAATTACAGAAAAAGTATCCAGAACTCGACATGCCTTTAACCATGGTTGCCGTACCCGTGTATGAAAAAGTTTAACGTTCATTCATCAAAATCCGTATCATGATTTTTGATTATAAATACAAAGGAAATACCGCTGTTGATAGTAATGCCTCCACTACCGACATGAACTTTGTGCCCGATGCACTGCGGCCACCTGTTTATTTCGATGGGTTGCTGGCAAAGCAGGTTGCTTTTCGTGAAGCCATTTCTGCATTGAATGCCGTGGTGGTTTCCGATCTTCGATTTCAACCCAAGGACAAAACGGCTTATAAAGAATGGGCTGCGCAAAATGAATTGATGTTGTTGGGCGAGTATGGTGCACAATATCAGCAGGGGCTGTCCACGCAGATCAATCAGATCAAAGAAGAACTTACTGGCCTTCAGAAAAACAGGCAGACAATCATGGCTCCATTTTATAAGGCGAGAAGGCAATATTTCGATTACTTATATCAAAAAGAGCGAGATTTTTGGTTCGTGTTGGATCCAGTAATTACCGTACATCCCGATGAGTTGTTTTTTGAATGTTTTAGCCAAGACGAAAGCACATATGGTAAACTTGGCTGTAGCTACGAAGCCTTTAAAAACGTGGGTGAATTTTCGTGCGGCACTACGAACATTGATTACTCCGCAAGCTTATATAATGAATTTCAGAAAATAAGAAATTATAAAGATACCCGTTTTGCTATCGACCCCAGTGGTTTTGAAGTAGCCACACAAAATGAAGATGTTTATATTGAAGAAAAAATAGATTTACCTGACAGCTGGGTGCGTGGCTTTTTGCAAGTAAGCAGCGCCATGACCTTGCCCGCACACACTTTCGATTTGCACCCAATGGATATCCACAATATTTGCCATATCCTGCGTAGGCAAAAAGAGCAGATCGGCCCTCGTTATATCCGCTTTATATTGATTCCCGGCCAGTCTGTGGAAATGATTTTCGAGCCCTGGGGGCATAAGTTGGTTTGTCGCCGCTCGGTCTACAATGGCCTGCAAAAAGAGGAAATAAAATTATGGGGACGTAGGCGACTGCTTACTTTGGAGCGATTGATTCCGTTGGCGCAAAAGTTTACAGTGCATTTGCTAGGCACAGGATTGCCCTCTTTTTTTATAGCCCACATGGGACCATTACAGTTTACATTAGGCCTGAGCGGATGGACCGCCAACGATTGGAGCCGCTCTGGCAACTTTGACCTGATGGCACCAAGAGCCGAAATAGATACCGATACCAAGATGCGGGTGATGAAAGCGCTACAAGAAACTTGGGTAGAAACCAGTAGCTCTATTGCCCAGCGAACTGGCATTCCCAAAAAAACAGTGGAAGGAGCGCTTGGTTTGTACACGCAGGCGGGCAGGGTTATCTACGATCTTCACAAACAGAGCTATCGCCTTCGTGAGCTGAGCCGGGAGCCGCTTCCGTTAGATAGTTTGCGTTTTGAAAGCCCATCAGAAGCAAGAGCTACAACATTAATAAATGAAAATAAAATTAATGTACTAACAGAAGCCGTTGCCGACGGGAAAACAAGATTGACAGGAAAGGTGAAAGATAACAACACCGTTTACGAGCCATTATTGGTATTGGATAAGGACGAACGCATTGTACACGGCGAATGTAAGTGCCACCATTATTATCAAAACAAAATGTTCAAAGGGCCTTGCGAACATATGCTCGCTCTGCGTATGTCGCAGGCACGACAAAACTGGTGGGGCAAATTTTTCAACAACTAAATACTTTGTTTCTTTTAAAATATTATTTTTTTATGTAAACACTAAACAGCACATTTGTAACTAGGGTGACAGTTCTTTAAAGTCCTTGCAATCCGGCCGGTGTTTCGCCGTCCATGCTCACAGCTTTTCATTGCATCACAGGCAGCCTCTTGGCTATAGCAGGTAGGGTCCTATCCTGCGCTTGCGGTGTGAATTCGGGAATTCAAGACGCAGGATAGGACCCTACCTGCCTCGAGTTGAGTCTTCCCGTCCCATGAATGAACGAAGGTTAACTGTCACCCTTTCTTTCTGCTTGCACCAATCCTTATCGAGAAAATCAAAAAATAAATATAAAATATTTATGCCCGATTCTTCAGTTGAACCAATTACTCCACAGCGGCCAGCCAACAAACAAGAACTGTACGATACGATTCGAAAATCTTCCAAAGAAAAATTTATTTTGGAAGACATGAAACGCTTGGGTTATTGGGAAAAGAACAAGGACGAGCCTACCATTGCCGAACAATTTCTACAGAAGGAAACCCAGCTTTACCGGGAACTCAATGCACTCACCACTGAAAAACGGAGGGTGGAAGACAGGGAAGCATTGCTGAAACAAATGCGCAAGGAACGCATGACCGAATCTCGCCGCAAGCGAGAAGAAAACAAACAGAAAAGGCTGGCCCATATCCAACAAAAAAAAGAAGATTGGAAAGCAAAGCAAGACACTACGATCGGCTACTTGGGAGAAATGGTTTCCAAAGGTTTGAGTGGCTTAGATGCAGACAAAAACAAACTGCAGCAATTAGGAATTCCTGTTTTTTCTGCACCAGAAGATATTGCCAAGGCAATGAATATATCTGTGAGCCAGTTACGCTTCTTGGGCTTTCATCGCTCCATCTCTAAAGTGAACCATTACCGCAGGTTTGCAATGCCCAAAAAAACCGGCGGCACTCGCAAGATATCTGCACCCATGTTCAAGTTAAAAGATGTGCAGCACTGGGTACTTGAGAATATATTAAACAAGATTTCCATACACGATGCGGCTCATGGGTTTGTGGCCAATCGCTCCATTGTTACCAATGCTGCGCCACATGCCAAGGCTGCGGTGGTTGTCAATTTTGATCTAAAGGATTTTTTTCCAACCATCACTTTTAAACGTGTAAAAGGTGTATTCAGGCACATGGGTTATTCAGAAGCTGTGGCCACTATTTTAGCCCTTATTTGTACGGAAGCCGATGTGGACGAAGCCATGCTGGATGGTGAAAAATGGTTCATCGGTAATGGTGAAAGGCATTTGCCACAGGGTGCTCCAACCAGCCCGGCCATCACCAATATCCTTTGCCAAAAACTGGACAAACGGTTGACAGGATTAGCAAAAAA
>Ga0247739_10000855_pt1 | contig 10946 bp, 9 predicted proteins | sample UWRJL058202B2_FD_180943 | JGI IMG/M metagenome (GOLD analysis project Ga0247739, IMG submission 180943) | Plant litter microbial communities from Arlington Agricultural Research Station in Wisconsin, United States - UWRJ-L058-202B-2 | ecosystem: Environmental > Terrestrial > Plant litter >... | reverse complement strand
AAGTTATTTGAAAAGTGTATTAACAACACAGCCATAGTAGGTTATTGCAAAAGGCTCCTTTATATTTGGCATTTCTCACAGAACACTTTTTGTGTGGGTTAGGAAGTTGTTGGTGAAAAACACAAACAACGGCATGGGTGATGCCAAGGCGGCAAGCTAACTGCTTTTGAGGAACACCAACAACAGCGGAAATTATGTAGTCGGGAGTTTGCTATATGGAGCTACTGGGTCTGCAGGAATAAATTTCTGGGTCCATATATGCCCAAAAAATTTGCGAACAATGTCAATAATATTGTAGGAGGTACTAGTACTGCAATTGGAAATTTTTTACTTAATAATGCTGCAGGTATTTCTTCTATTCCGTTGTCTGCTCCAACAAATGCCCAATCAAATGAACCTAAGCCGCCGACTCAATAAAAGTCCTCGATTATTTACTTTGACTTTTTCAGTGGTAATAATTACCCTGCTCATTTTATACATGATGAGTGGCGAAAAAGATCATAGGGATTTCGTAAATAAGATAAAAGAGGCACCATTGTTTACTTATGGATTTGTGTTAAGGTATAGCAACTACAAGGTGAAATATGCCCTAATGATTGATTACCAAACCACTATCGAAACGACGTTTTACAGCGATCATCGGGGCTGTGGACAATGCTTTAATCTTGCACCTCAATTATTTACCCATCCTTTCCCGGTAATCTATAACAAAAATGATAAAAGTTTACATAGGATTTTAATTGTTCCTGACGATTTCAAGGAGTTTGGCATCCCGTATCCTGACAGTCTGAATTGGGTAAGGGAAATACTAGGAGAATAAAAGGTGATACTGGCAGCGAGTGTGTCCTGAAAATCGCCAGTAGGCTAATATGGAGCAGGCCTGTAGGTTATCGGCGCTGGCTGGCGACGGTCTATTAGGTGCGGGCCCTCCCAAACTGGTGCCGGTCTATCCGGGTGCGGAAGTCTGGCGCATGTTGGGGGTTAAAAGTTATTTGAAAAGTGTATTAACAACACAGCCATAGTAGGTTATTGCAAAAGGCTCCTTTATATTTGGCATTTCTCACAGAATACTTTTGTGTGGGTTAGGAAGTTGTTGGTGGAAAACACAAGCAACGGCATGGGTGATGCCAAGGCGGCAAGCTAACTGCTTTTAAGGAACACCAACAACGGCTGAAAATCCATGTTCATAATTGCAAGTTATCAATTACAAGATTATAGACAAACAAAAAAGGTGAATGGATCTTATCTTCACGCATATTGTCCAAGGTTTCAAAAAGGTATGGCCCCAAATCGATTTGTATGTCTTCCTTAGAGTATAAATAAGGAAACCAAAAATTTTCATCTTTGTTATATTGCATTTGCCATTTACCGCCATTGCAATGTATAATAACCTCTCCTAAATATAGATAGATTGCAAAAAAGTATTGTTCTACAAAAGTATCATCAACCCGCAAGGGCTGTATTTTTTCATCTAGCAGTTTGATCCCATCCAGATTGAACTGCAGGTTTTTCTCGACTTCCAATTTTTGGAACAATTTGCTGATAACATCGGATTTGTACGATAATGCCTTTTCGAAATAAGGATTTAATCCCCAAAAAATTGAGCTCTCGCCAGGGGGGACGGACAGCACCTTATCTAAATCTTTTATACTTTTATATAGAAGAAAATAGCTTCCTTCTGTCTCCACCAATATGCCGTTAGAAGTACTGGCAACCTTCATTGAAAATCCATTTATCATTGTATCAGAGAACTGGTTAGCTGAAGAATCCATCTCCTCCTTCGGAACTTCCAGATATTCTATTTTGGCGACGTTGCTGGTATATATTATTCTCTTTTCCATTGGCTTGCGATTTTGCGGTCCTAGATGTTTGCCTTTATCCTTGCAACTACATTATAGCGTAACCAACAAAGTTCAGGCTGTCAATACGCATGCGACACATCAAAGAAAATGTATTTGAAATATACAAGATTTTTTACTGAGTTACCTTGTCCCATTCAATTTTTTGCGATTTTGTTTAGATTTATTATTATCCGGTGTCGTGTCAACATTTGACGGCTCTTTGAGCCCTAATTCCAATATTCAATACTTTTGTGTGGGTTAGGAAGTTGTTGGTGGAAAACACAAACAACGGCATGGGTGATGCCAAGGCGACAAGCTAACTGCTTTTAAGGAACACCAACAACGGCTGAAGGCCTGCACCAGTTTATGGCATATGCGCCAGCAGCCGCACCAAATAGACCGTCGCGGCCAGCACCGATAACCTCCAGGCCTGCTCCAGAGTGGAGCTCGTTTTTTGAGATAGCCTTTTCTTGTGCCGGTAACTTTGTGATATTAAAGTTTTGCCACGTTCCACAATCGAGTAACACCCTTGGCACTGGATGCCCACGCACAAGGCCAGCGCCTCATTCCAGCACCAGCAGCCTACACCAAACAGACCGCTGCAAGTTACTTACAGGCCTGCACCAGTTTTGATGCATGAGTAAAATAAGGTCTGAATTTCTGTCATAAACGGGATATCGCACCTTCAAAACCTTCAATATTTCCTCGATTACTTTGATAGATAGCAATATATGTTTCCGTCCTTTCAGATGTGCCAGTTTCTACCAAAATACAAAAATCTTTGTCAACAATCAGTGGAGCATTACCGACCAAAGGATTGTCTTTAGTGGTCACAAATTCATGTGATTGATAAAAAAATACCCATCCGAATTCAGTCTCAATTGTATGCTCATCTTGAATAACGGGCTTTATAAGTTTTGCCCAGTTGCTATCCGCTAACAAATACTCTGCAACCATTGCCCTTGCCTCACTTTTAGTCATTTTGAATATTATTTAGTTCTTATAAACCAAAAATCAGTATAACCTTTGCCTCCTAATTCAGCATTCTCTATCGGTTTCATTGATTTTTGAAAATCGTACATTACCATTTCCCCACAATAGCGCAGGCCTGTATCCGGCTATTACTAAGTTATTAAGTTCGGAAGTCTGGCGCATGTGTAAGGCAGGGCTTGTGCGTGAGGCGCATGTGCCAGGGCGCAACTTATCAAGAATTATCTACATTCATCCCGTGAGCAGTAACTATAGAGCCTCATAGCTTTTGTTTCGAACGGCTACACAGCGCCTCCTATCCGGCAGGTAATCGCCTTGGCGCCATCGTTCTACCATTATGTTACATAGCAATCGTAACCAATCACTTGACATTCCAAACCGCACCTACCAACAGGCCCACGTTATTCGTTAGGTCGCCAAAATCTCCCCCAAGGTCCGTTTTTAATTCGAGCTTGTTTTTTACCAGCGGGAACAACATTTCTAGCATGGTATACAACTGGGTTTTGGGGTTGTTTTTAAAAGGCCCGTCGTAATAGGTGCCGTAATTTTTAGTGTACGTGAGTAGTAATTTGGTGCTGGTATTTCCTATAAAGCGACCGGTAAGGCCCAAGTGGAATGCTACTACCCTATTATTGATGATATTGCTATTGACGGGTATGGAATCTGCGGGAGCATCCCAGTTATAAGGTTTTATTTCGGGGAAATATTTACTTCCACGTTGGCGGTTTATGAAAAGCGGCGTTCCAATAATACGGTCGTTATACTCCCAGCCAGTTTTATAAGCCCAATTGTTATAATATGTTTCCCGGTATCCGATGGGCACAAAATCGAACATTTGTTTGGTAGACAACACCTCGGCCACAATTTTGGTTAGTCCGCTCGATTTATTGAAGGTAACAGCTAACCCACGTAAAGCATCGTGACTCTTGAAGGAGAAACCGTCGCCACTTTCAAATGGTGATTGTTGGTAAAGATTGAACGTGGCCTTTTCACCCATCCACTGTAAGGCGCCATCTATGGTAATGCGATGGTCCCCGGCGAAGCTAAGCGCTGTACCCGGGGCGGTACTGCCATCATTCTGCCATTTTACAAATACGATGTCGAGGAAGTCTTTGAAAGAACGGTTCAAGTTGATGCCCGGCCGCTTACCGCCCCACTCGGCGTAATGTTGTCCGCCAACAATAAAACGCAATTTGGATTTGCCAAAACTGAGGTACAAACTTTTCTCGTGTAGATATGCGCTTTTTAAATAATTGTTATTGCCTAAAAATCCATGTGCAAAGGTGCCTTTGAATTTAAGAAACCCACCTGTAAATCGCACATCGGTAAACTTGGTAACGGCCAAACCAATCTTGGGAATGGGAAGCGAGTTTCCGCTAATGCCCATAGACCCTGAGGATAGGATAGGATCCGTTACACCAATTAATTCTTCGTAACGACCAGCACGGAACTCAAGGCTTTTATACCCTACTTTAAGGTATAGTTGCTCAAAAAAAGCGTCTTTGAACCGATTATTCAAATAGGCATCCAGACCATACTTTACGTAGAAACCAGTTGGTTTTGCTGTTGCATCGGTGCCAGACGATTGTTTTTTGCGCAGCTCGTGCACATTAAATAGGTGAATATGTGGACTCAGATCCGATTGCCTGTCGGCCACGGTGCCCCATTTATTAGAGGTGAGCCACAAAGGCTGGTAGTCTTCGCTGGCAACGGTTGCAGTAACGCCTACCTGCACGTGGAGCGAATCATTAAAAGACTGGGCAAAGGTTACATTGTAGCAAAACAACATAACCAAATAAATAATACTTTTTTTAATCATACAAAGAATATTGGATAGAACAAATCAGTTTTCCGCCTAGCTTGGCAGTGGCTTGGTTTTTTGAATGTATGCAAATATTTGCTATTTCTTTCAAATACATTGATTTTGCAACTGGAGCCGGTAATGTCCTTCTTTTGTGCTAGCAGATTTTCAACTTAAGTCAATGTAGGAGATGCTAGTTGCGAATACCAAGACGTTTTAACTGGATGACTGTCATCACCTAACAAGCTTTTTAAAAACTGGCAGTGTGGAACATGTGGGTGCAGAATAATCGCATTCGATATTCAAAGTGCCCTTTAACAGTTTAAACACATACCTTCAAACATTCTACATCCAATTTCGACCATGGTATCGGACACATGCTTGCCCCTTCTAACCACTTTAAAAATTCTTACATGAACAGTGTCACCCCGCACCATGTCATTGCTATTGGTGCCTCTGCTGGTGGCATTGAAGAAATACATAAATTTTTTGATTATACACCGCTTGATGGCGTATGCTACGTAATTGTGCAGCACCTTTCGCAGGAATTCAAGAGCAGGATGAAGGAATTGCTGGCCAAACACAGCAAACTTTTGGTGGTAGAAGCGGTGCAGGATATGGTGGTACAAAGTAATATGGTGTACCTGATTCCTAACAACATGTTCATGACCATTAAAAATGGCCAATTAGATCTCGTAGCAAAAAAAGAGTTCCCTACTCCACATCTCACCATCAATGCTTTTTTTGAGTCTCTTGCCAGTGATGCGGGTGTCAAGGCCATTGGCATCATCTTATCGGGATTGGGTTCGGATGGTACGGAAGGCATACGTGCCATTAAGTACGCCGGTGGTATGGTAATGGCCAGAAAGCCCGAAAGCACAGAGTTTTCGAGCATGCCATCCAGTGCTATTGCTACGGGGTTGGTCGATTTTGTGTTGGAACCCGAGGCCATGCCGCATGCCATAGAAGATTATATTCGCTACGAGCGGGCCATGCTTTCAGATACGAAAGATGATGCGGCCAACTTGGCGACAATCGTTGGGCTTATCAAAGAAAAACTGCCTTTTGACTTTTCTGATTATAAACAATCCACCATTTTACGCAGGACCAAGCGAAGGGCAGCTTCTAGCAATTGTGAAAGCTTAGGAGCATATCTCCATTTCTTAAAAACTTCGACCGCAGAAATTGAAGCATTGTCCAAAGAATTCTTGATCAGCGTGAGTTCCTTTTTCCGGGATCCCGAAGCATTTGATGTGATAGAACAGGTCATCTTGCCAAATGTGCTTAAAGGTATTGGCAATGGGGAGGAACTAAAAATATGGGTGGCAGGTTGCGCTACTGGCGAAGAGGTGTATTCCTTGGCGATTTTAATAGCGGAGCAACTAGTGGATGCGCACAAGGATACCGTGGTAAAGATATTTGCGACCGATCTTGACGAAGCTGCCCTGCTATATGCGGGAAGAGGGCGCTATCCGCAGGCCATTGCCCACAACTTGACCCCAAAACGGTTAGCGAAATACTTTTCTAGGGAAGGAGATGGTTTTCAAATATTACCTGAAGTGCGGAAGATGGTGATTTTTGCCCGGCACGATCTGGTAAAGAATGCACCATATTGCAATATGCATCTCATAAGTTGTCGTAACCTACTTATTTACCTAACCCCGGTTTTGCAGAAGAAGATCCTCGACATGTTCCTGTTTGGGTTAAAAACCAGTGGATACCTATTTCTTGGCTCCAGCGAAAATCCCCAAACGGTGATGAGCAAACTGGAAGTTATTAATAAGAAATGGAAAATATATAAAAGCCAGGAAACCAAACAGGCGGTAAGCTTCGATGCATTTTCGCTACCAGATATCCGCAAGATAGAGCACACGTCAACCAACCGTACCCGCAATATCCTGAGCAAGGATGCTTTCTCGGTATTGGATGAAACCATCCATAATACCATAGCGGCACAAATCGGCTATTTGGTGCTTTGCGTAGATGAACGTTCGCAGGTAGTGCGCTCTTACGGAGACACGAAGTACTTGTTACGGAAACATTTTACCACCGACCTTTTGGAGCTGTTGTCAAAACCCCTGGCAGTGGCTTTTAACATGCTTAGAAGCAGCGTGCCAAAGAGCGAAACCACGGCTAGCGACAAAGGCATCAAAGTAAAAAGTGCCGGGCATATATTATTGGTCGATCTATCGGTAACCGCACTGCCGGTACAAGAGGGCGTACAACCTTTTTTCATGATTGCTTTTACCGAAACCAAGTCGGAAAAACAGCTTGGGGAAAGCAAGACGGTACTGGAAGAAAAAGTTTACCTCGATAGATATACGACCAACCTAGAGGACGAAGTAAAAAATTTAAAGCGGAGATTAGAAGGCGTTTATGAACAGCTGGACTCTACCAATGAGAACATGCAATCATTTAACGAGGATCTGCTATCCGCCAACGAGGAAATGCAGAGTACCAATGAAGAGATGCAATCCGTGAACGAAGAACTGCATACCATCAACACCGATTATCAACTTAAAAACAAAGAGCTGACCGAGATCAACGATGACCTGAACAATTATTTTAGAAGTAATATAAACGGACAATTATTTGTAGACAAAGAACTGCGCTTGGTAAAATTTTCGCCGGGTACGGTAAAGCAAATCAACTTGTTGGAAAGTGACATCGGCAGGCCCATCAGCAATATTACCACCAATATAAAATTCGAGACCATATCATCGGATATAAAGCAAGTAATCGATCATGGAAACGTGATCACCAAAGAAATAGAAACCAACAACGGGAAATGGTACCAAGTAATGACCATGCCCTATGTGATGAAAGCTGGTAACAAAAACAATGGTGCCATTATTACTTTTAACGACATTACCCAATTAAAACGGGCACAGCAGGAGCTGGACAACAGCAATAAAATGCTGGTGATGGCAACGGATTCCGCTGGTATAGGTACTTGGACGATCGACATCCACAACCGAGCATATTCCGCATCGCCCCGTGCCAGGCAAATTTTGGGTTTTGGGGAAGACGAGGCCATTACTTACGAAGAAACGTTATTGCATATTACGGAACCCTACCGCTCTCAAGTGTCTGACATGCTTGAAAAAACGATTAAACGAGGAATAAAATACCAAGCAGAGTACCAACTTAAAAGGGCCAATGATGGCATTATCCGCTGGGTGAAGGCGGTAGGAAACCTCACCTATAATCATGAAGGCCATATCTACTTTTCTGGTTTGCTACATGATATTACCGAAGAAAAAATAGATGGCTTGCGAAAAAATGATTTTGTTGCCATGGTAAGCCACGAGTTAAGAAACCCGCTCACCGTAATGCAAGGTTATGTCCATCTGTTGTCGATGCCCTCATCGAACGGTAATGTGAACTTTTCGGCAAAGGCAACAGAAAAAATAAGTATACAAATAAAAAAAATGTCGTTGTTGATAGATGGGTTTCTGAATACTGCCAACTTGGAATCCGGCAAAATAAAGCTGGATAAACATATGTTCAAATTAGATGTACTTATGAAAGAGGTTGTGGAAGAAATAGCTGTGACGACCCAAAATCATGATATCCTGATACACACCTGCCAGACCTTGATCGTAAATGCTGATAGGGTCAAGATTGGGCAGGTGATATCAAATTTGCTGAACAACGCAATCAAGTATTCCGCCAACGGGAAAAAAATCGAAGTGTCTTGCAAGGAATTCAAAGGGTCTGTGCGAATTGGAATAAAAGATGAAGGCATAGGCATTGAAAAACAAGACCAGGAAAAAGTATTTGACCGCTTTTTTAGAGTTGAAAACGCAAACTACAAGCCAGCTCTCGGTTTTGGATTAGGGTTATACCTCTCATCAGAAGTGATAAAACTGCATCACGGAAAAATTTGGGTGGAAAGTGAAATGGGGAAAGGATCTACCTTTTACTTCAAGATTCCCCTTTTAGATCAGCAGCTGTATGGAATTGTCTGATTATCGATTATATATTTTTCATCGATTGCAACTAACTAACCATCAGTATATTGCTCGTTATCTTATAACTTATTGCTGATTTATATATTAAATGTTGCGAACAAGAGGTTTGAACATTGCCGATATAAAAATGCATATACAATAAGTTAAATTAAACTTTTACAGGTATCACTTCCTTTTTATACACCACATTAAATTTTTATTTCATATATTTGCACTATCCAATAAACGATTGCTAAACTTTTTAAAATGGGATGTTTTGCCTATTCCTCTGCCATTATTGACTTTGCAAATAACCGACCGTTAGATCCGATACTAGCATCGTTGTTTCTTACTGCCAGCAGTTTCATTTTAAAGGAAACCGATAACGCTGATGAAGGATTGAGACTAGGGCGGTTATTATCAAAAAATTCTGTTAGGATGTTGGATCGGGCAACGAACGAAGATTGTTTGGTAATAGAACATTGGGGAGTAGCGAAGGTCAAGGAAATGAATGAACAATCAAGCTGGGATTTTAGGTATCTAACAGAGTTCACTTGGGCCTATCTATCTGCAAAGCATTTTCTATCCATTTGTGCATCTTCAGGTTTGTCCATCCAGTTCCATTATTGGTAAACTGAATGCCCTAAACACAGGTCGCGTAAGCTCGCTATACACCAACATACCTGCAAGGTGAACTCCATAATCGAAAGTTGCATATATAAGTTTTGTAATTATCGATAGTCTTTTTCCATGGTTAAATGGTAACAAACCAAGGAAGGATTTTCCGCATCGGATGTACTTGACTTCTTGAACGATAATTTCTCCAAAAGCTTTATAGAAAGTTGATTATCTATATGAAGAAATGCTTCGATTTTTTGAACTTTAACTGTATTAAATGCATAATCAATAACTTCTTCTGCCGCTTCCTTCATAATGCCTTGCCCTTGAAAGTTTGGCAAAAGTTCGTACCCAACTTCACATGCATTATTTTCATCTGAAAAACCATACAAACAAATTGTTCCTACCAATATGTTTGAATCTCTTAACGTTATAGCCCAATATAAGGCAGCATTTTTTTGAATATTTTCATTTACCTTATTTATAAAATCTCTGGCATCTTCCATTGTATTGCATGCTTGCCTATCGAGATATTTATTCACTTCACCATTAGAGCGCAAATTGAAAATCTGCTGCTCGTCAGCAATTTCTAGCTGTCGCAGGGCAAGCCGTTTTGTTATTAACATTGGAAATGGTATAAAATTATTGGTTAACATTTTACCCTATTAAATTACTGTTAGTCGCTGCCGAATGGAACGCATTTGAATGATAATTTTTATTCATTCTTCAGAAATTATATTGGTCTTTCCATGTTTCGGTTCATATACGCCAAGCTTGCCACCCCCTGGTAAGGTCAGGTATACGATGTCGCCCCAGCGCTGCGAATTTAGTGTGGTGCAGGATATCTCTTTATCAGACATTTCTTTGATGAACTCATGGATATCGTCGCATAACAAATAGAATTCAACCAATCCATTTTCAGTGGAAGGATGGACGGCTATTTCAGAAGGGGGCAACTTAAAAATAAGCCAGCCATGGCCAACGTCTACATGTGGAAACTTCAGGACTGTTTTGAAAAAATTCCGATCGGCTTCTGGATCGGAACTGTATATGATAGAATGGGCTCCAGTGATCATTGTATAATTTTTTTCAAATCTAAGCAATGATTTCGTGGTGATGATACTTTGCTGCTTGGCTTATCGACCGGAGGTGATTGCTAAAGGAGTGCCGCCATTACAAATGGTTTGATTGGATAATCGACTCGGTATCGGCATCAATTAAAAGATTGCCTGAATTCTACAGGCGAAAGCTGGGTTTTTGTTTTAAAAAGCTTGCTGAAGGATTGTAAATGTTCGAAACCTAACTCATAAGCTATTTCGCTAATGGAAAGGTTGGTGGTGGTGAGTTTCTCTTTGGCTTTTTCTATTAGCTTTTCGTGGATGTATTGCTGTGTGTTTTGACCAGTTAAGGTGCGTAACAGACTGCTTAAGTATTTGGGGGAAAGATGTAACTGCTCGGCGAGATGCTGCACGGTTGGCAGGCCTTGGTTAATGCGGTTGCTATTTTTGAAATGACCATTTACCAATTCTTCTAAACGGTCGAGCAATTGATGGTTGCTTTTTTCTCGGGTGATAAATTGTCGATTGTAAAACCGCTCCGCATAATTGAGCAAGGTTTCAAGTTGTGAAATGATGATCTGCTTGCTAAATTGATCGATGTTAGCATGGTATTCTTGCTCGATATTTTGAATGATGTTGTTAACAATGGCTTCTTCTTTTTCTGATAGGAACAATGCCTCGTGCA
>Ga0247739_10000854_pt1 | contig 10952 bp, 4 predicted proteins | sample UWRJL058202B2_FD_180943 | JGI IMG/M metagenome (GOLD analysis project Ga0247739, IMG submission 180943) | Plant litter microbial communities from Arlington Agricultural Research Station in Wisconsin, United States - UWRJ-L058-202B-2 | ecosystem: Environmental > Terrestrial > Plant litter >... | reverse complement strand
ACCGGCTCATGCTCGATAAGAAAGAATTACTAACAACGCTTATAATTCTTCTTTTGGATAAAAAGACCAACATGGGAATTGTTTTGGTTATTGGCGACGGGCTGGTAAACATAAACGGGAACATCACCGAATTCGATCAGGACAACAAACCGGACTATCTTGGATTTCACTTGAACGAAGATTTTGAAACTTGGTATGCAGGCCAAACACAAAAAATAAAATTTACCAACGGGAAAGACATCAGCATTGCAACCGATGGAATATTTATGTTTTCCAAAGTCAAAAATATTGACACAGTCGACACAATCAACGCCATAGATTTTTTGACACTTGACAAAACAAATGCCGAACAAGATGATATGCTAGACTTGAAACTAAAAAGATTGGAACATGCTTTTGGTTTGAAACCAACCGATGATTTAGCATTGATAAGAGTTATAGCATGAGTGAATGGACAAAGTTGCTACCTATCTATGTGTTAGGAGTAAGTATGTAGCCGTCACTGCGCCTCTGTCTCCAAGCTATATAATAATTATACATTATAGTGTTTCGCTATGCGTTATTTTGACAACAACTAAACCGCCAAACCTGTATGTTAATCTTGACCACGCCACCGCTGACCACGGCACCCCCGTGGTCGGGTACCCCGTGGTCAAAACCCGACCACGGGGGTGCCGTTTTTGACAGGGGTGTGGTCAAAGATCCTATGCCAGCTTATTTCACTTCATCTCCACTGCTATCTTATCATACAATGGCAATAAACTATTCGATTTGCCATCGTTATCAAACACTTTTTCCCATGTACTCAATGGTTCCCAAATGCAGGTGCCTTTCCCTTTTCCGCCTGGTATGCTTGCTACAATTTTGTTCACTTCTTCTTTTAAGGCAGAGTATTCTACCACAATCACATCTTTATTGTAACGCCGAACAATGTCGTTGAGATTGTCTTCAAGATCAGCCAATGTGCCATGCCATTTGGGATAATAGGAGAGACCGATCACATCAATAGGTACCCCACGGGCAAGCATGTTGTTGATAAAGAAAACAGTCTCGCTGTTCTGTCCGCCCAAGGCCACATGCAACATCATTTGTACCGTTGGGTCCACTGCTTTTACGGCGGCCGTGCCTGCACAAAGTAACTGTGCGGTTTGGTCTATATTGGCCACACCACCTTCGGGCCACACGATGCCATGATTGATTTCGTTGCCTACTTGTACCATATCTGGCAATGTGCCTTGCGCTTTCAGTTCCTGCATGACCATTTTGGTATACTCATATAAATTTTTCTTTAGTTCTTCGAACGAAAGGCCTTGCCATGCTGCTGGTTTATATTGCTTGCCGGGGTCGGCCCAGTAATCGCTGTAATGGAAGTCCAGCAAGAGTTTCAAGCCAGCGGCTTTTACCCTTTTTGCCATTTGTTTGGTATGTTCCAAGTCGCAAAAACCTTTGCCGGGGGAGTAGCCGCTATCCTGCGCTGGATTATTGAATATCCGCAAGCGTATATAATTTATTCCATGATCCTTCAATATTTCGATGGCATCTTTCGGGGTGCCTTTGTCCGAAAACTTCATGCCTCTTGCCTCTAATTGTGGCAAAAACGAAATGTCGGCACCCAGCATTTTATCTACGGATCTTGGTTTCGCTGCTTCGCCCTGTAGCTTGTAGGTAGCATCTGTGGTCACTACCGTTATTTTCTCTGGCGAAACGGTCATCACATCCGTCGATCCGCTCGATAGCCCACTGGAACTTGCCTCGAATTTAAAGGAGCCCGCCTTCGTTGTTGACTGTACGATTACTTGGCATTTGCCATTGAATAAACTGCGTTGCCAGGTACCGTCGATACATTTATCAAGTTCGTGGCTGCTTGGGTCGCCATTGCCTACGCCTATAATTTTTCCATCGCCTTCAATCTTGAACCTTATCATATTATCCGCATCGGGTACCTCACGGCCTTCTTTGTCTATTACGGTCACATTCATTACCGTTGCATCCTTGCCGTCTGCCAGCATGGTTGTTTTATAAGGCGTCAATACCACCTCGGTCGCTTGTCCAGTGGTTTCTATTTTCGAGGTGAGTTTCCGACCCTTTTTATAGGCAATGGCTTCCAGTTTTCCCGGCTCAAATGTTACCAGCCATTGTAGGTGGCCATTGCGTGGCATATCCTTCTTACCCAAACTTTTACCGTTCAAAAAAAGTTCCACACCATCGGCATTGCTATTCACCCATACATCTATTTGTTTCTTCGGCTTGCCCCATTCGTTATGGTGGTTCCAGTGCGGGGAAATTTGCAATACATCCTTATCCGTCCACCAGCTTTGATAATAATAATATAAGTTTTTAGGGAAACCGCACACGTCCATCACACCAAAATGCGAATTTATATTGGGCCATTTAAAGGGCGTTGGTTCACCTCGGTAATCGAAACCCGTCCAAATGAAACCGCCGAGCCAAAAGTCGTTCGGAGCGGCCAGTTTCCACCATTCTTCGGCACGACTGGCCCACCATGGTGCAGTAATATCTTGGTCGGGCAAGTAGCCACGGATGGAATCTTTTTCCAAGATGCCACGGGTAGAAACAGTGCTACCCATTTCGGTTCCAATAATGGGTTGATTAGGGTGATCCTTATGATAATCGGCCACTGCAAACTGGCGGTAATTAAAGCCCCGCACCGGTATCACTTCATTCACGCCTTTAAACACATTGGCTACATCGGCCGCATACGTGCAGGTACGGGTAGGGTCAAGGGTTTTTAATTTACTGATCAAAGTTTCTGCTATGCGCTTGCCATAGGTGTTCGTATGGATCCATCCTTCCTCGTTGCCGATGCTCCACATAAATACGGAGGCACGGCTGCGGTCACGTTTCACCAAGCGTTCAAATTGGTCCATGTATTCCGCCCCGCTGTTCAGCAAACGCTGTTCGTCCATAACCAGCATACCCAAGCTATCACAGGCATCCAGCAGCTCGGGCGTAGGGGCGTGGTGGCTGGTACGGTAGGCATTGGCACCAAAATTTTTTAATAAGCCAATGCGATAATATTGTAAATAATCCGGCAATGCACTTCCTACGCCAGCATGGTCCTGGTGATTGTTGGTGCCTAAAATTTTAATATGTTTTCCATTGAGAAAAACCCCATTTTCCTTTACTTCAATCGTACGGAAACCGAAGCGGAGTTGTTTGGTATCGACGATGACGCCACCTTTTTTCAATTCTACTACAACCCGGTACAGGTAAGGGTTTTCAAGCGACCAAAGGGTAGGGTTTGTTACGTTGATGTTTTGCTTGGTTGTTTTTTCTTCGTTGCTGTTCAATGCTAACGTTGTCTCATTGGCGGTCGATATTTTCAGACCGTTTCGGTCAGCCAAATAACTGCTCACTGAATAAGTTCCGTTATTTCCATAGTCGTTGGCAATGGTGGTTTCTACGCCCAGCATGGCTTTGTTTCCGTTGATAGTGGCATACGCAAACACGCCATCCGTTGCAATATGTGTGTTGGCGTATGTATTCAGCCATACATGGCGGTAAATGCCTGCGCCTTCGTAAAACCAGCCTTCGTACTGCGTGGCGTCCACCCTTACGGCAATTACATTGTTTTTATCGTAATTAATAAAATCTGTTATATCGTACTGGGCACCGAGGTATCCGCTTTGGTTATTGCCCAAATAAAACCCATTTACCCACACTTTTGCATCCCTAAAAATACCATCGAATTGTAACTGGAAACGTCGTCCGGAATCGGCTTTGGCTACGGTGAAACGCTTCCGGTACCAACCGATACTGGTTTCAGGAAATAGTCCGCCAACAGGCTTGAACCCATGACTTTCCACATCAAAATTATCCACTTGTGCAAAGGGTAGCTCCACGGCCCAATCGTGTGGAAGATCCAGTGTACGCCAGCTACTGTCCTTAAATTGTGGGTCGATGGCCGTGGTTGAGCCGGCCCCTGATTTTGAGAAAATGGTTTTGATGCCATAATTGAAATCTTTCTCGGGATTGGCGGCGTGGCCGAAGGCGAATTTCCAATTGTCATCCATGCTTATTTTTTTGCGCAGCAGATCCTGAGAATGGGCTTTTTCAATAGCAAAGAATTGACAAATAATAAAAGTAAAAAAAATGTATTTACTGCTGCGCAGATGAGAAAAGCCTTTCATTGATAAGTGTTTAATTATGTTCCGATTGTTGTATTGCTGATATGTTGCACATTATAATCCAATTCACAGATAAAAGCGATTTCAAGGTTTCTGTTCTAAAGAGCGTCTCATCATTTATCTTTCATAGAGTTCCACTCTATGCTCATAAATGTCGTCCTTTCCGGACTTGGATATCGATGCAACCAACAACCATATAAAAATAAAAAGCCTCCCAACGTAGAAACACGGGAGGGACGATTGCTTGCATATTAAAGCGATTAATTATTTAAATGCATCTAGTGCAACGGTTGGTTTTCCGGTAGCATCAAAGGCTCCCAAACCGTACCCTTGCCAGCCGTTGTATGCTTCTGGTTCCCAATATAATACGCCTAGACCTTTATTATCGTTAACGATTTTTACTTTGGCAATTAGGTCTGTCAAAAAAAGTTTCGCTGTGGCTGCACTTGCAGAGGCAAACCCTGTTTCCACCACCATTACTTCTTTGCCATACCGGGCCACCATATCGTTCATATTGGCCAGGATGCCTGCGTTGTAAGCTGCATAATTGGCTGCAGTAGGGTACAGGCTCATGCCGATGATATCGAACTTTGCGCCATTGTTCACCAAGCCGCCAATATTCCATTGGAACAGTCCATTGTCGTACCCATTGCTTACATGCACGATCACTTTTGTGGTGGGGAAAACGGCTTTCACCGCATCGTAACCCGCCGCTTCGAACTGGGCATAGTTGGCCATGCTCAGTGTGGCTTGTCCTTCGGGCCATACCATGCCGTTGTTGGTTTCGTTGCCCACTTGCACCCATTCAGGCGTAACGCCGGCCGCTTTTATCGCATTTAAAACCGTGGTAGTATGTGTGGCAATGCTCACTTTGAGTTGCGCCACTGTTTGTCCTGCCCAGGCCGCTGGTTTGGTTTGTTTTGATGGGTCGGCCCAACTATCGCTGTAATGAAAATCGATCATCACCCGCAGACCTAGGTTGTTTGCACGAACCGCTTTGGCCACCACATCGGCAGTAGCGCACCATGGCGTGGTAGGGTTGACCCATACCCGCAACCGGATCGAGTTGAACCCGATTGATTTCATCAGCGCAAAGCATTCCGTTTCCACCCCTGCAGAGGTATAAAATTTCCTGCCAGATGCTTCCATTTGGGTCACCCAACTGATATCAGCGCCTTTGGCGAAATTAACTGGGTTATAAGGTGTAACGCCCAATTTGTAGATGCTGGATACGTACGTTTCGTTGTTGTTCGCATACGAAGAAGTTACCCGCACATCGATATTATTGGCCGTTCCCGGAGCCATGCCGATAGCCTGCAACATGGAATTGAACTCTTTTACCGAGTATTTTGTAGAAAGCTTCCCTGTAATGGTTCTCGAAATCCCTTTGGTGAAATTCCGGCCAGAAGAATCTATCTCCAGAAAATATTTGGTGGTAGCGGTATCGTTCGAATAACGAGGAGAAGTCCAGAAGAAAGTAATGGAATCGGTGGTAAAATTGGTAGCCGTAGGTGCAAAAGTAGCCATAGAGCTAGAAACTACGACCGTGCTGCCGTACGGGCTGTCGGGTACCGTATCTTTTTTGTCGCAAGCCATTGCCAGAGCAATAACCAAAAGCGTAAATGGCAAAAACATATTGAGCTTTTTCATAATGGTATTTTAATAAAATTATTGTTTTACAACGGTATAGGTGCCGGTTTGAAAATTGAAATTGAGTTTGTAATTGCCTACAACACCGGGTGAAGGAAAGGCGGGGTTGAGGTCGCCGATATCGAAAGATCCAGCAAATGCGGTACCTCCTGTAACCATGTGGTAACTGTTGCTCCAGTCGCCTGCGGTCTGTATCAATTTATAGCTGCCGGTCGCTTTCATGGCAATAATCAATTGATATTCAGTATTAGAAATTTTGCTAAATGCATGCGTGGCCGCAAAGGAACCTAACGGATTGGCCCAATTGGAAGCGACACAATCGCCAGTAATCCAAAGCGTGCTAGCCACGGGAACGGGTACTTTTGGCGGTGGCGGGAAAGGCCTTACCGTAAACGCAAAAAACTCCGAAGTAAGCTTTGCCACACCACTGGCCATGCTTGCGGTTACTCGGGCTTCCATGTTATAAGTACGGCGTGGGTTAAGTTGCAGTAACATCACATTGCCCAACAAAGCATTCAATTCGCCAACCGTATAGGATTTCCCCAAATCTTTGGCCACCGGAATGGATTGCTTGATGCTGCTACCGAAATTGGCGCCGGCTGTATCTATTTCCAACAGATAATTGACATCATGAGAATTTGCCCCGCTGGTAATCTTGTATTCCGGGTTCGTCCACATAAATTTGATGGCAAGGTTGGTTTCTTCGCCCGCTTCCAATCTCACGGCGGTGGTCGTTCCGGTCAAAACGGGTTTTGTTCCGCCTTGGTAATAGATGTCGTCGATTTGTCTTTTGCAAGAAGTAAATGTTACCGAGGCCATCAGCAGAAAAAAGAAAATATTTTTATATTTTTTCATGATAAGTTGATTTTTAAATTAATAGCCAGTGTTTTGTTTCAGGTTGGGATTGCTAGCCAAGTCGGTTGCTGGAATAGGGAAAAGGTTGTATTTCGCATCGACGGAAGTGCCACCAGAAATGCCACCTTTCCATGCCCATAAATAATTGCTGGTGGTAAATTTTCCGTTGCGAATCAAATCGGTCCTTCTTTGTGCTTCGTAGTATAGTTCCCGTCCACGTTCGGCCAAGATATAATCCAACGTTAACTGCGTGGCCGTAATGTTTCCCGATGTACTTGCAGGGTCATTCGCATAAGCCCGTCCACGTAACTTGTTCATGTAGCTTAGGGAAGTGGCCGCATCGCCACCGGTTCCGCCCCTTAAAACAGCTTCGGCATAAATCAAATAAATTTCGCCCAACCTAAACAGCGGAAAATCGATATCCACAAAATCGCCAGCCGCATCGGCATGAGGTGCAGGACCGCCGGATCTTGTTTTATTCCTGTATTTGGTGGAAGAATAACCATCGGTGCCCGTGTACAAATTGGTCATGGTTTTCGATTGGCCGGTGGTATAAAATTGCGCCCTTTTATCTGTATTGCCTGATGGATCCGCAAAGAGGTCGGTGAAGGTTTGGGTATGTCTCAATCCACCCCAGTTACCATTGGTGCCTGATATGGAACCTGGCACAGCGGCGGGGCCATGCGTTAAATAAGTGGTACCACCATAGTTCTGGGTGTAGCTCGCATCATAAGGAATAGCAAAAATGAACTCGTCTGTATTCAAGTGGTTATCTGCCAGCATGAGCTCCCTATAATTGGGATGAAGGGTATAGCTCGGGATAATTTTATTGCAATAGGCAATGGCTTCGGTATATTTTGGGGTGCCAATATAAACCTCGGCATTTAGGTACAAGCGGGCTAGCAACGCCCACACAGTAGCTTGATCCACACGTGCATATTGGTTTTGTTTTGGCGCTGGCAAAAGCGTTTCCAAATCTTTCAATTCTTTTTCTATGTAGGCAAACAATTGCGGCCGGGTGGCTTGCTTGGGGATAGTGGTTCCAATGGCATCCGCTTCCGTAACGAACGGAGGATTCGCATATAGATCCATCAATACCCAATATTGGTAAGCTCTTAAAAACCTGGCTTCGGCCTGATAAGTCTTGATGCTGTCGGCACTGGCACCGGAAATATTTCTTTCCGCTACCTTATCGGCGGCCGCTTGCCGAATGAAATCATTGGCCAATGTAATTTGGAAGAACGAACGATAATACAAACCGCTGATAATGGGATTCGTTGAACCCCAGCTCATTTCCTTTAGGCCTTTTACACCTGCATCGTTCTGCCATGTCCATGCGGCTTCATCGGTAGTCAGTTCTTGCAGGTTAAAGTATAGGCGAAGAAAATCGGAGTTGCCTTCATCATTGATAATTTGCGACGGAATGTCTGGGTTGCCGGTAGCGCCATTTGCCAATGATCTGTTGCCCGTAAGTGCAAATGCGCCGTACACTTTGGCGAGCGCTTGTTTGTAACCCAAAGGGGTGCTGTAAACTGTTTGGGCCGTAATGTCATTGGTTGGTAGCAAATCCAGCTTTTTGGTACACGACGTGATCGCCACAACGATCAGGCCGGTCATCAAAAGAGGTAATACAATATTTTTTTTCATAAAGAAGTTGTTGTTTGATTTTAAAAATCCAGGTTTACGCCCAACGCATATACACGTGGCCGAGGGTACAGGTTGTTATCGATGCCATCACTTATTTCTGGATCGAGACCTTTGTATTTCGTGATCACGAAAACATTTTGAACCGATGCATTCAAGCGCAGGCCTACTTTGTTGTGATAGATACGGCCAAGGTCGTACCCGATGTTGAGGTTGTCCATGCGTACAAAAGAAGCGTTGGAAATGTAGTAATCACTCAAAAGCTGCAGACTGTTGCCAACAAAACCCGTCTTCAAATATTCAGGCGAACCATTGTACAAAACCGAATTGCCAGTTATTTGGCTAAGCGTACCAGCTTGGCTAATGGTATTATTGTACACATAATTGTTGAAAGAGCCACGTAAAACAATACCAGCACTCCAGTTTTTATAAGTGGCATTGCTGCTGAAACCCATGAACAGATTCGGGATAGCACTTTTGTTTTTGATCAGATCCGACTGGTTGATAATGCCGTCACGGTTAAAGTCGTTGAAGAATCCTTCTATCGGTTTACCGGTTTTTTCATCGTACAACTGCCTGTACAAATTGAATGTATTGCGACTGTAACCAACGGCATGTATCTCAGCAAAACCACCACCAATACCACCAGAAATAGGCCCTGCTGGCACACCGGGATAATTCAGGTCTTTCGGCACCACCGTCAAATTCGTGATCTTGTTTTTGTTGTAGGTCAAATTGTAATTGATGTCAAGCGAAAAATCTTTGTGTTTGATAGCTTGCGTATTGATGGTGAATTCTACGCCCTTATTTTCCATATCACCCACATTGGCGACAATAAAAGCTGAGAAATTGGAACCTGCAGGTTGGGCAACATTGTTCAGCAAGTCTTTTGTTTTTTTGTAATACACATCTATGCCGCCAGTGATGCGGTTATTGGCAAAGCCAAAATCCACGGCCACATTGCTGGTGGAAGTTTCCTCCCATTTCCGGTTGGCATAAAAACCACCCGGTCTAAATCCTTGGTAAAATGCATCGCCAAACTGGTATTGGGCGGCAGTTGTACTTAACGAATAATAACTGAGATAATCATAATTGCCAATACCATCTTGCTGACCAGTAACTCCATAACTAGCCCTCAACTTAAGCGAAGACAGCGACCTGGCACTGGATAAAAACTTTTCATTCTTTATATTCCAAGCAAGTGCTACCGATGGAAAAAGCCCCCAGCGATTGGCCGGAGCAAACCTTGAAGAACCGTCCCTGCGTAGGGTTGCGGTCAGTAAATATTTATCGTTTACAGAGAAATTGGTGCGACCGAAAAAGGAAAGCAATGTGTTTTCTGGCTTATCAAAAGCATAGGTGGGGTCGGTGCCAGCGTATTTTACACCCTGTGCAGTATAGCTGGCGTAGTTATAAACGGTGCTCAAAAAGTTGTTATAGGAGTAACCGGCCAATATATCGAACCGGCTATTGATCGATTTGATATCGGTAGCATAGGCGAGGTAAAATTCAGCCACTTTATTGTTGCGGGTTTGTTTGTACCGGTCGTTGCTGCCGCCCAAACCGCCAGCGAGATAACCTGTTGCGGAGCTATCGCTTACATAAATCGTTCCTTCGCCCCTGCTGATGTCGTAACCTAAATTCAGGTTAGCCCTAAGTGCTGGCAGAAAGTGGAATTTATAGTCCAATTGGATATTGCCGATGCTGCGTTCCGGCGTCGATTCATCAAAACGTTGCGTCAACTGGCCAAGTGGGTTCCTGCCTGCAAGGTTTAGCAATCCAGTAGCGGTAGCAGGATCGAGCCATTCGTAATAGCCACCAAAGCGTTGCGGTTTCACGCTGGCATATACAGGTTGCGTAGGATCGAAACTTACGGCAGCGCCAATGGCACCCGCAGAAGCAAAACGGTTCTTTTGGCCGCTGGCTTTCAGATTGATATCTACTTTTAAATGATTGTCGAAAAAGGTTGGGTTCACTGCCAAGCCCACAGAATAGCGCTGCACTTTATCGGTCAATAAAATCCCTTGCTGATTGGCAAAGCCCAACGAAAAACGGTAAGGCACTTTTTTGATCCCGCCGCTCAAGCTGATGTTGTTATCCGTAGCAAAAGCATTTTGATAGATTTGGTCTTGCCAATCGGTATTGGCGGTTCCAAGTTGCGCTTTTTGCGCAGCGGTTCCAGTTGCATTTACGATGGTGCGAATCTGGTCACCAGTCAACACTGGAACTTTTTTCACCAAGGTTGAAACAGAATTGATTGAGCTGAAATTTGTTTTCAACCCACCACTTTTTCCTTTTTTAGTCGTAATGATGATCACCCCATTGCTGGCCCTAGTACCGTAAATGGCAGCAGAAGAAGCGTCCTTTAAAACGGTGAAGGATTCGATATCGTTGGGATTGAGAAAGGCCAGTGCGTTACTGCCGCCGCTGATGGTATTGTTGTCCACCGGCACGCCGTCAATAACGATCAACGGTGAATTGCTGGCACTAAGGCTAGCTCCACCACGAATCAAAATAGCGCTGCCACTTCCTGGCCGCCCACCGTTGCTAATAATGGATACACCTGCCACCTTTCCGCTAATCAATTGCTCTGGCGTGGTGATGGTGCCTTTTTGAAAGTCCTTGCTGGAAACCGTGGTAACAGCACCGGTCAGG
>Ga0247739_10000852_pt1 | contig 10962 bp, 11 predicted proteins | sample UWRJL058202B2_FD_180943 | JGI IMG/M metagenome (GOLD analysis project Ga0247739, IMG submission 180943) | Plant litter microbial communities from Arlington Agricultural Research Station in Wisconsin, United States - UWRJ-L058-202B-2 | ecosystem: Environmental > Terrestrial > Plant litter >... | reverse complement strand
CCCCGAGATAGCCGGTCAGGACGGTGACGGGGATCTTGCCGTTAGCAGCAGCGGCGGACGAGGCGGGGGCGTCGAGGGTCGAGGTCATGCGCCGCTAGATGGCGGTTCGGACCCGCGAAGGGAAGAGGCGCCCCCTCGCTTCCTTACGCCGTGGGGCGCGCCGAGGTCAGCGCCCCGTACAGGTCCGTCCTCCGGTCGCGGAAGAAGCCCCAGGCCGCGCGATAGCGATCCAGTTCGGTCAGGTCGAAGGTGTGGACCAGCGCCCCCTCGTCTTCCCCGCCGAAGCTTTCGACCAGCTCGCCCTGCTGATCGGCGATGAAGGAATGGCCGTAGAAGGTCTGGCCGACCGGGGTCACCGTCTCATGGCCGATCCGATTGGCGCCGACGACCGGGATGGCGTTGGACACCGCGTGGCCCTGCATGGCGCGGCGCCAGGGCTGGGCCGTGTGCAGACTGGCGTCATGCGGCTCGGTGCCGATGGCGGTCGGATACATCAGGACGTCGGCGCCCATCAGGGCCATGGCCCGCGCGGCCTCCGGGAACCACTGGTCCCAGCAGATACCGACCCCGACCTTGCCGAAGCGGGTGTCCCAGACCTTGAAGCCCGTATCCCCCGGACGGAAATAGTATTTTTCCTGATAGCCGGGGCCGTCGGGGATGTGGCTCTTGCGATAGAGGCCGAGCGGCGAGCCGTCGGCGTCCAGCATGACCATCGAGTTGTAGTAGTGCGGCCCCTCCTTCTCGAAGATCGAGACGGGGGTGGCGACGCCGAGATCCTTCGCCACCTCGGCCATGGCGATCACGGCCGGATGTTCGCGCCACGGATACGCAGTGTCGAACCAGTGCTCTTCCTGCGAGACGCAGAAATACGGCCCCTGAAACAGCTCCGACGGCAGGATCACCTGCGCGCCCCTGGACGCCGCCTGTTTCACCAGATCGACGGTCTTGGCGATATTCGCCGTCATGTCCTCGCCGTAGGACGTCTGCAGGCCGGCGACGGTGATGGTGCGGGTCATCTTAGCTTCCGTGAAGAGTGCTAGTGAGCAAGGGGTGAGCAGGTCAGCGGCGTTCGTTCAGCGACCGCAGAAGACCGGTGGACATGCGTCCCAGTTCAAGCAGATCGTTCGACACGGCGTCGAATACGTCCTGATCGACATATTCAAGTCGGCGCGCGATGATCAGAAGCGTCTCGAGTTCAGCCAGCGAGCCACGTGCGATACCGACAAAATGGACAAACTCGCCCGGGGTTCGCCTGCCGGCTCCCTCCGCGATATTGGCCGGAACCGAAACTGCAGCACGCCTGACCTGACTTATCAGTCCATACTGCTCGTGTTTCGGCCAGTCTGTCGTGATCCGGTAGAGCGTCTCCGTAACATCCAACGCGATCTGCCAGACCTTGAGGTCACGGTGGCTTCGCGGCGACGTCTCGCTCACTCCTTGCTCACCAGCACTTTTCACTACTCAGGTTCCTGCTGGGAGATGCAGTGGAAGGATCCGCCGCCGGTCAGGATGGCCCTGGACGGCAGGGGGATGATCTCGTGGTCGGGGAAGACCGTCGACAGAGCCTCGCAGGCCAGACGGGCAGCCATGGCGTTACCGTAGGTCGGGACGACCACGGCGCCGTTGGCGATCAGGAAATTCATGTGGCTGGCCGGGATCGGGCGCTCGTCGGCGTCGACGACCATGCCCGGCGACGGGATGCGCAGCACCTTCAGCGGGGTTCCTTCGGCGTCCGTCGAAGCGGCGAGGGTGGCGGCGCAGACGTCATAGGCCTCGGCGTTGGGATCGTTCAGTCCGAAGGCGATCGGGCAGGCGACGACGCCCGGTGCGACGAAGCGGGCCAGGTTGTCGACGTGACCATCGGTGTGGTCGTTCAGCAGGCCGTCGCCGAGCCAGATGATCTTGCGCGCGCCCAGCGCTTCTTCGAGTGCGATGCCGGCGAGGTTCTCGTTCCAGCCGGCGTTCCGGTTGGGGTTCAGCAGGCATTGGCGCGTGGTCAGGATGGTGCCGAGACCGTCGTGGTCCAGCGAACCGCCTTCCAGAATGGCGCTGTGGCGGGTCAGGGGCACGCCGGCCTCTTCGCCGATCTGCGCGGCGACCTCGGTATCGTACTCGTAGACGTATTTCTCGCCCCAGCCGTTGAATTCGAAGGCGGCCGCGCTCTTCGAGCCGGGACCGAAGATCGGGCCGGTGTCGCGCAGCCAGATGTCGCCGAACAGGCCGGGCACCACGGTCACGCCCTCGACGCCCGCGAAGCGCGCCTGGGCGTCCGCCAGCGCCTCTTCGGCGCCGATCATCAGCTTGACCTGTTCGCGGCCCGGGCCAGCCAGCGCCCGCACCAGACCCTCGACCTCGGAGCGGGCCTGTTCGAGGTCGTCGCCCCACAGTTCCCCATGGCTCGGCCAGCCGACCCACATGGCCCGGTGCGGGGCCCATTCGGCGGGAATGACTTGCGACATGAGCGATTGAAATCCTGAGGAGCGGCTCGAAAAGGAACGGGGAGCCGGAAGCGGGTCCAGATAGACATCCGACCCTGTCGATTCAATGACAAGCGGGATCGGAGGACGGTTCAGAGGAAGCTGTACGGGTCCACGTCGATGGTCAGCCGGACGGAGGCCGGCACCTTCACCCGCGCCAGCCAGGCGCGCAGGAAGCCCTGCAGATCGACGTCGCGATCGGCCCGGACCAACAGCCGCTTCCTCCGCCGTCCCCGGATCAGGGCGAGCGGCGCGTCGGCGGGACCATAGACCTCCAGCCGCTCGGCGTTGGGAATGGACTGGGCCAGGGCCTCGGCCGTCTTCTCCACCGCCACGGCGTTCTCGCCCGACAGGATCAGGGCCGCCAGCCGTCCGAACGGCGGCAGCGACGCCGCCTCGCGCTCGTCCATCTCGGCCTCGACGAAGCCGTCGCGGTCGCCCGCCGCCAGCGCCTTGAGCACCGGATGTTCGGGCGTCCAGGTCTGCAGCAGGGCGCGGCCGGGGATCTCCGCCCGCCCGGCGCGGCCTGTCGCCTGGGTCAGAAGCTGGAAGGTTCGCTCGGCCGCGCGCAGGTCGCCGCCACGCAGTCCGAGGTCGGCGTCCACGACACCCACCAGCGTCAGCTTGGGGAAGTTGTGGCCCTTGGCCGCCGCCTGGGTCGCCACCAGTATGTCGATCTCGCCGTCGATCATCGACTGGATCAGGGCCCGCGCCGCCTTGGCGTCCGGCACGGTGTCGGAGCTGAACACCGACGTCCGCGCCTCAGGGAACAGGGCCTTCACCTCCTCCTCGACCCGCTCCACGCCCGGCCCGACGGCGACCAGAGAGTCCGACGCCCCGCAGGAGGGGCAGGTTTTCGGCCGGGCCATGGAGAAGCCGGTCAGGTGGCAGACCAGACGACCGGTGTAGCGATGCTCGACCAGCCAGCTGTCGGTGTCGGGCGCCGTCAGCCGGTGGCCGCAGGCCCGGCACAGGACCACCGGCGCATAGCCGCGACGGTTCAGGAACAGCAGGGTCTGTTCGCCCTTCAACAGGGTCTCGCCGATGGCCTCTCTAAGCGGCTGCGACAGCCAGGTCTGGGGATCGGGCGGGTTCTGGCGCAGGTCCAGCAGGCGGATGTCGGGCAGGACCGCAGTCCCGTGCCGCGCGCCCAGCTTCAGCCAGCGGTAGCGGCCCTGCCCGGCGTTGAAGAGGGTCTCCAGCGACGGTGTCGCCGAGGCCAGGACTACCGCCGCCCCCTCGATCCGCGCTCGCGCCACGGCCAGGTCGCGGCCGTGATAGACGAGGCCTTCCTCCTGTTTGAACGAACTGTCGTGCTCCTCGTCGACGACGATCAGCTTGAGGTTCACGAAGGGCAGGAACAGGGCCGAGCGGGCGCCGACGACGATGTTGCAGCGGCCGGCGACCACCGCCTCCCAGACCTGCCTTCGACGCGGCGGGGCGATCCCGGAATGCCATTCAGCCGGGTCGGCGCCGAAGCGATCGGCCAGCCGTGCGATCAGGGCCTGGGTCAGGGCGATTTCGGGCAGAAGGATCAGGATCTGGGCCGTGGGATCGGCCTTCAGCGCCCGCGCCACGGCCTCCAGATAGGCCTCCGTCTTGCCCGAGCCGGTGACCCCATCCAGCAGGAAGGGCGCGAAACCGCCGGCCTCGACAGCCTCGGCGATGGCCGATGCCGAGGCCGCCTGGTCCGCGTTGAGGATCGAGGGCGCATGGTCCGGATCGGGCGTGTCGAAGGCGGCGACCGCCTCGATTTCGATGACCTCCAGCACGCCTTCGTCGACCAGTCCCTTGACCACGCCCGACGACACCCCTGCGGCCCGCACCAGATCCGGACCAGCCATCGAACGGCTGCCCAGCGCCTCAAGCACCGCCGTCCGCGACGCGGTCGGCCGGACTGGCGCTCGTCCCTCGACCCGGCGCACGCGGCGTTCGGGCTTCGGACGCGGCGCGCGCAGACCCTTCAGGGCGGTCGAGGCCATCTCGCCCGGGGCGCTCAGGGTCCAGCGGGCGGCCCATTCGACGAAGTCCACCGTGCCGGGCGGCAGGCGCGGATCGTCCAGCACCATCTCCACGGCCTTCAGCCGCCGGTTCGAGCCCGTTGTCTCGCGCACCTCCGACACGATGCCGCGCATCAGCCGGGGACCCAGCGGCACCGCGACCTGATCGCCGCGCTCCACCGCCATATCGGCCGCGACCTCATAGTCGAAGGCCTCGGGCACCGGCAGCGGAATGAGGACGGATGCGACTTTCAAGACCGGCCCGCCTCGGCTAGAAACCCAGCCATGAAACTCTTCCTCGACACCGCCGACGTCGCCGTCATCAAGGACATGCTGCCCACCGGGATGGTGGACGGCGTGACCACCAATCCGTCGCTGATCGCCAAGTCGGGGAGGAACATCGCCGAGGTCATCGCTGAAATCTGCGCCCTGGTCGAGGGGCCGATCTCCGCCGAGGCCGTGGCGACCGATTTCGAGACCATGGTCAAGGAAGGCGACAAGCTCGCCGCCATCGCCCCGAACGTCGTGGTCAAGCTGCCCCTGACATGGGACGGGCTGCGCGCCGCGCGCAATTTCTCGGACAAGGGCATCAAGACCAACGTCACCCTGTGCTTCTCCGCCGCCCAGGCCATGCTGGCCGCCAAGGCCGGCGCGACCTTCATCTCGCCCTTCGTCGGCCGTCTGGAAGACCACGGCGCCGACGGCATCGGCCTGCTGGAGGAAATCCGCGTCCTTTATGATCTGCATGGTTTCGAGACCCAGATTCTGGCCGCGTCCCTGCGCAACCCGAACCATGTATCGGCCGCCGCTGTGGCGGGATCGGACGCAGCGACCCTTCCGGCCGACGTTTTCAAGGCCCTCGTCAAGCACCCCTTAACCGACAAGGGTCTTGATCAATTCCTGGCGGACTGGGGCAAGACCGGTCAGTCGATCCTGTAGCATACGGCCCGGCGTTTCCGGGAGGAGACGACCGTTGAGCGGCACCCGAGACCTTTTCGCCGAGCTGGAAGCCGGTTCCGAGCCTCACTGGCCGGAAGTGCGCGTCTGGTTGCAGGCCAACCCGCAGATCCTGCTGGACGACCGCTCCCTGCTGGAAGAGATCGGGCTGAAGCCGCACGGCCGCAACGTCGTGGAGTTCGGCCGCGCCGCCCTGACGAAGCTCGAGGCCGTGGTCACCCGTGAGGCGGACGCCCGCAAGCAGATCGAAACCGTCGCCCGGGCCAATTTCGCCGCCCAGACCCAGACCCATGTCGCGGCCCTGGACCTGCTGGAGGCTCGCAACCATTCCGACCTTGCCCGCCGCCTGGATGCCGCGGCCCAGGGCCGCTTCGGTCTCGCCGGGGCCGCCATCGCGCTGGAGAAGCCCGGCGGCGTGCCCTTCGGCTGGCGCGCACTGGAGGTCGGCGGGGTCGATTCCCTGCTCGGCGAGCACGGCCTGACCTGGCTGGGTCCGAATTTCGAAGGCCTCGACCTGTTCGGCGCAACCGATGACCAGGTGAAGTCCGTCGCCCTGATCCGCATGGCCCCGGTCTTCGGCGGCGATCCCGCCGACGATCTCGGCGGAGCCCGCCACGCCATCTGCGCCTTCGGCTCGCCCGAGGAAGAGGGTTTCACGCCCCAGATGGGCTGCGAACTGGTCGCCTTCATCGCCCGGGTCGTCGAGCGCACGGCCGAACGTTGGCCGATCCTCAATTGAAAACCTCGGGCGAGGTCCTGCTCGCCTGGCTCGAGCATCTGGCGCATGAGCGGCGGCTGTCGCCCCGCACGCTGGAGGCCTATGGCCATATCGGGCGGCACTACCTCGGCTTCCTCGAGCGCCATCGCGGCGAGCCCCAGTCGCTGGCCGACCTCGGGACCGTCAGCGCCGCCGAGGTCCGCGCCCATCTGGCCGAGCGCCGCAGTGGAGATCACCCGCTGAACGCCCGATCGCTGGGCCAGACGCTGGCGGCCATCCGGGGCTTTCACGACTTCCTCGACCGGCGCTGCGGCACGCCTGCGCCACAACTGGCCTTGGTCCGGGGACCGAAGATCAAGCCCTCCCTGCCCCGCCCCGTCACCGCCGATCAGGCCCGTGGACTGATGCAGGAGCCCGAGGCCGATCCCGACGCCGAGCCCTGGGAGGCCGCGCGTGACCGGGCCGTCCTGACCCTGCTCTACGGCTGCGGTCTGCGGATTTCCGAGGGCCTGAGCCTGATCCGCGCGGACGCCCCTCTCCCTGAGACCCTCCGCATCGTCGGCAAGGGGTCCAAGACCCGCATCGTCCCCATCCTGCCCGCCGTCAGGGAGGCCGTGGACGCCTATCTGGCGCTGCAGCCCTTTCCGCTGGCGCCGCGCGACGCCCTGTTCCGGGCGAAGCGGGGCGGGGCTTTAAGCCCCCGCCACGTCCAGGCGACGGTGCAGACGCTCCGGGGTCGGCTGGGCCTGCCGGCCAGCGCGACGCCCCATGCCCTCAGACACTCCTTCGCCACCCATCTGCTGGGCGCCGGGGCCGACCTCAGGTCGATCCAGGAACTGCTGGGCCACGCCAGCCTGTCGACGACCCAGAAATACACCGCCGTCGACGCCGCCCGCCTGCTCGGCGCCTATGCCGCGGCCCACCCCCGGGCCTAGAAAGGCGGGATGTCTGACGCGTCCCTCGCCCACATCCTCGTCCTGCCCGGCCTGCCCGATCTGGCCGCTGAACGGCTGAAGACGGGACCGTGGAGCCTGCACACGCCGCAAGCCGACGGCTCGCCGCCGTCAGGCGTGCCCATCGTCGGCCTCGTCGCCTCGGGCTGGACAGCGGTTCCGAACGGCCTGATCGACGGCCTGCCCGACCTGAAGATCATCGCCGTCCACGGGGTCGGCTATGACAAGGTCGACGTCGCCCATGCCCGGAGCCGGGGCGTGGTCGTGACCAACACCCCCGATGTGCTCAGCGCCGATGTCGCCGACCTGGCGGTGGCCCTGACCCTTTCCACCTTGCGGCGCCTGCCCGCCGCCGAGCGCTGGCTGAGGGCGGGAGACTGGGTTGCGGGCGGCAAGTTTCCTTTGGGCCGCAGCGCGACCGGCCTGCGCTACGGCATCCTCGGCCTCGGACGGATCGGGCGGGAAATCGCGCGGCGGCTGGAGCCCCTCGCCGGGGAGATCGCCTACCACAGCCGAAGCCCTGTCCAGGGCGTCGTCTGGCGTCACGCCCCGAACGCCATCGCCCTCGCCGCCTCGGTCGATGTGCTGGTGATCGCCGTTCCCGGCGGTCCGTCGACAAAGGGGCTGGTCGACGCCGCGGTTCTGGCCGCTCTGGGTCCGGACGGCGTCCTGATCAATATCGCCCGTGGCGAGGTGGTCGACGAAGACGCCCTGATCGCCGCCCTGACCGAGGGACGGCTGGGAGGCGCGGGGCTGGATGTCTTCGCCCACGAGCCCGCCGTGCCCCGGGCGCTGCTGGACAGCGACCGCTGCGTGCTGGCGCCCCACATCGGCTCCGCGACCGTCGAGGCGCGCACCGCCATGGCCGAACTGATGATCGCCAATCTGGAGGCGGTGCTCGCCGGCCGGGAAGCGCCGACCCCGGTTCCGTGACCGTCCGTCCCCGGACCTATGCAGCAGGCCATTTTCAGGCCTAGACTGAGACCACAACACCGCTGGGGAGGCGGTCATGGGGTCTTCAGCCGAACACGGCGACGCCTTCACATCAGCGGCCCGGCCTCACCGCCGCGCCGTGGCGCTCGGCCTGCTGGGCGCGGGCTTCGGGCTCTCGGCCTCAGCCGCCTTCGCACAGACCTCCGGTCCGGCCCCGTCGCCGCCGCCCCCATTGTCGCCCCCACCCCTCGCCGAGGCTCCGCCCCTGGACGAGGAGGCGCGGCTGCTGTCGAACCTGATCACCCGCATGGCGGTGAAGACCGAAATCAACGGCCGTGCCGGCTTCGCCTTTGTGATGGACACGGGCGCGGGTCGCACCGCCGTCGCCAGCGAGATCGCCCAAGCGCTCAGCCTGCCGCCCGGCCCGTCGATCCTGGTCCACGGCCTGACGTCCGCTCAACTGACGCCCACGGTGAAGATCGCCCGGCTGAGCTTCGGCGGACAGCGCTTCAACGACATCTACGCCGGGGTCTATCCGCGCGAAGTCCTCGGCGCCGACGGTCTGATGGGGCTGGACGTGCTGTCGCGCTTCGAACTGGAATTCGACCTCGAGCGGCGATCCGTCTCCGTGACGCCCTCGGACAGGATCGGGTTCGGAACCGCCTTCACCATACCGAGCCGGCTCACGCGCAACGGGTGTGGCCGCACCCGAGTCGGTCGCTTTGGCCAGTTGATCCTGATCAATGCGCGCGTGGACGGCGTTCAGGTCGATTGCTTCATCGACAGCGGGGCCCAGTATTCGATCGGCAACACGGCGCTGCTCCGCGCCATCTCCTCCGGCGTGTCACGGCCGACGCAGCGCATGCTGGTCCCCGTCTATGGCGTCACCGGCCAGAACGTCCTGGCCGAGCATGCCGACGTCGGCCAGCTGATCATCGGGACGCAGCGGCTGGGACCGACCTCCCTGCTGTTCTCCGACCTCCACGCCTTCGAAACGCTGGAACTGAACCAGCGCCCCGCCCTGCTGGTGGGCGCCGACATCCTCTATCGCTTCCGGCGGGTGTCGGTGGACTATGGGCGGTCGCGCATGGAGTTCGGGCCGCTGAGGCGAGCGGCGGCGACGATGACCAGACGCTAGGGAATGGGCGCTAGATCGCCCGCACCGATCCGCCGTCCAGCCGCACCAGCGATCCGGTGACGTAGGCGGCCAAGGGGCTGGCGAGGAAGGCGGCGACGGCGCCGAATTCCTCGGTCGTGCCGATGCGGCCGACGGGGATGGAGGTCACGGACGCCGCGCGCGCCTGTTCCGGCGTCTGGCCCGTCTGTTCGGCGCGGGCCTTGTCGAGGCGTTCGATGCGCGGGGTGTCGATGCGGCCGGGCAGCAGGGTGTTGACGGTGACCCCGTCGGCGGCGACCTCGTTCGACAGGGTCTTGGCCCAGGCGGCGATGGAGGCGCGCAGGGTGTTGGAGACGCCCAGCGTTCCGATCGGCTCGACCAGCGACACCGAGGCGACGTTCAGGATCCGGCCCCAGCCCGCCGCACGCATGGCGGGCAGGACGCGGTCGGTCAGGCGGAAGACCGACAGGACCATCATCTCGAACTGGGCCCGCCACAGGTCGGGATCCAGCCCGACCACGCCCGACGGCGGCGGCCCGCCGGTGTTGTTGAGCAGGATTTCGATCGGCCCGCCGAGCGCCGTCTCGGCGACATCGACGGCGGCCAGCAGGGCGGCGTGATCGGCCAGATCGGCGGGCGCGATCACGGCCTTGCCCGGCCCCATGGCGTTCAGATCGTCGGCCGCCGCCTGAAGCTTCGCTGCATCGCGCGACAGCAGGGCGACATGGACGCCCTCCTTCACCAGAGCGGTCGCCACCGCGAGGCCCAGACCGCTTGACCCGCCGCAGACCAGGGCGCGCTTGCCGGAGATTTTCAGGTCCATGATCAGGCTTATCCTTCGATGAACATGGTACGCCGCTTCCAGTCCATCTGGACGCCGATCCGCTTTTCGAGCCGACCGTCCCAGTCGGTCTTGAGGCCTTTGACTTCAAGCGCCTGAACAATCTCGCGCCCCACAGCGATGATCGCCTCGGGGGTGTCCTCACAGGCGCCGTAGTTCAGATAGAGACCGTCGCCCTCGACAGCGGCGTCTGTGTCTTGTTGATGGAAGAAGGCATAGCCGCGCGCTACCCGGCCCAATCGCTTCGCTTGCTCAACCTCGTCCCAAATTTCAGCCGCACCGCACGATCCGCAACAGGTAAAGTTCTGACGCGAAATCACGCCTGACTTCTCCAAAGCGGCGAAGGCGGCGTCCAGCTTGTCGTAATCTGTGACCTCGGGCCAGTTCGCTTGCGCCGCTCGGTGCGCGTCAACAGCCTCCCTGACCATGTGCGGCGCTTCTCTCAGAAGCACCGCTTCTTCGGCTTCACCGGCCATATAATCGACCGCGTATTGGGCAATCTGATCAGGTGGCGTGAAACCCCCTGCGACTTCACGCACGATGGCCGCCCGCAAATCCGCCAGCACGTTCTCCCCGGTCGCCTCGGTCCGTTCTGGAACCGGCGCGGAAGGTGCGTTTCCCCGCCAGAAGAGTCGCCGCATCAGCCTTTGCAGGATGTTCGGCATGCGCTCTCCGATCCGCTTTCGCCGGGCCCTTCGTAGCCTACGCCTGCATCGTCCAGTTATCGACGCCCATGGCCGCCTGTTTGACGGCTTCGGAGCGGGTCGGGTGGGCGTGGCAGGTGCGGGCGATGTCTTCCGCCGCGCCGCCGAAGGCCATGGTGATGCAGGCTTCAGCAATCATCTCCCCGGCCGACGGGCCGAAGATGTGGACGCCCAGGACCTTGTCGGTGGTCGCGTCGGCCAGGACCTTCACGAAGCCCTCGGTCTCATGGTTGATCTTGGCGCGCGAGTTGGCGGTGAAGGG
>Ga0247739_10000851_pt1 | contig 10970 bp, 12 predicted proteins | sample UWRJL058202B2_FD_180943 | JGI IMG/M metagenome (GOLD analysis project Ga0247739, IMG submission 180943) | Plant litter microbial communities from Arlington Agricultural Research Station in Wisconsin, United States - UWRJ-L058-202B-2 | ecosystem: Environmental > Terrestrial > Plant litter >... | reverse complement strand
GGGTTGATTCTGTCATTTCTACAATTTTTACTTTTTTCCCAAGCTGCTGTGTCAGCCAGGCATCTGCCTGATCACAAACTGTGCAGGCCATTACCACATCATTCCAGACTTTTACCTCTATCAACCGTTTTGAAATTGATTTGAAAGGCACCAATACCTGATTTTCCACATTAAACCGATGTGAAATAGTTAAGCCGTCCGGAGCAAAAGAGACGTTGAGCAAGGGCATTTTTGTATTGGTCCTTTGGGTAATAAATTTACCATTTTCATCAACTATCATCCAGCGACGGTCATATTTTAAACCTTTTTCTTCAATATATGCTTCTGTTACGCGTATGCCGCCAAGAGATTTTACTGGATAAATCCATATTTCGGATAAGTGCATGAACGGTGAGTTAGTAATTTATCAGGTTTAATGCGAATAACGCCATAAATCTTTGAAGTGATCTTCTTGCATCTTATCTAAAAAATCATTCCCCAGATTATACTGGTACAATTATTTTTAAAAACGAGAAAAAGCTTAGTAGAACCTGAATGACAACCAAAAAAGTAAAAAAGCGCATCGCTATCCTGGGTGGAGGCCCGAGTGGATTATTTGTTTTTAAGAGACTGGTAGAATCCGGCCGGACAGATTTTGAAATCGATATCTTTGAATCAAAACGGCAATTGGGTGCTGGTATGCCTTATAGTCAGGATGGTGCAAATGAAGAACATGTAACTAATGTGTCGGATAATGAAATTCCTGAAATAGTTACTTCCATTGAAGAATGGATAAAAACTTTACCCGCAGAAACGCTGGAAAGGTTTAATATTGAGATAGAAAAATTCAATGAATTCAAGGTTTTGCCACGCCTGCTTTTTGGATTATATCTTTCAGGTCAGTTTGATTTGTTATTGGAAAAAGCTAAAAAGGACGGCATTAGGACAAACGTTCATTTTAATAGTAAAGTGATTGACATTGTAGATAAGCCTGAATCTGGAAAAGTGGAAATTGAGATTTTGAATTCCGGCATGTTACAATTTGACTGTGTAATTGTTTGTACCGGACATAAGTGGCCAATTAAACATGAAGGGGTTGTACCCGGCTATTTCGATTCTCCATATCCACCTGCAAAACTGAAATTAAAACTTAATCATCCGGTTGCAATTAAAGGGTCGTCGCTTACGGCAATTGACGCCATACGTACACTTGCCCGGAGCAACGGAAGTTTTCAAAGGGAGAAAGACGGGAAATTGATATTTAATCCATCACGCGATTCTGCTGAATTTAAACTGGTTATGCATTCCAGAAACGGACTGCTTCCTGCCATACGGTTTCATTTGGAAGAACCTTTGTTATCCGGTGATTCATTGCTCACCCGCGAACAAATTGATCAAAATATAGCAGAAAACGGTGGTTTCTTATCTCTGGATTATTTGTTTGAAAAGGATTTTAAGGAACTGTTTATTGAAAAGGATCCTGCCTTTTACGATTTTATCAAAGATATGAGTATTGAGCGCTTTGTGGAATCGATGATGGCAGTACGTGAACATCTTGAACCGTTTCAGCTCTTTAAAGCTGAATATAAAGAAGCGGCAGAATCAATTAAAAAGAAAAAATCGATTTATTGGAAGGAAATGCTTGCTGTTCTAAGTTTTGCCATGAACTATCCGGCCAAGTATTTTTCGGCTGAGGATATGCAGCGGCTACAAAAAGTATTGATGCCATTAATATCTATTGTAATCGCTTTTGCTCCTCAAAGTTCTTGTGATGAGTTACTTGCATTACACGACGCTGGCAAACTTGACATTATTTCCGTAGGTGACGACAGCAGTGCAGAACCTGAAAGCAATGGCGGCGTTTGTTATAAGTTTACCGATGAAGCAAATCAATCTCAGTCTGTTTATTATAAAACTTTTGTCGATTGTGTAGGTCAGCCGCACTTATCTTACGAAGCATTTCCATATAAAAGTCTTGTTAAAAACAAAACGGTTAGTCCTGCCCGCATAAAATTCCGGTCTGCTGAAAAAGGGAAAGAAGCGATAGCTCAAGGTAATAAACAGGTTGAAAAAGGAGAAAATGAAGATTATTATCTAAATCTACCCGGCATCACGATTACCGATAATTTTCAGGTTGTTGACCATGAAGGATTAGCCAATAGCCGTATATACATGATGGCCGTTCCTTATATCGGAGGTTATAATCCTGATTATTCCGGGCTGGATTTTTGCGAACAGGCCTCAGCCAGCATTGTGGAAAGTATTAGCAATGGTATTGAACAGCCAATAGCAGAATAAAAAATTAGTAATAATATTTACCACTTAAATAAATTTTGTGTAATATTCAGCTAAAATATAAATAATCCTTGCTTGTAATTTGCATAAACCAATATTTTTTTAATTTAAGTTACACTAATACAACATGTTATGACTTACTTGAAAAATACTTCACTAGCAATCGCATTTCTCTTATGCGTTTCATTTACTGTTTTGCATCATGGATGGGCAGATTATGACCAGACCAAAACGCTTGATTTCAAAACAGTCATAGATGAATCCGTTTACGAAAATCCACATGTACTGGCCAAAGTGAAATACAAAAAGGAAATGTATACAGTTTTTCTGGCACCGACCAGCCGCATGACCGACCGTGGATTAACTGCTGACATGATAAAAAAAGGTACACCGGTTAGGCTTGTGGCATATCCGCATAAAACAGAAAAGGGAGAAATGCGTGCCGAAAGAATTTTTGTCGACAGCAAAAAATATGAATTACGTTGAGTATCACAGATTACCTTAACTGGTTGGAATTCTCACCTTTGGCGGTCTATATCCGTCAGTCTTTATGGCTATACCCGGCATTAGAAATTGTTCATATACTGGGTATAGTCATTCTAGTTGGTGCCGCATTAATGTTTGATTTGCGCCTGCTTGGCTTTTCCAAAAACCTGTCCGTTTCAGGTTTGTCCCGTCATTTATTGCCCTGGTCCCGAAGAGGATTATTGTTTATTATTCCATCCGGTATTTTACTTTTTATCACCAATGCAAAATCGCTGGGTTTTGATCCGACTTTCTGGCTCAAAATGGGCTTGTTACTGGTCGCTGCATTAAATGTGTTTATCTTTCACAGGTTTGTTTTCAGTGTTTACAAAACTTCAAGAATGAACGGCAAACTTCCTTTTACTGCTAAAATATCAGCTATGGTCTCGATTTTGGTTTGGATTGCAATCATTGCTTGTGGCAGGTTACTGGCTTACTGAGCGTATTTTATATATTTAACTGACTTTAATACCACTTCAATAAGATTTTAGCAATATCTTATTTTATTAATAAATAAATGAGCCGATTTAGTTTTACAATCGGCTCATTTATTGTGTATATTTGAGTCGATTAATAAGATTATTCGGCTCATGGTATACAATTGGGAAGTACAGGACTGGCCTGATTTTCAATATTCCTTATTGGACATTGAGCCATTGCTTTATGCTTTCACGTTTGAAGCCGGAGAAGTTTCGGGTATACTCAAATCTCTGCCTCAGGATATTCAGCAAGAATCAATGCTGGAAGTAATGATATCAGAAGCCATAAAAACATCCGAGATTGAAGGAGAGTTTTTAAGCAGGCATGATGTAATGTCCTCCATTCGTAACAATTTGGGGATTAATAAAATACCTGAACATGTTAAAGATCAAAGAGCACAGGGTGCAGGACAATTGATGGTTGATATCAGGAATTCATACCAGGACAACCTTACTTGTGAGAAATTATGGGAGTGGCATAAAATGCTTCTTAGCTCATCTTTAAAAATTCGTGCTGGTCAATGGCGTACGGGAAATGAGCCAATGCAGATTATTTCGGGAAGTATTGGGAAAGAAAAAATACATTTTCAAGCTCCGCCATCAGAACAGCTTCCTGACGAAATGGATCGGTTTATCCTGTGGTTTAATAAAACTGCACCGGATGGGAAAAATGCGATGAATAGTGCGCCGGTGAGAGCTGCCATAGCACACTTATATTTTGAAAGTATTCACCCGTTTGAAGATGGGAATGGACGGATAGGCCGCGCGATTGCGGAAAAAACATTGTCTCAAACATTGGGAAGACCAGTTGTGATGAGCTTATCCCGAACGATCGAAGCCGACAAAAAAAGTTATTACACCGCATTGCAGCAAGCTCAGACAAGCAATGAAATTACTGGTTGGGTTCGGTATTTTGTAGAAGTTGTATTAAAATCTCAAAGAGATAGCCGACAACAGATTGAATTTACTTTACAAAAAATACGCTTTTTTGACCTTTATGGAAGTCAGTTAAATGACCGTCAGGCAAAAGTAATTCATAGAATGCTTGAATCCGGCATATCGGGATTTGAAGGCGGAATGTCAGCTAAAAAATACATGTCTATCTGCAAGACTTCAAAAGCCACCGCTACCAGAGATTTGCAGACACTACATGAAATGGGTATAATGAAAGCGCAGGGCAGAGGAAGAAGTGTACGATATAATTTATGCCTTGAATACTAAAAGATTTTTCAGTTAAATTACCCGTTATTATTCCTAATATAACACGTAGCGACCTGTAAATTTTATGAAGAAATATCTTATTCTAACCATTTTAATTTTCATATCCCTCGCATCCGCACCCCGCAAAACAGTTTGGGTAGCCATCGGCGATTCCATCACTTATCTCAACGACCATACTGACGAAACAGGCAATAGAATGACCAAAGGATACATGACTTTGATCACCGAAAAATATCCGCGTGTCGAGTATATTAATCAGGGTCACAATGGCTGGACTTCAATCAACATTGCTGAAAAAATTGAAGCAATCGGGTTGGTTAAAGCAGATGTTTACACCATTTTCCTGGGAACAAACGATTGGTGGCAGGGGAAAACATTAGGTACTATTGCTGATTATGAACAGCATACCGGCAGTGGAACTGTTTATGGTTCATTTCAAGTCATTACTGCCAAATTGAAGCAACTCAATAAAAAAGCAAAGATCATACTGATTACTCCCTTGCAGCGTGGCGATTTTGTGTATGTCAATAATATAAAAAATAACGCTTACGGCTCATACAGAACTAAAAAAGAGCAAAATCTGGAACAGTTTGCCAATGCTGTTATAGAAATAGGAAAGCTGGAAAAATTCCCTGTGGTGGATCTCTATCACGACAGCGGAATAACACTTGAAAACATGGTCAATTTCAAAAGACTAAAAGATCCGCAAACAGGCAAATACGAAAACTACACCTATCCTGGTTACACAGCCGTTCCATTCGATCCTGAAAAAGACGAATATCCATATCCGCCGGAAGCCAGCAACATGACTTACGATGGTCTGCATCCTTCGGATAAAGGGCATGAGGTGATTGCGGGGATGTTGGTGGGGAAGTGGAAGGGGTTGAGGTAGGGGTTTGGCCAGAAATTTTTAGGGTTTATTGTATAATTTCTTTTCTTCAGGCAATCTCTTTTCCCAGGGTTAAAACCCTGCGCAACAAAACTGGTCGTGCCTAAGGCACTAAGTTTTTACTCAGTGCCAGAGGCACGGCCAGTTTTGTTGCGCAGGACTTCCAGTCCTGGGATCCGGTGCCAGCTTTAACATTGGGATCATTGAGAGGCTTCACCCTGGGACCAAGCAGGGCTGAAGCCCTGGGATTGTGACCCAACCAGGATTTTAATGTCTTACAACTTAAAGCTGTATCCACATTAAAATCCATAAACTTCATGGCAAACACCTATCATCAAATCTACGTCCAAACTGTTTTCGCTGTCAAATACCGTGATGCAGTTATTGTAAAATCCTTGCAGTCAGAGTTATTTGCGAATATCGGGAACCTAATTAATGAAACCGGTTGTAAAAATATCATTGTAAATGGTGTGGAAGATCATGTGCATTGTTTCTTTGGTTTGAAACCATCGCAGTCCATTTCAGATGTCATGCAAATTGCCAAAGGCAGATCATCCAAGTGGATAAATGATAACAAATTATTGCCGCACCGGTTTGAATGGCAGGAGGGGTACGGCGGTTTCAGTTATAGCAAATCTCATATTGATAGAGTTTTTAAATACATTAAAAATCAGGAAGCCCATCACCGGAAATAGACATTCAGGGAAGAGTATACAGAGATGCTGGATAAGTTTGGAGTGGATTATGATGAGAGATATATTTTTGAGGATTTGATTTGAAAGGGGGCTTTTTTTGAAGATCTGATTTTAAAGGGACTTTGCTATCATTCCCCAGGGTTAAAACCCTGCGCAACAAAATTGGTCATGCCTACGGCACTGAAAAATTAACTAGTGCCGTCGGCATGACCAATCTTGTTGCGCAGGGCTTCAGCCCTGGGATTAGAGAAAGAGAGAGAACCCCATCCAAAAACAAAAATCAAAGTGCCGTAGGCACGACCAATCTAAACCTTGCCAATTGTAATTATTCAAGGCTCAATTATGTAACTATTGTACTCTTTTGCTAAAAATTTGTACATTGTTAAAAATTGACCCTATGAATAAAAAATTACTGAACGATTAAAAAAAAGTAATCCTATTGAAGGTCTTGAAGCCATTCAAGCAAATAACGACGATAAAGATTTTAAATTACTCGCAAAAATTATTAAGGAAAGTATTGAAAAAGATGAACCAAAGGCCGCTTTAGATAGATTGCACACATTTGTTTTCAAGTTTATTCGCGAATTATGTAATAGTCATAGTATTGAATATTTTAAAGAAGAATCACTAAATGCTGTTTTTGGTAAGTATATCAAATTTTTGATCGCCAATAAGTTGATTGAATCTGATATGTCTGAAAAAATTTTACGGTACTCAATTCAAGTAATTCAAGCATTTAATGACATTCGTAATAATAAAAGTCTAGCACATGATAACCCTGTGCTGAATTATCAGGAAAGCATTTTAATCTTTAATAATGTATCATCGACGATAAAATTTATTCAGTCCATAGAAGAGAAATACAAATTTTCATTAGGGGAAAAAGAATCAGGCAAATGGGATGATAGTCTGTAAGTGAGATAATTAAGATTGAATTTATCTATTAAATAAAAAATGATATAATATGAATAACACAACCCTCAACCAACAACTCCAAGAATCCTACCAAACCTACCTAAACTCCATTTACAGCAAATCCTGGGAAAACAATGTTTCCGCTCCATTACTCATGAACGTTTTTGAGGATTATGAAAAAATGGAAAAGAAAGTTTTATTCGTAGGGCAGGAAACCCATAGTTGGGGACAAATGAATTCAGATTCTATACTTTCAGTTGAAGATTTGCAAATAATGTACCGAAATTTCAACTTAGGCAAATCTGCGTTTTATGAAAAGCCAAAATATCTGACAAGTCCTTTCTGGAATTTTTCAAGATCTTTCTTTCATAATTTAAACAAGCAAAATAAAGATGTTATCAGAAAAACAAATGGATTTCTCTGGACAAATATTTCAAAATTTGATATAAATGGTACAACACCAGAATATAAATTTCAAAAAAGAAATACGGCAGGTTTTGAATTACTGAAAACTGAAATTTTTATTTTAAAACCTGATGTGGTGGTTTTCCTGACTGGTACGAAGTATGATTACTGGATCGAGCAACTTTTCAAGCCTGAACGTGAAATTATCATTGAAAATAACTTTTTAACAAAGCTTTATGATAAGAGTAATTTGCTTCCAGCGCTTACTTTCCAGACAATGCATCCCGGAACTTTACAAAGATCAAAGAATTCAGAAGGTAAAAGCCGATATCATGAAGTGCTTTGTAAAATGACTGATTTGGCCTTGTAATAACAAAGTATATTCATTTGCAACTTGTACCGTAGGTACAATTCGTGGGTAGAAAAACACCAGCATCCATATCACCAAGCATTCCCATAGGAACGCCTGGTATTCATACAGCAATCGATTTTCTGCCCACCAAATCTACCTACGGCAGATAATATAAGAATCATGCACTTCATACCCAAAATTATACGCGATCGAATATAATTTCCTCTTAATGCTATTAACTATATGCAATTACATATAATGAAATCACTGTCTGAATTTGTTAGGGACAAAAGAAAAGAGGTTAATCTTACTCAGGAAGAATTTGCTGAGCGGGCGGATGTTACCCTTACGGTTGTCAGGAAAATAGAGCAGGGGAAGGAAAACCTTAATCTGAAAAAGTTGAATCAGGTTTTGCAAATGTTTGGACATATGCTGGCTCCGGTGAGTAATAAGAACTTACTTTCTAAAATAACTTACGAGGATTTATTAGACAAGCTGCCAGATATTACAAAGATGTATTAGCCGGAATGCTGACGAAGAGCGACCCTAAGGACTATATCAAAATTTTCCCGGACTATTCATCACATTTACCATGCCGGTCAGTACTCAAAAGTATATGTTGAAGCATTTCTTTCCTAACTACCAAAAAAAGAAATATTTAAAACTCCTGGAAATCAGGTACGCTGCAATGGCTGAGAAATATCAAATGAAATGCAACGTTGCTTAATAAATTTGATACAGCCATGAAAATATCCCTCCTGCTAATTTTACTGTTAACAACTATAACTCTTCAAGCCCAAAATCCTCAAACCACCCAAATCTACAACCAAACCTTCTCCGATCCCACCAACTTCGCCATTATGTCCTTGCTGGACAACAAGCAGCCGGAGCATATTTTTGTGCTTGATAGTACACGGGGCTGGCCGTCGGGAATATTCTGGTCGGGGTGGACGGGCGACGAAAAACTTTTGGAAATCATGACGCAACCGGGATCGCACCATGAAAGTTATGATCCCGATTACCTTTATCGGGATCCGGTAATTTTCAGGCAGTTTTCGGCTAGTGAGCGGCTTGCTTTACGGAAGAGGGCAGGAGAAATGAGGCCTGAGAAAATCAGTTTGCATGGAAAAAATTATTCGACTGTTTCTTCTGCAAAAGATATAAAGAGATTCTATGTAATTGCTACGGAGCCGGTTTTTACTACGGATGGAAACTACGCATTTATTTATCTCGAAACATTTGATAATGATGATAAGCCATACGTTTCCCCGGATGCCGGACCTCCGTTCGATTCAAATCTCTATGGAATGACGACCATTATTTTCAAAAAACTGCCGGACAATTCCTGGAAAAGGATCAAGAAAATTGACCAGCTGTTTTTGTAAGTTTTACAAAACAAAAAAAGCCGCATCCCAAAAGAAGCGGCTTCTATAAATTCATCAGATATTAAATCCTATAAAGCCGAACCAACCAGCTTTACAATACTTCCCAGCGATTGGGATGAGGCCTTGGCTGCCAGTTTTCCGGTAATACCATTGCTGTTCAGGCTGCCAACTGCTTTGGTCGCTTCGCCCAATAAACCGTTTAACTGACTGCCGGATTCTTTGCCTAAAACCGATGAACCGGCTTTAATTAGTCCAAGGCTGCTGGTTAGGCTGGCTGCGTTTCCTAATAAACCGGATTCTCCTTTACCTAACAAACTGCTTATTTTATTGGCGCCCATCAGCATTTTTATTGCATTCACTGCTTTGCCTAATAAACCTTTTTGAAGTGTTCCGGCAGATGCCAACGGAATCATGGATTTCAAATCGCCTACTTTACTCAATAATTTATCTTTAAGACTTCCGGTTGAACTTTTAGCTTCGGTTTCCAAAGCGGTGGTGGCTGTTGTTAATGCTGCTGCCGTACTGTCATTGGCCCCTTTTTCAGAGAGAATTACTGCTTTGTCTAATAATGCGACTGTCGTTGAATCCTGTGCAAATGAACTGGAAACAAAAAAGAACAGACAGAAAACTGTCGCGATTGGTAAAATGTAATTTTTCATAAGTTGTGTTTATTTTTGTGATTGAAGTATTAGACGGCGAATTGAACTGATCGCCACTCTTTTTAATTTCTTTATTATTCCAATAAATTGAAAGGGTACCGGACAATTTAATGCTCATCCCCTGTCACCATAAACTGCTTTAAACCAGCCAATAGCTTGTACATCGCATTATTCACAGCATCATTATCTGCTTTTATATGTTGCAGACCTTCTTCTGCCTCTGCCCGTTTTTTTCTGTTCGTTTCACTTTTCATGATTACTTCTTTAGCCAAAACTGCATCGTTTTCTTTTACCCCTAATCTTGCTGGCGTACGGATCTGAGATATGCCGTCCAGTTTATCGATCCTGACCCGGTACTGTTTATCACTGCAATCAATAGTCAGCTCAAATCTTACATAGTCATACAAGGAAGTAGTGGCCGGAACGTAACTTGTTATCACCAGTTTTCCGGATTGCAGATCCTGTTGGGTTACTGCATTTTCATAGTTGCCAAAAGTTTGTGTAACCCAGTTTTGTGCACTTTTAAATATTTCATTTTTGTTCTTCTGCACCGTTGCCACATCAGAATAAAAAACTTGTTTGTGCTCATCCAACGGCAAATATCCATCCTGACAAAACCCGGAATTACAAACAAAAAACAGCGTTAAAAACAGTAAATATTTCAAAAATTGATAGTTAAGATTCAAAGTAAAGGAAAGGATTAAATCTAGATATCAGAGTCATCCTTAGATTTTATTTTATAATCGGCTGTACCTTCCTTATCTCCCGACCATTTGAAAGTTACTTTTTTAAACCTCAGATCCTTAATGTTCTGGTTAATACCTTTTAAAAAGTTTTTCCTGAATCTTCTTGGTTCAAATAAATCACCGGTAAAAATGAGCGTATTTTTTGTGTCTCCGGAAGCACTTATCTGAATATTTTCTTTTGCCAATACTTCCTTTTTTGCCTCAACAAATTTGTCTCTTAAATCCGGAAAATCCCTTTCCTGGACTTTTAAAATCAGGTCCTTTAACTTTTTACTTTTTTCTTTTACCGCATTATCCTTATTAGCTTTTGCTTCATCATACAACGCAGCATTCGATTTGTTCCAGGACAGCCACGTAGCAATATCTTCGTTCTTGCTTCTTTTTTTAAATTTTTGATCAATTTCATCAATCGCATTCTGAACAAA
>Ga0247739_10000848_pt1 | contig 10972 bp, 4 predicted proteins | sample UWRJL058202B2_FD_180943 | JGI IMG/M metagenome (GOLD analysis project Ga0247739, IMG submission 180943) | Plant litter microbial communities from Arlington Agricultural Research Station in Wisconsin, United States - UWRJ-L058-202B-2 | ecosystem: Environmental > Terrestrial > Plant litter >... | reverse complement strand
AAATCTGATTTTGGAGATAGTCCCCACCAGAATTCAGCCATGGCAATCGGTTGCATTTGATGCTGAAAAGCGTATTGTAGTAATTTAGGAGCAGCACATTCCCCGGCTCCGGCAGGTGGGTTTTTATAAAAAGCATTTTCAAAAATTTCACGCAAACTTTTTTCTTCACCGGCTTGATTCAAAAAATGATATTGGTCAAAAATTTCATTTTGTAAAGAGACTGAATGAGACTTTCGTAATGTCTTTAGAACCTGGATCTGTTCTGCGTAAGCTTCCGGTTTTTCTTCTTCTATTGCTTTTATTTCAAAATTAATCCGTGTAAGTTCGGTCATGCCTGCATTTAAAAATCCACCGTCTGCAACGCCGTCAAAAATGGGCGGAACAAACTTATCATGATGATTTCCACCCGCCAGTTTACCTGAAAAAGCGGCCAGATAACCTATTTCATTTTGTTGTGTCCTGACAACCAATACACCGAACATCTTGCCAATAGCTATTCCTTCTTCCTGAAATAAGCCAAAATTGTGAATCCATTTCTGCTGGTTTTGGAGATGTAATTGCAGTTTTTCTACTGCCAGCAAGCTAAGAGGATGCGGGGCATAATCGAACGGAAATGTAAACCGTTCAGGTAAATTGTATGCTGTTATTGATTCTTCAAAAGGGCTGAACAGGAAGTCTTTGGAGGGCTTAGTTTGTATCAAAATGGATTTGTTAATATTTAATATATAATACTAACTTGTCCGCAAAGAAGAGCAGTAAAAATATTGTAATTTAATTTTTCAACCATTACCAGAACCTTTCTCAAGTCAGTTTACCTGGTAACCGAGAGCAAAATTAATGAATAATAAAGTCAGAAACAGGAAAGAAAATGAATAATTCATCATACAGTTTTAAAGCCTCATTTGTATTTAATGAATTTTTAATACTTAAAATGATAGATAATATTTAAATAGGAATAAATTTATTTTTCTTAAATGGAATAATCGTGACTAATAAATCACTAGCATAATTTTTTAGGTCTGTTTAAACTAACTTTAAGTTTTAGAGGAAGACAACGCAATGTTAATATTTAAAAAGTACAAATTTTAATCAGCAAACTTAAGTAAATCGTAAATGAGTGCTCATAAGCTTAGTGACAAGGCATCGGCCGCCGGACTTTTAGTTGCGTTGGGAATTATTTATGGGGATATTGGTACATCCCCTTTGTATGCAATGCAAGCTATTATTGGGAAAGAACGGATCTCGCTGGATGTCGTGTATGGTTCGGTCTCGTGTATTTTCTGGACACTTACCCTACAAACTACATTAAAATACGTTATTCTTATTCTCCGGGCTGATAATAATGGTGAAGGCGGAATACTGGCACTTTATGCACTGGTTCGAAAGAATGCAAGGTGGCTGACTGTACCTGCTATCATCGGTGCAAGTACATTATTAGCCGACGGTATTATTACACCGCCCATTTCTGTCTCATCAGCGATAGAAGGTTTAAGGATTCTTTATCCACATATTCAGACTATTCCTATTGTTATTGGAATACTTACTTTGCTTTTTTTTATTCAGATATTTGGCACAACCATTGTTGGACGGGCTTTTGGACCCGTTATGCTGATCTGGTTTTTAATGCTGCTGGCACTTGGACTTTCCCAGGTTATTTATCATCCCGAAATTTTTAAAGCCTTTAATCCTTATTACGGATACCAGCTGCTGGTAAACCATCCCGGTGGATTCTGGATGCTTGGAGCTGTTTTTCTGTGTACAACCGGAGCCGAAGCGCTGTATTCCGATTTGGGACATTGCGGCAGGGGAAACATTCGTATCAGCTGGATTTATGTTAAAATCTGTTTGATTATCAATTATTTTGGCCAGGGAGCATGGCTTGCCTTACATGCGGGTGAGTTTCTGAATGGACGTAAACCTTTCTACGAAATTATGCCGGACTGGTGGTTGCTGCCGGGAATTTGTGTTGCAACTATGGCTACAATTATTGCCAGCCAGGCCTTGATCAGCGGTTCATTTACTTTAATTTCGGAAGCGATCAGGCTAAATTTATGGCCAAAAGTGCGTTTGGTTTATCCGAGTAATCAAAAAGGACAACTTTATGTACCCAGCGTTAACTGGCTGTTATGGGCTGGTTGTGTGGGTATTGTTTTGTATTTTCATGAATCGTCCAATATGGAAGCGGCTTACGGTCTGGCCATTACACTGACTATGATCATGACCACGCTTTTATTCTCTTTTTACCTTTTTGTACACAAGATTAATAAAATCTGGATTGCTGCTTTTATGATTGTTTATCTGGCAATTGAAGGGTCATTTCTGGCAGCGAATTTATTGAAATTTACGCATGGAGGCTGGGTTTCTCTGTTGCTGGCAATTATCATTGCCGATGTTATGGGGATGTGGTTAAAGGCTAATTCGATTAAATTGCGGCTTACTGAATTTGAAGATCTGGACAAACATATTCCTGCGCTCAAAGAGTTGAGCAATGATATTAGTATTCCAAAATACGCGACGCATTTAATATTTATGTCGAATGCTGCTGGTGAAAATGAAATAGAAAGCAAAATTATTTATTCTATTTTTCAGAAGCGGCCAAAGCGGGCTGATGTTTATTGGTTTGTGCATGTTGATACCACTGATGAGCCTTACACCATGGATTATCATGTCAATATTATGGCAGAAGATGATGTGATTAAAATTACCTTCAAACTTGGGTTCAGGGTGGAACAGCGTATCAATCTGTTTTTACGGAAAGTGGTAGAAGATATGGTAATAAATAAAGAAGTGGATATCACAAGCCGTTACGAATCGCTTAACCGTCAGAATATTATGGGCGATTTTCGTTTTGTTGTACTTGAACGTTATTTATCTGTGGAAAACGAACTTTCATGGTATGAGGAATTTATCATGAATTTCTACTTTGCTATAAAAAATATTACCAATTCAGAAGCTAAATGGTTTGGGTTGGATAATAGTTCTGTTAAAGTAGAAAAAGTGCCTCTTGTAATTAAAACCGGTACTAAAATTAAGATGAAAAGGATATACATGTAGTTTCAGTTTTCAAGAAGTATATGGCAGCTTATATTTCTGATTTAATATCTTTTTTATTATCCGTCCGACAGCTTTTTTGCTGTCGGACGGAGCCGCCGGTCAGATGGCTTTTTCGATGTCCGACCGGTACTTAAAAAACAGTTACAGATTAATAATGTGCAGTTTGCAGGAAAAACGTATATTAATTAGCGTTCATTTTTTTGATATGTCGTTTTAATAAAAATCTTATATTGTGAGCGATCACTTTTAAATAATTCAGGAATGACTAAATCAATTTTTATTGCATCAGCTGAGCCATTTACAGGGAAATCAGTGATTGCACTCGGGTTGGTAAATATGTTGCTTGGTAAAACAGAAAAAATCGGATTTTTTAAACCTATTATTTCAGAACAGGCACCAGGAGTAAAGGAAAGGCATATTGAAGCCATTCTCGATTATTTTTCTTTGCCTATTCCTTATGAAGACACTTTTGCATTTACCCGTCAGCAGGTTTTACAATTTACAGAAGCGGAAAACCAGGGTGAAATGATTGATACGATCATCACCAAATATAAAAAGCTGGAAGACAATTACGATTTCACCGTCATTGAAGGAAGTGATTATCTGGGAGAAGGAATTGCATTTGAATTTGAGTCCAATGCTGCTATTGCAAAAAATCTTGGAGCGCCGGTTTTAGCTGTTGTTGGCGGGGAAAATAAATCAACTCCGCAAATAATTAGTGCTGTGCTAAATATCCTGCATAATTTTCAAAACCGGGAAGTGCAGGTCGTAGGCGTAGTTGTGAACCGTGTAAAACCCGACCAGGAAAATGACATCAGGGAATTGTTGAAAATGCAGATCCAGGAGAATATCATGCTTTCGGTCATCCCGTGGAACAAAGATCTTCAAAGTCCGACAATGAAGGAAATTCGTGAAGCATTGGGTGCAAAGTTACTTTTTGGTGAAGCCGCGCTTTCTAACCAGGTAGATAATTTTGTAACGGGAGCCATGATGTTACCCAATTTTTTGAACCATATTAAAGAAAATGTATTAATAGTTACGCCGGGAGACAGAGGAGATATTATCATTGGTGCCATTCAGGCGAATCTTTCTGCAAGTTATCCCAAAGTTGCAGGTATTGTGCTGACAGCCGGAACATTACCCGACGAACCTATTATCAGGTTACTACAAGGTTTGCAAACGGTTATTCCCATTATTGCGGTTGAAAAAGGGACTTTTGAAACCACAACTTCCATTGGTGCTATTCATTCAAGGATAACCGCTGATAATAAAAAGAAGATCGGTTTAGCAATTGATATCTTTGAAAAATATATAGACGTAAAAGCACTTGACGAGCGGATCATTACTTTTCAGCCTCGTGGGATTACGCCTCACATGTTTCAATATCAGTTAGTTAAGTGGGCAAAAAGCCAGAGAAAACATATTGTATTACCCGAAGGAAATGATGACCGTATTTTAAAAGCTGCGGCACGTCTTATCAATCAGCAGGTTGTTCAGCTTACGATTCTGGGCGATCCTTTGGAAATTACCGCATCTGTAAAAAGACTGGGCTTAAATCTGGATTTGAACGATATACGGATTATTGATCCGGCTACTTCTGAAAAATACGAAGCTTACGTCGACAAGCTTTATGAACTGCGTAAAAATAAAAACGTAAACCAGGAAATGGCAAGAGATCTGATGCGCGATGTTTCTTACTTTGGCACTATGATGGTTTATATGGGAGAAGCCGACGGCATGGTTTCCGGCGCCATTCATACGACGCAGCACACGATTAGGCCGGCTTTGCAATTTATAAAAACCAAACCAGGCGTTTCTGTCGTTTCTTCAATCTTTTTTATGTGTTTGCCGGAAAGGGTTTCCATCTTTGGCGACTGTGCTGTCAATCCGAATCCGACTGCTGAGCAACTGGCTGAAATCGCAATTTCTTCCGCAGAAAGCAGTGCCAGGTTTGGAATTGAGCCAAGAATCGCTATGTTATCCTATTCATCAGGTTCCTCAGGAGAAGGAGAAGATGTGGAAAAAGTAAGAGAAGCTACCCGGATTGTGAAACAAAAACGACCTGATCTTAAAGTGGAAGGGCCAATTCAATATGATGCAGCGGTGGATCCAATTGTTGGAAAACAAAAACTGTCTGATTCTGAGGTGGCAGGAAGAGCCAGTGTTTTGATTTTTCCGGATTTAAATACAGGTAACAATACTTACAAAGCTGTGCAGCGGGAAACTGGTGCATTGGCAATTGGACCTATGCTTCAGGGCCTTAATAAACCTGTTAACGATTTAAGCCGCGGCTGTACTGTGGACGACATTTTTAATACCGTTGTCATTACCTCAATTCAATGTCAGGAAAACGGACAGGCAGCAGCATTATAAAAATTAAATTACTTTATGAACATACTTATTATCAATGCCGGAAGCAGTTCGTTGAAATACCAGCTTTTTAAAATGCCTTCTGACAAACCGATTTGCTCAGGTTTAATTGAAAAAATCGGAGCCGAAGGTTCTTTTATAAAACATAAAGTCTGGGTGGAAAATGAAGAAAAAGTAATTGAAGATCAGGATTTTATTAAGGATCATTCCGATGGTTTGAATAAAGTCCTGGCTCTTCTATCGGATCCGGAAGCAGGTGTAATCAGAAGTAAAGAAGAAATTGTAGCGGTTGGCCACCGGGTTGTGCACGGAGGAGAATATTTTAGTGGTCCAACATTTATTACTCCTGAAACAAAAGAAAAAATAAAGTCTCTTTCAAGTCTTGCACCTCTGCATAATCCTGTTAGTTATCAGTGCATTGAGATTGCCGAAACTACCTTTCCCACTGCAAAACAAGTTGCCATTTTTGATACCGCATTTCACCAAACGATTCCTGAATATGCGTTCAGATATGCGATTCCTGAGTCGTATTATTATGAAGAAAAAATACGTGCGTACGGGTTTCATGGTACAAGCCATTATTATGTAACGCAAAAAGCAATGCAATGGCTGAACAAGCCGGACGCTAAAATTATTAGTATTCATTTAGGTAACGGATGCAGCATTACCGCGGTTGACAGCGGCAAATCCATTGACACAAGTATGGGATTTGGTCCATTGAGCGGCCTGATCATGGGAACGCGCTCGGGAGATATTGATCCTTCTGTTATCCTGCATTTGCTTAGTCAGGATGGTTATACTTCTGAAACGGTAAGTAATTTGATGAACAAACAGTCTGGTTTACTTGGGTTTACAGGTTCCAATGATATGCGTGATGTGCGTGGGATGGAACAGAATGGAAGTCAGCCGGCACACCTTATCCTGGAAATGTATGCGTACAGAATCAGGAAATATATCGGTTCCTATATTGCTGTTTTAAATGGTATTGATGCCATTGTTTTTACAGCTGGTGTTGGCGAAAATGACAGCAGGATTCGGGAAAGTATTTGTGCCAATATGGATTACCTTCAAATTAATCTTGATAAAGAAAAAAACAAGATTTTATCGGGAGAAATCAGAGAAATAAATACCATTAATTCAGCAGTTAAAATCCTGGTAATATCAACAAATGAAGAGTTCGAAATTGCCCGGCAAACCTATACGTTAATGAACAAATAAGAGTCTTTTTCGAAATATTTAAAGAGCTAATAATTAACAAATTAGCTCTTTTTTTGTGCCTTATATTTTAAATTAAATTTAACACTTCTAAAATCTGAAATTCCGCAAATAATTAGTACAAAAACCCGACATACTTATACTCTTCCAGCAAATTCGGTAACAAAACCTATATCTAACTAAATATAACTTTTTAAATAATAACACTTTTTGAATAAAAATTAGTTTTAAGTTAAGTAAGGGTTACACTATAAATGTTCGTCAAATCAGAATAATTGTAAGTTTTTCTATAACTCTAACCTAAGAATATGAAAAAATCTTTTACAAGTCTTGGATGGGGAGGTTCGGTAGTCATGTCAGTGATATGGCTGTTTGCAGCTACTCCCGTTGAAGCAAGGAATGAAATCCCAAGTGGGACAAGACATGAGTCAGTCATGGCTGTAACAGTGACCGGTAAGGTAACCGATGACAAAGGAGGTGGTTTACCGGGAGTGAACGTGGTAGAAAAAGGGACTTCAAATGGTACATCAACTGATACGAATGGAGAGTACAAACTTACCGTGGCAGGTAATTCTTCTGTATTGACTTTCAGTTTTATTGGCTTTGTTCCCCAGGAAGTTGCTGTTGAAAACCGTACTACGATTAGTATTGAGTTAAAAACGGAAGATAAATCACTGGAAGAGGTAGTAGTAGTGGGGTACGGAACACAGAAAAAAGTAAATGTGACCGGTGCTGTTTCGTCAATCAAAATTGATGATAAAATTACCAACAGATCTCTGTCAAATGTGTCTTCTGGTTTGTCTGGTTTGGTTCCGGGTTTATCAGTAACGCAATCGTCCGGTATGGCCGGCCGGAATAATGCCGCATTGATCATTCGCGGTTTAGGTACCGTAAATAATGCCAGTCCGCTGGTGGTTGTAGATGGTATGCCCGATGTGGATATTAACCGCATCAACATGAATGACATCGAAACAATTTCGGTTTTGAAAGATGCTACTTCTTCTTCTGTTTATGGTTCACGCGCTGCAAACGGTGTAATTCTTATTACAACAAAATCGGGTAAAGGACAGGAAAAGGCAACGATTAATTTCTCCGGAAATTATGCTGTACAGGTTCCAACCAAGGCATACAACTTTTTAGCAGATTATCCCCGTGCTCTTACATTGCATCAGCGGGCAGCTGCGGTAAATACACTTCGTCCCAACTACAATTTCAAGGATGGAACAATCGATCAGTGGATGGCTTTGGGCATGATTGATCCGGTTGCTTATCCGAATACCGATTGGTGGGATGTGATCATGCGTAACGGAGCGATCCAAAATTATAATCTTTCAGCATCCGGTGGTGGTGAAAAATCGAATTTCTTTATTTCGATTGGTATGATGGATGAAAAAGGACTTCAGATTAATAACGATTTCAAACGTTATAATGCCCGCTTCAATTACGATTATAAAATTCGTAAAAATATTAATACCGGTATCAAATTTCAGGGTAACTGGTCTAACCTGAGTTATGCGCTGGAAGATGGTTTCACGGATGATGATGCTTCCAATACGGCAGGTTTTGACTTGCAGTATGCAATTGCGGGGACGTTACCTTATGATCCCGTAACCGGAAATTATGGAGGTGTAATGGCCTACAACGAAGATCCGCAGGCTTATAATCCTTATACTGTATACGTTAATAACCTCAACAGACAAAACCGTCAGGAAGCGAATACCAGCATGTATCTGGACTGGACGCCAATTCCGGGTTTAACAGCAAGAGTGGATTATGCTTTGAACTACTACAATCAGTTCCTTTGGAATGCAAACACGCCAAATACATCATACAACTTTCAAACGAATTCATTTGGAAGCCGTGTATTTGTTGGTGCTAATGCGGGTGTTGGTAACTACACGAATACAGGTTATAAAACGATGTTAACGGGCCGGTTGAACTATAACAAAACAATTGCAAAACATCATGAATTAGGTGCGTTGTTTGTTTATAGTGAAGAATATTGGTATGATCGTTATCAGGGATCTTCCAGAAATGACCGTTTGTATCCAACCTTACACGAAATAGACGCAGCACTTACTGATATTCAGTCTACGGCAGGAAACTCCAATACAGAAGGTCTTCAATCTTATATTGGCCGGGTTAATTATTCTGCTTATGATAAATATTTGGTAGAAGTTAATTTCAGGTCTGACGGATCTTCTAAGTTTCTGCCTGGCAGTCAGTTCGGGTTTTTTCCATCTGCTGCATTGGGTTGGAGATTCACGGAAGAAAGTTTTATCAGCGGTGTTACCAGCAGATTCCTGAACAGCGGTAAACTTCGTGCTTCTTACGGATCCCTGGGAAATAATAGCGGTGTTGGCCGTTATGAGCAACAGTCTACACTTGCAGCCAGTAATTACATGGTTGGAGGAAGTATCGTAAAGGGTTTTGTCAATAGAAAACTCGTTAATAAAGACTTGTCCTGGGAAACCACAAAAGTATTCAACGTAGGTTTGGATCTTGGTTTTCTTAATAACAGGCTGACTGCCGAAATCGATTATTACGATCGTCTGACAACGGGCATGAACCGGCCTTCTCAAATGTCAATTCTGCTTACAGGAGCTTATGATGCGCCCCGCAAAAATATTGGAGATCTGCGTAATCAAGGTATTGAAGGTAATCTTACGTGGAGAGACAGAAAAGGGCAGATTAATTATGGGATTAATTTAAATGCTTCTTACAACAAGACCAATCTGGAATCCTGGAATGAATTCCTTAGCCGGGGATATACATTCTTGAATATGCCATATCACTTCTTGTACACTTATCAGGATGCTGGTATTGCACAAACATGGCAGGATATTTACAACGCCACGCCACAAGGAGCTTCACCCGGAGATATTTTAAGGAAAGATACAAATGGTGATGGTCGTATATCCGACGATGATAAAGTAGCTTTTCCACATGTGCAGCGCGACAGACCAACTGCCAACTTTTCGGTAAATACCAATGTATCTTGGAGAGGCTTTGATATATCGTTTCTTGTAACGGCAGCTACCGGGCGTAAAGATTACTGGTTGAATAACTACAACATTACCAATATTGGAACCCAGCGTTATGCGTCAACAGAAGCTCATCAGACTAATCCGTGGTCAGTAGAAAACAGAGATGGTGCATGGCCAAGACTGAATGGAAACGCAAACCGGGAAGAAACTACTTTCTGGCTGGACAATCTGAATTTTATCCGATTTAAAAATCTTCAGATTGGTTACAATCTGCCGGCTCCGCTGCTGAAAAAAATCGGTCTTAGCAGTTTCCGTGTATTTAGTTCAACCGAAAATCTGGCAACATTCACGAAGTTCCGTGGTCTGGATCCTGAAATGGCTGGTAATAAAAGTGATGCTTATCCTTTGAACAAATCCTATTCAGTTGGTATCAACATAGGGATATAAAAAGATTTATGATAATGAAAAAAATAACCTCAATACTATCTGCAATTGCTCTCACGGGACTAATGTTTGGAGTAGGCTCCTGTACAAATGACTTGCTTGAACAGGATCCGACTACTGAACTTGGTGCAGATGCTTTCTGGAAAACAGAAGCGGATGCAACTTTTGCACTGCAAGGTGCTTATTCTTCAGTTCGTCCGCTTTTCGACCGGGATTATTATCTGGACGGACAAGGAGAATATGTAAGAACCCGCGGCACAAGTGCTACAAATGGCAACCTTCGCCTTGGAGATGCTTACCATGATGGTGATTACAATCCATCGGGTTATGGAGACAATTTCGACAAAATGTACCGTTACCTGTATGGCGGTGCGAACCGGGCTAATTACGTAATTGAAAACGTAAATAAAATGCTCCTGACTGCGAAACCTGCATCCAGACCAAATCTTGAGGCGATTATTGGTGAAGCGAAACTTTTACGAGGAATGGTTTATTTTAAACTTATTTCCATGTGGGGCGATGTCCCTTATATAAGCAGAGTGATCAATGATAACGCCGAGGTTTCAGGGTTGACAAGATTGCCGATTGCGCAGGTGAAAGATTCTATCATGGCGGATTTTACCTATGCTTATGAAAAACTTCCTGCCAAAGCGCCTGCTGCCGGACGTGCGGGAAAACCAGCAGCATTGGCTTTCCGTGGAAAATTGCAGCTTTACTGGGCTTCCTGGAATAAATTTGGCTGGCCCGAACTGGATACTTTCAAACCAACTCCTGCTGCAGCAACAGCAGCATATACGGCGGCAGCAGCGGATTTTAAAAGTGTCATTAATGATTTTGGTTTAACACTTTTCCGCAATGGCGAACCGGGTGAAATTGATTCACTGGGCAAAGCCGATAAATTG
>Ga0247739_10000847_pt1 | contig 10977 bp, 6 predicted proteins | sample UWRJL058202B2_FD_180943 | JGI IMG/M metagenome (GOLD analysis project Ga0247739, IMG submission 180943) | Plant litter microbial communities from Arlington Agricultural Research Station in Wisconsin, United States - UWRJ-L058-202B-2 | ecosystem: Environmental > Terrestrial > Plant litter >... | reverse complement strand
ATAGATAAACTCCGGCTATTGTTAACGAGGCCGCCCCAAAGTTTCCTTCCTTCCCACCAGCGTTCGTAAGCCGTATTGGTGCGAAATACGAGCAACATCGAAATGACGAAGCTCAATACCGAATGCATCATCGTAATATTTTTCAGATGATCGTTCTGGCCCAATTTCCAGTATTCGATTTCCAAAAAAGCAATAATGCCCGTGTACACGCAAACGAAGACAATCAATGGCCCTAATTGCCGCAACGTGTCGGACTTGTGAAACCTAAAAATGAAGGAAAACCAGTCTTTGGGGTTGTAACTTATCATAGCTTCTCGTGTCGTTTCGTTCTTTTTTATTTTTTACGTTTTAGTTTGAAACAAATTCTCTGTCGACACTAAAGTTTTCTGGGAATTTGGCGGTGATTCCTTGGTAAAAGGACATGATTTCTCGCATGTCTTTTTGATAATCGGTGGGGAAGATTACCTTGGCAATACCAGCCATTTTTCGTTTATAATCGCAATAAGCCACGCATATTGGAACGCCTGCACCTACGGCAACGTGGTAAAATCCAGTCTTCCATTTCTCCACTTTAGACCTAGTTCCTTCTGGGGTAAAAATAATAACCAAGTCTTTATTTTCTTTGAAAAGATTGATCATCGCATCCGTATAACTGATGCGACCTTCACTTGCTATTTTGGGCGACCGATCGATGCCAATGCCACCCAATGGTTTCATGAGCAAGCTGAAGGGGAATTTCATCCATTCCTTTTTTACCGTGAACCTGATTTTTAAACGATAGATTTTAAAGGCGGCCATGGCATACCAAAAATCCCAGTTACTGGTATGTGGCGCAGCAATTACGATACACTTTTTAATTTCTTTTGGCACGTTTTCGTCCACTTTCCAACCCGTTAGTTTCATGATTATTTTACAAAGCCATCTTAGCATAATAAAGGTTCTAGATGAGAAATTTAAAAGGTGCTGGGTAAGATAGGGTGGAAGGACAAATAATTCAAAAGCGATTTTTATTTGGTCGGTCCAGATGGCTTTTGTGGTCATTCATTTTCAAATTCGATATCCTGAAAAGGTTGCTTTTTAAAGCGGTCCATTTCTTTCCAGGTATGATCGGCCAGCAACCGTACGGATGCTACAAATTGTTTGAAAGGCCCGCTGCCACCCCATTCTTCCGGCGCCACCAGGCTCAATACATGCGAATTGTCGGCTTTTTCGTATAAGTGATACGTTTGGCCAATTTGTGGTTTAAAAGTTAGTTTGGCTTCATACACCATCAAGCTCAATTCTTTTCTTTTGCGTATTTCCTGCGCTTGTTTTGCCAGCAGTTCTATCTGTGCCCGTATCTGGTCTAGTTGCATTTCGGTTTGTTCCTCCATGGCGCTCAATGCTTTGTGTTTGATTACCCCTTCCTTGGTAGGCCGAATAGCCACACTGCCCACGCTAGAGGCGTACGGCAGCACGCTTAATTGTTTGTGGTATATTTCGATGTTCTTGAATGGAACGTTCTCTTTCGTGGTGCCAGTTTGAGTGATTTTAAGATATCCGTTCGGTAGAATTTCTAAAACCACTTGCAAAATTTCCCGTTCATCCTTAAAGAAAATAACCTTAATGTTCGATGTATTTATAATGGCAGCCTGCACTTGGTCTGCAATTTCCTCGTTCTCGAAAGCATACTTACTGCCATCGGGCACAAGGTTATACTGGCTATAAAACGCTTGGTTATCCAAACTTACCCAATTGATGCTGATACCCAAAGCATGTCCGTTCCGGATGGAGTCAATTTTGTAATTACCACTTTTAGGCGGTGCCCCTAACTCATAGGTACACTTTTCCGGAAACAATTGCCACGCCGCTAAAAAATTATATGCTTGAACCATAATTTGAAAATAAGAACATGTAATAAATGCTGTTACGATATAATACAGCCATTGATGTTTGAGGGCTTATATCGGCATAATTACAATTTTTGGCTGATTTGGTTCTTGTAGCCTAAACTGTCAACAGTTTAAAGTGCGTGCAAAACAATGCTGTTTTCGGTTAGGCGTTTTGCCAGTTTGCCAGCACCATTTTTAAAAAACACGTTCAAAAAATGTTAATCCTATTATAATACCACGTTCCCATTTTACATTAGCATCTTTGTAACTTTTTCTAAGATATGTCAAAGCAAATTTTTCCTTTTTCCTTTATACTCGGGTTGGTTTTTATCTGTTCTTTTATTGGTCATGCACAAAATCTTGATTCGTTGGTTTCTATACAAAGACAGGCCGATGCGCAAGAGAAAATCTATGTTCATTTTGATAAAAATTATTACAATCCAGGTGAAACCTTATGGTTCAAGGCGTATATTTTTTCAGGGATTGAACCCTCATTGACGAGCAAGAATTTTTATGCGGAATTGTTGGATGAAAATGGTATGATCCTTGACCGGAAAACCGCTCCTATCTTTCTTTCCGGCGCAGCCAGTAGTTTTGATTTGGCTGCTACCCTTAATAAAAGCACCCTGTATTTTAGGGCATACACCATTGCCATGTTAAATGGCGATACCTCTTTTTTATATACCAAACCTATCCACATTATATTGCCTACCATGGCAGTAAAGCTTCAACCGCAGGTTGCCAAGCCTACTGCTATTACTTTTTTACCTGAAGGTGGAGATTGGGTCAACAATTTGGCCACTACGATGGCCTTTAAAGTAACAGACGGAAATGGGTTTCCGGTTTCAGCCTCAGGGGTTGTAAAGAGTAATGATGGAACAAAAGTCGCGGACTTGTTGACCTTGCACAATGGCATGGGGTCGTTTAAAATATTGCCAGAGCAAGGCAAAACATATATGGCTACTTGGAAAGATGAAAAAGGGAAAACCTATACTACGGCATTGCCTGCTACAAAAACGCTAGGGGTAGTTTTGCAAGTAGCAGACAATGCGGATGGAAAAAGATTTGTGATAGAACGTTCCGAAGATGCAGGCGACGATAATAAATACTTGCACATTGTTGCCTATATGAACCAGCATGTGGCTTACATGGCCAATGTAAACTTGGTCAATAAAACGTCTACCACTTCTATTATACCTACCAAAGAACTGCCAACGGGCATCTTGCAAATAACCTTGTTCGATAAAAACTATAAGCCGCTGGCGGAGCGCATCACCTTCGTGAATAATCACGACTATGAATTTGATGCGGATACTTGGATACCCGGGAAGAACACTACCAAACGTGGTTTGAACAATGGCGAGATCATGCTATCGGATACCGTGCCGGCCAATCTTTCGATTTCCGTTACGGATGCCGACCTCAATGATGGCGAAACGTATCAAGACAATATTATCAGCCACTTGTTATTGACCAGCGATTTACGGGGCAAAGTCATCAACCCCTACTATTACTTTTTTAGTACAGATGATAGTGCTGCTTACAAACTGGATTTGGTAATGCTCACGAACGGATGGCGGAGATACAATTGGAACAATGTGCTGGCCGCCAAAACACCTACGCCAGTTTGGAAAGAAAGCAATTATCTTAGTTTGGACGGCAGCGTTTCGGGCTCTTCGGCTGGCGGTTTTGCTCCCAACACGCAATTGAACGGCATTCTTCGCTTTGCGGATTCCACCACGAGTATCCTGAGCTTGCCGGTAAGTAGGAAGGGGAAAATATTTACCGACGGTATGATATTTTACGATTATGCCAAACTATATTTTCAATTTAGCGATCGCAAAACGCATTTTGATAAATCCATGCTTACCGTGGACAACGGCTTGCGTAAAGGATATAAAATGGCCAAGTTAGATAGCAATAGTAAAATTGAAACGATTACGGTTGATGCAGACATGGCCATCAGAAACACGAAGAACAATATAAATCAACTACGCATTGCGGGACAGCGGGAACAAAAATCGCATGAACTGCAAAACGTAACCGTAATAGGTAAAAGCAAGACCCCACTACAAAAACTGGATGAAAAATATGCCAGCGGTATGTTTTCTGGCGATGCGCTGCAGTTTGATTTGGTCAATGACCCATTTGCGGCTAGTAGCATGAGTCTTTTTCAATATTTACAAGGAAAGGTGGCTGGCTTACAAATAAGCAACGCAACTGGCGGCGGCACACCTACACTGAGCTGGAGAGGTGGCACGCCAGCCTTATACTTGAATGAAATGCAATCTGATGTGGACATGATTGGCAATACGCCGATGACAGACATTGCCTATATAAAAATATTCCGTCCGGGTGAAGCTGGGGTTGTTTCTGGCGGCGGTGGTGGCGTTATTTCGGTGTATACCAAAAAGGGTGGCGATGTAAATACGTCAGATTCGAAAGGCTTGGATTTTGTGCAAATGGCCGGTTACTCAGCTTTAAAGGAATTCTATTCTCCCGACTATGCCTCAGGTTCACCCATGAATGATTTGGACGATTACCGTAGTACCTTATACTGGAATCCTTTTGTGATCTTGAACAAGCATAAAAAAAGAATCAAATACCAGTTTTATAATAGCGATGTAACCCGCCGGTTTAGGATTGTCCTGGAGGGAATCAATTCCGATGGGAAGTTGTTTCATGTGGAGAAGGAGATTCAATAAAGCCTAAAGCCTAAAGCCTAAAGCTCAAAGCGAAAAGCCTAAAGCCTCAAGCGTGAAGCCGGCACAAACGAACAGCAGGCGAGATGATGGGGTGGGAAATTGACTGTTTGCTATGTGGGTTTTTATTTGAATGCTGCATTGAATCTTAGAATAACATTTTGAATGGCGTCTCTTTTTTATTTTTTAGCAAAGCCAATAGTCCGTCTAGGTTTTTTTCATGGCTCTCTTTAAAATGTAATTCTTTAAAAATCTTTTTATATACATCTTCTGGGCCGGCACCATTTGTCCGCATATCCTTTATGGAATAATCACCAGCAGATTTCGACATCTTTTTACCATCCTTGTTCATCAATAATGGGTGATGTAAAAACTGAACTTGTTCAAACTGTTTTTCGCCTAGTAACGCTGCTAGATATAGTTGCGCAGCCGTGGAATTCACCAAGTCTTGTCCCCTTACAATATGGGTAATATCACTTTGCAGGTCATCTACCAACGAACAAATTTGATAGGCTGGTAATCCATTTTTCTGTCGCACAACAAAATCTGGCATGGCATGGCTTACATCAATTGTAGTTACGCCCAACTGTTCGTCTCTAAAAGAAACAACCGTATGCGCTGGAATCCGCAACCGCCAAGCTGTGTTCGGCGTATCTAACGGCAAGCCAAGCGTTGCACATTTACGCGGACATGCATGTATCGTTTTGGTCTCGGCTATTTCTTTTCTCGTACAGGAGCAGGCGTACACGAGCCCTTGAGCCACCAATTGGTGCAAAGCATCATTATACGGCCCCAACCTGTTCTTTTGAGAATAATAGGTTTCAAAATCCTCCAAGCTTTTTGGCCCGGCATCGCAATCCAAACCCAAGAAGGAAAGCGATTCGAAAATGTCGAAGAGGTATGAGGTTCTGTATCTTTCATTGTCGATATCATCTATGCGAAGCGTGATTTTCCCATTGTTCATCTTGGCCCAAAGCCAAGTAAGCACGAACGAAAAAATATTTCCCAAGTGTAGATAGCCGCTTGGTGTAGGCGCCATTCGAGTGTTAAAACGCATGGATCCAAAATTAAGGCATGGCTTCAAAAGCGATTACCGATTTTCAATTATCTATCTTCAATTTGGAAGTTATTTTATATTTTATACATACTTGTTCAATTTTGGCGTTAATTGCATCTATATAATTTCCAAGAAACCAACCCTTGATTATGAGATACTTGTTCTGTAGAGTTCTTCCACTGTGCGCCTTGTTTGTGTCCATATTTGCCTTTGGCCCCGGCGGTAACAAAATTGAAAAAAAATACCCGAGCCTGTTGTGGGAAATCACCGGCAATGGTATTACACAACCTTCCTATCTATTTGGGACCATGCATGTTAGCAACAAATTGGTTTTTAATTTGGGTGACTCGTTTTACAATGCGGTGGAAAAGGTAGATTATATCGGCCTCGAATTAGACCCAGGTTATTGGCAGGAGTACTTTTCCAAAACCGGAAATAATATGGGTTCTTCCAATTCCTTTGGATCGTTGGTCAATCGCTTTGGTTCCATGCCGGGCAACGCTACATTGACCAAATCCATGTTTTCTGTAGATGGGTATGAGAAAAAAATAGAAAACGCTATTTCGCTAGAGCCTACCATGATCAACGCGTTGCTCTACCGCAAAAGTGAATATGGCGCCGATCAAGAAGAGGACACTTATTTAGATATGTACCTCTATCAAATCTGTCGCAAGCTCAATAAAAAAATAGCTGGTTTGGAAGTGATGGAAACCTCTGAGCGCCTACGCAAAGAAGCCATGCTTTCGTTACAAGAAGATAAGACCAAAGCTCGCCGGGACGACGATTTTAAAGCACCCATGAGCATACAAGATGCCTACAAAAAAGGCGACCTCGATTTGATGGACAGCATGGATAGAAGGGCCACTCCGCAGAAGAAATACCGGGCCATTTTTATCGATCAGCGGAACGAGATTCAGGCAGCGGGTATCGATTCGGTCATCAAATTAAAGCATACCATTTTTGCAGGCGTGGGCGCTGCGCATTTGCCCGGTGTAAATGGGGTTATTGAAATTCTTCGCCGCAAAGGATACAAATTGAGGCCGGTAAAAATGGAAGACCGCAACAGCACGGAGAAAGACAAGATCGACAAAATCCGTTTCCCCGTAAAATTTGTAAGTAGGTATACACACGATAGCGTGGTTAAGGCCAGCGTGCCGGGTGAATGGTATCGTTTTAGAAATGCTGGTAATGTGATCCAGTATGCCGATTTGGCCAATGGAAGTTACTATATGCTCAATCGGGTGGCCACCGACGCTGCCTTTTGGGGTCATAACCAGGCGGACGTATTGCGCAAGGTGGATAGCGTATTGTACGAAACCATCCCGGGTAAAATATTGACCAAAACTTCCTTCGTAAAAAATGGGTATAAAGGTTACGACATCACCAACCGCACCCGCCGCGGAGATATGCAACGCTACCAGATTACCATTACGCCATTCGAGGTAATCATCGCAAAAATGAGCGGCACTGGCGATTATGTTTCCACCGGTACAGAAGCAAATACTTTTTTCAATTCCATTGAAATCCGTCAGATAGAAAAAGGACAACCGGTTTTGTTCCAGCCATCGTGGGGTGCATTTTCGGTGCAATTTCCACACGAGCCATTTATAAAAAGCGCCGTACTCGATAATACCCTGAAGCCCTATAAGTATGAAGCCATCGATACCAAAAATGGTGTGAGTTATTACATATTGAAATCGACCAAGCAACGCAGCAGTTACATTGAAGAAGATACATTTGAACTGAACTTATTGCACGAAAGTTATATGAGCAGTAAAATGGTTGAAAAGGAATTGAGCAAAAAGTTCGTTCGTCAAAACGGTTTCCCAGCCTTGGAAGCAACCTACAAATTGAAGGAAGATGATGGATATGCCATTGCCCGGTACGTCATTCAAGGGCCACATTATTTCACCATTTTGGCCGTGCAAAAAAAGCCATTTACTGCTACGCCAAGTGCTTTAACATCTTTTCATATACAACCTTTTAATTATACAGCTGCCAAGTTGCAAAAGGATACGTTGTTCGGGTTTTCGTTCCAGTCGCCGGTAAATCTTCCTTCCAACGAAGGCGCTTCCGACGATTTGAAGATGCTGATGAGTTCTTTGGCAGACAAGGCGGGCGAAGTGGTAGAAATGCTCAATCGCTATGTAGTGATACCGCTGGCCCACGATAGCACAGGCGAATTGATCACCATTTCTGGCGTCAAGTTTCCGCCGTACAGCTACATGAAAGACACGGCCGATTTCGACAGACGGTTTGACGATAAAAAAGAAGACTCGGCTTTTATCATCTTAAAAAATACAACGAGTGTAACGAACGGCTGGCGTATCAGCGAGAAATGGCTCACCGATACCAATAGCACGAGAATGCTGCACAACAAGCAATTTTACAAACAAGGCGTTATGTTCGGCCTTAGTTATTATAGCGATACCATTACCAAAGAAAGTGCTTTTGCCAAAGCTGTTTTTTCCAGTTTTCAGCCTGCAGATACCATTAAGGGAATGGATTTGTTTTCACCCAAAGGGCCGATGTTTTTTGCGGAATATGCCAGCAAGGATAGCGCTACCAAAGCTCGGGCATTGTCCAACCTGTCAAGCATCCAGTTTAAAAAAGAAGATGTACCCAATATTGAAAAAAGTTTGCTGGCACTCAAATGGGGAGAACCGAATTACCTAGGTATTAAAAAACGTTTCATAACTTCTTTAGGAACGGTAGAGGATGAATCCGCCACCAAGCTATTAAAAAAGTTGTATGAGAACGCCAACGACACGGCCATGTATCAGCAAGAAATTTTGAACAGCTTGCTCACTCAAAAAACAAAGGCATCGTTCAAGGCATTTGAAGAACTGGTGACCAATAATCCACCTGTGGAAGTGGATACCTACTTGGACGACAAAGTAGACGGCATTAAGGACGCTGGCAATATGTTTGGCCAAGCCATGAGCAGGTTAGAAGGAAAACGTAGCAATTACTACGGTGGCAATTATTCGAACAACAGTTCTTGGGGCGAACTATCGGATTCACTTTTGCTGACCAAAGAAATACTTCCTGGTCTATTAGCACTAATGAATTTGGATGATTACAAAAAACGGATGGAAGAAATTGTAGTGGAAATGGCCGACAGCGGATACGTTTCGCCAGATGCGTTGCAGCCCTATTACACCAAGTTTTTGTTAGAGGCTCGCCAGCAATTTAAAAAAGCCATGGTGAAGGAAAGTCAAACGGAAATGAAGAAGAAAGCGGCCGTTAAAAAAGAAGGCGAGGAGGATGAAGAGGATAGCTACAACCCTTATCGCTATGGCCGAAGTAACAATAATAACGACAACCAGTATAATGATTTGTACGATAAAATGGTGCTTCTCATGCCTTTTTATGAGAAACAGCAAGCCGTAAAGGACATGGTTCAGCAAAGTTTTAAACTGACCAATGAAGAGTATCGGTATAAAATGATGAAATTATTGATAAGGAAAAATTTGAATACGTATCCCGATACCTTACTGAACTATTATGGGAAATCGGATAAATACAGAAGACGTTTATATTATTTCTTGACCGATTACAAAAAGATGTCACTGTTTCCGCAGCCGTACAACAATGCGTTGGATTTGGCCAAGAGCCGCATCAAAGGGTTTAATTCGCCAGATGTAGATACCTCCGTTTTTATGACCAAGCGCCCATTTGTATGGAAAGAAGATAAGGGAGATGTGTACTTTTTTAAATATAAAATAAAAGACAGCGACAATTGGAAATGGGCCATGATCGGCATCGCCGATGGAACAACCAAAGGCACTTGGAACCCAGCGTTCGATATGCTGGACGACGCCACTACCAAGATATTGGATGCCGACAAAGCCGATACGGAAGAAGTAGCTACCTTGTTGAAAGAAAAACTTTGGGGCCTTCGTCCTTGTGCCTATTCATTTTACGAGGATACCGACCGTCGCAGCGACTATTCGTCTTATTTTCAACGTGGCCGTGGCGATGAGGATGATGACGACGATAATTGATTGCTTCAACGGGACTAAGGCAACAGCGAAAGACGATGATGCAACCAAGTGGTATTTAAAAACTAGGAGCCTTACCTTTGCGGCATGGACAAGAGTCTGAATAAATACATCAGTGATACAGGTTTCTGCAGTAGGAGAGAAGCCGATAAATACATCGATCAGGGCCGCGTTACCATCAACGATAACGTGGCCCTGAAAGGCAACCGGGTAGAAGAAGGCGACGTGGTAGAAGTAGATGGCGAGCCGCTAAAAAAGAAAAAAGCCACAGTGTACATTGCACTAAACAAACCCAAGGGCGTTACCTGTACGACTGATTTGAAGGATAAAACAAATATTATCGATTACATTAATTTCTCTACCCGCATCTTCCCGATTGGTCGGTTAGATAAGCGTTCGGAGGGCCTCATTTTTTTGACGAACGACGGCGACATTGTAAACAAGATTTTACGGGCAGGCAACCAACATGAAAAGGAATATTTTGTAACCGTAGATAAGCCCATCAGCCTCGATTTTATCAAATCCATGCGCAGCGGCGTCCGCATCATGGGCGTAATGACCCAAAAATGTTTTGTGCATCAAGAAGGTACCGACCGGTTTCGTATCATCCTCACGCAGGGCCTCAATCGCCAGATCCGGCGCATGTGCGAAGCGCTCGGCTATAACGTAACCAGCCTCAAGCGCACCCGCATCATGAGCATGAGCCTCAAAGAATTGCCACCTGGCAAATGGCGTTATTTTACCCCCGACGAAATCAAGAACATCAATGCCATGGTAGCCAGTTCCAGCAAAACCGCCGATGGAATGGATGGGATGGATGAGTAGAAATATATAAAATTTTTGGGCGTGCCACCGCTGGTCTTGGTCTCTGCGGATGGAGAAATGTTTTCATTAATTTCCCACAACCAATTAGAAATGCATAATACTAGTTTGTTGATTAATATAGACTTAGTTAGATGAAAATTTATTCGGAGTTGCGAGGAATAGCGTCAATCTTGTGTTATAGGTAACCTTAAAACCGACAAAAGTGAACATTAGAGACATTCAGAATAAAACTGTTCAAGTAGACAATTACCAAGCGACATTTTTGACGATAAAAATTGATGATAAATTATTACGTTTAGACCTCATAGACAAAAAGGAATTTCACTTAAAAAAAAGGAACAAGTGGACAGTTTAGTATTTATGAGATACATCCATTGCTCATTGACTACAACGAAAACATTGTAACGACATACATAAATTCAAAGCCAGACAATTTTGAAAAGTTTGTAACAGACTTTGAAAATGCAATAAACGAAATAACTGAAGGTTGGCGTAGTTGGACAAACTATGTGACAGAC
>Ga0247739_10000845_pt1 | contig 11003 bp, 17 predicted proteins | sample UWRJL058202B2_FD_180943 | JGI IMG/M metagenome (GOLD analysis project Ga0247739, IMG submission 180943) | Plant litter microbial communities from Arlington Agricultural Research Station in Wisconsin, United States - UWRJ-L058-202B-2 | ecosystem: Environmental > Terrestrial > Plant litter >... | reverse complement strand
TCCCAGATTGAATTGTAAATACACCGAATGAGATTCTACATATTGACAATGCTGGGTGTGATTTCTGGAATGGATTTTACAGCAATTCCTCAACTGATACTAGTAGGATTCCATACCCCCATCTTTCCGAATCAGTGACCAATTGCAAAGTTTGAAGTCGTTCTTAACTGAAAAGTCCTTAAAAATATGTAACAGTAGCTGATGTTAGAAAGCAACACTGTGGTCTTTGGACGCGAGTTACCCACATTTACTTAGTAGCATAGGCTGTACATTAAGCAAAATCTCTTATGTTTGATACATACAGTTATGGAACTGCCGATTTAGACATTTTACACTAGTATATATACATCTTCTTTCGAGAATTGCGGGGCTTTAGAATAGGGGTTAAGCGAGGAAGAGCCGATAGCAGTTCAGTTGTTTTAATGCCAAGGCTCGGCTTCGAAGAGCTTCAACACCGATCGTACAAGAAGCACCACACTTCCAGTATCAGCTTGGTCATGCAGCCACTGGTGCGCTTTGCCCCAAGGCTGCTGGTTGACTCAATTGCATATTCGTCAGCTTCACGATCTGTGCGAATACCTTTTCGACCCTCCATACGAGCATCGACATGCAGCGTCCCGCACCCAACGAGGCATTATGCCGACGAATCCAAACCTCCAACCAACCCTAAGTCGACTCCAAATTTGGATATCCCCCCTCCCAAACCAGTACCAGAAGATGTACTTCTCGAAGAGCTACCATCTACACGAGAAGGACGGCGGTCTCCAGTCACCAAACGCCTTTCCGGCATTATGGACCAGTTGCAAGGCAATATATTCATAGCCTCTCAGCGCATCAATGACCTCACAGGGTATTCTGGTATTGAGACTTTGAAAACTCGAATCTCAGCTCTGGAAAATCATGTGCAGGCGTCTCAAGAGAATGTGCGAGCCGCACGTACCGCATATAAAACGACTGTTGCAGATAGGGCAGCAACACAAAAAGAAGTTACTACATTATTGGCACGGAAAGATAGCTGGAATCCACTTGACCTTGAGAGATTTACCAGTTTATACAGGATGGATCATAGCAATGAGCAAGCGGTGCAGGAGGCTGCAACAAAACTGGCAGACGCAGAGAGAGAAGTGGAGCAAGCAGCAAGCAATCTCAGCAGCAGTATATTAAGCCGCTACCACGAGGAACAAATCTGGAGTGATAAGATACGGCGGATGAGTACATGGGGAACATGGGGATTAATGGGGGTAAATATTTTACTATTCTTCGTATTCCAGTTTGGCTTCGAGCCATGGAGGAGGGCGAGACTGGTGCATGGCTTTGAGGAGAAGGTTCTAGCGGCTCTCGAAAAAGAAAAGGCACTGCAGGCTGCGAGATATGGCCTAAAAGACCCTGAATTGCCTATAGACGGGATCGTGGCTACAGATATCCCAGATTTTCAGGGGAATGTTAAAGAAGCCATCAATCCCACCGTAGAAGCCGCTACTGAATCTGATCAGGGCAAGCCAATAGAAAAGGTCACCGCAGATGCGGCAGAGATACCAATCCAGGGCCCTTTGCTAAACGTCAAGGATCCCAAGACCTGGAGTCCAGCTCTTCTAGATTTATTCAGCCAGAGGCAGATTTCGGTGAGGAAGCAAGATGTAACACTAGCTGCATTAGAAGGGGTTGCCACTGGGGCCGCCATAGTGACGGTTATCGCTACTCTAATTCTTCGCCAACAATAGGTAGAATTGTACTGTATGTAAATAATGGAAAGAGATGAAATACCCCAGTTGAAGTTTGCGGTTTAAAGTAGAGAGTTACACACCATCTGGGAAAGTTAAGTTGTCGGGTATCAAGAATGTCAATTCTTTGTCTACTTATTAACATGATTAGAAAATGACCATAAGTTTCTCTAGCTGCTATTGAATCACCCATGCTGTTTTCACAAACGTGCGATATCTTCTTCCTCATATTGGCTCTTTGAATAGATTGCGGGCTCTTCTCGTACTGCCCGATGTCTTTTGTCGGCGGTGTTGTAGACCCTCTCCCTTAGACCTAGGAGACCTAGCCTTTTCAATGTTATTAACTCCTGTTCAGAGAATTAGAGATCTTATGGCGAGTCCAGCAGCTTTCCCACTTTAATTTCGGTCATTGACACTAACAGTTGGGATAAGAGACATTACCTCACTTAGCAAATAGCAAGCCTATTACAGATACACCTATGATCATTTGCGGAAACATGAGTGGACATGATGGGAAATGTAGCCAACTACTAGGAGGCTAACTATAGACAAAGAGGAAGCCAATAAATCCTGTTGAGGAATTCCTAGTACGGGATTCCACCTCCTTTCTTTCTACAGCGCAACTTCAAGGCATCGGGAGACTTAGTGATCACACCTTGATATGCGTGAAGGGCCACGGCTTTAGTAGTTGTGTTTAGGTTAAGGAGTTTATTTTTGGTGTTGAGGCTGGTTTCTGTATTGAGGGAATAGCATGGCATGTTGCTCTGTTCATTGTGTGTAGCTAGTAATATATATGTGAATTGAGAAAGAACCAATGGCTACTTATTTTTCGGAGTTGAGATATAGGGTCAACGCGTAACAACCTAGAGGCTCTTGTCTCTAAAAGTAACAAAATGTTAGTACTCCGTAATATTGGATCAAATCGAACTTTGTAAAGAGAAAAACAAGTTCGGCTGAAGCAAGAGTCGTCGGCTGTTCAGAGGTGGGTCGAATTAAGCTCTAACCAATCATAGGGCCCCCAAAGTCACCTTTGATTTTCTAGGTTCATCAACCTCGACCCTCATCAACAACCTCGACCATCTCGTACCATAGCTTCACGCCAGCTGCCAGATATCCCGTCTTCGCAATGGCCTCCAAATCCCTTCTGAAGTCCCTGCCACGGACTGCGCAATCCATTCGCGCGCTCTCCACCACCTCTTCTAAATGCGTTGCCTCTTATGAATCTCCATTCAAGAACAACGACACCAATCCCTCGCGCATCCCAGACTTCTCGCACTATCGCAGCAAGGCCGGGTCCAATACCAACTTATTGTTCCAGTATTTCATGGTTGGTATGTTTGTGTGATGTGCTGAGGGAAGGAGAGAGCAAAAGCTAATGGGAGATAGGATCTATGGGTGCGATTACGGCTGCTTCGGCGAAGACTACTGTCCAAGGTACGTTTGCAAATTGGTATTGGAATAGAGAAAAGGCAGATGTGAACCATGGGAGACTATTGGTTGGGATCAATTGGGGCAATCGCTAATGCTAGACACTCAGATTTCTTGGTCAATATGTCCGCATCAGCAGACGTCCTAGCTATGGCAAAGGTCGAGGTCGACTTGTCAACTATCCCAGAAGGCAAAAACGTATGTCACTCACCCAATTGGCAACATCTGCAGCGGAAGCGGACACTGACACCGTACAGGTTATCATCAAATGGCGCGGAAAGCCAGTTTTCGTCCGCCACCGCACAGCTTCAGAAATCAAGGAGGCCGAGAGCGTAAAGGTTGAGTCGTTAAGAGATCCACAAAAGGACGAAGATCGTGTCAAGAAGCCGGAATGGCTTGTCATGGTTGGTACGTATACACTTTGTCATTGTACTTTTTCTATGTCAAAAAAAATGCTAATGGCAATATAAAACAGGTGTCTGCACACATCTTGGATGCGTGCCCATCGGCGAAGCAGGTGACTTCGGAGGATGGTTCTGCCCTTGCCACGGTTCTCACTACGATATCTCAGGACGTATACGAAAGGGACCTGCTCCATTGAACCTTGAGATTCCCGCTTATGAGTTCACTGAGGATGAGCTTTTGTCTATTGGTTAGAGAGACGGTCATACACTTGGAGGATGAATATTTGAGGAGCGGTTGAGGGGAATGTGATAGAATTTGATCAGGTGTTGGCTTTAGATGTGGCGATGATGCCGTTTGTACAAAAGATCCGAGGCAAAGAAACCTATTTGAACAACCTAAAACAGAATCCCTAGTGCACACGCTGTATACCAATGAACCTAATCCCCATAACTAGATACACTTTCCAAATTCTTCATGTCACGACACATGCATATCTTCTATAATAGTCAATGCTTCAATATCTACCTATAATATTACAAGCACTATCACAGTCATTCCTTAGTGACCATGTCCATCATCCTCTCCTCGCTGTTCAGGGTCAAGACGTATAAGCGTGTCGATTCGCATGATAGAAATACACGCTTCAACCGCACTCTTCAACTGTCTGATCTTACTCATGCTTGGCTCCAATACTCCGGCCTTGATTTCATCCACGACTCTTCCTCTTGTCAAGTCCAGGCCATAATTCTTATAGTTCTTCTTCTTCGCAATCGTCTTCTCATCTTCGTTGGCATCGCCATCTTGGATTCTTTGAGACAGAGCGTGGCGGGAGCGGAGTTGAGCAACCAGCTCAGAGGAATCTTTAGCGGCATTCACAGCGAGGGTTTTTGGGATGACAAGGAGCGCTTGGGCGAATTCCCCAATGGCAAGTTGTTCGCGAGAGCCCACTGTTCCTGCGAATTCTTCGAGATAGATGTGTAGGGCTGTTTCGACGGCCCCACCTCCTGGGACGATGCTACCGCTCTCGAGAGTGCGTTTGACGGCTGAGAGAGAGTCGTGGACAGACCGCTCCATTTCATCGAGTTGGTAGTCATTGGGACCACGGAGGATGATGGATGCTGAGGTGTGCACTTTGGTGCCTTTGACAAGTATACATTCGTCATCGGAAATTCTCTCTTGGACTACCTCTTCAGCGTATCCTAATGAGGAAGCATCGAATTTCTCGTCACCATTGAGGTCAGATAGTGAGCTGATGAGAGTGGCTCCAGTTGCCTTTGCTATTCTTCGTAGGTCCTCCTTTTTGCATCTTCGTACGGCCATAGCTCCCTTCTCGATGAAAAGCTTAAGGACAAGATCATCGATACCTTTGGTGGTGAGAACAACATTAGCACCTGCCTTGAGGATCATCTCTACACGGTCCATCACCATTCCTGCCTCCCGTTGCCGAATTTGCTCTAGTTGTTGGGGGTCATCGATAGTAATGTGTACACCAAGCTTCATTCTCTCTTTCTGCAGATTCATGTCTAGAACAGCAATCTTAGCGTCGGTGATTCTAGTCTTCATTGCCTGCGAAGCAACAGTGCAATTCAACGCATATCCCTTCACCAAGATTGACTCTAAAGCTCCCTTTCCGTGTGCCTTCAAGATGTTGACAGCCTTGACTGGATACTTTATTTCTTGTCTGTTATTCGTCGATTTGACTGCTTGCATAGCATCAACAACCATGTTTGCAAAGAAATCCGAATCTGATCCAATAATCTTGCTTGACATCGAAGTCTTTGCAATATTGATGAGTGACTCCCGGCCAAGATGATCCACCTTGACACTGATATTCTCAAGCATATATTTCACGGCTTCACGGAGAGCTAGACGGTAGCCAGTGATGATTGTCGTAGGGTGTATTCGGTTCTTCATAAGCTCGTTTGCTCTTCGAAGGAGTTCTGCAGCTATTATGACCACGGATGTTGTTCCATCACCAACCTCTTTATCTTGTAATTGCGCCAAGTCGACCAATATCTTCCCGGCAGGGTGCTCTACATCCAGTAGACTGAGAATAGTTGCTCCATCATTTGTTACAGTGACATCCTAGTTGTGTTAGATGTTGATAAGACTCTCTAAGCAGGTGAAGCTTACACCAATGTCGTCTACCATCATCTTATCCAGTCCACTGGGACCAAAGGAGCTTTTGACCACATTTGCGATTGCCTGAGTAGCAAGAACTTTTCAAAATGTTAGAAATGGAATTCCATAGAGGTCACCAAGCATACCATTTTGATCCCTAATATCAGCTCCGCTAATTTTCTGGCCACCAAGAACTGTTCACCATTAGTTTGGTATTCCGAGCTATATACTGGGACAACATACACAGAGTTCCAGCGTTCCGAGGTTGTTCGAAAAGGGATCCCATTTTGTTATATGTTGTTGAATCTGGTTGACTATTTGCTGGTCCCGGGATTTCTTTCGCGCTGAGCTCGACGCGCATCAACTTTAAACTTTTTGTGACAGCCTGAGGCCACCACAACTTGGCGGTGCTGTGTCTCCTGGCTCTCCACTTGTCGAGGGGCAAGGCTGAATCGCTTAAAGCCCACCGCGGGGGTAAATAGTCAACATCGCTGTCTGAATCACTCACATCTCTCCTTCATAAAAGCTACACTCGACCGAAAAGCGCGATACAAACAGTCAACATGGCGGATAACGGTATTCACAAATACTACTCAAAGTTTCTTTGCATGAAACCCTGCTAACTACAAACTGCAGAAACCCCAGCGGAGGGACCATCCAAGAGCGCCCTTAAAAAGGCTGAGAAGCAAGCAAAGCAAGCCGCCGAGAAGGCCGCAAAAGCTGCCAAACAAGCTGCTATGCCAATCGTGGGGGGAAAGAAGGCAGATACTGACATCATCGGAATCACCTCAAAGAAATCAGAGAACTTCCCGGATTGGTATCAACAAGTGGTTCTGAAGGCAGAGATGATCGAATATTACAATGAGATTTCCGGCTTTTTCATCCTACGTCCTGCATCAATGTATATCTGGAATGTTATTCGGAAATGGTTCCAAGAGCGAATCGAAGCTATGGAGGTTGAGGAAGCTAGTTTCCCTATGTTTCTATCTTCGAAGTCCCTGGAGAAGGAGAAGGACCATGTTGAGGGTTTCGCTCCTGAACTTGCCTGGGTGACAAAAGCGTATGCCTCTGCTGCCAACCTCTCGGAATACTGCTAATATTCATAGCGGGGACAAAGATCTCGAGGTTCCTGTTGCCGTTCGTCCTACATCTGAAGCGGTCATGTACCCCTACTACTCGAAATGGATTCGAAGTCATAGAGACCTTCCCCTTAAGCTCAACCAGTGGAATAGTGTTGTCAGATGGGAGGCAAAGCAAACAACTCCATTCCTCCGTGCTCGTGAATTTTTATGGCAGGAAGGACATACCGCACACTTGACAGAGCAACTTGCTGGTAAGGAAGTTCTCGAGATCCTAGAACTCTATGCAGGTGTCTACGAAGAGTTGCTAGCCGTTCCAGTCGTCCGGGGGAAGAAAACAGAGAAGGAAAAGTTTGCGGGAGGCTACTATACTACAACAGTTGAAGGTTATATTCCATCCAATGGAAGGGGTATTCAAGGTGCAACATCACATTGTTTGGGTCAAAATTTCAGCAAGATGTTTGATATCAAGGTCGAAAATCCAGATGCTAAACCTGAAGACGAAATAAAGCATGTCAATGTCTGGCAAAACTCTTGGGGACTCTCTACGCGTGTCATCGGAGTTATGGTTATGATCCACGGTGATGATCAAGGTCTTGTTCTCCCACCTCGCATCGCTAAACTCCAGGCCATCATAATCCCCGTTGGAATCAACAAGAACACATCTCCAGAGGACAAGAAGAAGCATTACGATGTGCTTCAAGATGTGAAGGATACTCTGAAGAAGGCTGGTGTCAGATCTGATTATGATATTCGCGATGGCTATACGCCAGCTTGGAAGTTTAATGATTGGGAGCTTAAAGGTGTTCCTCTTCGTCTCGAGTTTGGACCAAAGGATGCCGCAAAATCTGTAGTATCTTACGCTCGACGAGACACGGGCGAGAAAGGAACTATCCCACTACCTTCTATTGCCACAGATATCCCTGCACTTCTAGAGAAAATCCAAAAAGACATGTATGAAAAGGCTGAGGCATCCTTCCGGTAAGTACCCTTTCACTTCATAATCACTTCGGATGCCTAACTTCAAAAGCTCTCACCGAATTGTAGTGAAGGATTGGTCTGAAGTAGTCCCAGCTCTCGACGCCAAGAACGTAGTCCTCATCCCTCATTGCCTAGCTGAAAAATGCGAGGACAAGATCAAGGTCATCACAACTGGCAAGCCCGATGAAACTGCTGGCCCGGCTGAGATGAAGGTTCCAAGTATGGGTATGAAGAGTCTATGCATTCCCTTTGAGCAGCCTGAGGGCATTGAGCTGGGCAAGACGAAGTGTTTGAACCCAGAGTGCGGTGCTGATGCTAAAGAATGGTGTATGTTTGGTCGGAGTTATTGAGTAACTAGATATGTGAATGGTGGGGCCTTTTTGCTCAGTTCGTAGAAAGACTCGCTGCGAATTGTCATAGTTTTATCGGCATTAGAAGAGGTTAGGAGAGACTAGCTATATCCAAAATTTGGGACGCAACAAAAGTTGCTGATCCTATCATCCTTTTTATCTTCATGCTTTCTAATTCCGAGCCTTTTTGGAACGTCTCTCTCTGCTTCCTATTACTGGATTGGGGAATATTTGCTTCGCTACGTACATGCCTGATTTTGTATCTCAGCTCTTCATACTTGCAAATGTTCAAAAGACAAAATGTTCAGAAAACGTACGTTCATTCATACTAACAATAATTCACGTCTCGAATGGCACTCGTACAAGTAATTGTCATTAGTATCACCCTCTCCCCTTCCGTTAGTATCCCAGTTTCTGACCTATCATGTCTGAGCTTGAAGAGAACGCTATTTATTGCAACGGACTACGAAGTCTGCCATGATATGCTTCATATCCACCAGAATATAATAGAGATCCCACCGCAAGACGAAGAGACCACCACGCCAAACCACCCTTTTTAAAGCCAAGCGGCTGCTCCCTTTAGAAGAAAATCAACACCAACAACCTCAAATGTCGAATTCACTACTTTACTTACAGCCTGTATCTATTATTCAGCCCAGATAAGCTGAGATGTGATATTTCGCTTATCTTTTCCTTTCCCTCGAAAACTCTCAACGATGAGTACCGACTTGCTTTCAAAAAAAAAAGTTTCATAGATGTTTCATAGAGCTTTTCTGATAGTTCTTATTTCAAATTGCATTCACGCCTGACAAAACTTCCCCTGGAATTATTTCAGCTTTCAGTGGCGTAGTTAAGATTATGGGTATTGGGGTGATTGTTCCATTGTGAGGTCAGAATACATATAGATTCTCAGGAGGTTATTGGCCACTTGGCTTTGTTAGAATCTATGACTAGTTCTACAGGAATATAGAGTCTTAAAGAAAGAGTACCTAAGGTTATGATAAAAGATACCGCTAAAGAAAAGCAGTATAACCAATAATTCCTTTCTTAGAAGCTTCTTGAAATAAATCACGGAATTTCATACAATCAAATCATAACTCACAGTCACCACTTCTCATGACAGTTTTTAATAGTGAGCTACGGAGATTAATTAAGCTAGTGTGCTAGTATTGTTGCCAAATTTTATACTAACCTCATTTGACCGTGCGAAATGCAACAAAACCTCGAAACCCCTGCTCATTTTCATATCTATTGATTATACAAAATCTAGTTTTTACCGCAATGCTATATAGTATCAACTTGGCGATAAATACGCTCTATCAGCCTCTGTTGCAAACCCATTGCTCATGATCTCCTCCCTCGCTGTCCCTTCTTTTGCTAGCCTACGCTCCACTATTTTCTCGGCTTTCTTCCTCAACGCCTTAGCTTTCATCCCATTAACGAGAATAATCTCTTGTTCTTTCAACGTCTTGCTACTCATGTGTTTGTCGCGCCATTTGAAATCATGCCAGTATGTGTATATGGGGATTTTTGTGATGGTATATGCCCAGGCGTAGGAGAATACGAAGGAGAGGATCGCGCGAGTCATTTTGCTGAATGCGAGGAAGAGGGACGTTGTTATTACTACGAAAGATATGGGTACTGGAAGTGTCAGTCTGGCTAGACAAGATAGTGGAAAGGCAAGAGTATAGGGAGAGCTGTGGAGGGAAAACTTACTCATGTAAGTGAAAATGTCTTTGAACTTGAAGTCTCCATTTTCGCCGGTGAGTTCTGTGGCATTCATGCCGAAGACGCTGGCGAAGAACGATAGTGGGAGCTACGACTTGTAAGTTATGACTTCGCATATAAGTTTTCAGATCTTACAAAGATGATAGTAACGACCGTAAACAACATAATCGAACGTCCCTGCTTCAAACTCTCCTCACCCTGCTTAACTGATTCTCGAGCTTCCACAACACCAGCTTGCTGCTGTTTCAGTTCCATCAGATCCTTAAGAGCAGCCTCCGTTCTCTCTCCTGCATCTTTCAAATAACCTAATTCTTGCAATTGGTCTTGTAAACTATCCATTAAGTCACTGGCAAGGGTCATCGTAAAATCCAAATCCCCATCAACGTCCCCTGGCGGTTCATGGAAGACAGGTCGATAGCTATGTTCTAACTTCAACGAAGGTCGTTTTGAACGCATCTCTGGTAGACTATTGTCGCTACGGTTTCTGATACTGCTGTCTCCAGACGAATAGCTGGGCTGCATGATGTGGCGCACAAGCTTTACAAATGTACGTGCAACGGACTCTTCTTGGTTCTTTATTTGTGTCATGATGAAGAGTTCATCCAAAATATCTTTAATTTCTCGAAGAAGTTCTCCTTCGGGGTTGATGTCAAGTAACGTCTTTTGCATACTCTGTATTGCTCTGGTTTCTGGTTCACCTTCTTCTTGCGCGTTGTATTTCTTTGATGTTAATCTGGTATACTCCCAGAAATGGTCGAAGGCTATCGTAGTTTTGTGACTCTATATATCTTCTTAGGAAACTGGAATACGTGAGATTTTGTGAAAGGACATACGACTTTACCAATGGCGTTACCGAAACTGTCCATAACTTGCGGCTGCATGTCGATGGATTGAGTGCGGTCAAAGAAGACTCGGGAACATTGATCAATTATGATCATCCCTAAATCATATATAGAACGGATCTCATCATCACGCGCCGCTGCTATCCGAGTTCTGATGCATTTTTGTACGGCTGAGGGATCGGGCCTACATATTGGGTTAAAATTGGTCCCGAGTCTATGCTCTACTTTCGATGTTGGAGTCATATATTTGGTGCGACTTACTTGTTATGTCCCCATCGTTTCGGAAAGCTGGTAATGATTGTATCTGATGGATTGGTAAGCACTATGGCAGGATAAATTAGGAAATTC